>R25__coassemble_10_pt1 | contig 198969 bp, 189 predicted proteins | sample R25__metabat2_low_PE_009 | metagenome-assembled genome bin R25
ATCGTTACAGTTAAAAATGATTTCGCAAAAGCAGACAAGGCTGGCTTATTGCAAAAGAAATATTTCCCTACAAAATACTGGCTAGCTCTACAGCTAATCCTGAAAAGTTCAACAAAAACATCGGCAAACATATTACAAATTCGCAAAAAGTTACGCGGCCGTTAATCATTAAAAAATCTCCCCGAAGTTTGGGGAGATTTTTGTTGGTTATGCTTTAGTAGCGAGGTGCGATTTCGCGCTGATATGTAGTCGTAGCCTGGGAATAGCGCTGAGCCTGGTTGTATGACCAGAGATATGCTTCTGGGCCAAGATAGAATATCTCGGAAGGCGTAGCATTGCTTGATCCACCATTACCGCCACCGGTACGATAGAGATATAGATTCTTAGCGATGACTGGGCCGTTTATAAATAACGGCTGATGACAGTTGCTAGAATTAATCGTATTTTTATTCAATGGATCGTTCGCATCATTCGCTGTTTTATAGCCAGAACGAGGGTCGCATGTATAAATATTGTTCGCAATTAACCAGCTTTCCATACGTTCGACGGTATCTTTAAGAATAATCGTATCTGCGATATAGATTGATTGCGGAATCTCTGAAATATTCGAGTAGTATTCCCTATAGCAGCCCGTGCCAGGGATTTTGCCTTTACCTGTATCTCTGTTGTTGCCATATACGTTGTTAGTGCCAATCACTAGCGTGTGATCCGCCTCAATTACCGCTGTGCGACTATTGTTGGTATCACCCTTAATCATACAATAGTTCCGATCGCTAGCAATATATGCGACATTGGCTGTTGCGTGCATATATTTTGCTCCACCAGGCAAGCATATAAACTTACTATCACTACTAGTGCGACTCTCTTTGTATGTGTTAGTGTTAGGGTCATATACGCACCCACCAGCATCATTAATCTTGAAAGCATCAGTTTTTGCAGCATTATTAGTAGAGTCCGTATAACGCGTGCGGATTTGCTCCGCTAAACGTTCAGGATAGCTAGCAGCTTTTACATTAATTGGAACTTTACCCAATTCTTTAGTACCAGCATCACAGTTGCTGTTTGCGAATGTCATGCTGGAGAAGTAGCACTCGCGGGTTATGGTACTGCTAGTCGTACCTCCACCCCATAAGGATGCGCCAGAGGCAAAGCCTTTAATCTCGCCCTTAGTGGTATTTTTTGAAGTGCCAGCTACTAGCCCATACTCACTCCAGCTACCAAATAGCGAACTACCCGATCCACTTGCTGCGCCACGCTTGGTAGTAACACCAAGAATCCCGCCCGGCGCATATAGGTCGCCTCCAAGAGATGAGAGGGTTGGGCGTTTGACGACGGTAAAGCAGCTAGGGCTCGACAAGTGCCAACGTGAGCCGGTTTCAGTTAATGCCTCTCCTTGGTTGCTTTCATCAATGGCTGTGCTCGGATTCGCAAAACCATGACTATCGGATGGCCAAACCGCAGCAATATAACAAATTTTCGTACCTACAGCATAATCGCCACTATTAGTGTCTGGGATAGTGACGCTATCTGATGACCCGTCAATATTATGGACTAAATCATCACCGGCATAATATTTACCGTTATCGTAGGCCACAACCTCGCATTTTACACCATTTGTTCTACAATAAGCTATTTTAGTAGTTAGAGTGTTTAATCTTTGATCGCCGGAAGTATCTTCAATTGCATATTCCTGATTCTTGATTTCCCTATTGTAATCATCAGCACTTATACCCACAGATGGAGATACCCTAACCCGTATTAAACGATACTTCGTTAACTTTGAATAAGTTGCATAATCCGCTGCTTGAACTGGAGTGTTTGTGCGTTTTGCTATTTTGAGTTGTACTTGCGCGCTCACCGACTGACCTAGCACCACATTACCGCCAGCGGCAGTCGTTTTAATTACTGTGGAATAATTATATGGAACATTAATGCGCCCCACAACTGTAGCATTGCCGCCTGTATGACCAGGTACAGCGGTACCATTGTTATACCAAATATCTGACCATGTAGCTTTTTGGATGAAGCTATGACCTACATCGGTGATATTCTCATAATCGTCAGCCTTACAATTCTCGCGAGTCGTCAAATAGGTAGTATCCGAAAGATTATTCGTGCGAATATCGTGAATGCGATAATAGTCGCTTAAACCACCGCCGGCACATGAATACATTTCGTCGGCATTATCACTAGGTGATGCAGTAGTGTATTCATACTTATGGCTCGACGCAGTGCCGTTTGGGAATGGGCCGATGCCTGGCGTAGCATTTGATGTACCGATTATCTTGGATGTCCCCGTATAAGGAGAATCGTTCACAGTCTTGCCAAACAAGTAACCAGTCATATTGGTTTCAATTTTATAGTTTGTTATATATTTATCCGCAAACTGACTCGCCAGCTCACCAGCCGCGCACATCGTATATTTGAAACGCACACTATCGCCAGGCTTTACCCATGTAACCATTTCGCCAGGTTTCGTAGTATCAAGACGGTCCGAAGTATTGTCCTGCACATTATTTTTGTACATTTGCATAGTAAGATAGTTTTTTGCGTTCTTAATGCCGTATTGAACGCCTTGACACGAAACTTGGCTCTTTGTGAGCTTAAAGCAGCGCCTACCGGCTGTTGTGGCGTTCTGGGTATTCTCTGCACCCTGAATCTCCGATCGATAGGTAAGCTTTTGGCAAAGTGTAATTTCTTGCTCTGGATAAATTTTTACCGTAAATGTATCTGTATGCGTGTCACTACCGCCGGCAGAGAGAGCCGTAGTAGCTTTATTTGTAGCCGCCGTACCATGCGGATCGCCAGGCCTATAGCCAGTAGTGCCGCCCAAATCGGTAGTAAAGTAACTAGTTTTAGTATTAGGAGAGCCATGCTCATCGTTACTTGAGCGTGTGACGGTGTGAGTGAAGCGCACTTCTACATCCGTAGGAATATTTTCACTTGCAATCGGTATACTCTTAAAGCTAGCCGATCCAGGGGAGATTTCGCTTGCACCGGCACTGTAGATTGTGGTCCAAGTAGTTTCGCCAGGTTTCTTATATTCTACTTTGATAGTCCCAGAGAAAGTTGTTTTATAGCGTCTAATTGTCTTACAGCCATTAGCGGATTTTTCCGTCTTAATTTTGCCCGTACCAGTCTGACTATCGGCACGGTCTTCCCTTGTATATTGATACCAATAGAGCGTCTGACAATATTGGGTGCCGTTATCTTTTGCTACGTCAACCGACTTAGTTCCGCTTGCAGGGCTTCTGTATATTTCCGCAAACGAGCCACTGCTACTTAGACCTATATTTGTATAGTTTGTCTGTTGTGGGAAAGAAGAAGGCGTATTGCTTCTGCTTGTTTTATAACGAGTTTTAACACTGCCACCGCTCTTCTTTAATTGATGCGAGAAGCTCATATTAGCAGTGTTAGCGTCAACATATAGTATGCCGCCAGATTCGGCCCCAGATGTGCCGGAAGCACTTGGTATAACTTGGCCATCCCAGCTATACCAGATATATCTGTGAATTGTTACACATGCCCGATCCGTTCCCCAGTTGCTACCACTACCAGAATAACTTACCGTTCGATTAGCGCCAATTGTTTCACAAAACGTATTATCGCCCTGGCTCAAGTTCACTGTTCTAGTATGGGTCTTTACTGTCACCCAGCCACTATTTTTACTGAAATTTTGTCCTTTGTTTTCATAAGCGTTGCTCGAGTTATCCTCATAAAGCCACCACTGATTCCAAACAGTCCCACTTTTTCCATCATTATTACGTGCCATACTATCTACAAAAGTAATAGTGGTCGTAGCAGAATCTGTATAATATTTGCCGTCACTTTTTAGAGTCGTGCCAGTTGGGGTGCCAGACAAAGATGCGTCTATTTGAAATGTCGTCGAAGGGGCATGAATCCTTACTGTGACATCTTGCCATTGACCACTACAGCTACTGGTGTTTGAGCCGTGGCAGCGCCACACATACACACTGCGATAATAACTTAAATAATCGCCATCAACACTAGGAGTCACGCCTTGCACGAATTTACCGATATCAATTGTCGTATATAACGAGTTAGGATTTCCCCAAGTACCACGGTTTAAGGCGCCGCCATCACCAACGGCTCCATTATCATAGTCGACATAGAGTTTAGATGTCCAAGCGGTACCAGACGTACACATCCCCCAATAATATGCCCCTATTGAACCAGATAATTGGGTCGTATTGATCACGAGGTTACCAGACCCATTGCCCAACCAGGCATTGCAGTGCTGAATGCCTTCTTCGGCCCAACCGCTACAGGCCCACTGAACAGACGGAACATCAGCATGGCCACTTTGGCTTAAGCATGTATTATAGTCACGAGAAGCGTCAGCATAGACTTGGCCATTAATTGCTACACCACAAAAGGCGGCCGCTATTATTGCTAACAATAAGAATGATGCTGTTCTTTTCATCCTTTACCTCCAGCGTCTTCTTGACACCCTCCACGATCGACGCATTTTTGATAGTATTCATTCTCTAGTTCCTTATCACCATATAGCCTAGCCCAGTTCATGACATCTATCGCCGAGCGGACATCTTGCTCTATGTCGTCTATTTCCTTTACGTTGGAAATAATTTTATCCTTATTTCCCTTAACATCCTCATCAGACAACATCATAACTTCGTTCTTTAAATCGGCTAGTTTTTGCTGCTGATCCATCTCTTCGTTCTTTGTTTTCTTTTCTATATTAGTATTCACAATGAAAAACGTTGGGATGGCGATAATAATTAATATAACTAATATAGTAATAATCTTATGCCAGCCACCAAAGAAGAATTTCTTTACCTTATTTGCGCGTTTTGCACTTTCCTGTAAATCATCTCTGATGTACTGCTTAAATTTCTCTTGCTTCTCTTTTTGGGCAATTTCGCGATTCTGTTTCTTGCGAGCTTTCGCCTTTTGCTTCAATTCGCCAATTACGCGAGTATCCTCCGCTTTTTGGCGTTTTTCTTCTTCAGTCTTAGCTTTTGCCTCCGCGGCGGCTTGCTCTGCGGCAGCTTTGTCTGCGGCGGCTTTTTCTTCTTTAGCTTTCCTTGCGGCAGCTTCAGCTTCTTCCTTTGCTTTCTTTGCCGCTTCTTTTTTGCGCTCCTCTGCACCTTCGACATTCACGAAGTATTCAGTCTTGCCTTTTTTCTTGATATCTTCGGCTTTAAATTGAAGTTCTTTTTCCTCAATTGGAATGCCGTCAATATCTACTGTTTCAGCCTTCTTACGTTCTTCGGCTGCAGCATCAATAGCCTGCTGTTCTTCGTCAGCGGCAGAAGAAATATTTGGAGAATCAAAATTAGGATTCTCGTTCACCTCACCCGGTGCGTCTTTAGCGCTCATGTTTTTATTTTATCATGCTCACGCTAAAAGTAGAATAATCATATGTTAAGATAGTACTATGAGAGAGATAAAAGATTACGATTATATAGTGGCTGGTGCAGGTGTATTTGGCGCGGTGGTCGCAGAACGTCTTGCAAGCCACGGCCATGCAGTATTGGTCGTTGAGAAACGAAGCCATATTGCAGGAAATATCTACAGCTACACGGACGAAGAAACTGGCATCGAGATTCATAAATATGGTTCCCACATCTTCCATACGGAGCTCGATGAGGTTTGGGATTACATTACGCGCTTCACGGAGTTTAATGACTATACGCATACTGTTAATACGCGCTATCAGGGTAAGCTATATCCTATGCCAATCAACCTTGATACAATTAATCTTCTGTATGGCACCAATATGGACGCCGACGAGGCAGAAAAATTTGTAGCCGCAGAAGCAGAAAAATCTGGTATTACTGATCCGAAAAATTTCGAAGAAAAAGGCCTCTCACTTGTTGGTGAAAAGCTCTACACAGCTTTTCTTAAGGGCTATACAGAAAAACAATGGAATACTTCCGCAACTAATCTCTCGGCGGAAATCCTAAAACGCATTCCGGTGCGCTTCTCTCACGATAATCGTTATTTCATTACCGCAAAACATCAAGGCATTCCAAAAGACGGCTATACAAAGATGGTAAAAAATATCTTGGACCACGATTTAATTGAAGTGCGCACAAATACCTCTTTCCAAGATGTTGCGGATCAAATTAAGCCAGAAGCAAAGGTTATTTATTGTGGACAAGTAGATCAGCTAATGGATTATTCATTGGGTGTATTGCCATGGCGCAGTTTACGCTTTGAAGAAGAACGAACCGAAGATACATTAGGACAGGCCGTAATTAACGAAGCTGATCCAGATGTTCCATATACGCGCTCGCATGACTATAAATATTATCAGATTCATCAGCCAAAAGTTATCGAGCAGAAAGCCTGCTATATTTGTCGTGAATACCCTGCAGATTTTGAAAAAGGTGGCGAAGTTTACTATCCAGTAAATAACGATGAAAGTGAAGCTTTGTATCAAAAGTACGTAGAAGCCGTAAAAGAAAAATATCCAAATATTATTCTTGGTGGTCGCCTCGGTGCATATCGTTATTGGGATATGGATATTGCAATCAAGAATGCGTTGGACTTGGCTGAAACATTAGAATAAAACAAATAAAAAACACTCCTTAGCTGGAGTGTTTTTGTTCCCTTTTATGACCAGAGATTCAAATAAGCCTTTGCAACTTTTTCTGGCTTGCCTTCGCAGGCGATTTTCCCTTCTTCGATCATAATTGCGCGATCGCAGAATTTTGTAACATTTTCCATTGAGTGAGTAACTAAGATGACGGTTTGATTGCCATGCAAAGAAGCAAAATAGTCATTACATTTCTTTTGGAATGCGGCGTCGCCGACGGCTAGAACCTCATCCAAAACAAGGATATCGCCGCGCGCACGAATTGCAATCGAGAATGCCAAGCGAACCTGCATACCAGACGAATAGTTTTTGAGTTTCTGATCCATGAAATCTTTAAGTTCGGCAAATTCTACGATCTCATCGTACATTTTGTCTACTTCCTCGTTCGAGAAGCCCAACAAGGCGCCATTAAGGTAGACGTTTTCGCGACCAGTCAATTCCGGATTGAAACCTACGCCGAGCTCAATAAATGGAACAAGTGTGCCATATACATTTACATCGCCTTTATCTGGCACATAAATACCGGATAGAACTTTCAGGAGTGTGGATTTGCCGGAACCGTTACGGCCAATGATGCCAAGAAATTCGCCTTTCTTTACTTCGAAGTCAATGCCGCGAAGAACCTGCTGTTTTTTGTATCCTTTAATACCGCGAAGACGGTTAAAAATTGCCTGTTTTAATCCCCAAGCGCGTTCGGTTGGGAGTTTAAAACTCTTATGGAGATTTTTAACGCGAATTGCAACATCGCCACCATCTTCGGCGTTCATTACTCTAGACATTTTAGACCTCCTCCGCAAAGTACTTACATTTCTTACGGAAATAAATCGCACCAATGATCGCAACTAGGACAACAATGACGACCGGTATCAGTTTACTCCACCAAGAACCTTCATAATTCCAGGTAGTGATCGTAGCGTCGGTAATGAGGTTATAACGAACATCTTGGATGACCTGTGCAATTGGGTTCATTAAGACGATACGTGCAGCCATCACACTATAGCTTGCTACCATCGATACTGGGTAAATAATTGGCGCACAATAGAATAATGCCTGAATTAATACTTCCCAAATTGATCCGATATCGCGATATTTGACATTAATAGAGCCCAGTAGAAAAGCGATGCCAAGCGCAAGCGCGTAAAGCTCTATTACTGATACTGGAACTAGTAACCAATTCCACGATGGTGCTACGCCATTAATTAATGCGAATACCACCAAAACGCCAATATTAATCAACAAATTAATTACAGCCGTGGAGGTTGTAGATATAACAATAATCCATTTTGGGAAACTGAGTTTACGAATGAGATCCCCACGCATTACGATGGCCTGGATGCCCATATTTGTGCATTCCGTAAAGAAGTTCCAAAAGATTGTGCCGCAGAGCAGATAAACTGGATAATGTGGAATATCCGCACCAAAGCGCAAGATTTTACTAAATACAACATAAAGAATCAAAAATAGTAACATTGGACGAAGTACTGCCCAAAGATAACCTAATACTGACCCCTGATAACGTAACTTAAAATCCGTCTTGCTGAGCTCTTTTAAAAGCACGCGATTACGGCGATTGAAAATCTGAGGAACATTTCTCATATATGCTCTATTTTACCATAACTAGGGTAGTCTGACACTGGTATAATAAGCTCATGATATCTATCATTATTCCTTTTTATAATACGGGTGAATCTTGTGCTCAATTGGTTAAACAATTACTGAATGATAAACAACGCGATGTTGAGATAATTTGCGTTGATGATAATTCTACCGACGACAGCCTCAAAATTGTAAATGCAGTTTGCAAAAAAGATAAACGCGCTAGAACAGTTCATCAGGAAAAAAATCAAGGTTCCGCAGCAGCACGTAATCGTGGCCTCGAAGAAGCCACCGGCGATTATATAGTTTTCTTGGACTCCGACGATGATGTAGCAGAATTGTTCTTAACTAAAATGATAGAAGGAATAACGACTGATAATTCTGTATTGGCTGTTTGTGGTATTCGTCAAAATTATTTACATACTGGCAAAATCGTTGATAAGTTTACTACTCCTGCTAGCGAACAGAATAATAATGAAACATGGGAAGAATACATTCTTCGTTTAATGATTGAGGATGCACACTTATATTCCTGTGTTAATAAGATTTATAAACGAAAATACATAACTGCCGGCAAAATCCATTTTGATACTAAATTAGATTTTGCCGAAGACACAAAGTTTGTTTTGGATTATTTAAAACAGGCCGGTAAAGAAAAAGAAGCTCGCATCGAATTTATTCCAGATCCACTTTATACATATAATTACGGAACTCCAACTTCAGTAGTTTCGGAATCTTCCCTTGTTTGGGATAACTGGCAAAAAAATTATGAAGATATAGTAAATTGGGCCGATTCACGTTCCGAGAAGACGCAAAAATGTCTAAAGAAACTCCATTTGCGTTTCAAAATATCGCACGCATTAGCGGTCGCTCGATCAAAAAAGAGTTTCCGTAAGAAATGTCATTACGAAAACCCTTTTATATTAATTTGCGCAAAAGTTATTGTTGCGCTTCGTGGTTAAGATAATTAATTGTATCTTTAACTGCATCTTCGACGGTAAGAGTTGCCTTCCAGCCAAGCTCTGCTTCGGCTTTTGCTGGACTTGCCCACATTTCTGCAAGATCGCCAGCACGACGATCGGTGTAATAATGTGGTAGTTCTTTTCCACTTGCCTTTTCAAAGGCATCAATCATTTCTTTAACTGAGGTTGGGCGACCAGTACCGAGGTTATAAATAGAAACACCTGGCTTCATGTGTTCCAACATAGCCATATGACCCTTAGCCAAGTCTACGACGTGAATAAAGTCGCGGCGGCAGGTACCATCTTCGGTTGGGTAATCATTGCCATAAACAGCAAGCTTTTCAATCTTTCCGGTAGCAACGCGCATGATAATTGGCATGAGGTTGTTTGGGATGCCATTTGGATCTTCGCCGATGAGGCCAGATGGATGGGCGCCGATAGGATTAAAGTAGCGAAGTAAAGCAACTTCGAAATCTGGCTGCGCAATACAAACATCCTTCATAATTTCTTCAATGAAGTATTTTGTGCGACCGTAAGGATTCGTAATACTTCCGCCAGTTTGCATGGTTTCTACATATTCTGGTGTTTCCTGCTCGCCATAAACAGTCGCGGAGCTGGAGAAGATAATTTTCTTTACGTCGTTAGCACGCATGACTTCTAGGAGATTGATTGTGCCATCAATATTATTGCGGTAATATTCTAGAGGTTTCTCGACAGATTCACCGACAGCTTTGAGGCCAGCAAAATGCAAGACGGAATCGTACTTGTTTTCAGAAAAAACCTTTTCGAGCGCAGGCTTGTCCAATAGATCCACTTCGTAGAATTTTGGCCTTTTGCCAGTAATCTGCTCGATACGATCGAGAACTTCAGGTTTGCTATTAAAGAGATTATCGAGAATATCAACTTCGTAGCCGGCGTTTAGTAATTCGACGACTGTATGTGAGCCGATATACCCCATCCCCCCTGTTGCTAAAATCTTACCGTTCATATCTATAAGTATAACTGTTTGATATAATCAAAACAAATGAAAGTTGCAATTGTTTGTGATTGGTTGACGAATGTTGGCGGTGCCGAAAAGGTACTTTTGGCCGTGCATCAGATGTATCCAGATGCGCCGATTTATACCTCTCAGTACAACCCAAAAGGGATTGATTGGTTTAAAGATGCAGATGTGCGCACCGGCTATTTGCAGCATTTTCCAGCCAAAATTCGTCGTCTTATTCCAATGTTTCGCCAGAGGTATTTTGATAAGTTGGACTTGAGCGAATACGATTTAGTTATTTCCGTAACTGGCGCAGAAGCAAAATCTATTAAATGTGGACCAAATACGACGCATATTTGTTATTGTCATGTGCCAACCCAATATTATTGGCAAATGTATGACGACTATGTTAAAAATCCTGGTTTTGGATTACTAAATCCCGTTGTGCGATTCTTCTTTAAATTATTTGTAAAACCACTAAAGAAGGCGGACTTCTCTGGCGCCCAAAGACCAGATTATTTTGTAACGATTTCCACTTATGCGGCAGATATGATAAAGAAATATTACAAACGCGAAGCTACAGTAATTGCTCCACCGGTAGAGGTAGATAAGTTTAATGTTGTAAAAAATACAACACAGGATGGCTATATTAACTTCTCGCGCCAGGTATCATGGAAGCGCCAAGATTTAGCAATCAAAGCCTGTATAAAAGCCGGCAAAAAGCTTACTTTGATTGGTGAGGGTCCAGAGCACGAGAATCTCGTAAAAGCGGCAGGTGATTCTCCGCTTATAACATTTAAGAGTTTCATGACGACAGAGGATCTGGCAAAAGAATTGGGCCACGCAAAGGCTTTTATCTTTCCTAGCATGGAGCCATTCGGCATAGCACCAGTAGAAGCTTTTGCGGCATGATGCCCGGTAATTGCTTTTAAGGAAGGTTGTGCCACTGATTATGTAATAGACGGCAAGAATGGCTTATTATTCGAAAAGCAAACCGTAGATTCTCTTGTGAAGACTATAGAGAAATTTGAAAAGAAAAAATTCGATCGAAAGTTTATCGAAAAAAGCGCAAAAGATTTTGATATAGAAAACTTTAAGAAGAAATTACAAAAGTTTATTAATGAAAAAGTCTCTAAATAAAATAGAAAATTTATTACTCTATTTATTACCAATTATCATTTTCTTCTCTTATTATCCAGTGATTCGATTAGGTGAAAATAATTCTATGTTCTTTGAGTTATCTCTGCCGCTAATCTGGTTATTAATATTTGGCATCATTAGCCTCATTAGATTACCAAAAATATTTGCTAAGTATGGTTGGAAAAAGTCTGTAATCATATTGCTTTTTCCAGCTTGGATGATTGTATCGATATTTTGGTCAAAAAATGCCTTGCGCGGCTTTTTGACTACCGGGATTGCTGCCCTTATTTTCCTTAGTGTGCTTAATGTAATTAATATGAAGTTAGATAAGGAATTTATAAAGAAACTTCTAAAAACATATCTGATATCCAGCGTAGTGGCGGCAGTCATCTGTATAATTCAGAGTTTTTTGGATGTTTTTGGTGTAAGCAGAGACGTTACTCTACTCTGCCCAGGCTGCGTATATTCCGTGTTAGGTTTTCCACACCCGAATGGCCTAGCAATTGAGCCGCAATTTATGGGAAATATGCTGATTGCGCCAGCCCTTATTTCCCTGTTATTCCTATATAATGCAATAAAACAGAATAAAGACAAGCGAACAGTGTTCGGTTTTCTTGTCTTGAGTATTTTCTTAATTATGTCATTATATATATGTTTCTCGAGGGGGGCCCTCTATGCATTCGGCATAGCTGGCGCCATTATGGGTATTACTTTGTTGATTCGCGATAAAAGCCTGCGTGCGACTTGGCTAATACTGCCAGTATTAGTTGGGTGTGTAGGCGGATTATTATTACAGGGCATCTGGGCGGAGATTTCTCCTACGAATGAGAATTTTGCACAGGGCATTCAAAGATCAGTTCATCAGATTACACTCGGAAAAATAGATATTCGTGAAAAAGTAGAAAGTGAAGGTAATGAATCAACCTTTTCTGGCTACATCAAAGAATCTACAGATATCCGCCTAAATCTAAATGAAATCGCTATGGGCGCCTGGGGTCACAATAATATATGGACTGGCGTAGGTATTGGTGGTGCTGGAGCAGCAATTAATGAATATGATAACCAATTAAGCTCGAGAGAGATTATTCAGAATGAATACGTGAATTTATTAGTTGAGCTTGGTATTATCGGCGTAGCTTTATTTATGATTTTTACCATATATATTATTAAGTCGATGAAAAATATTAAGGGCGGAATATTATTAATTCCGATAATAATCGCTTACTTGATTACGCTCTGCTTCTTCTCTGGCTTTCCAAATGTATTGCATATATATTTGCTCACCCCTATCTTGTACTGGGTGGGTCAAAAACGCTTATTATGTTAAAATGTAGTAATGAGTAATAAGTCTATTGATGGACTTCAACGGAGAAATACTGGTGGGCGTGGAAAAACAAGTGGAAGTAGCCGCGCTACAACTAGTACTGTAATGAAGCGCCGAAAAACTGCGAAGAAACCAACCACTAAACAGCTTGGAATTAATGATAGCCAAGCGGAGCTCAAGGCTTTAATTGCCGAAGGCGAAAAGCTTGAGCGTCTAAATAAGAATGAGAAAGAAAAGATTATTGAATCTACCGTAGATGACGATAATCAAGAGGCTGTAAAGGAATTTTTGTCCGAAGTGAAAGACGTAGATCCAACCGATTTAATTGAGGTACCAAAAGAAGAAAAAACCAAAGGGTGGTTCAAAAAGTCAAAGAAAAAAGCCAATAAGACCGGAAAGAAAAAGTGCCACAAAAAATGGATTATTATTGGTGTTATTTTGGCGTTATTTATTGGCGGTGGAGCCTGGCTATACTTTTATTTAAATGATTTCGTTAACCAAGTGACGGATGGTGGCAACATTGTAAATGTATTATTCTCGGATCCTGATACTCCGCTAGAAAAAGACGCAAACGGACGCACGAATATCCTCGTATTTGGCACCGAGGGTTATCAGATGGATGATCCAAACTGGGATGGTGGCTATCTGACCGACTCTATGATGATGATTAGTGTCGACCAGGAATCTGGCGACGTAAAAGCGGTAAGCCTTCCACGCGACCTTAAAACAAAAACTTGTACTTCCACTGGCAAAATTAATGAAGTCTTTTGGTGTAAATATCTAAAAGTTAAAAAGAATTCCACTGATGAGGAAAAGCGCAAATACGAAGAAGAAGGTGCCATGGCGCTTGAGGCCGCCTTTGAGGAAGTATTTGGCGTAGAAATTCAATATCACGCACATGCGAACTGGCAAGCCTTAATTCAGATCGTGGATGCACTTGGTGGCGTAGATGTAGTATTCCTTTATGGTGATCAGACTTGGGATGGTGATGAAACTACTATTTATACAACCAGCAAGAAAGGCTTGGCTGACGGTAGACCATATCATATTCAATTCCCTAACGGTCAAGCAGTTCATCTAAACGGCGAACAAGCGCTTGGCGTAGCACGTGCTCGTAACGCCTATGGTGGCTATGGTGCAGCAAATGGTAACTTCTCTCGCGAATACTTCCAGCAGCGCATTCTAGAGGCGATTGCAAAGAAAGCAAAGAGTGCTGGCTTAGACCTCGGTAAGGTCATGGCGATTAAGTCCGCCGTTGGTGATAATCTCCGCACCAATTTCAAAGATACCGAGATTAAGACACTCGTAAAGCTTGGTTCTAACCTAGACTTTGGCGGTATTCAGACTATTTCTCTATATGATACTAAAGACAAACCTGCTGCCTTACTTCGCGATGGCATGATTAATGGTATTTCTTATGTATATCCAACTAAGGGCGTAGGAAATTATTCAGATATCCATGCCTACATGAAGCGTAAGTTGAGCGGTGAGGCATTTACTTCCGAGGAAGCAAAAGTTGTAGTCCTTAACGGTACCTCAGCCTACGGCATTGCTGCAACCGAAAAGACATACCTTGAAGGTAAAGGCTATATTGTAAGTAGCACCGCAAACGCTCCAAGCGGCCTAGGAGGCTTCGATGGCGTAAAAGTGTATCAGATTACTGCTAATAAGCCAAAGACCGCTGAGGCGCTTCTGAAGCTTTATGACGTGGAACTTATTACTGAGATTCCTGAAAGTCTATCTAGCTATAATGGCGTAGATTTCGTAGTGATCATCGGTAACGGATTTGCCCACGCAGATTAACAAGTAACATTAGACCTCCACTGCTAAAAAGTGGAGGTTTTTTGATGAATAATTGGTGGATATTTTTCCCACCATTTTACATATAGTTTTCCACATAGTGAATATATTGACTTAGTTGCAATTTTTCTAAAATATTATGTTTCCCCTGTTAGCTCGTAGTTGCAATGCTATATTTTTACATATTTTCTGTGGAAAACCACCAAAAAACCGCCTTTTGGGCGGTTTGATGCTTTGTGTATAATTACAATTCTTTCTTTACAATATGGATGCGGCGTTCGCGACCTTCGCCAGTCGAGAATGTCTCAATATCAGAATAGTCGCTTGCAAAACGGTGTACGATGCGGCGATCAGCAGCATTTAGATCCAAGATTTTTTCGCGACCGGTGCGGCGAACTTCGGAGATCCACTTCTCTGCCTGGTGCTCGATTTTGTCAGCGCGTTGACGCTTATAATCGGCGATATCGATGTTTACGCGAGTAACTTCTGCATTGCGAGCAATGAGAGTCATCATAAGAACATGCTGAAGAGCGCGTAAATTGTTTGCATTCTTACCGATAAGAAGCGAATTCATGCTGGTAGATGGGATAGATAGCTGAATTACGTCGTCTTCGATTGTTGAATAAACCGCAACGTTAATACCAAAGAATGACAAGAGGTCTTCGAGGTACTTTGCCGCAAAACGGATTGATTCATCGGTGTTCATATATTATCTCCTTTTCTTTTTATCCGATGCCGTAATGCGAGTGATGTGTGTTTTATCCTTTTTATTTTTATTCTTTGACGCATAGTGCGTAGTAGATTTCACCTTGGTAATATTTGGGCCTTTGGTAGCTTCCTCGGAAACGATTTCGCCCTCTTGAATCTTTTTAGTAGCATCGCGAAGCTCCTTAAGAACTTTCTTATCTGCAGCCTCCTCCATAACGTCGAGGTTCTTATTAAGCACAATCTTCTGAAGGATAACTGTAATACCGGTATTTAAGAGATAATACAATACGATTGCGCCTGGAAGGTTGATCATAATGAAGAACATCATGATAGGCATCATATAAGTCATCTGAGACTGTGAGTATGCATTAATTTCGTCCTGAGAGATATCCTTGCCGTCTGCGGCTTCTTTCATCATGTCGCGGAGAGATTTACCTTTTTGGCCTTTCTTGCGCGTGACGTCGTTCTGGCGAGCCATAATAAACTGCGTGCCTGCGCTAGCTAGAGCAAATAGGAAAATAATTACATTACTTAGATTGAATTCCTTAAATACGGAGCTTGGGCGAGCAAATAGATCTACTACACCGAAGAGCTTTGGTTCGAATTCGTATTTTGCGTTTTCGGCATCTTTTTCGTAAGCGCGGAAATATTCATTCTGCTGGTTAATGAGAGTATTAATATTGTTAAGTGGCCTTACAAATGGATATGCTGAATGCTCTACGGAATATGTAGTATCTGTTTTGTTAGTACAGGTATTAATTGGAACGTTATAATCTTCATTTACGGCGCAAGGACGCACGGAGACGTTGATTGCAGTAAATAATGCGATAAAGATTGGGAATTGAATCAAAATTGATAACATTGAGCGCATTGGCTTAATGTTGTTCTTTTTATAGAGATCCATCATCTGGAGGGATTCCATCTGACGGTTGCCTTTGCAGTTCTTCTTAATCTCGGCAAGTTCCGGCTGAATCTTGCGCATCATTTTGGTCTGATTGATTTGGCGCTTCATGAGTGGCCAGGTAAGCAACTTTACTACGATAGTAAAGAGGATAATAGCTAGGCCAAAATCACCAACAACACTATAAATTAAGAAGAGTATATTTACGATCGGACGAACAATAATAATATCTAATAGATTAAACATATAACTCCTAACTTCTGTTAATTATATTATATTCGCCTCTTTGAGTAAATTATGAACAAGGGAACGTATCTCTTTATAATCAATGTCTAGGATATCTTTTGAATAAATAATAAAAATACAGTCTACCGGCTTCTCTACTTTTGGAAGCTCGGCGCGAATCGCTTCATATACACGACGACGAATGCGATTGCGCCCTACGGCAGACTTTAATACTTTTTTACTGACTACGACTGCATAACGCTGTCTATTTCGAGAGTTATCTGCAAAAACTAGGGAGATTTTTGAACCCCTAATAGTCTTTCCGTTTTGGTAGGTATACCTTACGCCACCCCTGGAATGAAAGCGATATCTCTTCGAAATCATTAGACTAGGCCGTTAAGCGTGCGCGACCTTTAATGCGGCGGCGAGCAAGAACCTTGCGGCCGTTAACGGTAGAATTGCGTTTGCGGAAACCGTGTTCAACTTTGCGTTGGCGCTTGTGTGGTTGATAAGTACGTTTTGGCATGAGTATTATCCTGACTTTATAATTATTGTTTTATTAAAAGAATTATGTCTATTATACTGATTTTTTACACATTTTTCAAGGGTTTTTCCACATACGCTTTCCTCTGTTTTGGCTCACTATGGGGAAAATTCTAATCTGTTACGGCAAAAATATATTAAAAAATATTTATTCACTCTATAAAAACCTGTGGAAAAGTCGTATAATACTCTTTAAGGAGGAGGTTTAAGACATGCCGAACGAATGGCAAACGGTGCTAGATGAATTAAAATCCCGTGCGACCGATATGGCTTTTGAGACTTATTTCAAGAACCTCAAATTCGTCACTAATGAGGACGGAAATCTTGTTTTAGCTGTCGCAAATGTATTCATAAAGACTAATATTGAGGGCAAGTATCGAAATCTACTAGAGTCGGCACTTGCCGCTGGCGGAATTGAATATGGCACAATGAAGATTGTCATTAATGATGCCAAAAATAAAACTACCGCAAAGCGTGCCATTGAAGTACTCCCTACCGTTACAGCCTCTACTTCTTTTAATACTCCTGCGCCAACAACGCCTTCTTATAATCGACCAGTAGTGAAAATTAAGGAATCAAAGATTTCTCTTACTAATAATGGTCTAAATCCTAAATATCGCTTAGATAATTATATAGTCGGTAGCAATAACGACCTTGCAGTAAGCGCCGCAAAGGCGATTATTGAGAATCCTGGCACACGATATAATCCATATTTCTTGTATGGCGGTAGTGGCCTAGGTAAAACACACTTAATTCAGGCGATTGGTAATGAAATCTTGGCCAATAATCCTGATATGAAGGTGCTCTATGTAACAATCGAGCAGTTCTATCATGAGTTCGTTGAGGCGATGCGCAAGAAACTCGACGGTTTCTCTGAAAAATACCGCAATGTAGATGTTTTGATTGTTGACGATTTTCAATATATTGAAGGTAAAGATAAGTCTCAGGTTGAATTTTTCCACACGTTCAACGAATTACATCAGCGTGGCAAACAGATTATCGTAAGTAGCGATCGCCTACCAAATCAGATTGCAACAGTCGATGCGCGCTTAGCCTCCCGTCTTACGATGGGTATGCCAATCGATATTCAGTTGCCAGATTTCGAGACGCGCTGCGCAATTATTAAGGCTAAAGCCGAGATGCTAAATGCGGAAATTGGCGATAATGCCGTGGAATACTTAGCAAAGAATATTCAGACTAATATTCGCGAGCTAGAAGGAAAATTAAATCAGTTATTATTGTTATCTGAAATGCGCGGCGTTTCACCAGATGATTTAATTGCGGAAGGATTAATTGCTACACCACAGGAAGAATCAAAACGTCGCTCTATTTCTCCGAAACAAGTCGTGGATAAAGTAGCAAAGTATTATAACTTATCCTCTAAAGATCTTTATGGTACGAGCCGCACTAAGGATATTAAATCCGCACGTCAGGTAGCAATGTATCTCATGAAGGATCAGCTTGGATTAAGCACCGTAAAAATTGGTACAGAGTTTAAGAAAGATCACACCACCATCATGCATGGCATTAAAGTTATTGAGACCGCTTTGAAGACAGATTTTAACCTGCGCTCTCAAATAAGTGATCTCAGGGAGAAAATTTATGCCAACTAAAAGTGGAAAAAGTGTGCATAAATCAGTTAATAAGTATGCGAATAATTGGTGGAAGAAAAATGTGCAAAAATGCCAAAAAGTGAGTTTTACCCAAATATTCGAGTTTTACACGGAAGTTTTAAAGAATTATTTAAACAATTTATTCACTTTTAAAAATGCGTATTCTTATCTGTTAAATAATAGTTTTACACATTTTCCACATAGAACTACTAATACTACTACTATTTTTATAAATAATAAGGAAACAAACTTCTAAAGGAGGAAAAATGGAGATAGAAGTTTTACAAGACAGGTTAGCTAAGGCACTAAGTGTAGTAAGCCGAGTAGCAGCAAGCACCAAAGCTGGGTTGCCAATCTTAAGTAATGTACTTTTAAGAGCAGAAGAAAAACAACTTACTTTAATTGCGACCAATATGGAGTTAGCAACCGTAGAGTATGTGAATGCTAAAGCAAAGAAAAATGGCACCATTACCGTTCCAGCAAAGCTTTTGGCGGAATTCGTATCCAACCTTCCAAAAGAACCAGTTACTTTAAAGGCGAATGGGGATAAATTGACAATTTCCGCCGGTAAATATAAATCTACTATTAATGGCATCTTGGCTGACGATTTCCCTGAACTTCCGGAGATTAATGAGAAAGAAGCAGTTACTTTTAAAATAGATGTGGATATCTTTAAGGAAGCACTTAATCAGGTTATTATTGCCGCAAGTAATGATACGACTCGTCCGGCTTTGACTGGTATCTTCTTTAATACCTTTGAGGATGCATTATATATTGCTGCAACTGATGGCTACCGCTTGGCGGATAGAAAATTTGTGGAAAACGTTAAGAGTGAAATTAAGGCGATCGTACCGCGCGATGCTTTGCAGGAAGTTTTGCGTTCTATTTCTGATAGCGTAGAAGAAATAGAGGTATTAATAACCGATTCGCAAATTCGTTTCCGCTTAGGAGAAATTGAAATTACTTCGAAGCTAATTGACGCGAGCTTCCCTGATTATCGCCAGCTTATTCCAAAAGACATCAGTTTGAATATTGAGCTAGATAAGGCGGAATTGATTCGTATGACGAAGGTTGCTTCCTTGTTTGCACGTGAGAGTGGCGGATCGATTAATTGCGAAGCAAAGAAAGACGATGGCTTATTCTCGATTAGTGCAGTCGCTTCCGAGCTTGGCGAGAATACCGCATCGATGGAAGCAGATATAAAAGAAGACGGTAAAGTTGCGCTCAACTCGCGTTATCTATTGGATGCTTTAAATGCGACGGTTGAAGGAAAAATTACTTTTGGTATGAGTGGAAAACTTGCGCCAGTTGTAATTAGGAATATTAAGAGTCAAGATTATACGCATATTATTATGCCGCTTAAGAGCTAATGAATGTAATTAAAAAAGTTAGTTTGCGAAATTTCCGCTGTCATAATGAGTTTGAGTTAGATTGCGATCGACCGACTACGTTAATTATTGGCGAAAACGGCAGTGGAAAAACTTCAATTCTTGAAGCAATTTATTTAGCACTACGTGGAAAAAGTTTTAAGGGTGTGGATAAAGAGATAATAAAACGTGACGCAGATTTTTATCGTGCGGAAATAGATTTGGCGGACGCGCAAAAGATTATTATTCGTTTTAATGGCAGCAAAAAAGAATTTGAGATAGACGGCAAAAAAAGTCTAAGGTTGCCAAAGAAAAATCGTTACCCTGTAGTTTTGTTTGAGCCGGATAATATTTATTTAATTAAATCTTCCCCGTCGCGCAGGCGTGATTATTTTGATGAACTTTTTAAACAAATTGATGATAGTTATGGTGTGGCGCTTTCGAAATATAATAAGGCATTAAAGCAGCGAAATGATTTATTGAAAAATGAAGATATATCCAAGGATGATTTGTTTTCTTGGAATGTAATGTGCGCAAATTATGGTGCTATTATTGCGCGAAAAAGAGTTGAATATTTATCCAGAATTAATGAAGATATAACGGATATTTATCGCGATATTGCGAAGAATAATGATGAATGTTCGATCAAATATTTGGGCGAAGTCTGTGATGAAAATAAATATCTAGAGATTCTTGAAACTAATTTTCAGAAGGATCTATATCTTGGTCATACAAGTTTTGGCGTGCATCGTGATGATTATGAATTTGTGTTTAATGATAAGAAAGCGGATGGATCTGCGTCGCGTGGTGAAATGCGTTGCATTATACTGGCGCTAAAATTTATTGAATCAAAAATACTCGAAAAAGAAACTGGGAAAATGCCGGTGGTATTGCTTGATGATATCTTTTCTGAACTCGATGAAATGCGTCAAAAACATTTGATTAGTAATTTTAAAAAATATCAAATGATTATCACGAGTACGACTGTTCCGGTCGAAATGCGTGTGGATAAAGAACTTTAATTATTTAGCACGCCAGACGCGATAGTTGCCGCGACCAAGACTATCGACGAGATTTACGCCGTTACTTAATTCGCCGGAGTGGTCACCGTAGGAAGCCTGGGCGGTCATAGCTTTGCCATCTTTTTCCACATACATCTTAATGTGGCCAGGTACCGTCAAGACGTCGCCAGGTCGTAAGAATGACGTATCTCTTGGATCGGAATATTTTATCTCTTCCCATTTATCGGATTTTTCGAGATATGGAATCTGTGTGCCTTCCACGTGGCAGCATGCAAAATCTGGGTCGACGCCAGAATAACGTGCAACAGTTGCAACGAAGACATCGCAGCTGGAGCCGCCTGGCATAATGCCATCAAGACCAACTTGGATATATGCGCGTTTATAATTGTCAGTAGGTGTCATAGTGCCGACGTGTGGGTCTCCGACTGGCCAGGCGAGGTCGAGTGCAGTTTGGTTGAGATCCATATTCCCTGCGCCGTTTGAGCTGCTACTACAGCCAGTAGTTGAGCCACCACCACCAAGTACCTGGTAGATAATAAATGCACCATAATGTTGGTTGGCTGGATATTCAAGCGGACCAAAATCGTGTTTAATTTGGCCCCAAGTTGTCTTATTGTAGTTTGGATCGCGTTGACGGTCGGCGCGGTTCATGACATATGGAGAACCTTCACCATTATTTGCTTCGGTCTCATTAAAGCCGAGGTCGCGTGCTTGTTGGATATACTTACCTGCCTTGCCGTTGTACGTAAAGAAGAATAGCTTTACTTCGTCATCGTTTTTGAAGTCGGTTTCCTGCGTGATGCCACGTAATTCTTCGAGCGCATCTTGGCCCATTTGGACAAAGAGATCATCGTCTACTTCAATGCCAGCTGGATATTGTTTGTTTATGACTTGAAAAATACCATTACTACACTGGCCACCATTACAAAGGCCATCATGTGACGTCGTGCGAGAGAGGCCGTTTTCGAGGTAATGGAGGGTTGCCATGATTTGCCATGGAACTTTGGTGCCTTGAACGATTTTTTCGTAGAGTGGTTTGTAGTTTGTGATCTTTGTGAGTTGGTCGTCGGTTAGAATTTGGTTACCTTCGTAATCTTTATTGTCGCCGGAAAGATACTTACTGTTGGATGCGACGGTTCCGCTACCATTACTACCGCCACCACTAATAGTTTTGCCGTGGAATTGGTTATAGTATTTTTGTGCGTCAGTAGCACGTTCCATGTGTGCGGAAATTACTGGGTTTTGTGGAATTTCTACGTGTTCGAGGAAGAATTTTGCGGAGTCAAAAACGGAATTCTGGTTAAATATACCAGAATAGCTTCCATGACTTTGGAGTTCGTCATAAAGGAAGGTTAATTCTAGTGAATATAATTGGTTTGCGACTTCGTCGCCTACGGTTTGGATGAAGCGATCGCCATTCATGCCGTAAATTGAGCCGTCTTTCTTACTGTATTGGTCTGGATTATTGAAGTATTTTAGAAGATCTGGAGCTTTTTCTTTGACGTAATTGTACATATTTACGCGGCGACCAAATGACCATTGAATAAGGCCAAGGCCATAGGCGATTTCGGAATTTCCACCGAGGTTCATTGGCCAGTAGCGATTATATTGACTACCTTCATGTTGCACTGGGTTAAACGAGTTACTCTCGTGCTGCATATTGCCCATAATACCGGCGGCTTGTTCGTCGGTGAAACCAAGTGAAGTAAGGCCGGACCAGACTTTTTCGGCAGCGGTTGAACCTTTGATTACTGCACGGCCCGCTGCACAGTTAGTATTTAGTGCTTCATAAATTACGTCGACGAGTAAATCGCGTGCGGCGTTATCGGCTGGATGGACGGTCATAGAATCCATCGTTGCGTTTTCGGCGGCGGCTTTTGAAGCCCAGTCGGCAACGATAATTTTATCGTTTGTATCAGCATTCTTTTTGAATAGCGCATTGTTTTGGTTGTAGCCCGCTTGATATTGTGCGGCGGTAGCATAGTTGGTTACTAAAACAATCGTGCGTTGGCCGGCGAGAGCGAGTAGGTCATTAATGTCTTTTTGGGTGAGACCTGGCGCAGAGTTGTTTGAACCGAGCTCATAAATGATAGTGCCTTTCAGTTTCATGCCCTTTGCGACTTCTAGGCCCTGCCCCCAAGTTCGGCTTACTTTTGCGTCATAATTATCGTCTGAAAGCTTATCAAATTTTGCTTTCATCTTCTCTTTTGTAGCCTTATCGGCAAGAATGGAGTCGCCGATAACTGTGAGATCGGTGCCGTCATTTTTGGAACATTTTACTTCGGTATCACATGAGCCGTTTGGGTTGTAATAATAAATACCGTTGCGGTTGTAAAAATCGAGTGTTTGAGTGTCCGGCATATCGGCTGCAACTACTGGATGAGAAATTGTAATCGTCATAACAAAAACTAAAGTAAGACTTTTGAGGAATTTCTTTAGGCGCTCTTTCATACGAGATAATTCCTTTTATCGATGAAGATATTATCTGTCTTTACGGTAATTGTGCTGTAATCTGGAATAATATTTTCTTCGAAGCTGATTCGTTCTGGCTCGGCTACTTCGACAAAGCTATAACGTTCGGAAGGATCGTAATTTGCGATTTCGGTAGAATAGCGGACATATTCCTTGAGGAAGGCGATGTCATTTTTTGTCATACCGGAGATGCGCGCGAGGGTGCCTTCAAACGACATGTCTAGTGGATGCTCGGCTTCGTAGCGAGCTTCGTATGCGAGGATTGGGTTTGAATATGTTTTTACTTCGAGCTCGTTGAATAATGAGATTGATTTGTTTTTGTAATTTTTTAGATAATCTTCCCATGATACGCCAGATGCAATCTTGTAGATTTTTGCATTTTTGCTCATGCCGTATGGTGCGGAAGTATTTTCGGAAGCTGGGTCATGGAAGACGTCGATATTATAGTTGCCAGAAACTCCACCGCTACCCGCGCCAGTGTCTGTGACGATGTAGAAATGTTTGTTTGCGGCGGAGCCTTCGCCAGAATCGCTTGTTTCGATATAAATAACATCACCGAGGGATAACTCTGGGTCGCTTTGGCTGATTGCGACTTGTCCATCTGCTAGGTTGCCGTTATTATATTTACTGCTTGCATTCTTGCCGGCATTGCCGCCGTTTTCGCTAGCTGCGGAACTATAGAAAGTTACAGTTGAGTGATTGGAAAGCGCTTGGCCTTTGTCGATTTTTTCGGAAGTAGAAACGGTCTTTTCGTTATTGCCGACTTCGTCTTCCATACTATCGAGGATGCGCATATCTTCGATGTAGCGTTGGTAATATTTAAATTCACTATCCCAACGCGGGTTGTCGTCTGAATTCATACAAGTTGAGCCGGTTGCCCATGGTTCGTTTGCGATGTCTTCTGCGGCATTTACAATATCTAGGAAGTCATTAATGTATGGGATATTGTTTACGACGATGCCGTAGTCGGTTTGGAGAGCGTTGAGGATATTTGCGTCTTTGACACCCCATGGAGATTTGCGGTTTTTGCAGAAGTTAATGAATTTTGCGAGTTCGGAATTGTCCGCAATATCGCCGTTACTGTCGAGGTTGCGAGAGATGACGGCTTGGTAAGTTGGGTCATCTGGCTTGATATCGATAGTTGAGAAATCGCTAGTAACAATTGGTAAATCATACATGTCGCACATTGCGCCTGGCATATTGGTACATTCTTGGTAGTTGGAAGTGTACATTAATTCTTCGTCCGCAGCGGATGAAGCTGGGGTAAGTTTGCGGATTGCGTTTGCGGCGACGTTGTTGAATGACGCGATTGAGCTAATGGCATTATTGGAATACGCCATGTAGGTAAACTTTGACAAGAGTGAACCCATGAAGGTATTTGCGCTGGTTGGATCGAGTGGGCTGCGGTTGAGGCGGTCGATTTCTGCTTCCTGTGCGAGAGCTAATGTCGTATTGCGGTTTTGTTGTTTGACGGCGCTTTGGTCGGAAGGCATTAATGCGCTACCCTCAGTTGCGAGCGAGAAGTTTGCGGAAGCGGCGCCTTGTGAGAATAATTCACCAGCCGGAATACCAGTGTAGGTTTCAAAAATATTGCTTGCGAAGATTTTTGCAACGTATGGGATGATAGCACTGACAATTGCGGCGACGATACCAGTGATAATGACGCCGCCAACGGTTTTCATAATCATGCCTACCGCGAAGGTGGCAAGTTTTCCGCCTGGCACACCTGCGGATGCAAGTGAAACGATTGCGGATGCGGCCATTACGCCGGAACATGCCGTGGTTGTTAGACCAGTACTGATAGCAATAGTAGTAGCGGCCTTTGTGATGTTTGAAAATGAATAAGGCTCTGTCTCGGAACGTGGAGAGAGTGTACTGCCCATGACTAATTTTGAGCCGGTGGATTCTAGCATTGAGCCGGTAACATTTTTTGTCTTTTGGGTGCCGTCGGAATCAACATAATTTACTTCTGACGTATATTGCGAAGTCATAAAGTTGAGAGTTTCATTGATGGCGGCCTGATCGCCCTCCCCTGCCATGGTTTTACTGATTGGTTCCATGAAGCTGAGGAAGTATGCGATGGATTGGTAAATTTGGTAAGCGGAAACTGCGACGGCAGCAAGGTTTGCGATACGTAAAGCGGAACAAACTGGTACACCGACTGCAGAAACTTTTGATGCAATACTGTTTACCATTGAACGTGCTTTTGCCTCTGGGGCGTCGCCATCGATATTGTTTGTATTAATGTCTTCACCGTTTTCGTGTTTGTATTCTTCTTGGGTTTCTTCGTCGACGCCATGACTAATGGTATTAATTGAGCCGTCTGAGCCGACGACATAGTCGGAGACGGTGGTTTTAAAATTCTCTGTATCCAAGTCGTTGTCGCCGGTGGATTTGTATTGGTCAAAAATATCGCGCGTGGCGCCACGATCGCCATAATATTTCATCGAGACGTCATCGAAGAAGCCGGCTATACGGCCGCGCTTTGCTTCATAATATGACTCGCGGAAGTTTGCGTTGCGAGCGAAAGCGTCTTGGAAACTATTGGCGTCAATAATTTCGCCATCGTATTTTAGGACGGTAGATGAGCCGAAAATTGCTTGGCCACTAACGAAATCGCCGTTGGAATTGAGATGGCCAACTTCGATGCCGTTGTTTTTGAGGCGGCTTTGCATGTATGGAGTAAAAGTCGTGTATTTTTTAGTGAAATTACTAATTTTGATCTGACCGCCACCATCGAGCATATAAGACATAAGGCGGGAGTTACGGAAAATATAGGAGCTGAATTGGACATCAGTTGCATTGGTGTAAAGCGCGGAAAGATGTGGACCAAGCATGGACTGTGCGCCGTAGAAAAATGCGCCACCGCCGAGTACTAAGCTGGCGACAATTGCGATTGGAGCCATACGCTTAAATAAACCACGTTTTTTACCCTGATTCCTGCGACCTTGGACGGAATTACGGAAGCTGTCGGAGGTTTGGTTACGCTCGGAAGCTTTTGCGGCTGTGGTGGCATCAGAAATAGAACTAGCGCCGCGCCTTGTCGTCTCGCGCGAGCTAACAGAACTTAGAGAGCTAACATTTTGTTTGTTGCTAGCGCTCTTCTCTGCCTCGGAAAGCTCTTGCCTAGCAATGTTTTCCGGGCGAATAGAAGCTTCTTCCATATTGTTATATGGATCATGCTTGCCGCGGTAGCGGCGATCATTTGGTGTGGAGACCATAGATGTATATATTTTATAATATTTAAGAGAAAAATGCAAAAAATCCCCAAGATTTTTGGGGACTTTTGCAAGTAATGTATATGCTATTATTATAGCACAGATATATTAAAAAGTCAATACTTCCCTATCTGGCGTTTTCTTTTGCGGCCGGGTTTGTCGTAATGAGACTTTCCTCGGTTTCTGATGCAATGATTTGAATATGGACGTGGTTTTGACCAGCGAAGAATAGACCTTGGCCGACTGGGAAGTTACTGAGACGTTTGCGCTCCTCATCGGTAAGCTTGAAGACGTCCGAAAGGACATCGACAGCGGATGAAGATTGCTTTAGCAAAAGCTGCATGGATGAGTTCGCCACGATGGCGCGACCCATCTTTGATGACATGAAGTCCTCAACGTCCTGAGTAATGGTTGTAAGGCCAAGATAATACTTACGAGCGCGCTTAGCGAGACTGAAGAGGAAGTTTGCGGAATCTTCGTACTTCATGAGCTGCCAGGCCTCATCTACGAGGAGGAGACGCTTCTTCTGATCGGCGCGGGTAATGTTCCAGATATGCGATAGAACAATATACATAGCGACTGGGCGGAGTTCATCCTCGAGGTCGCGAATATTGAAGACAACCATCTGGTTGTTGATATCGATGTTGGATTGCTGTGAGAAGATACCAGCGAAGGTACCGGTTGTATACTTGCGTAAGCGCTGTGCGAGGCTTGGACCAGTTCCACCCATATGAAGCAAGGTATCGAATAGGTTGATGATAGTTGGTGGAGTCGAAGTATGTGTGAGAGGGTCATTTGTAATACCGGCACGAGCATATGTATCGATTAATGCCTGGTCGAGATCGGCTTCCTCGTTTGGTGAAAGTATTGCTCCGCCACCTGCTGCGCTACCGAGCATCAAACGGAATAGACCGTGAAGTGTAACGAGGTTCGAACGAAGTGCGTCGTTGGCGTCTTCGGAATCGACGACTTTTGGAAGGTCGAATGGGTTAATACGAACATCGGAGTTGAGACTGAGGCGAATATATGCGCCACCTACAGCATCGCAAAGCTTTTGATACTCGTTTTCTGGGTCGATAATAAGAACTTCGGTGCCAACCATCATAGAGCGAAGAGCTTCGAGCTTTACGGTGAAAGATTTACCTGCACCAGACTTCGCGAAGACGACCATGTTGGCATTCTCTAGCGAGAAGCGGTCGAAGATGACGAGGCCGTTGTTATGCATGTTGATACCGTAAAGAATACCCTTTTCCTGGGTAAGGTCTGCAGATGTGAATGGGAAGCTAGTAGAGATAGCGCCGGTGTTCATGTTGCGGCGAATCTGAAGTTGGTCAGTACATTGAGGCATAGTACTGTTCATGCCCTGCTCTTGCTGAGAGGAGGCTACCTTACTGAAAACCATTTGCTGGCCAAAGATGGTTTCGATCTTGTGCTGGACAAACTGGAGCTCGTCGAGAGAATCGGCATAAATTGTGACATAGAGGCCGTAGCGGAAGAATTTTTCTGCGCCGACCTGGAGCTGATCGCGAAGTTCCTCAGCATCGGAGATAGCAGCTTCGAGCTCTGGGTCACGAACTTTGCCTTTTTCACTGTTGATATTGGCGCTAGCTTCGAGCTGGGTAACCTTCTTTTGGAGGTTCTTCATGATGACGCCGGTATCGACTGGATAGATATACATTGAGATGTCGATAACTTCGTCGATATTAATAATAGAGCTTAGCCAACCAGTATAAAGTGAGCGTGGATAGCCGTAAACATAGATAGTGCGGCCGTATTTAGTACCGAGGCGAAAATAATCCGAGTGAATTTCGATAGAAGATGGCGAAATAAGATCACGGAGGGTGGTAATACCGGTTTCAAAGGCTTTTTGAATTTCAACTTCTTCTTGAAGCTGAGCTTGTGCAGCAATATCAGCGGCGCTGAGCTGTGGTTGTTTCTTTGCCATTATTTTTTCTCCTCCTCAGATTTGTCGCCCTTTTTAACGTATAGGTGGGCTAGCTTATTGAAGTCGCCAAGTGGCTCGCGTACTGCCGTGTCTGGGTTGTTGAAGTTGTAGTAGAGCTGACCTAGCTCCTTAGTGTTTAAGCGAACGGAATGAATGCCAATTGCGAAGAGACCAGAAATGACAGCTTCGACGCGGTTGTTAATTTCTGTAACGGCCTTATCGTAAGTGGCGCGGTCGATACGGCTAACTTGTGGTGCTTTATTTTTACTGAAGGTCTTGAAGAAGTTCTTAGTTTGTTCGACGGCCTTCTCTGCTTCAGGGGAGGTGTAATATGGAATCGCAATAAAGAAGGACTTATCCATAATGTTTGCTTCCTGGGATAGGACGTCGATGAAGTTGATGTAGTCATCCATAAGGATGCCGAGAAGCATGTTATCGTTGTTGCGGCGGAGTTCCGAGAGGCGTTCGATGTATGGGCCAATATCGACACGCTGGGAGCGGATTAAGATTTGTACCGTGAAGTTTAAGGAGTTCAAGAAGTTTTGATAGGAGTATTCTACGGCTTCGCGCTCGGTTTCGGACATGAGGTCGAAGTTGATGGACTTACATGCGACGACGGCACGGAATGAGCCATCTTTCATGATTACCATGGAATCGCGAAGCTCGGAAATAAGAAGCGTGGCCTGCGTGGAATTTGGATTTTCCTTTACTGGCATAGCTGCTGCGGTAGGTTGTTGTGGCTGGCTAGCGACTGCTTGTGGTTGACCCATTGCTGGCTGGCCCATCATTGGCTGTTGTGCTCCGCCCATCATCTGTGGAGCTTGGCCTTGGAATTGTTGATTTGGTTGCACGGTTACTCCTTAATGTAATGATATATAAACTTCATTATCTTGTTTTTCATTGATACGTTTTGCCTGTTGGGCAATTGTTTCAATCGAGAAATCGGAATTATTAGCTAGATCAATAATATCTTGACTTGGGGTGGTTGGATTAGATTGTTGTTCGATGCGACCGGATTGTGAATCGTCATCATGGAGATGTGCGGCGATATCTGCTGGGATATATTCGGTCTTTGGAGCCTCTTCTTCGGCGATTTGCTCTACTACTTCTTCTGGGATTGGGAGATCCGGTTTGATAATGTTTGAGTTATCGGATGCAGACTCGTCATCTAGTGGATTAGTTGAAGTTGGTAGAGAATCTTCGATTTGTTCTGGCTCGGATTGCTGTGGCTGCATAGCCTCTGTGACGAATTCGGGTGGAGGTGTTTGCGCAATAGGCTGCGGCTGCATTGGTTGCTGATATTGAGGTAATGGAGTAACTGGCGCTACAGGAACAACTGGTTCTGCAGAGGCGTAATTTGGATATTGAGGTTGCTGCGGTATTGGTTGTTGGAATTGTGGCTGTGGTTGTGGCTGGCCATTGTGGGTGACAATGGAAGCGCCTTGGAATTGATTGTTGTTTGCAATAGCATTGCGCATCTGATTGACGAGCTCGTTATGGCGCGTATCGGATGTTTGTTGGAAATTTTGTTGGCTGAAGGCGGTATTTTGTGCTTCAAAGATATCCTTTGTGGCATTTGCTTCCGCAAGAACGTCTTCCCTTACGCCATTGTTAGATGCGCCCTTGATTGCGTAGCCTTCTGTATCGACAATATCTGCAAGGAAGGATAGACGATGCATAGCTTCGTCCTGATCGATATCCTTGAGATGAACTTCGTCGGTCTTCTTTGGTGCAGTAATAACAATAATAGATTCTGGCTCGCCTGGTTCCCAGAGGCGGTTATGTGGCTTCATGTAGTAAGAAAGAACGGCAGAAAGATAAGTTTCCATCGGCTGATCCTTCTTTAGTGGAAGCGAGAGCGTCAAAAGGAATAAGATAAATGGCGCCGGCAAAATAATCAAAAGTGGAAAAATATTAAAAAGTGGAATACATAGCGCAACAAGACCAGCGGCTACCAAAAGATAGACGAACTGGCGAAAACTAAAAGGTCCGATGAGTTTATCGTCGGCCTCAACATCTTGAGGGACCTTATACTGAGCCATACTTATATAATAGCATAAACGCTATTAATTTTTGGCCAATATAAGGTCCATTTTTTAGAATTTTTTGTATTAGATGTCCGTGCGAATGCCAAGCATTTCGCGTACTTCTGGGTTCATGCCACCGCGTGCTGTGAAGTTTGGACGGTTGACTGCGTCGATGGTACCACGAGCCTGAAGTGCGTCGATAATCTTTTGGCTGACTTTCTTGCCGTTGATTTCTACTTCGGATCCTGGATCGATTGCGAGCATTGCGGAGTTCATAGACTTAAAGGTAGAGCCCTTGATGCTGACCAACTGAGATGCGGCCATATCTTTGAAGAAGCTTTCGATGTTTTGTGCAACGATTGCTTTGTTTGCTTCAAAGAATGCATCTTGGGTGGCGTTAGGCTTATCGTTGAAGCCGAAGGTGAGATACTTGTTGAGAGTACCGAGCTGCTCACCATCCATCATGCCAGATACGGCTGCAGAGCGAAGATACTTCATAGGAATATGTAGAGTTGGCTTGCCCTCTGCGTCTGTGATTGGCATACTGCCGTCTTTCATGAAGCTGAGCATGGCCTTGAATACTGTGCGGTCCTGGGTTGCAGTGGTGCCTGCGCCCTTTACGTCTTCGAGAATCTTATCGAATGAGGTGATCTTCCATGCTTCATCGTCGGCATCACCTGAGAGATGATCGCCGTGGATGAACGACTTGAAGTCGATGAATGGATCAAGCTTAATTGGCTTACCTTTTGAGACTGCCGTAGTGTACATACCGCGGCGAATCATGTTGGCCTTTGCGTAAGCCCAGAGAATCTGGTCGTCTGCCTTGAGACCGATTAAGGCGTCAGCAAGCTGTTTTTGCATGCGAATATCATCATTGCTGAGGATTTTATCAGAGTTAGCATAGAGAGTTTCCTCAATGTCCTTGAAGTCACCACGCTTCGCCATAACGGAGATAGCGGCTGCCATGGAGTTGTAATCTCTTTGATCAAAGGATTCGATGAGTTTGGTCTGTGGACCGTTACCGGCTTCCATATCATCGTAAAGTTCGATATAGCTATCGCGTGCAGCCTTGTCTACTCTGCGACTATCAGAGATAGCGTTGGATAAGGTGGCGTTAATAGACTTTTGAATAGCGCGTTGCTCATCTGGGTTAGTGGATGAGTTACGGAGATTGAAGGCAGAGGTAATCTGGCGATGAATTTGAGAATGCTCATCTTTGACACCTTCACGGATACGCTCTGCACGGCTGCGGGTATTGTCTAGCTCTACGGATTGTTGGCGAGCGCGGTTGATTGCGGCTGTATCTACACCACGAATGAGTGCTGTATTAATAGCCTGCATACGGCGAAGATCGCGAGTTCTGACGCGTGGGTCAGAACCATCATGACCAAAGCCTTCATCGAAATCGATTGCAGTCGCGGTGACAACGTTTTCATTGTCGATGTTGCGCTGAATATTGTAATAGCGATTTAGGCCACGGCGACTAAGCTGACCACCACGAGTATACATGCTGCGGTTGTAGTTAGCGAGGCGCTCCTTATGCCCTGCTTCGATAGCATCGTCGGTATCCATCTTGCGGTTAAGACGGCGTTGTTCGAGATATTTAGCAAGGCGAGTAGAAGGTAGATAGCTGTTGCTTGCGAGCTGGCGCTGCTTTGCGAGTACACGACCCTCGGCAGCGCGACGGGCGGTAACGCCTTGGACTGGAGCACCAACGCGGCGAACCATACCATCGATGCGTCCAAGCATTGTGCCGGATAGGCGCATTAATGGGATACTCATAAATAATGGTAGGACTTCGACTGCGATACCTAAGACTACGCCAAGCCAGTTGGTTGCGGAGGAAATCATGACAAGACCAGCAAGCTGAGAGGCGCCGTAAAGGACGCTAAACATTGGGTAGAAGAATAGCATACGCATGAATAGCTGATACCATCTTTGGAACCACCTTTCGGTGTTTGGCAATAGATAAGCTACGAATGCGAGAGGTGAAATCATGACTAAGAGTAGGATGAGGGCTTGGCGGGCTGCCATAGTGATAACTGCAGAAATGACAGCGATGGCGCCAGATAGAATTACTGGGATGAGGAGCCAGAGTAGGCCGCTCCAGCCACCGGCGATCGTGAGAGCGCCAATAGTACCAATAGTACCAACACCGAGGATCGTGGCGACGATGCCTGCAACAGATGTATCTGCGGCGGCTTGGCTAATTGTACTATTTGCGATGGCCTGTTGCTGAATAGAATCAAAGAGGCCGCGGAATGATGAGCCGAGAATATTACTAACATCTACGGCTAAGATACAGATGACGAAGCTAAGGTTTACAAGAATTGCGGATACGATAATGCGTGGCAAGACTTTCTTGATACCGTAATTATTAATACCAAATCCAGTCAATTGAGAATAAATGACAACAAGGAGGAAGATAATAAATACAACGTTGGTGATATTGCGAAGATACTGCCAGACTACGCGGATTGGGGATTTTTCATCTGTTGAGATTGGATCTACTTTAATTAAAGTCTCGAGGATGTCATATGCGCCATCAATAACGTTGGCGAGGAAACTTGTACCTGGACAGACGAGCCAACCGATACCGCCAACCTGGTCATAACAGGTGCTGCTATCGGATTCGTCTTGTGGAGTTTCCTCTTCCTCTTCTTCTTCGTCTGGATTTTCGACAGGTGTAGCTAAGGTTGTAACGACGGACTGAGTTGAAGATTCGAGATAAGTAGGAGTTGACTGGGCAGTAGCAAAAACTGGGCCATTAAGGGAAAATACACTGATTATGGCCATAATGACAGATATGGTTAGGTTTTTAACACACTTGCCCATAGCGTATATAATTATATCACACATAAGCTTTTTCGTCAAGTATATTATCGGAATATTATAGCAAATCCCGCAGTTATTTAATAGGGGTGAGCGTTTTTGAACGCTTATGCTATAATTTATACCAGATAATTATATATTTTAGGGTATAATTTAAATATGAAAAAGAGATTATTTAGTTGTCTTATGGCGCTGATGATTAGTGCTACTTCTATTAATGCATTTTTACCTGCTTTGACTTTTGCTAGTGGTGGTGGTGGTGACTGTACTACCCTGTTGGATGACAGCTGGTGCGATATGGAAGATGGTGGCGGCATTATGGCGATTGTAAAAATGGTAGTTAATATTATGACTGCTGGCGTGATTGTTGCTGGCACTATTGGCATTATTTGGACCGGCTTCTTGATTCTCTCTGCGCGCGACAATGAGGCGCAGGTTGCTCAGGCGAAGAAGCGTTTAATAGATATCGTGATTGGTATGGTCGTGTTCGGTCTCGCTGGTTTATTGATAGGATTGATTCTCCCTGGAGGAAACCAGTCTGGCATTAATTTCGGTTTTTAAAAGGTATTAATAATATAAAGGTACAAGGATAATGAAAAAAATAATCTTAGCGCTTGCAATACTGGTAGCTTCGATTGCTACTTCTATAACATTATTGCCACAAGATACTTATGCGGCGGCATGCGAACAGCCGGGCCAACATATTTTAGGCTTAAGGGCTTGGTATGATGGTATTGCGACTGGTGATCCTTGTACTGTTCCGAGCGATGCCTTTAAGGGTGAAGATAATATTAAGAAGAATGTTTGGCTCGTAGTATTAAATATAGCGAGCTCGGTACTTGGCGTAGTCGGTTATCTAGCGATTTGTTTCGTTATCTGGGGCGGCTACCAATATATATTGGCACGTGGCGATCCTGGCAAAGTTGTTAGGGGTAAGAAGACAATTGTGAATGCGCTTATTGGTTTGGTAGTTTGTGTGCTAGCTTCTACGATTAGCGGTATGATTGCGGATATTGTGAATGAAGGTAAGGCTAGCGGTAATATCTTTACTGCCGCTATGAACCATGCGTTTACGTGGGCAGCCATTATCTGTGTAATTGTAATTGTGATTGGTGGTATTCAATATACCATCAGTAATGGTAATCCAGCGGGGGTCCAGAAAGCAAAGCAGACAATTATGTATGCTGCGATTGGTTTAGCTATTTCCCTATTGGCGGTAGCCATCGTAAACTTCGTAGTAGGAGCGCTATAAATGAAAAAATATTTATCCATCGTTTTCGCATTTTTGCTTAGTGTGGTGGTGTCATTTTCTGCTTTAAACACATTGAGCTTTGCCGGTGGCGTACCGGAAGCGTGTAACCAGGATCCGTCTTTTTCGGAATTATGCAAACGCGGTAACGAAAATGGCTTAATGACGGTGGTCGGCAATGTGTTAAATGCGATTTATGGCATTATTGCGATTGTCGCCGTTGTAATGATTGTAATTGCAGGTATTAAGTACTCCACTTCCCAGGGTGATCCAGGCAAGGTGCAGTCAGCAAAAGGAACAATTTTGTATGCCATTATTGGTTTGGTGATTACCATTTCGGCATTTGCAATTACAAACTTTATCTTAAGCGCATTAAAGTAAGGAGGTTAGATGAGTTTACCTGTTGTGCTATCAACAATTCAGAGTCAAATTAATAGCGCTGGTGCCGATACTGGTGCCGAGACGGACGTAACAAATACCGTCGGTACGGCTCTTAATGTAGTATTCGGCATTGTCGCGATTATTGCAGTAGTAATGATAGTTATTGGCGGCGTTAGCTATGCGACTTCTCAGGGTGATCCTGGTAAGGTCAAGAAAGGTAAGGATACCATTATGTACGGTATCATTGGTATGATTATTGCCCTACTAGCGTTTGCAATCGTGAATTTTGTTTTCAAGGGCTTATAAAAAGCTTGAAAAATTTTAAAATAGTTATGATAAAATATAATTAAAGTTTTCGAAAGGAAAAAAGGAGAACAAATGAAAGTAAGCAAATTTATTAAAGGGGCGACATTAGCTGCATTTGGCGTCTTGATCATTGCGGCCGGCGCTTTCGCAGATATTGCATCCTGCGTTAAGGAAAATTATTCCGATACCCTATCTACCTCAAAGAATAATAAGTTCCCAATCAAGTGTGTTACTGTTGCGGAATCCCAGGGTAACGGTAAAACTAAGAACGTTACCATCTATGGCGCTAAGTCTTCCGACTGTGCTCAGGCTGGTTCTATCGCTTCCAACCCAGATAACTGTTCTAGTGACTTGAACACCGTAATCCGCACCATCATCAACGCTATTATCTTCGTTGTAGGTATGGTCGCCGTTATTATGATTATCCTTGGTGGTGTTAACTACGCTACTTCTCAGGGTGATCCTGGTAAGGTTAAGAAAGGTAAAGACACCATTATGTATGGTATCATTGGTCTCGTCATTTCCATTCTTGCCTTCGCGATTGTCAACTTCGTTCTCCAGGCATTGAATAACTAATAGATGCAATACTAAATACCCCTCGATGAGGGGTATTTTTTATTGGCATAAACATAATAAATATGGTATCTTAATTATAGATAAGGAGAACAATATCAAAATGATTAATTTATTAAACACAGCTACTGGCCTTATGATTGGCGCTACAAGTCGCGCACAGAGCGGTTTTAATAAGGTACAGAGCAAGACTGGTGCCACTAAAGATCTCGAAGGTGCTATTGGTAACATTCTAAATATCGTTTATTTGGTTATCGGTATCGTAGCTGTTGTCATGATTATTTTAGGTGGTATTAGCTATGCAACCTCTCAGGGTGATCCCGGTAAGGTCAAGAAAGGTAAGGATACCATTATGTATGGCATTATCGGCCTCGTAATCGTTCTTCTTGCCTTCGCAATTACGAACTTCGTATTGTCGAATGTTGGCTTCTAAAAAGTAGTTATTTCAAAAGGGAGACTAAGTATCTCCCTTTTTTGTAGACTAGCTTTGGTGTATTAAAAAATCCACGACGGTTGCCGTGGATTTTTGATGAATCAATTGGATTAGTTGATCATGATGCGCTTTGGCGCTTCGGTCTTCTCTTTCTCGAAGGAGATGGTAAGAACACCATCTTTGAGGACGGCTTCTACGCCATCTTCCTTTACCTGAACTGGTAAAGCAATAGTGCGGCTGAATTCGCCCCAGTAGCATTCTTGAATATGCCATTGGGTAGCTTTGTCGTCTTCTCCACCATTGAGAACGCCAGAAATGGTAAGGATGTTGTCGGAAATGGAAACATCGAGATCTTTGCGTTCGATACCTGCGGTACGAGCCTTAATAATAAGCTTGTCGGTAGTTTCATAAACATCAACAGCTAATTGGCCTGGAAGGTTGTCTGCGTCATCATCCCAGCCATCGCCGTTGTCGACGTATTCTTCTTCTTCCATGACAGCCTCTGGAGTGTTGTCAGGAGTTTCCACCGGTTCCTCTTCTGCAACTAAACCAGAATTGTCGCCCTCTAAAAAGGCGGCAGTGAGCTCATCGTCTAAGCTCATTTCGTCTTGTTTACGAGCCATATTTATATATTCCTCCACTAAATTACACTCTTAAGCTTTATTATATGGAGGTTCTTCTCTAAAATCAAGGAAAATGGAGAAAATGTTGTGAAAAATACAATATTTATGCAGATAGCGGAAATTATTTGTCCTTATTCCTGTATTTCGTGTGCAAAAGTAGGTGGAATACTATGCGAACGTTGTAAAAAATACATCATATCGCAGCATGGCGATAAGTGTTTGGTGTGTGGTGGCGATTTAGTCAATAATCAGTGTTTTGCTTGTGATCTTCCCTTTCTGAAACAGTTCTATGTGGGGAATCGCGAGGATATATTGAAGAAGTTGATAAATATATATAAATACGATTCCGTGAGGGTTTGCAGCTGAGTGCTGGCTGATTTGTTAAATGAGATTGGCGATTATGGCGATATGTGCGTAGTGCCTCTTCCGACGATTAGTAGGCATATACGGGAGCGTGGTTTTGATCATATAGACTTATTGGTAAAGAAATTTGTGCGCATGAACGCTTGTACGAGGTCTAGGGCGCTAATTCGTGGCAATAATGCGGTACAGGTTGGTGCCAGCGAGGCAAAGCGCGCAGAACAAGCAAAAACGGCCTATATTCCAAAGGATAATATAGACCGTGATGCAAACTATCTATTGATTGATGATGTCTGGACTACTGGCAGTAGTATGATGGCCGCCTGTAATGCCCTACAAAAAGTTGGATGTAAAAATATAAATATGGCTGTAATTGCAAAAAGTGGATAAGTCTTAAACGGTTGCTTCGCCGCCAACTGCGGTGATAACAAAGTTTACAATTGCGTAAGCTAGGATTGCGATGATAAGACCGATGATAGCGTACATAATGGTGTTTTTTGCATCGGTAACTTTCTTGCTATCACCACCGGAAATCACGTAGCGGATACCACCAATAATAAGCATTACAACAGAGATGATACCTACAGCGTAAAGAACGGTGTTAGTGATCTTGGTGAAAACACCATCTACACCGACGAGATCGGCTGGCATGCCATTACCACGAGCGGCTTCTGCGCCTGCCTGAGCTGGGTTTTCGTAATCGTTAATAGTAGCCATTGCGCGGCCAGCCAAAATAGTTACAGCTGCTGCTGCACCTGTGAGAATCTGACCTGCTTTTTTGAGGGTATTTTTCATGTTTTAAAACTTATCCTTAAAGTTGTATTGATTATACACCAAAATGCTTAAAATTTCAAGTGATGGCGCTAATAGATGTAATTTTTTGATTTAATAAATTCGTTTACTTCTTGTACTGTTGCCATGCGTGTACCGTGGGCACCAAAAATAAAGAACATATTATAGCCCCATCTTTTGGCTGTTTCGTAATATTCTTCTCCGTTGTACTTGCCTCGGTAGACTACGCCGTCTACAATGCCGCAATAACGCGCATAACTATTCACTAGGTCAATGTGCCACATATTTCTATAATTATTATATATCAATATTAGATAAAAATGTGATAAAATAATCTGTATTGGAGGGTTACCCAAGTGGCTGAAGGGGACGGTTTGCTAAATCGTTAGACTGGCGAAAGCTGGTGCGAGAGTTCGAATCTCTCACCCTCCGCCAAAAGATACTCACGCAAGTGGGTATTTTTTGTTGCATTATTGAAAGAATGGTACAATAAGCTTATGGCAAAGAAGACTATGGTGAACTGGGAGGCTCGAGAATATATCGAGCGTAAAAAGAATACCGGCTGGTATGTCGGATTCGCTCTCGTTGTGGTTGCATTAATTGCAATTGCGATCTTATTACAATATTGGCTATTTATTCTCGTAATTGTTCTTGCAGCAGTTGCGCTTTTGACGTACGTTTTGCGTCCGCCGCGCATGCTTCACTACTCTCTTGACGATAAGGGTTTGACTGAGGGTAATAACCTTTATATTTATGACGACTTCAAGTCCTTCGGTATTTTGAATGAAGGTAATCATTACTGCATAGTCTTAACACCAAAGAAGCGCTTTGGTACGCGTGTGACGGTCTACTTCCCTGAAACTGAGGGTGAGCAGATTGTAGATATCTTTGGCGAGCGTTTGCCAATGGAAGAAGTTCATCAAGATGTTATCGATAAACTAGTTCGCTGGTTGAGAATTTAGCATAAACGTGATATTATTTTATTAATTAAGATTAGATAATCATAAAAGGTGGGCAAAATGGACCAAGCAAATGGCGCAACTCAAGACGAGTTGCAACAAGCAATCAATAGTATAACCAACGGCGGAGGAGCTGCGGCAGGTGCAGATCCAGTTGCCGATATCGCAAATAAAGTTGCAGAACAGCAGGCAGCTACATTGCCTCCAGCACCAGCACCAACTGTGCCGGCTGCGCCAGCAATGCCAAGCTCTGTTGACGGTATTCCGGTAGAGCCAATGAAGGCTATGTATGGTGATCCAGATCTCGATAAGGTAAAGTCGATGGCACTTAGCGATCTTCGTCCTATCCTCGAGAAGGTAGACATCTCTCCAGACAAGAAGTTTATGATTTACAAAGATATTATCGACTTAACTGAAGATAAGGCTTGTATTGAACCAGCTTACAATGCAGCTCGTTTGATTGAAGACGAGAAAGCAAAGGGTGAAGCTTTGGTTTACATCGTTGAATGCATCGATAAGCTCGGCATTCAGATGAGCATCGGTACCGACCAACAATAGACATATCTAATCTAGAAAAATACCACCACTCCTCCGGTGGTATTTTTATATCTTCATAACTTATGACCGCTTTTTATTTGTTATAGCACTTATTCTTTGCGGCATTTTTGGCGGCTGTAATTGCGGAGTTGCTGGCGCTGATGCCTGCTTTGGTAGAGATTGTTTGTGGATCGAAGCCGAGGACTTTTGATGATATACAGGCGGCGGCAGTATATGCGCCAAGCGCATTCTGGTGTCTCTCGTCGCCGAATACACTGTAGCCCTTGTCGTGCATCTCGTATAGGGCATTTCCGTCACTAGTAGTGCTAGACCATACGCCAGTAGCGCTTGCGATGCGGTTGGAAACATTGGTCGCAACGGTGTTTGCTGCATTTCTTGTGCTGCCGCTCGAGCTGTCGAGAATCCAGGCTTTACGTACAAAAACTTTAACATTGCCATTCTTTGCCTTTACGGCTTTTGCGATAGCGAGTGCGCCACTGTAGAAGGTATCTTCCTGCAGCGCGGCGTCAGTTTGCTCTTGGAGAATGACGTAATCGTAGGCTTTTTTGATGTTTGTTCCCTGGTTGTTGTAATTCCATAGGAGAGTCTTGCCGCCTTTAGTGACTCGCGTAGAGTTTACGCTGTAACCCCGGTTTTTTGCGATTGTAACGAATTTGGTGTCGATATCTTGGACATAGGTTTTACTATTCCCTACCCAGAGGACTTTGATTTCGCGGACGGTAATCTTTTTCGTGAGGGTCACCTCTTTGTTGCCTAAATCGATTACTTTTGTCGTTAATGTGGCTGAACCTGGTTTCTTTGCTCGGATTGCGCCATTATTATCTACAACGAAAATGGAGGAATCACTTGATTTGAATGATTTGATGCTCTTTTTGTTGTCTACGGTGGCCGTAGTGGTCTCTTCGTCGAGCAGTGTAGTTTTCCCGACGGCAAGTTTTGGTTGGTCGTAAACTATCTTTTTGACGGTTATATTGACTGTGGATGTTTTGCCATTTGCCGACTTGGCAGTAATTGTGACATTTCCCTCTTTTTTGCCGGTCACGGTACCATTTGAGCTAACCGTTGCAATGCCCGTATTGGATGAAGTGAAAGTGACGGTTCTGTTTTCGGCGTAATCTGGATAATAATCTACGGTGATTTTTGCGGTTTCGCCAATATTTATTACATTTCTGTCGACTGATAGATAGATTTGTGCGACTTCGACAATTTCTTGTCCGCCGCCTCCGCCGCCTCCGCCGCCGTTACCACCGCCGTTGCCGCCACCCCCGCCGCCGGTAGAGCTGCCGCCAAGGGCACTAAGTATAAACGCGGTGATTGCGAACGCGGAAATAGTGATTACTAAACCGATAACAGCGTATAAGATTGTATTTTTTGCGGACTGAACTTTACCCGGGTCGCCCTGAGAAGTAGAATACTTGATGCCGGCAATAACGATCATTACAACGGCGATGATAGCGATTACGCCATAGATTGCATTGAGAACATTTCCGACGGTTTCTATTAATGTTCCCTCTTCGTTCGTATTCGGAGAGCCGCAAAGTGCTGGATCGGAGAAACCAGTTTCACTGCAAATATCTGCATAGGCGGGGCTAATTGCTCCTATGCAAAAGATTGCGAAGAATGACGCAAGTAAGACAGAAATATATTTGACCATTTTATCTAATATAATAATAGCATAAGAACAAACAACCCGCTCTGAGAGAGCGGGTCTGCGGATTGAAAGGTTACAAAGTTAATATGGAATACGGCGCTTGCCTCCACATACATCGCACGGCAGCTGCTGAGGGTAGATGAGTGTGTAGGATTTGTATCCTGTTCCGTGGCAGTAGGGACAGATGCGTCCCGGCCTGGTGCTGGAGTTCTCACTTCCCTTTTTCCCCGTAATGCAGTGCATGATATGCTTTAAAATCGACAAAAGCTTCATCGTTCCACCATCCTTTCAATATTCAAAAAAGAACTCTTTGTTCTTAACAAAAGCTTGATTATTATAGTGCGGTTTTAAGCTTTAGTCAAGTGCTTATGTCTTTGGCACGACAAAATCCCCTCCTTGCGGAGGGGTTTGTTGTGTGTGAGGTTTTTGGAGGTGTATATTAATACATTCCGCCCATACCGGCGCCGGCGGCTGCACTATCTTCCTTTTCTGGAAGCTCTACAATGAGAGCGCCCATGGTGATAGTTGTAGCAGCGATACTGACGGCGTTTTGAACGGCTTCGCGGGTAACGCGAGCTGGATCAATAACGCCTTCCTTCTTGAGGTCGATGAGGCCTTTTTCTGGGGTCATGACGTTGATGCCTTGACCGTCCTTTGCGCCCTCTACCTGTGCGAGGAGAGCTTGGCTATTGAGGCCGGCATTTTCCATAATCTGAGTGAATGGAGCTTTGAGGGCATTCTTGAGAATAGTAGCGCCGGCATTATCGTCTTTGAGATTTTTGCTGAGGTTGACGAGAGTTACGCCACCGCCAGGAACGATACCTTCGTCGAGAGCGGCCTTGGTTGCGGCAACTGCGTCGTCGACGCGGTATTTCTTCTCGTCGATTTCGGTTTCAGTAGCGCCACCAACTTTGATGACTGCGACGCGGCCCCTAAGAGCGGCTGCACGCTTGTTGAATTCGCCAGTTTCGTAATCGGAAGTAGAAGCTTCAGCTTGAGCTTCGATTTGTGCGATACGGGCTTTGATTTCGGCTGGTTTGCCGGCGCCCTTGATGATGGTAGTTTCGTCTTTGGTTGCAATAATCTTGTGTGCGGAACCGAGAACTTCGAGACCGGAGTTTTCGAGGCTCATACCCTTATCAGTGGAGACAACGGTAGCACCGGTGAGGACAGCGATATCTTCCATGATTTCTTTGCGGCGATCACCAAATGCTGGGGCCTTGAGGACTAGAGTATTAAAGACGCCTTTGAGCTTGTTGAGTACGAGCACGCTGAGCGCTTCCCCTTCGACCTCTTCTGCGATAATGACGAGATCTTTGCGACCAGCCTGTGCCATTTTCTCAAGGAAAGGAACGATATCATTGACGGCGGAAATCTTCTTATCGGTGATAAGGATGTCTGGCTTATCGAAAGTTGCCTCTTGGCGGTTTGCGTCAGTAACAAAGAATGCGGATGCGAAACCTTTATCATAAGTGTAGCCTTCGGTGATTTCGGACTGCATTTCGAGACCTTGGCCCTGTTCGACGGTGACGACGCCATCTTTGCCAATCTTCTCAATTACATCGGCAATAAGCTTACCGATTTCGGCATCGCCAGCAGAAATAGTAGCAACTTCTGCAATTTTCTTACTATCGCCATCAATCTTTTCGGCGGTCTTGTTGATGCCTTTGACGATTTCTGCGCCAGCGGCTTCAATGCCCTTGCGAAGGTCCATTGGGTTATGACCGGCAGCAATGAGCTTGTTGGCTTCGGCGATAATGTTGTAAGTAAGAACAGTTACGGTTGTGGTACCGTCGCCAGCTACCTTGTTGAGCTTTTGTGCGGCGGTCTTGATGAGTTTTGCACCCATTTCGTAGCCAAGCGTTTCGTCGTCGGTTTTGCCGAGGTCGATAGCTTCTGCAACAGTTACACCATCATGAGTAATAGTTGGTGCGCCGTAGGACTTTTCAATAACGACGTTGCGTCCTTTTGGACCGAAAGTGACCTTTACGGCATCATAGAGAGCTTTGGCGCCACCGAGAACTTTCTCGCGTGCTTCAGCATCATAGAAAACTTTTTTTGCCATTTAAATATAAACTCCTTTTTGCTCATCTGTGAGCAGTTTCATATTCTTATTCAGAACGCGCTACGTGGCGCCTGTCGTTACAGGGCCACTTGCTTACTCGCTCGTGAGCTGCGTATGTTCTTCATAAGAACATAAAACTGCTCGCATGCGAGTTTAATGTATTCTATAAAGTTGCTAGAATATCTTCTTCTTTGATGATGAGATAATCTTCGCTGTTGACTTTTACTTCTGTAGCGGAATATTCGCGGTAAAGGATGCGATCGCCCTTTTTGACGTTCTTTACGTCTGGGCCGATGGATTCGACGACTGCGGTGTTCTGCTTCTCTTTTGCTTCGCCAAGTAGGATACCGGATGCGGTTTGTTCGACAGCAGCGTCTTTCTTAGCGACAACGCGATCAGCGAGAGGTTTGATTGCCATTTTTCCTCCTAATTTTTTGTATATTTTTAGTGTAGCGCGAGGTATTAGCACCGTCAAGCGTCGAGTGCTAGTTTTTAAGTAATTAAAGAAATGAGTGATACTATAAAAACATGAGCGCTAAGAAAGATCAGAAAAAAGATTGGAAACCTATAATTATTTATATCTGTTCGCAGATTGCTAGCATTATAGGCACTATAGTTGTAATAGCGGTGTTTGCCGCCATAAAAATGGCGCAGGATGAAAACTTTGATTCGAAAGTATTTTCGAATAGTAATGAGGCGTTAGCTCTTACTACGAGTGTCTCTATTGCATGTATGGCGATTGTCTCAGTTATCTTATTGGTCATGTATCGTAAAAGGTTAAAAGATGACTTTAAGAGATTAACAAAAAAACAATGGGGGTTGTTGGTCTTGGCGGCTATTGCGATGCTCGCTATGAATACGGGATTATCTTTACTCCTTGAGAACTTAGGCGCAGAGATGGATAACCAGGATGCCTTGGCCGAATCCATGTCTGCCGTACTAGTGCCAACTGCAATTATGACGGCAGTATTTGCTCCGATTGTAGAAGAATTGGTGTTTAGATACTCTCTTGGCAGCATTGTTAAGAATCCAATCGTATTCGTGATTATTTCTTCATTAATTTTTGCAGTTCTTCATGCTACAAATATTGCGATTATTGTTTATTTGATGCTTGGCTTGTTCTTCTCTTTGGCCTATATAAAAACGGATCGAAATGTGGTGGCTTCAATATTCTTGCATTTTGTGAATAATTTGCTTGGCACAATTGGTTTGGTGCTAGTCGTGCTTGGAATTGAATAATTCTAGTAAATAATCGTTAGCATAATGTTATAATAATCCTAAGATTAGGAGGTATTTTGATGGACGATGGTTCATTTGATAAGAAAGACGTCAATCTTGACGAAGCTTCCCTAGAAACGCCTGATATGGAGGAATCATTGGAAACTCCTGAGGTGGGCACTACTATTGAAGCTGAAGATACGGGTAGCACGGAAGTCGCTGCTGATACTAATGTTGGTGATTTGCCGGTTGAGGATATCGACCCAGCCGTGGATACGCCTGCCGAAGAGCCGGTTGTAAAAAGCAACCCTTTTTTAGATGATGCTCCAAAGGCCGAAGAGCCTGTGGCTGAAGGACCTGCAGTCGAGACGCCTGCAGTCGAAGAGTCTGCGGCTGATGCTGAGCCAGTAGAAACACCGGTTGAGACTCCGATAGAGACCGTAGATGAGCCAGCAACCGAGACGGTTTCTGAGCCAGAAGAACCGGCAGAGACTGAGCCTGTAGCAGAAGAGCCAGTAGCGGAAGCTACTCCAGAGGCTGCCTCGGAGGCTACTCCAGAGGTTGCGACGGAAGCGGTTGAGGCAACGGCTCCTGCAGTAGCTGCGGCTGTTGCGACCGACGTATCCCCTGCCCTAGCTGAACCAGCAAAGGAAAAGAAAAAAGGTGGCAATAAGGCATTAGTAATTATTCTAGTAATAGTACTATTGGCGGCGGCCGGACTTTGTGGCTGGTATTTCTTTAGCAATATGGGTTCTTCTAATACCAATAATGAGGCTAATAAGCCTACTGAAGAAAAGGAAGAAGTTAGCTATGAGATTAAGGGCAACGGCCTAAACGATTTTGACCTTAGCTTCCTAAAGCTTGAAAATGAAGGTAGCAATAAGGTTTATAGCCCTCTTTCGATTAAGATTGCGCTAAGTATGCTATCTGAAGGCGCAGACGGCGATACGAAGGATCAGATTGATAAGATTATTGGCTCATATGAAGCTAAGAAATATATCAATAGTGAAAACTTGTCGCTTGCGAACGGTCTCTTTGTTAAGGATAGCTATAAGGCGGATATCAAAGATAGCTTCGTAAAGACGCTAAACGATAAATATAATGCCGATGTTGTGTATGATAGCTTTGGGGATGCCACGAACTTCAACAACTGGATTAGCAGTAAGACACTAAAACAGATTGATTCGGTGTTTAGCGATGATGAAATCAGCCAATTTAACTACATTTTGGCTAATGCCTTGGCGATTGATATGAAGTGGGATAATAAGTTGCAGTGTACTTGGGGTAGTAATGACTGTCTTATTTATAACGTTTCTTTTGCGCACGAGAAATATAACGACGAGGTTGCAATCGTTGAAGGTGACAAGTTTGACAAAATTAGCTTCGATAAGCAAAAAGACATGCCAGCTTCCAAGATTGGCGCAAGCATCAATAATTACGATGTAGTAAAGAAAGTTGGCGAAGACAAGATCAAGAGTACTGTAAAAGCTGAGTATGAGAAGTGGCTCAAGACGGCTGAAGGCGAGCCATATTACGATGATAGCGGTAAGGCGTTGTCTGTCGATGAGTACGTCGAGAAGGTATACCTAGCAGAACTTAAAGCTAACTATGGAGCAGTCGAGGCCTCTTCTAACTACTCTATTTTAAATGACGATGACGTTAAGGTCTTCGCAAAGGATTTGAAAGAATACGGCGGCACGACATTGCAATACGTCGCAATTATGCCAAAGGAGACCGAACTTAAGGACTATATCAAAGATATAACTGCCGAGAAGCTCAACGAGAAGATTGGTAATCTTAAAGAGCTCAAGAAAGAAAACTTTAAAGACGGCGTAATCACGAAGATTAAAGGCTATATTCCATTCTTTAAGTATAATGATAAGCTCAAATTGATTGATGATCTTAAATCTATTGGCGTAAAAGACGTATTTGATGGCAAGAAGGCAGATTTGTCGAAGTTAACGAGCGACAAAGGTGCGCACATCGCAGATATGAGGCATGTAGCCACTATCGAGCTATCTAATGATGGCATTAAAGCTGCTGCAGTAACAGCTGGTGGTGGCCTCGGTGACGGTGGTTATCCATTTGAGTATAAATGGGATGTCGAAGTTGAAGAGATTGATATGACCTTTGATAAGCCATTCATGTACTTAATTCGCGACAAGAAGACTGGCGAAGTCTGGTTTACCGGTGCCGTATATAAGGTTGGGAATAACTAGATGGATTTAGAGAACGGGATCTATGATTTTATGCCGGCCGCTCCTGCCGACGCTAAGAAGGATTCTGTTCTGGCGGAGCTGAGTGAAGATTTTCAACCAGCTAGCAAAGCGGCGGACGAGCGCTTAGGCAGAGCCGCCAAAGAAGCGATGAAGATTATCGCATCAGATAACTAGTGTTATCATAGATACATGACAAAGAGGAACGTATGTCGCCGTATTGGCGAAATAGTAAAGCTATACTATAAACCGTTCCTCTTTTTGTTTGCTATTTATTTACTTGCGATGATTACCCTGCTTCGCGACCACTATACTTTTGTAGACGATTTGTATCGGTCAATCTATGGTGGTGCTTGGAATGATGATTTTGGGCGATTTTCCTCGAGCTTTTTGTCTTATTTTTTGGATCAGAGCTTTAACCTTTTTGATATTTCACCGATTCCGCAGATTATAGCAATGGGTATGATGGCCTGCGTGAGTTTGATGCTAGTGATATTATTTATTGGCGAGACAGTGAAATTGAAGAAGCATTTTTGGCTACTACTGATTACGACGATGATTGGCATTAGTCCTTTTGTGATGAATGCCTGGATGTATAAGTTTGATGCGCCTTGTATGGCGCTCGGGATAATGGCGAGTGTGCTTCCCTATGTTTTGATTTGGGATAAGGGGTTTGTTGAGAACATTAAAGATCCGATTAAGTTTTCAATTGGGCTATTTGTGATGATGATCTGCGTGCTCGTGATGTGGTCGAGTTTTCAGGCGGCGAGCGGGATTTTCTTGGTGCTTGGACTTGCGATGGTTGCGCGGGATTTGATTAATAAGAAAAAGTGTAACGTTTTGCAGATTGCGACATTTGTCTTTAGCTATGTGGTAGTGAGCTTATTGTTTTATCTAACAATAAAAGATGGAGAGTATTATCGCGAGATAACAGCTTTTGGCTTTTCGGAAATGTTCGGCGGTATTTGGAGTAATATCTGCCTGGCAGCTGGAGTTGTAGTCGATTCTATGAAGGCATATTGGTGGATATTGGTGGCGGTCATTGTGCTGGGGCTAAGCGTGCTAGCGTTTTTGCAGAAGAGCGGACGTAGGCGCGTGATTATATCTTATGTTTTCTTGATTATGTCTTTGCCGGTTTCGTTTGGCGCTTATATTGCCCTGGAGAGCTTCCCGATTTATGGGAGGTCATTTATTGGGCTTTGTTTTGGGTTTGCATTGTTCTTGTTATTGCTTGGTGGCGATGCTCTTACGAAGAAGACGGCCGTGAAGGCGAAAGGCGTGATATATGCGGCGGTGGTTTTGCTGATTTATTCTTCCCTAACCTTTGCTTGGAGTTTTGGTAATGCGCTAAATGATCAGTATAGATATGATGAGTTCTTGTCTGGAATGATTGCGGAGGATTTGGCGGATATTTATAAGACGCGCGAAGAGATTGATGAGACGACGTTTATTATTAAGGGTGAAGGTGGTCTTTCGGCGGTGATGGCGCATCATTTGGAATCGTTCCCGGTAGCAAAATACGTGTTCTTTGGGGCGCAAACGGGGGTAAATCGCGACCCGTTGGGATATTACCGGGTGTTTGATTATCATAATTATCCGGCGGATTGGTTTTCGGCGATTGAAGATGGATATTATGACGAAGAATATAATGAAGCGGAAGTGCTTGCGGACACGTACTATTATCAAATTAAGAAGATTGAGGAAACTTCGCTAGGCAAAAAGATGATAATTATTGACTTGAAGGAGCAGGCGCAGCCATTGCATTATGATAAGGATAGAGTATTTTTTGACCAGTTTTAGGAAAGGATAAGGTAATATAAGAGTATGAGCTTTAAAGAAAAAATTCCATTTTATGATAGTTTAGTAATTCCATACCACGTAAGTAAGGCTGCGTTTTGGGGTGCTCGATATGGCTTCCCGGCAAAGAAGCTGACCGTTATCGGCGTGACCGGAACAAACGGCAAAACTACAACTTCCTTCATGATTTGGAAGATGCTGAATAATGCTGGCCATAAGACTGGCGTAATGACGACGGTGGGCTGGGGCGTCAATGAAATCCATGAACAGATGGAGCATATGACGACGGTTGATTCAAAGCTATTGAACGAGCGCATTAAAACGATTGCGGAATCTGGCGCGGAATATCTTGTACTTGAGCTTACAAGCCACGCTTTGGCGCAACATCGCGATCTTGGCGTGCCGATTGATATTGCTGTGATGACGAATGTGACACATGAGCATTTGGACTACCACCGCACCTTTGAGCGCTATCGTGATGCGAAGCGCAAACTATTCAAACAGGCTCGCTATGGTGTGATTAACGCTGATGATCCATCTGCGAAATTCTTTGAGACCGATATTAAGGAATATACGACCTACGGCATTAAGAGCGGTAAGCTTAAAGCCGACAAGGTGAAGCTAAAACCGGATGGCGTAGAATATGTGATTCCATCTGAGAACCTCAAGATTAAGACGCGCATTGCTGGCCAGTTTAACGTTTCCAATTCCCTCGCCTGCGTGGCGGTTGGCAAGCGCCTTGGCTTGACTGACGACGAGATTGCTGACGGTATTTATGCGTTGACCGAAGTTGAAGGCCGCATGGTGAAGATTGATGAAGGTCAAAGCTTTACGGCGATTATGGATTATGCTCATACGCCAGATGCATTTGAGAAGTTGTTGCCAGATATGAAGAAGGCAACGACGGGTCGTTTGATTGTGATGTTTGGTTCTGCTGGCGGACGTCGCGATCCGTCCAAGCGTAAACCAATGGGTGAAATTGCTGGTAAGTATGCGGATATTGTAGTCCTAACAGAGGAAGATGACCGCGATACGCCATCGATGGAAATCTTGAATATGATTGCCGAAGGCGCAAAGGAACAAGGTAAGAAAATTGACCGCGATTTGTTCTTGATTGTTGATCGTCCGACGGCGATTTTGGAATGCTGTAGGATGGCTAAGCGTGGCGATACTGTGCTTTTCCTTGGCAAAGGTAATGAGAAAACGATTGAGCGTGCGGGCGGTCCAGAGCCATATTACGAACTAGATGAAATTAAGAAAGCCTTGAAAGCGATTAAGAAAAAATAGTGGCATACGATAAAACCAAAGGGGCATCAGATTATAAACCGCCGGAGAAATACCGGCCGAAGCCTGCTGGGCCGAAGCCGAAGCCAGAAAAGGTTCCGGGTTTTACAGTGGCGAGCTTCTTTGGTTTGTGGGCGATCTTTGCCGTTAAATACGTTGTAGATTTTTTGCTATTGCCGAAGCTGTTTCCGGGAATTTATCCGCTTAGTGTTTGGGCGATTGTGGCCTGGGCAATTAGTACTTTGGTCTTCTCTTTTATCTCGATAGAGTTTGTGTCTGGTTTTAGCTTCTTCTATCCTTTTGCAAATCTTGTATATGTAGTTCTAGCTGCGATATGGTCGTCTGGTTTGTATGGGGCGGAATATTTGCCGGGCTTTCTGATTGCCGCGTTGATGGGTCTAATAATGTATGGGGTTCAGCGTGGGATTTTGTGGATTTTGATTTTCTTTGATATTGTACGGTCGTAACTTACGGGATTAATTGACTTTTTGCGCCATCTGTGATATAATATATAGAGTTCGGTTGCTTTTTGTAGGCAAAGTTTGGACTAAGAAGGGTGGTGCTCTTTATGAGTGAGAAAAATTGTCCGAAAGTGGACGGCGAGTTCTATCACTTGTGTTACGAAAATAAGGATCACAAGGCGATGAGCTTGGAGGATTGCTTGACTGGTGTCTCTGAGAGGCTCAGGGGCAAGAGTTGGGCAAAGGATCAACGAACTGACCTGGTGGTTATCGGCACAGACGAAACGGGGGTAGACTGCGTGCTGAATAGCCCAACAATTGAGGCGCTCGATACGTTCAGCGAGGACTACGACGGCGGGATGCTGGTTTTGAAGCGAATCAGTAATGATCGCATAAAAACCGTCACGGTGCGTAACATGGTTCTGCGAGGAAAAGAATCTATCATCTTTGAGGGGAAAGTGGTGGTTTCTCGTGATGGCGATGCCGACTATGTGACGTTGCTTGTGGAGAAGTTCAGTATGACGACGCATGAGTTGAAGTCCTTTATGGACGAGATGATGGCGCTGCACATGTTGAACGTCGCTACGTATCCTGCCATTAGGCTGCTTCGCTCGAAATATAGCGAATAGAGGACAATTAATCACGACCGGAGCGTCGACCCCATGAGGGGCCGGCGCGTTTTTTTGTTTACTATCAAAAAGACTTTAGCTTAGCCAGAGGCTGACGCAGCGAATATATCCACCGCCCTCTTTGAGTTCGGTGACATCTGGGGTTAGGCAGATAAGGCCGCGTTTTTCGAGTTCGGCCTGAAGTTTTGGCGCTTTGTTGGACATAATGACATGTTTGCCGGTGCTGACGAGGTTATTGGCGAAGCCTTTGGTGCATTCTTCGAAATCGACTTTGATTTTATCGAGATCGGTGAGGGCTTCGAGTTTTTTATTTGATTCTTCATCGAGAGCGTCTGGGCAGTATGCGATGGTGTGCTCATCTATAACAGATACGGCGAGGTCTAGATCGTACCAGAAGCTGTCGGCATGATTGGTAAATGGGTTGATGTGTGGGGTGCCATCGTCATTTAGCTGAGGCTTGGCATGGACTTGGACCAATTCGAGGCCGAGGGTATCGGCGGCAAATTGTTGTGCTTCTGGGTCGGAGCGGTAGCCGCGACCACCAATGAGATACTTGCCGCAGCGGAGCGAATCGCCCTGGCCAGAATAGAGATAATTGCCAGGAACTTCGACACACTTAATGCCCTGCTCTTCAAGGCATTTTTTGGCGTAGGCTTCCTCGGCTTTGCGGGCTTCTGGAAGACGAGCCATTACAGCGACGCCGTCTTTGACGAGGGCCCAGTTGGCAGTATAGACGCCATCCTGGCAATCTTTTGGCGGGTCAACTTTGACGAGTTCGATGCCGGCTTCTTTGAAGCATTCGAGGATAGCGGCATGCTCGGCCATAGCCTTGGCGACGTTGATTTCGTTGTCTGTGTAGTAGGGGTTGATTTCGTAGGTGTCCGCAAAATAGTCGGCACCAGAAACCATGAGTTTCTGATTAATCATAATTGGTCCTTATTTATTGGTTGGTTCGTAGTCGGCGATACCATCGATGATGGCATCTTTGTCGAAGTCTAGGGCGAAGCCAGCTAGCGCGGCAGCTGCCATATAATGGGCAGATTCTTCACCAGTGGCATAGGTAGCAATATCAAACTTTTGTCCACTATAGGTAATGTTCGCTTCGGTGCCCATCTTGTAGAGCTTGAAGCGATTAATGCAAAGGTCGGAATCTTGGCTGTGACCATAAGTGAATGTGGCAGTCTTGGCTGGATATTTTGCAAAGAGGTCGAAGTTTGCATCGTCACGATTAAGGATGCTGAAGTATGGCTGAGTATTGAATAAGATCGCTTTGGCCTCCTCTGCTGGGGCGGACATTGATGTAATCGTAGCGACGGCTTTTGGTTCTGTGGAGTCCGTAAGAACGGCAATATAGATTGGCAAGCCATAGAATAAGTGATTGGCGAGGCCGTTGCTATCTACGGAAATAACTGCATGGTCGGCACCGGTACGCCAGATTTTGTAGAGCTGTTTATAGAGGTCGGATGTGGACTTTGGGTCGATAATAAGACCAGTCTTTGGGTCTTTGCTCTTGAGGATATTCTGGAGATAATGTGCGGTAATATCGCGACCATGATCGCCTGTTACGGCGATGATTCTGACGTCTTTTGCTGGATTGCTGTAGTAAGAAGCGAGGAATTTCGCCTTGGCTTTTTGAAGTTTTGGTTTGATGCCGGATTTCTTCTCTATTTCTGCCATGATAAAAATAGTATACCATCTCTGGAAGAAATGTGCTATAATATGGAACATCACGCTGAAAGCGATGGATGCGCGATGATCTTTTAATCTTTGACGGTGGACAAGTACTTACATTAAGTGGGTACTATCCACATATGTGCCCGTAGCTCAGTTGGATAGAGCGTCAGCTTGCGGAGCTGAAGGTCGTACGTTCGAATCGTATCGGGCATACCATATTTCGTGATAAAATCGTCTATTTTGGCATTTTTCTCTTCTCGCTCGACCATGAGTCGCGCCTCAAAGAGAGAAAATACCAATCTAGGCGATTTTTTCTACGAAATATTTTTGAGAATTAAAAGTCGCGCGAGGCACCAAGAAAACACCCATCTGGACGATTTTGTCTTCAAAATACCCTTCTAGACATTTTTATCCTCAAAATATCCAGTGTGGGATAATGGGGGTATGGATGAGAAGAAGTTTGATAGAGATAAATTGGTTGAGATAATTGAGGAGCTTAAGAATAATCCGGAGGCTTGTACTACGGTGGCAGGTACGACTGGGGATATTATCATTCCGGAGTCGTACCCGGGCGAAAAGCTGTCGGAATTTATTAGCTACTTATACGAGAATGAGTTGCTCGATTTGAACTACGTCGACAATTACGAAAAGATTAAGGATAAGGAAATTGCCGATTATACGTACGAGGAGGCGTGCACTGCCCTGACGAAGATCATTCGTGCGGATAGGTTTGTGTCTGGTGAATTGTATACTTGTGTGAAAAATGGGTCGTTGGTACAGGTGCTCGAGAAAATCCTAGAATTCCAAGACAAGAGCTAGGTTGACGGCATCTCTTGGGGTGCGGCTTTTTGTGTTAGAATTATAGAGATAAAACAGAGGAGCTGTGTCGTGTTGAAACTCGAAGGAGTTACGTTTGAAGCCAAGAAAGGTCGCAAGACGCAGAAGATTTTGGATGACGTAACTTTTTCGGTGAAGCCAGGTGAGATTGTGGTGATCACTGGGCCAAATGGTAGCGGTAAGTCTACGCTCGCAAAGATAATTGCTGGAGTTGAAGCAGCCAGCAATGGAAAGATTATCTTTGACGGCGAAGATATAACGGACAAAAATTGCACGGAGCGGGCGCGGATGGGGGTTGCCTATTCCCTACAGGTGCCGGTGCACTTTAAGGGATTAACTGTGCGAGATTTGCTACAGATTGCCGTGACTGGTGGCGAGGCGTTTTTGGATGAGAACCCGCCGAAGGTTGATAGCTTTTTGGAAAAAGTGGGCCTTGATCCCGAGCAGTACTTGGACCGCGAAGTGAATAGTTCCCTGTCCGGTGGCGAGTTAAAGCGTATTGAAATTGCGTCGGTGATTGCGCGAAATGCGATGTTAACAATTTTTGACGAGCCGGAAGCCGGCATTGATATTTGGAGCTTCAATAATCTCATAAAAGTGTTCAAGGATATGCACAAAAATAGTTCAGAACGTACGATTGTGATTATTTCGCACCAAGAACGCATTATGAAATTGGCCGATCGAATCATTGTTCTGAAAGATGGAAAAGTGGCCTTGGATGGAAAAGGCGAAAAGGTTTTGGCGCAGATGGGGGACGTAAAATGATGGACCTAGATAAGATTGAGCGCGATTTGATGCGCGAAGTGTCTGGCGTGACTGGAATTCCGGAGGGTGCATATAACTTCCGTGTAAATGGAAAGTCGATTGGGCGCCATAGTTCCGATAAAATAGACATCACGCCAAAACAAGGCAAGAGCGGCATCGATATCCACATCAAGGATAATACTAGAGGCGAGATTGCGCATATTCCGGTCATTATTAGTGCAAGTGGTCTAAAAGAGGCGGTCTATAATGACTTCTACATTGGTGATAATTGTGAAGTGACGATTATTGCGGGCTGCGGAATTTACAACTGTGGCGCAGATGATTCTGTACATGATGGCATTCATACTTTCTATGTCGGTAAAAATTCTAAGGTTTATTACATTGAGAAGCATTGCGGAATTGGACCGGGCGCTGGTAAGATTTTGAATCCTACAACGAAATTGTTTTTGAGCGACGGCAGTAGCGCAGAGCTACTAATGGAGCAGATAAAAGGCGTAGATTCGGCCAGACGAACAACTGAGGCGGAACTTGGAAAGAATGCGCATGTTGTGATTAAAGAGCGTCTGTTTACGCATGGGAAGCAGCTTGCCGAGAGTAAGATAGTGGCGAAGCTCAATGGCGATGATTCGACGGTGGATATTGTTTCGCGTGCGGTAGCGCAGGATTATTCGGTGCAGAACTTCTCTTCCCATATTATTGGTGCGGCTAAATGTCGCGGCCATTCGGAATGTGATGCGATTATTATGGATAAAGCGCGCGTGAATGCAGAGCCAGCGCTTGATGCGCAGAACGTGGACGCGGAATTGATTCATGAAGCGGCGATTGGTAAAATCGCGAACGATCAGTTGACAAAGCTTATGACGCTAGGTTTATCGCGAAGACAAGCAGAGTCACAAATCATTAACGGCTTCTTAAAATAGGGCCTGTGGCGCCATGAGAGGCGCTCTAAACGGTTTTTGGGCGAAAGATGATTAGTGACTTAGTAACCAACTGAAGACGTCTTTATGGTTGAGTGATGAGCTCGGAACCTTGGAATAATTCGATGCGGTGTTGTAGCCGGATGGACAGTTACTGATAACCATGCATATTGGGGATAAGATTGTGATAGAATAAGAGGTGGAAGCGTGGCCGAGTGGTTGAAGGCGCACGACTCGAAATCGTGTGGGCAGAAATGTCTCGGAGGTTCGAATCCTCTCGCTTCCGCCATATGCTTCGCATATGAACAGACCAAAGGTCTGTTTTTTTCTTACGAAAAAGCGTAAGCTCTAATTTCGCTTAGCGAAAGGCGCTTCCGCCAGAATTAAAAAGACGACCCTTGTGGTCGTATTTTTAATTCTCTGCGAGAGGATGAGAGCCCAGGTTCGTCCAATGCCCGGTCGCTTGCGACAAAACGGCGCATTGTTTATATCCTCTCGCTTCCGCCATATGCTTCGCATATGAACAGACCAAAGGTCTGTTTTTTTCTTACGAAAAAGCGTAAGCTCTAATTTCGCTTCGCGAAAGGCGCTTCCGCGATTTTATTTATGGCTTATTTATAGGTCGATAATGCGGTAGCCGGAAACGTATTCGATGCGGGTTTGGCCGTGCTGACGGATCATGGTTTCTTCATCTGGATAGGTGTGGCCATGAAGGAGAACTTTTGGTGGCTTTTTGTCGATGTAATCTAGTAAAGCATCAAAACCTTGGTGGGCAATTTCTGCTTCGTCATTGATGCCGCGTGGTGGGCAGTGCGTGATAAAGATATCTACTTGCGGGTAGTTTGCTAGAATCTGCCAGGCTTCCTCTTGCGTATACATAATGGCGAGTGGGTTGGATTTGTAGCGAACGCAGCCTTGGAGCCCGGCGAAGGTTTTGCCGCCAAATTGCCAGGTGGCGCTATGAAGGTTTAGCATGCCTAGCTCTTCCATATAATTTCCGCTGCAGTGATTGCCGTAGACGCCGATTTTTGGGATGTGTTTTATCTGCTCGAGCGGAAGGAGGTCTTCCCTTGCAAAGTCGCCCAGAGAAATGACGAGTTCGATGTTCTCGTCGTGAATGGTTTTGACTAGGTCAATGTTTGGGCGACGGTCTGCAAGCACAAGTGTTTTCATATAATTAGTTTAGCACGTCCGTATGATTGATTTTGGTGCTGTTTTATGTTATAATATTGGTAATGTGTTAGTGCAAGTTCTTTGATAGGAGGTAGAACCATGAGGTTTTCGTATGGCAGTAACATCGACAAACAGGGGCGAATCTGCCTCGGCAAATTCGTCAAACCGGCGATGCAGGTTGTCGTATATGCGACTGGGGAGAGCAACGAGCTGATTTATATTGCTCCTTTTAACGAGACGACGAGTGATCCCGATTTGACGGTACGCAAGGTCGACTCGAAGAGTCGTATCTGTCTGCCGGTGTGGTTACGCGGAAGAGCTACCCGCGTTTGGATTGGTCGAGTTGAAGGCAGCGATGAGCTGGTCTTGAAACTGATTCGCGACTAAGTGGCTTTTGGCGCCGGAGCGTGAATGCTCCGGCCATTTTTTTGTATAATAGAGAAAAAGGAGTGATTATGGCGAGTATTTTTACGAAGATTATTAATGGTGAAATTCCTTCCTACAAGATTTATGAAGACGAAAAGACCTATGCTTTTCTTGATATAAACCCGGAGACAAAGGGACATACTTTGGTTGTACCAAAAGCAGAGGTGGACAAAATCTACGAGCTTTCGGATGAGGATTGGAATGCTCTTTGGGCATCAGTAAAGAAGGTCTCGCAGCACATGGAAGAAGTTACTGGACGTCGTGTTGTGATGAAGGTTGTTGGTACGGATGTTCCGCATGCGCATGTTCACCTAATGCCTCTTGATGAGACTTGGGAATACGGCAGAACTCTTCAGCTCAAAGAAGATGAGTTCAAGAGCATCAGAGATAAACTAGCCTTTTAATGGTTAAGGCGTGCTCCGATGTTTGAGGCGCGTCTACCAATAGCTTGGTTATTGCGTGGTCGGCGGCGTAAAGCGTCGCCGGCTTTTTTGAGGTAGTCCGTATCTGGATTGCCCTCGCCGTCATCGCTTTCGGCATATTCGTCCGCGATGGCTTGAGTGGTTTCGATGATTGAGGCGAATGTTTCGTCCCTTTCGTCACCGGTCATGAATTTCTTTGCAATTTTGTCGATGTCGTAGGTGCCGGCTTTGGTCATACAGTCGGCATTAGCCCACTGCGGAAGTCTCTTTGCGAGACGGTCTAGCTCTTTTAGGTAGATGTTATCTAGAAGCTCCATCTGATGAAGGGCTTCCTGCTCTTCTTCACTAGCTTCATCATTATCTACCTTGTCATAGAGCGGGTTTTCAAAGAGGGCGTTTTGCTGTGACATCTCGTAGAGGATTTTGAAGGATGGAATTAGGCTGGCGCCTGGCGGAATTTGCGAGATGCCATTTCGATCAGTCCTGACGGAAGCGAGATAATCATCTACGCTGTCTGAGCTAATGCCGATGCAGTAGCGCGGGACGAAGGTTTTCTTGTCATGCTCGCCGTTAGCATCTTTGTAATATTCAATCTGCGTAAAACCGGCTGGGAAATCGACGTTTGGATCGTTGGAGCCGACGAGGAGTTTTTGCCTAATAACTGATTGGTCTGGATTTGTGGTGAGGTCGATACCGAAAGTGAGTTCGGCCTCTTCGCCTGCGGAATTGCTTTCTGGGCCGGCGTGGACGGTGGCGGCGGCATCGACGCGATTCTTGATGTCGTCGTAACGGGTAGTCCAGATTGGCTCGGTTAAATAAGTGGATTCTGCGGTCGGATCGCTGAGTAATCTTCCCTGTGCGATGCCGTACTGAATGAGAAGTTCGAGGCCTTTGGCATGATAACCGGCTTCTTCTGTGAAACGTTTTTCGGTGCCCTCAACATATTTCTTGTCTCGTTCGACGTTTGGGTGCTTTGGGGAGCCTTTGAATTCGCTCAAGTCAGGAGTGTTGCGAGCTGCAGCCGCTTCGAGCCGTTTGGTTAGTTGTTCGTTTTGGTGGCGCTGTTCGCGTTCATACTGCCGATCAAAACTGGATTCAAAACTCATGATTCCTCGCGTATTTTTAGTGTTTGTTTTTGCAGATACCCTATGGTTTTATATAGCATAAACGGAATAGAAAGTCAAGAGGTGGAAGGCGGTTTTGGGGCAAGAAAAAGTGGAGTCTGCGTTAAGACTCCACTGTACAGGATTCAATGAATTCGACGATGTCGCGAGCGGAAGCTTCAGCGCGAGGTGCGCCCATGTTGGGTTTCGTAGGATTGTAGATAAGGGTAATGATACCGCTGTCGAGATAATCCAGATCTGCACCAACGATGGTACCGTTCAGCTTGCAAGCGTCGATTTCTGTGACGAGCTTCTCTTTGGTGACGTCGTAGAGATTTTCATTGAAAAAGATCTTGATCTCCCCAGAGCCGGGGCGAACAATGATTGTCTCCTGCTTCATAAAGAACACCCCCTTTTATACCGATTTTTCCGTATGTAGCGAAAAAACTAGCCGAATCTAGTCGACTAGTATCATTGTAGCATATTTTGATTAAAAAGTCAAGTAAGCATAAAAAGAGAGCCGTATTTTCACGGCCCTCTTCTCTGCTCTCTTTTAGATGAGCTCTAGCTCGGACTTCATCTTGGTTAGCAATTCCTTCTTTTCGGAGAGGGATTTGCGCGTTTCTTCGACGAGTTCCTTTGGTGCCTTGGTGACGTAATTAGGGCTATCGAGGCGCTTTTCGAGGGTTGTGATTTCTTGACCCATCTTTAGGATGCGCTCTTCGAGGTTGCTCTTGTACTTCTCGTGGATATCCTTTGGAATATCGATGTAAACGTTGTGATTATGGATAGCGAGATGGAGACCCTTGGCATCTTCGAGGTTGATCTTTGGTACGCACGGAGCTTTGGTTAGATGTTGAATTAGGAGCTGGTTGTCGTACATGAGTGGATCGTCGTGGAAGGTGATTGGATATTTGCCTGAGCCTGGGATGCTTTGGTAGTGGCTGCGGATATTCGAGATGATATCGATAAGCTCAGCATAATCGTCGGCCTTTTGCTGGTCGTATTCGTATGGCTTTGGCCATTCTTGGGCGATAAGCATGCCTTCGGTCCAGCTGAGTGTCTGCCAGATTGTCTCGGTGACGAATGGTGCGAATGGATGAAGCATCTTGAGGACTTGCTCGAGAGTAGACTTGAGTAAGTTGGTGTTCTTCCAGAGCTTTTCGGATTCGATGAACCAGTCGGCATATTTGTTCCAGATGAGGTCGTAGATGAGATCGCCTGCCTCTGCAAAGCGATAGTGCTCGATGAGCTTCTGGAGTTGTTTGTTGGTTTGATTGATTTGTTCGCAAATCCAATCTTCGCCAAGGTTCTTAAGCTCGACTTTGTCGTTGTCTACTGGATTGTTGTCGACGATATCCTGGACGAGGCGGGAGATGTTCCAAACCTTGTTGCAGAGGTTGCGGCTAGCCATTACCTTGCTTGTGCTGAAGGCCTGGTTGACGCCGGCGGAGCGGCTTGCGATGAGACCGAGACGGAGTGCATCGGAACCATACTTGCTGACGATTTCGATTGGGTTAATGACGTTGCCTTTGGACTTCGACATCTTTTGGCCTTTTTCATCGAGAACCATGCCGTGCATGTAGACGTCTTTGAATGGAATCTCGTCGGTGACATAGAGGCCGAGCATGATCATGCGGCCAACCCATTGGAATAAGAGGTCGGCACCGGTTTCCATGACAGATGTAGGATAGTGCTCTGGGCGGTCGCTGGTAGTGATGTATGGCCATTGGCCGGAGCTGAACCATGTATCGAAGGTATCGTTGTCGCGGCGATAAGTTTTGCCGTTGACTTTGATTTCCTCTTCGCTGACGCGAGTGTCATAAATCCAATCTTTTGGATCATCGATGTTTACGAAAGCTGGAATTGGAATACCCCAAGGGATTTGGCGGGAGATATTCCAGTCTTTGAGCTGCTTTAGGTAGTTGATGAGGACATTCTTCTTGCTAGCTGGGTGGAATTTGATTTTCCCTTCCTCGAGAACCTTGATGGCGCGTTCTGCTAGAGGCTTTACGTCTACGAACCATTGTTCCTTGAGGAGTGGTTCGATTCTGGTGTCGCACTTATAACAGTGGCCTACAGCGTGAGTAATTGGGGTTTCGCCTCTGAGGAGCTCTTGGGTCTTGAGCGCCTCTAGAACCTTTATGCGTGCTTGCTTAGTGGTAAGGTGTTCGTAGTTGAAACCAGCGTTGGCGTTCATCTTGCCATCGAATCCAATGACGGTAATCATTGGGAGGTCATGGCGTTGAGCAACCTCAAAGTCGTTTTGGTCGTGTGCTGGTGTAATTTTTACAACACCGGTACCGTACTCCATGTCGGCGTGCTCGTCAGCGATTACTGGGATTTCCCTATCTGTTAGAGGGAGTTTTACCATGCTACCTACGAGGTCTTTGTAACGTTTGTCTTTTGGATTTACTGCGATTGCGGTATCGCCAAGTAGGGTTTCTGGACGAGTAGTAGAGACTACGAGCTCGGTGTAGCCGGCTTTTGGTTCGACGAGTGGGTATGCGATTTGCCAGAGCGTACCCTGCTCTTCCTTGTGGGTAACTTCAATATCTGCGAAGGCTGTTTGATGCTTGGTGCAGAAGTTTACGAGTTTTTCACCTCTGTAAATGAGTTTGTCGTCCCAGAGTTTCTTGAATGTTCCGTAAACGGTGTCGATAACTTTAGGATCAAGGGTGAAAGTGAGGCTGGACCAGTCGCAGGATGCGCCTAGTGCGCGGATTTGAAGTTCCATATTGCCGCGTTGCTCGTATACGAAGCTCCAGACTTGGTTATAGAGGTCGTCTCGTGTAAAATCGAAGCGGGTCTTCCCTTCTGCTTCGAGTTTGCGTTCGTAGACTACCCAGGTTTCGAAACCGGCGTGATCGGCGCCAGGGATATACCAGGCGTTTTCGCCTTTCATGCGGTGATAACGGATTAGGATGTCTTGTAATGCAATAGTTAGGCCATGACCAATATGCAAATTACCGTTTGCGTTTGGTGGTGGCATGACTATTGTGTAAGGATCTTTGTCTTTGTCTTGTTTTGGCTTGAATGCGCCGGATTTTTCCCAGAGTGCGTATACGTCTGGCTCGTATTGATTCGGCTCGTAGGTTTTACTAAATTTCATAATGTTAATTATAGCATGTTAGACGGAATTTTACCCCTTATTGTCAAGTGTTTATTTTGGGTTTTTGGTTGGGGCGTTTTGGGAGTGTCTATATTGCACTGCTGTTTTCGGACTTACACTTAGTTGCTTTAACAGTTAAAACAGTTGGTTTACGGTTCCCTTCCGGTTGTTTTAGCAGTTAAAACCGTCGAGTTTTCTGTGGATAATTTACAGATCCTACGGTTCAAATTTGGAGATTTTTACAGTTGCCATCTGTTGAACTGTAAAAAAATTACGTGTTTTCCACGTGAAAAATGCAAAAATACCATCAAAATTCCACGTGGAATTTGACGGAATCCATGAAATATTATCTAAATTGTTTTACACCTTACGTACTTTGTCCCAAACGCAATTTCTTCGTTTGTTACTTCTATTTTAACGTAAGCGGGTTGCTAATGCAAGAGGATGTTAAGCATAAGAGGTAATAGTAAGGCTGGGATGTTGGAAAAAATGGGGAAAATGTGGATAATTATAAGTAATATGGCTTTTATCCGAAAATTTAAGACTGGATCTGGCGCGACTGGCGTGCAGGTTTGCTGGAAACAGGGTGGGGAAGTGGTAAAAACTGTGCATATTGGGTCCGCGAATAGCGAAGTTGGGCTGGAAAAGTTGCTAAAAAAGGCCCAAAAAGTGATGGATGAGGGGAAAACTCCGCTTTTTGATCTGGATAAGTTCGATAAGTAGGTAAATAGTCGTTTTTTCAAAAAAATTTTCGATTTCGCTGCGCGAAATTTTATTTTTTTAAAGATTGCGTCAAGTCTTGACAGGTTTTTAGTGGTTTTTCCGAATTTTTTTTATTTTTTGCGAAAAATTCATGTTTTTAGGCTAAAATTGAATTTTTTTGCGGTTTTATGGCTGAAATTTTAAAAAAATCCGCGTTTTTTGCGGATTTTTATGCGATTTGTGATATTTTTAGGCTTTTTTGGAAGATTTTTTGGTGCTTGACAGGGAGTTTTCCACAGTTTTGCGATAGTTTTCCACATGGTTTTGCACTGGATAGAGAATATTGATGATTTTTTTCGTGTCGTTTGTGCTGAGATTTGTTGGTAGGCATAAAATGCGTGGATGGATCGCTTCGGATACGGGGCAAGATTTTGAGTTGTATGAATAATAGCGGTTGTCGACTGGGCCAGGGTAGAGAAGTGGTGAATACCAGCGTCGGATGAAATATCCAGAGGATGCCAATGCGTTGTAGGCTTCAGTGGCACGGTGAGTGTCTTCAAAGACTACAGGGAATGCCAACAATGGCTCCTTTTTATTGGAAACGATATGGAAATAAGTGGCGTTTTTAAGATATTTGCGATAAATCTCAACGTTTTGTTCGCGGCGTCGGTAATCAGAGGGGAGGGAAGTGATGTTCTTTAGGATTGTTTCGCTGACGAATGGAGTGATTGCGTATTCTATATCCTGATCAGCTGCCTGCTCAAGTGGCTTTACGGCCGGCTCAAAAGTCTTGGTTTTTAGCATAATATTGCGAAAACCGGATTTCATTGCATTCGGAACGCGCTGCAAAACGGCATTTTGCGTGCGATAAGCACGAATTTTCAAATCAAGGGAGCGAGGAACCTCTGGGAGATTGATTAATCTAGAGGTGATTGCTTCGTAAAGTTTTGGGTTGCGCTCTTTTAGGCGTGGATTTACGAAAATTGCGCCGCCGAATTTGGTGTTTTGGAGAACCTTCTCGACGCCGAAAGAGTGGACGGAGATGTCCGCAATCGGGCGGCCTTTATGGTCTAGCGCCATGCGAGCAAGGCAGTGGGCGGAATCTTCGACGAGCATAATGCCGGTATCTTTGCAGATTTTACCAATGTTTTGGATTTCTGGATTGATGATACCGAGAGTATGTTGGACGACGATTGCGCGAGTACGCTTGCTTACGAGTTTGTCTGCGCCGGTGATTGAGAGGGTTTGTGGGTCGATGTCGGCATAAATTGGCTTTAGGCCGGCAACGATGATCGGATTAACGGAGGTGATGCAGGTATATGGGGTAGTGATAACCTCGCCGGAACCGAGTTCGGAGCGAATAGCTTTGAAGGAGGCCGCCATGCCGTAGCGGGCTTTTAGGCACAAAAACCAATCGTCAGGATTCGTGTTGGAATACTTGGCGAGTTTTTCGCGGACAGCAAGATTAGACTCACTCAAAATCATTAAAATAATTATAGCATTTTGGACACGGTTTTTATATGTCCTGAACAACTAACGAATGACAGAGCGGGGCGAAATATCTAGCTGATAGGGGTCGGATGCCTTTTCGCCAGATTGGATAGAGAAGTAGGCAGCGGAAGCTACCATGGCGCCGTTGTCAGTGCTAAATTTCGGCTCTGGGAAGTAGACTTTATGGGTCTTTTCGAAGTGTTTTTTAAGCTCCTCGCGCAGTAGCTGGTTTGCGGAGACGCCGCCGGCCAGTAGTACGGATTTGGCAGGATGGGTTTCGGCGGCTTTTTTGAGTTTCTTGATGAGGATATCTACAGCGGTAGCCTGGAAACTAGCTGCAAAATCTGCGATTTGCTGCTCGGAAAGATGCTTTTGAAGCTCGTAGGAAGGCGTAGTGATTGGGAGATTGAGTTCTTTCTGAACGGCGCGAAGGACTGCGGTCTTAATGCCGCTAAATGAGAAATCGAGGCCGTCGACCTTTGGGATTGGCAAGTGATATTTGGTGGGATTGCCGTTTTTCGCCGCATTGGCAATGGCTGGGCCGCCAGGGTAGGGGAGGCCGAGGATTTTGGCGACTTTGTCAAAACATTCGCCGATGGCGTCATCGCGGGTGGTGCCGATGATTTCAAAATGATCGTGACGCTCCATATAGATAATCTGCGTATGCCCGCCAGAAATAACGGCAGCTAGAAGTGGAAATTCTGGCTGAAAGCCGCTCAACCAGTTGGCGTAAATATGTGATTTTAGATGATGAGTGGGATAGAAAGGTTTGTCATGAAGGACGGCAAGGGTGCGGGCGGCCAGAGTGCCGGCAAGGAGTGAACCAACGAGACCCGGCGTATGAGTGACAGCGATTGCATCGATGTCGTCGATTGTAAGATTGGCGTCGGCAAAGGCTTTATGAAGGACGGGGTTGATGGCTTCAATATGGGAGCGGGCTGCAATTTCTGGAATAACACCACCGTATTCGGCGTGGATATCAATCTGGGAGACGACGACGTTCGACAAAATTTTAGCGCCATCTTCGACAATGGCGGCGGCTGTCTCGTCGCAGGAGCTCTCGATTCCCAAAATTTTCATTGGTTGTTATTATAACATTTTTCTGATGTTATCGCCACTGGAGAAGGATTTTTAGACGTGAGCGGAATGTGCTATTATTAACATAAGGATAAATATACACAAGAGAGGTCATAATTTTTATGGAAAATGTTGAAACATTCATTGATCAGCTAATCGATGAAAAAGGGTTGGGCGTAGAAGGTGACGTCCGTAAGCAATTGAAGCTTGACATGATGGAGCGCCTTTTGGACCAGATTGACCGCGCTTCTATCAATGCATTGCCAGAAGACAAGGCAATCGAGCTTGCAGACAAGCTTGATGATGAAAACTTTACCGATGAGCAAGTCGCAGAATTCATGAAAAACAGTGGCGTAGACCTTGAGCGTGTTGCGCTTGAGACGATGCTGCAGTTTAGGTTGCTTTACTTGGGTGGCAACGCGAACGTCGATACGGAAGCGATGAAGCAAGCTAACGAAGAAAACGCTGAGTAATCTGGAGGCTTTTAGATGAGCGAAGGGAAACACAATAAAACTGAATCTCAAGGCCAGGCTGATGGCGGCAAATGGGATCAGAACTGGCCACCATTCCAAAAATCCGATTACCGTAGAGATACCGGTGACGAACCGGACGAATCCGATGAATATCGCAAGAAAATGGAAGCGATGGCGAAGCGCGGCGATGATTATGACCCTTTAAATGACCTCGAGGGTGAGAGTGATCGTGCGCAGACTAGTTATCATGTAGATTATCACCCAAGAATTAAGGGTGAAAACGGCGAGCAATATAGTCGCCGTGCGGCGTGGGAAAGAATGGTCCGCGAAAAAAGCGAAGAGTTCCCGCGTGAGAGTACTAGAAGAGTTCAAAACGAAGATGGTACTTATTCGGTTGAAAATATTCATCCTGACGGTTCTGATGAGACGGATGCGGAATGGCGTACGCGTGTAGGCATTCCTTCTCTTGAGGCTTACATGAAGGGCGAAGAAGAAGTTTCCGATCGCGTCTGGGATAACATGACGAAGCAAGAAAAGCTTAATTTCGTTAAAGAAAATCCAAGAAATAAAGGCGAGAGTAATGAGGATTGGGCAAGGAGAATTGGCTTGCTTGAAAATAATACTCGCGTTGAAGGTAATCCAGCAGATGTACTTGATGCTGCGGCTGGCGGCGAAGAAGCTGAAGAAACAGAAGAAGACCTTGATAGGAAGTTAATTGATTACTATAAAGAGCATCCTGACGAGCTCGAAGAATTATGTAAGAAGACTAATGGTGGGGAAGTAGATCCGGAAGAGCTTCAGTGGTATAAGGACCATCCAGATAAGGTTCCGCAACTAGTGGAAAAGTTGCGCAAGATGGAAGGCGAAGAAGAAGATGATGCCGAAACTGAAGATTCCTCCGAGAAGCAGGAAAAGCTGAAGCATGAACTATTAGGCCAGATTGGCGGAAACGAAGATATGACGGTCTGGATTCAGAAAGTCAAAGGTCTTAAGTATGATGATCTTGAGCATATGACCGCCGAAGAACTTCAGGCATTGATTGATGAATATTATGCCGGCCAAGGTGAAGAAGAGGAAGAGGAGGAAGAAGAAGGCGAAGAGGAGGGCGAAGAAGAGCCAGGAATCCACGAAGTCGATGATCCTCTTGTAGCTGTAAACTTGAACCGCGAAAAAGACGCTCGCGCAGCGGCACATGATATTGCTGAAAAATGGCTGAGAGAGAGACCGAATGAGATGGGTCTCATTAAGGGGGCTGCATATAGACTGATCATGGGCGGCATGTTCCGCGAGGCAACGATTCAGCACTACGAGAAACAAGCTTACCAGTTAATTATGGAAAAGCAGCGAGGCGTAAGCGATAAGCTCGGCGATGAAGACTGGGCGACCGCTGGTGGTATTAAGCAATTCGTCCAAGCGCATGTGCGTGGCCTCGAGAATGAGCTTATTCATTCCGATGCTGGCGAAAAAATGGATACTTACGGTTTGGCTACCGTCGAAAATGAAGATGGCACGACTCGTGAAGTAGTGAAACATTTCTGGGTAGACGAAGAAGGTAATCGTCATGAAGAAGAAGCCGATCCGGAAAGCGCAGAAGCTAAAGCGACTAAAACATTACATGAAGCGATTGCGAAATACGCCGAAGATGGCGACAAGAAAGCATTTGAGGATGCCGTCGGTACTCTACAGCAAGAGTTGGGGCAGGCTGGTGGTAATCCAGATGCCTTGATGGCCAATAACTATCTTGCAATTGCTGAGGCCGCAAGGGATCGCGCAGAACACGGCAAGGCTATTAGCGATGTAATGGCCGGCTTCCGCTTTATTAATGGCGAAGCGCGTAGCGGTGCACGTAGTGAAGCTCATCGTGATGCTTTGGATAGGATTACGAACAGACTTACGAACTCTGCTCTAGGCAAATGGTTACCGCCTGAAGTTGTCGGTGCAGCGGCCGGTGCGGCAGTGACATTTGGTAAGACTGGCTTGAGAACTGCTTTGATTGCGGCTGGTACGGCAGTGGTTGGCGCAACAATGGCTCCAGCGGTAGTGCCGTTGGCAGTAGGTATGGGTATTGCGGGCGTTACGGCAGCAGTGAAGGAGCGCAACCGCGTAACGACAGATAGAGAGACGCAGATGCGTCAGATAACACGCGGCGAAGACGTTGATGAAGTAATCATTCCGCCTAATGCCTCAAGAAGAGTGCGACGTCGTCTCGAGAAATCTAAGGCATATGGTAAGGAAATGGCGGAAACCCAGTATGAGACCGTATCCGCAGAAGATCTTACGAAGTCGATTAATGCTGCAATTGAATCTGGTGATGCTAGTAGAATCGCAATGGCATTTGCTCAGGCCGATACGGCTATTAAGATGAGCGATAAGCGTGGCATTGACCTCATTACTTATAGTAGCGGTAGCTCGGAAGAGATTAGTGAGCAGCGCATGAATCTTGATATTGCACGCGCAGAAGCTAAAGTTAAGCTTCGCGAACTTGGTGCTGAAAGCGATATTGATGCTCAGGTTTCGGATGCGGTTGAAGAAGTTAAGGATAAGATGGAGCGCGATATCTCTGCGAAGGATAAGGCCTTTAAGGCTTTGCGTAGACGTCGTGCAGCTGGCGCAGGCGTGAAGTCTGCCTTGATTGCTGGCGCATTCCAAATTGGTACACAGGAAGTAACCGCATTCTTCGATTCTGGTACAGTAGGTCTTGCAGAGACTGGCGTGAATAAGTTGGCCAATAACACGGTTGGCCATGAGTTAACTCAGAATGCCGACGATGCAAAGAATACATTCTTGGCAGGTTTGGTTGGTTTGAAACGTATTCATAACTATGATGCTGTATTACAGAAGGGCGCTGAATTGACCGATGACCAAGTGAAGCAATATGAGAATGACCCTAATTATTCTATTACTCGTGGCGCAGATAAGACTGTCTACACAGAAGAAGATGTTCCTACGAGTGAGGCACTCAATGGTTGCCAGGAAGGTTACCGCTCTAACTGGCTCAGTAATGGTACAAGTCATTCCGATGGCAACGAGTTGCGTGGTTACTATGATGCAGGGCGCGGTGTATATACGCATGTTTCTGGCGAATCTTGGGGTGGCGGCCAAAGCTTCAACCTCGATAATCTTCAAGCTTCTGACGCTGGCTTCGTCGCATCTATGGGCGGCAAGACAATTTGGATCCCGGCGAGTGGCGGAAATGGCGATTTCGTTCCGGATTTGTCTAGCCAACCAAGCTGGGTAGCGGACGCTATTAATGGTCGTCACTTTGATAACATTTCGTTTGTTGTTAATAATGGCATGGATGCATCTGGTGCTATGGATTGTAGCTCTGTTTGGACATTCGGCGGTGATGGAATATTGCCGAATATGGTTAAGAGTGTCACCGAGACTCAAGTACCTACATATGATATTGTTCAGCATATGACTGAGGAATTAACTCGCGATGTTGCTGCGATGCCAATTTTGCCTGGTGTTACGGCTAGGGTCGAGCTTCCTCCACTTAAGTCTGCTAAGGTTACTAAACCAGAAAATGTTGAAGGTAGACCTGGCACGCACTGGGAAGATGATGACGGTAATCGCGTAGCTCCACCAGAAGAGAGCGCAGGTGAAGAGCCGAATAGTCATGATGGCGGAGGTAATGCTGGAGGGGGTGGCCCAGAAAGGCGTCCTGGTGGTAGTGCGCCGGAATCGTCCGAGAGTGATGATGGCGTGGAAAGCCCATTTGACGATAGTTGGGGTGGCAGCAATTCTGAATCTGACGGTGAATCTTCGGACGAGGATGCTGAAGAAGCGCCTGCTCAGCCTCGAATTCGTACCGTTCCTAATCCGAGCGAAAGTGGCAGCTCTTCTCCAGAGGATGGTGAAGATGCTCCTGAATTCCAGCCAATTAAATTCGATTCCGAGACTACTGTTATCAATTTAAGCGATGATGAGCTTCGTCGAACGGCTATGAAGAACGGTGAGACTCTATCTGATGCTGATTTGGCGTATCTAAAAGATACTATTGAAAAATGGAATGCGGCCGATGACCACTATCGTAGGATTGCCATCGATGGTCGTTACAAGGTAGATCATCGTAACATGTCAAGCTATGGACCATCTCAGACCAATACGCTTTCGCCGTTATTGGAGAAATATGGTCTCGTAGAATCCGCTCCAGTAGTGGAAGCCGAAGAAGACAATGGCGAAGAAATGGATATGGTGGCCTAAACACTAAGTCAAAAAAATATCTCCCGATTGGGGGATATTTTTTTGTTGATTGTTTTTTTTTAACGATAGAACTTTAAGCTTGTGATTGGGTCTTTACTTGCAGCCTTAATCGCTGGGTAAATACCAAAGATTACGCCGACAATAATCGATACGGCGCCGGTAATGCCGAGGATTTCCCAAGAGATGTGTGGCGCAAATGGCGTAATGAGGGAAATCAGGAAGGCGAAGATATAGCCGAGAATGAAGCCCATTAATGCGCCGAGAATGCTTAGGATAATTGACTCGAAAAGGAACTGCAGGAGGATATTGCTTGCAGAGGCGCCAACGGCTTTGCGGATGCCGATTTCGCGAGTGCGTTCAGAGACGGATACTAGCATAATATTCATGATGCCAACACCGCCTACTATGAGGGAAATGGAGGCAACCAATGTAAGCATGCTGGAAATAATAGAGAGAAGAGAGCCAGCTGGGTGAAGGTTGGTATCGCCGGTAATGAGCTCAAAACTTTGGTCGCCATTCTTGGCTTTTGCGAGGCCAGAATTGATAGAGTCGACAGTCTTTGCGACGTCGTCGGTAGTATTTGTGCGAACGTTGATCTGTTGAATCTGAATAGACGATTCAAAAGTGCTGGCGTATTTGATGTTGATAAGGATTGAGTTGTCTAGATCTACGCCGTTGAAGTTGATTGGATCTTCGACCTTATCGAGAACGCCGACGACCATGAATTGTTGGCCATTATAGCTGAAAGTTTTCGTGATAGCTTCGGTGCCGCCAAACATCTGAGTGGCGATATCGTAGCCAATAACTGCAACGTTTTCGCGGAGGCTGTAATCGAGGAATTGGCCGTTCTTGATGTGTAGACCAAGAATTTTTTCGAGGTCGGCATTGGTTGCGACGATGCTGGTGCCTTGATGGACGCGATCATTGACGGTAATAGCGGAGTTTGAGATTGCGAGTGGAGCGACAGCGGAAACTTCTTTGATTTTGCTGATTGTTTCGACATCCTCGAGGGTGAGATTGGACTTTACGTATTGGTTATTAAACGTAAGCTCATCGATGATATTGTCTGTGACGGACTTGGTCGTGCTTGGACGGACAAGGATGAGGTTTGCATATTCCTTATTGCTATTTGTGCTAATCAAGCGATCGATGCCGCCAGTAAGAGAAAGAATCAAAACAATAGAAGCGACGCCGATTGCGATACCGAGAGCAGACAAGAAGGTGCGGCCACGGTTTTGGCGGAGGCTGTCGACGGCAAGATGGAAATGAGTATTTAAGAGTAATGCCATGACTTAGGACTCCTTTTCTTTCTTCTTTGATTTGCTCTTGGATTTTGCTTTGTCGAGGATTTTGCCGACGCGACTGCGCTTTTTCTCTGGTTTTGCAGCGGGTTTCTTGCTGGTTTTCTTTACTTCAATCTCGTGCTCTTCGCTGTCGGTCTCTTCTTTTGGCTCTTCTTTTGCTTTCGGCTTGGAAGAATCTTCGATTGTGACGTTCTTGCCGGTAACGACGACCTTGGTCTTGGAGTCGACTTCGAGCTCGACTGGGCGCTTCTTGGAGAGAATGCGGACGGAGATTTTTTCTGGGTCGCCAGGCTTTGGTAGGTCCTGGTCGGCTACGGTCTTGATATCGGTATCGATTTCGCCATCAAGCATATTAATAACGCGAGTGGCGTAAGTCGTGAGGGCAGGGTTGTGTGTAACCATGATGATAGTATTGCCGAGGGAGTGAATTTCCTGGAGCTCTTCCATGATAATGTGGCTGCTACGGCTGTCGAGGTTGCCGGTAGGCTCATCGGCAAGGATGATGCTTGGATTGGAGATGAGGCTGCGAGCAATAGCGACGCGCTGCTGTTGGCCACCAGAGAGCTGGTATGGCATGTAATATTCGCGCTCGCGAAGGTGAAAATGCTCCAGAATGTTGTCTGCCATTTTGAGACGGCGAGTTTTGCGATAACCAGAATAGATGAGCGGAAGAGAAACGTTTTCGATGACGCTGAGATTAGGAATAAGATTGAAACTCTGGAAGATAAAACCGATTTCCTTGGCGCGGAATTGTGCTTTTTTGCGGGAAGAGATGCGCTCGACACTTTTGCCGGCAAGTTTATATTCGCCGGAGGTAGCCTTGTCGAGAAGGCCGATGATGTTTAGTAAAGTGGTCTTTCCGCAACCGGATGGACCCATGATCATAATAAACTCACCGCGCTTTACAGTGAGGTCGAAATTATGGAGGGCATAAGACTCTGCGTCGCCCAAACCATAACGCTTCGAGATCGCCTTGAGCTCGATGATGGTCTCATTTTCTTGATTCGGCATAACTATATGTAATTATACCTGTTAAAAATGATTTTTAAAAATGTTAATGTTTGCAAAAATAGGAAAAAGGCCGGGGGTTAACCCGGCCTTTGTTTATCGCTGATTTTCTGCGAATCTTTTTGCCACTTTGTAGGAGCTGTCGCGGTGGTTTGCGTGCAGGAATGCACTGAGTAAATCGATGTTGTCAGTGCCTTCGATCGCATTGTAACCATATCCGCCTTCTTCTTTGGTGAGTACGACTACTATTGAGCTAGGCTTCAGGTTGTAGGCGAGACGATCGGCTTTGTTCCAATCGGGCCCACCAAAAGTCCTAACCTTGATCTTTTTGCTGTCCTCGTCCTTCAGAATGTCGTCCAGAAGGATTTTTTCGGACTCCGCGGTCGGTGGATGACCGGTCTCCGTGAGGAAGAAAATCCAGCGAGTTTTATTCATTTTCAATCACCCCCTGATTGATTTTAGTATGCTACACCATTCGCTTCGCACCAATCCCAGTACTGGTCTTGGCCGAGGTTAATGATGTCCTGGAGTTTCTTGCCAAAAGCTTCCACGATGTTGACGAGCCAGCTGCCGATAAAAGAATCGTCGGCGCCATCGATTCCGATGACTAAAACTGGACGTTCGAATTTTGTGAAACCTTTGTGGCTGTTGCCTGTACGTACGCCAAAGCGTACCTTGGTCCCGCAGAACAAGTCAATGTCCTCGGGAAGTGCTATGGTGTGGTCTTTTCCTGTGAAGTTGTAGGTAAAATCACAGGGTACGCCCCACATGTAAGCGTCGGTTCCGGCGAACTTGTCGGCGGCGGTTCCGGAAGTGCAGACAAAACCTTTGGGGTCGCCTTTCTTCTTGAACCATTCGCTGCATGTGCAGACGAGTTCGTCTTCGAGTTCGATGCCGAGACCGTGGCTGCTCCTTATTGAGCTTGAATAGTATCTGGCCATTTTCCGTTCCTCCTCATCATTGGTCGAATAATCGCAAAATGAGGCCTCCCGTTGGCCAGCATCAGCGATATTAATGTGCATATTAGGGCCTTACTGGTTGCAAAGTCCTAACGCTTTCATTATATCACAGAATAGCGAAAAAGTCAATATGTAACAGGGGTGATGCGCGGTTGAAAGATGGGATGACAAAAGCGGGGAAATATGATAAGATTATGGGAGCTGGAGAGGTGTCCGAGTGGTTGAAGGAGCACGCTTGGAAAGCGTGTAGCCTCGCAAGGGGCTCGCAGGTTCGAATCCTGTTCTCTCCGCCAAGCCTAGAAGTATTATCTAGGCGTTTTTCTTTTCTCGCTCGATTCGTATCGCACTTCGAAAAGAGAAAACGCCTATCTAACACTCCTATGCTTGGCTCAAGGGGGTGCTTCGAAAGGAGAAACACTAATCTACGGGAAATTTTTTTATACTCCTAGGCTTGGCTCAAAAATAGTGCTTATGCACTGCGGTGATTATGATAGAATATATACATAAGTATTTCCGATTAGGAGGAAAATGAATCCGCAAAATAATAATCCAATGAATGGTGGACAGCCTGGTGGGCAGAATTTTGACGGTTTCGGTGGGCCAAATATCTCTTACGAAAATTACGCCGATCCGCAGCCGCAGCAACAACAGCAGGTACCTGTTCAGCCAGCAATTAACGTTGTTAACGCAAATGGTGTGATCAGTGGCCGCAAGATGGTAGATTATCTCTGGCAGAGGATTGCGTACTGCGCATTAGCCTTTTCAGTAGTTTTATTAATTGGTTTGATTGTAGCAGTGATTTTGGTTGGTTCTGCGAATGGTAGTACTGCCGTTGCTGAATCTGAACGCGATAAGGCTCAGCACGATGTTCAAGGCTTATACGAAATCCTTGGTGTCGATTCCCAGGAAGACGCAGTGAAGGTATTAACCGATGAAGAAGAATATCTCAATGGTGGTGATTTGATGAAAATTGACAACCTATTGAATGGTAAATACCCGGCATACGGTATCGATTATGCAAGCTCAAACATCAACTTTGTACGCATGGGGAACGTTTATAAGGTTGTGAGCGTGGGTATTATGACTAATACCGGCACAAAGCGCGTAGTACTTTATGGTCGCATCGCTAATGGTGAATGGAAACTTGGTGGATTCGATTCCGATAACAAGGTTGATCCATGTGCAAACTCTTCCGACGAAGAAAAAGAGGCAATCGCAGGCATCTTTACTTGTGGTGAGCCAATGGAAGAGGAAGAAGAAAAGAAAACTGACGATAAAGATAACAAAAAGACTGACGACGAGAAGACTGACGAAGAAAAGAAAGACGACGAGTAGAAATGCTCGAAGGTCTTTTAAGTCTCCTGATCCAGTCCGAAGTTTCAAAAGCGGATATTGAAATTCGGGAAAAAGTTGATTCTTATTACGTAGTTAATAAACCTGCGGAGACCTACAAATATAATGTTACCTACGACATTTCGTCGAGAGGCGTGATTAAGGGTGACCTAAATGAATTCGCGCGAATCGTGGCTGAAACGTTTGAAGATGCGCGCGGATGGAAACGCGCAGGCGTAAAGTTTACGCGCGTAGAGAGCGGCGGGCGCTTGCATATGATTTTGGCGTCTGGGGCTGAGGTGCGCGCTGCGGCGCCATACGACAACGGCTGCTCGGCGACGCTTAGTTGCACGGTCAAGCCATTAGTATTGATTAATGACGACCGCTGGATGGGTGGCTCGGATAGTTATAACGAGCTTGGCGTAGGCCTGCTGAACTATCGACAGATGGTGATTAATCATGAAGTTGGGCATTTCTTAGGGCATGGCCATATCGCGCAGTGCGAGACGAACCTAGGGCCGGCACCAATTATGCTTCAGCAGTCGACGGGATTACGTGGCTGTACGCCTAATTCTTGGCCACTACCGAGTGAATTATGGGTGAAGGGGATCTAATGAAACATCTGAAGGAGCAGAAAGAGCATACGCCAATGTCAAAAGGTAAGAAGATTGCGATTTGTGTCGTAATTGGTCTTTTAGTAGCGGGCGGTGTTTTTACGACGCTGTTTTTCATGAATCGCATATCTGGGTACCGAGAGGCGAAGAATTATACGGATGAGATTCTGGGTACGAAAGATGCAGTTACGGCTTACCTAGAGCGCAAATTGGATGGCGAGAAGTTGAATGATGAAGACAAGAAAGCATTCGAAGGTTTTAAATCCGCAATTGAACGAGCAGAAAGTTATACGGAAAATCTTGGCGCCAGTAAAGCCCTGAAAGATAAGAATGTGAGTGAAAAATATGAGAAGGCAAAAGAAGAGCTTGCAAAACTGACCACAAATAAAACTGTCGAAGCAAATCTGCTTGGCGTGCTAGAAGATGGTGAAATCTCCGAAGAAGAATTAAAGGTATTTAGCGAATCGGATAATGAATACTTGAAGAATATCTCGAAGGATTTGGAAGATTACCGCAAGAAAGTAAAAGACTTTAAGGAAAAATATGCGGATCTAAAAGGGGTAGATAAGACGCAGCTCGATAATGACTATGCTGCGATTACGAATGCCGGACAGGAACTTACAAAGAAATATGCCGAGATCAAAACCGATGACGTCTATAAAATGTCAAGAGATGACATTTTGAGCTTCTATGCAACAATAGAAGAGTTGAATAAGTATTTATCCGAAAAGATTTAAAGAAAATGAAGCGCCTAGTTATCGTTTATAATCCACGCAGCTCACATTATAGCCGTGTTGACCGCGAAGTATTGAGCAAGGCGAGGAAACTAAAGGGGTGGATGATTGGCAAATTTGAGGTTGCCGACACTGATGTTGATGATAATTCCCATCGTTTGGCGAAGATTTTTCGCGATGATGACTTGGTGATTGCGGCGGGTGGTGATGGCACGGCGACGATTGCGATTAATGGAATTATGCTTTCGAATGCAAAGAATGTACGCATTGGTGTGCTAGGTTTTGGGAACTTTAATGATACTGCGCGAAGCTTTGGTGATGTAAAGTTCGAAGATATTATTAAGGGCGATGCTAAAGAAGTGTGGCCACTTGAGTGTAAGATTAATCGTGAGCATTGGCGCTATGGGATGTGCTATTTTACGGTTGGGATGTTCGCGGAGGCCTGTGCAGTTTTCGATCATCCAAAGACACGTAAGGCATTACGTAGCGGACGCAAACGCACTATCTTTAGTCTTGGCGTGTTGGTGCAATGGTGGCTAAGGCAGCGACATAAGAAGTGGTTGCCGCGTTTTGTACTTGGTAATTCTTCTGATGAGTTTATCGAGTGTGAAGCCGCCTCAGATTATATGGCTGTAAACGGTAAGACTGTAGCGAAGATTATGCGTGGCGGGAAATATTACTTGCAGAACGAAAGTTTTCTTAGTTACAACGGCAAGATGAACAAGTTTTTCCGCTTGGCGTGGATGATGTGTAGAAGCTTCTTCCGTCATATTCCTGGTACGGAAAGTGATTATGATTGCTTGGTATTCCCAAAACCGGCTAAAATTATGATGCAGGCAGAAGGTGAGTACAAAAAGTTAGAGAATGTTTCGATGGTCGAAATCTCTAAATCAAAGAAGTCACTTCTTGCCATCATGAAATAATTATGGACGTAGTTGGTAGAGCAGAATACAAGTTGGATGGCGCATTGAAGGCGTTTAACGTTGATTTGCGCGGAAAAACAGTGCTCGATATTGGTTCTTCTACGGGTGGTTTTACCGAGAGGGCGTTACGCGCTGGGGCCGAAAAAGTTGTTGCAGTAGAAAAAGGCACCGATCAGATGAAGGCGCCGCTTCGTTTTGATCCACGCGTGGAGCTACATGAAAAGACGGATATTTTTGAGTTCAAAACAGACGAGAAAATTGATGTAATTGTGGCGGATGTGAGCTTTGTAAGTTTGGTAAGAGTGTTAGACTATGCAAAGGAAGAGCTTGCCGGCCGCGATACGATATTTGTAGTGATGCTAAAACCGCAGTTTGAGGCGAAGCCATGGCAATTGAACAAGGGTGTGATTAAAAATAATAAGATGCGCCGAGAGATTATTGTGGATTTTGAAGCGAAGATAAAACAAAGTGGCTTCGTGATAATGGGGAAGCGCGATAATGAATTAGCTGGGCGCTTCGGTAATGTTGAGCGGTTTTATTATTTGAAATTAGCGAAGTAAATAAAAACACCCCTCTAACGGGGTGTTTTTTGATGTTCTAGAGCTATTTACTGCTCGGAAGGAGCTTTTTGCTCCATGATCCACTTCTGGAGGATTACAATCTGGTCAATATCTTTCTGCTGTTCGACCGGATCGAGCTCGGCGTATGGCTTTGCGAGGGTAGGGTTGCCGTATTCTGGATCCTTTGCCCATTCGTTGCGACTAATCCAGTTTTCGTGGATTAAGTGGCCGAACTTTTGACGAGCGGCTTCATCGTTGACGAAATCTTGTTTGAGAATTTCTTCTTCGCCGTATTCTTCGAGGAGCTGGATTAGGAACTGTGCACCACCACGGTTTTGTTCCTTCCAGTATTCAGAGTATTGATCGTAAGGGGTGTTAGCGATATCAATAACGGCCTTTTGAGCTTCTTCGATGGTCATGCCTTCGCGAACTAGGTCTTCTGGGGATTTATTTTTGTAGGCTTTTTCGCCGTTAACGCCACGCCAAGCTGGCTTGAAACGACCGTCTTCTTGCTTTGGGTAGTTTTTCTCGGCGTAATCGCGGGCAAGTGGAATAGCCAAGGACTCTACGCGAGGGTCTGGGCCTTTTTCGGTTTCTGCGCCATCTTCGCCTTCGTCTTTGGCACGACCTATAAGGGCTTCGCCGAATTTTTCATTTTCTTTTTCTGGAGTTTCGGCAGCGCCTTCGACTGGCTCATAAGTAGCAAAGTCGTTTGCGCTCAAGATGTAACGGTTGTCTGGAGAGATAGTTTCGAGGGTTTCGTCGTCGCAGGCGGCACAGAAGTAACATTCTTCGTCACCCGTTTGTGGACCACCCCATGGAGCTTCGATGACAACTTTTTTGCCGGTTGGGTTTTTGATGATACGGGCTTTACCTTTGGCGCGGAATTTGCCAGCTTCATCGGTTGCTTCGTAACGTTTTTTGAAGGTTTCGTCTGGGACAGGGTAGTTGTTGGCGCGGTCGCCTTCTTGCTGTTTTGGATTCGTTACGATCCATTCGCCAGGAACGACGCGGCGTTTGTCTTCGACTTCAGCTTTGCGTTCTTCGCCCTCGCCACGCATTACCCAAGTAGTAATGATGTATTGGTCTGTTTGTTCGTCATATTCAACATCAAGATCTTTGTAGTCGCCCGCTTCTAGGCCAGCTTCGGTAATTTGTACGGCTTCGACTACCTTTTTCTTTATATAGAATTCGGCATTCTGGAAGAGTGTGTCGTATTCCGGCGTTTTGAGATCTACTTCGATTTCTTTTGTCTCGGTTGCGATGTTCTCATCGGAACCAGTTTCGGCATCAGAAACATTACCGGTCATGCCAATTTTCTTGATGTTTTCGCTCATTTTTTCTCCGTTTTTGTTTTTATCGTTTTAACGATACCCAATATATTCACTATAGCAAAAAACTTATGTTTTGTCAAGATGGGCGATGTCGAAAGTAGCTGCTTTATAGGGGAAACATGGTAAAATATCCATATGGCAACGGAGGAAAAATTAAAACCTAGTGATTATGTGCATTTGCACAATCATACGCATTATTCTTTGCTCGATGGTCTGACGAAGATTGACGAGTTGGTTAGTTTTGTGAAAGAACAGGGCATGGAAGCCGTGGCAGTAACGGATCACGGTACGATGTCTGGTTTGATTGACCTCTATAAGACTTGTAATGATGCCGGTGTGAAACCGATTCTTGGCCTTGAGGCTTATGTGGCGGCGCGTCGTCTAGAGGATCGTGATCCGGCCTACGATAAGGAGCGTTTCCATATTACTTTGCTCGCAATGAACGATAAAGGTTTTGAGAACCTCTGTCGTATGATGACGATTGCCGAGACGGAAGGTAAGTACTATAAGCCACGTATTGATCACCGCGTGATGGAAGAGTATAACGAAGGGATTATTTGTCTTTCTGGTTGTATGGGCTCGGAAATTTCTACGGCGATTCGCAATGATGACCTAGACAAAGCGCGTGAGTTAATTGCTTGGTATTCAAAAGTCTTTGATGGACGTTTTTATCTCGAGATGCAGGATCATGGTCATCCAGATTCTACGACACATAACCCGGAGCAGCAGAAGATTAATGAAGCTTTGATGATGCTCTCGAAAGAGACGGGTCTCGATTTGGTAGTAACTTGCGATGCGCACTATCTAAAGAAGGAAGACCAAGATGCGCATGAGGTTCTGCTCTGCGTTGGTACTGGTAGTAATATTTCCGATGAAAAACGTATGTCTTTGAAGGATTTTGACCTTCATGTGATTCCGGCAGAGGAAATTATTTCGCACTGGCAGAATACTTGTCCGGAGGCGGTGCGCAATACGAAGAAGATTGCGGATCGTTGCAATGTTAATATTCAGCTTGGCCGTATTTTGATTCCGAAATTCCCGATTGATACAGGAGAGACGGAGAAACAATATCTAGACAATATGGTGTTCCGAGGTCTCGCGGAGCGTTTTGGTTATTTGTCGAAAGAAGAAGCGCAAACGAAGACCGTTGAGGAAATCCGGCCGTTACTCTCGAAGGAGATTCTTGACCGTATCGATTATGAGCTCGAGACCGTAGACAAGATGGGATATAACGGTTACTTCTTGATTGTGCAGGACTTCATTAACTGGGGCAAAGGGCAAGGGATTATTTATGGTCCTGGTCGTGGTTCGGCGGCAGGTTCGCTACTTGCTTATGCAATTCATATTACAGATCTTAACCCGCTAGAGTACGATTTGCTCTTTGAGCGCTTCTTGAACCCAGACCGTATTTCGATGCCGGATATTGATACGGATATTCAGGATAACCGTCGTGATGAGGTGATTGAGTATTGTACGCGAAAATATGGCAAGGGGCGCGTTAGTAACATTGTTACCTTCGGTAAGATGATGGCGAAGAACGCCGTGCGCGATGTGGCGCGTGTGCTTGAAGTGCCATATGCGGAAGCGGATAGGATTGCGAAGTTGGTGCCGGATCCAGTGATGGGTCACCATGTGAAGCTGAAGGATGCGATTGTAAACGAGCCTGATTTGAAGAAGGAATACGAGACGAATCCGACTGCGAAGGAAGTGATTGATTTTGCAATGAAGCTTGAGGGGACGATTCGCTCGCACGGTGTGCACGCTTGCGGTGTGGTAATTGCGCCAGATGATCTTGTGAAGTTTATGCCGCTTGAAGTCTCGGCGAAGGGTCCACTTGCGACGCAGTATCCTGGTCCGCAGGTTGAGGAGCTCGGTCTTCTTAAGATGGACTTTTTGGGCCTATCTAACTTATCAGTGATTCAGCAGGCGCTTCGCATTATTAAGAAGGTTCACGGCAAACAGATCGATATGAGTAAGTTGCCGCTTGATGATGATAAAGTATATGAGCTATTCCGCAGAGGCGATACGACGGGCGTATTCCAGTTTGAATCTGCGGGTATGAAGCGCTATTTGCGTGAGCTTCAGCCGACGGCATTTGATGATCTTATTGCTATGAACGCGCTTTATCGCCCGGGTCCGATGCAGTTTATCGAGAGCTTTATTAAGCGCAAACACGGGGAAGAGCCGATTACTTACTTGCATCCAGGACTTGAGAATTCTCTCAAGAGTACCTATGGTATTTTGATTTACCAGGAGCAGTTCATGCAGGCATCGAAGGAATGGTGCGGCTTTACTGGTGGTCAGGCGGATACTTTGCGTAAGGCGGTAGGTAAGAAGAAAGTTGACCTCATGAACAAGATGAAGCCGCTCTTTATTGAGGGTGCGGTAAAAGTCGGTGGAGCGACGGCAGAGATTGCTGAAACTTTCTGGAGCCAGTTGCTTGACTTTGCGAACTACTGTTTCAATAAGAGTCACGCGGCATGTTATGCATTGGTTGCATATTGGACGGCTTATCTTAAGACTTATTATCCGGAAGCTTTTATGGCGGCATTGATGACGGCGGATATGCGCTGGACGGAGCGTCTTGCGATTGAGATGACAGAGTGTAAGCGCATGGGTATCCAGGTGCTTGGTCCAGATATTAATGAATCTTATGCAGACTTCGCAACGGTGGGTAAGAGTAAGACGATTCGCTTTGGCATTGCTGCTATTAAAGGTATGGGCAAAGCCTTGGCCGAAGAAGTTATTGATGAGCGTGATAAGAACGGCAAGTTTAAGTCTGTTTGCGACTTTGCGAAGCGCGTATCGGGCGCAAAGTTCAACAAGAAGAGCTGGGAATCTGCGATTAAGACTGGCTGTTTTGATAGCTTTGGCGATCGTTCAGATTTATTATTCAACCTTGAGAAGATTCAGGCTTATGGCAACAAGATGCAGAAAGACGCGGCGAGCGGTCAGACCGACCTATTTGGCGCGATGGGTGCTGCGGCCGAGATTCCTGAGGTAGAGATTCAACCTGCACCAACGAAGTATTCCGATAAGGAACAGTTGATGTGGGAGCGCGATTTGATGGGCCTATATATTTCTGCGCATCCGCTAGACAAGTATGATACTTATTTCCAAGAGCAGACGATGCCAATCAACGAGATTACGCCAAAGATTGATGGCGCAAGTGTGATTGTTGGCGGCATTATTACAAATGTGCGTTCCTTGGTGACGAAGAGTGGATCAAAGATGGCGTTTGTAAAGATTGAAGACAAGGTTTCTGAGATTGAAGTTGTAGTATTTCCGAAAACATTTGAGGTTGTTGGTGCGAAGCTAGTTCAGGATGCCGTAATTAAGGTGACTGGTAGGGTGAATGCTACTGATCGTGATGGTAATAAGATCGATGAGGCAAAGATTAATGCCGAAGAAATCGTGATTGTGACTGACGAGGAATTGGATAACTATGAGTCTACTGGCGCCAAATTGAAGACACCGACGAAGGGCGTGGCGCAAAAACCGCGTGGCAAGGTCGCGGCAACTGGCGTGTCTGGCGGTGAAGGCGGAGGCGGTGGCGGCTACCGTCGTGGTGGCTCGTCGGACAAACCTGTTACTCACTTTAGAACAACTGAAAGCGATGCTAATGCGACGCCAATCAAGCCGAAGAAAATGTTTATTCGTGTGATGGACCCATCAGATAAGGAATCATTAGTAAAGTTGAAGCAGAGTTGTAGCATGTATCCTGGTCTATCGGAGATAATTTTAGTGATCGGCGAAGATAAAAAAGCGATGCGCATGCCATTCCGTTGCGAAACTTGTAAAGCCTTGGTTGATGAACTGGTTCCTATTTTCGGGGCAGAAGGCGTAATAGTAAAATAGTTGGTTTGAAATGATAGACCTCTCAATTGTAATGCCATGCCTTAACGAAGAGCGTACGATTGCTACCTGTATCGAGGAAGCGAGTGGCTTTATAAAGTCGGCCGGGCTGAGCGGGGAAATAATTGTTGTTGATAATAATAGCACTGATAGCTCCGCGAAGATTGCGAAGAAAATGGGTGCTCGGGTGGTTTTTGAGCAAAAACCTGGGTATGGGAATGCGTTAAGGGCTGGTTTAGCGAAGGCGAAGGGTAAAGTTATTATTATGGGGGATTGTGATATGACTTACGATTTTTCAAATCTCCATGAGATGTACGATTTGTTGCAGAAGAATGATTTAGTGATTGGTGATCGTTTTAGGGGTGGAATTCAAAAAGGAGCCATGCCTTTTTCGCATCATATTGGCGTAAGGGGATTATCTTTGGTGGGGAGAATACGCTATGGTACCGACGTAAAGGATTTTCATTGTGGACTTAGGGGTATTAGAAACGAAGCGCTTGGCAAAGTGGATTATAAGACTACTGGAATGGAGTTTGCGACGGAGATGATTGCGGAGGCTGTACGGAATGATTTGACAATAGCGCAGACGCCAGTAATACTGCGCAATAGTGTGAAAGGTCGCAGGCCAAAATTGAATACCATAAGAGATGGTTTTCGACATCTGAATTATATTATTTGGCAATAAAAAACTCCCCTTGTCGGGGAGTTTTTGTTAGATAAGTTTGAATTTGCTTGGCTTATCGTTGTAAAGATTGTCGTAGATACTTGGATGGCCAATTTTGTTTGCGGCTTCGACGACTTCATCGATATTATCGGTAATACGATAAATCTTACGATCGGCTGCATTGATGGTTTTAAGTGGTTGCATCTTGGAGGCAAAGAAGCGATCGAGCGGCTTCCAGAATGACTTACCAATGAGGAACATTGGCATCTTTGGCATTTTGCCTTCTTGCATGAGGATGAGAATTTCGGAGAACTCGTCGAGTGTACCAAAACCGCCAGGGAAGAAGACGTAAACTTTGGAACTCATCGTAAGCATAACCTTGCGTGCAAAGAAATAATGGAATTCCATTTCGTCGGTGACGTAAGGGTTGATGTGTTGCTCGTGTGCGAGCTGAATATTAAGACCAATACTGCGGCCACCGGCTTCGTAAGCACCCTTGTTTGCCGCTTCCATGATGCTTGGGCCGCCGCCTGTAATGACAGGGTGGCCGTTTTGGGCGAGTTTATAGCCGAGTTGTTCAGCGAGTTTGCACCACTTACCGTTCAATGGAAGGCGGGCGGAGCCAAAGATAGAAACACCCTGAGAATAAGTACGGATTTTTGCGAGGCCTTGTTCTAGATCTTTCGCGTAGCGAAGAGAGCGTTCGACATCTTCTGGATTGAGTTTGTTTTGCGCGATTTGATCGAGCCAGTTAGTGATTGATTCGTCCATTTTTAGCGTATCTCCTGTATTGGCATACTATGTAATTTTGTATTTTGATTAATAATTCCTGCTTTGCTGCCAATCTTTTGGACTACCGATGTAGAGTTAGCAGAAGCAAAGATGAGGGAATCCTTGAAAGATTTTCCATTTGCGTAGGCGGCGAGGAAGCCGGAACCAAAGGCGTCGCCTGCGCCAGTGGAATCCTTAACGCGGATGTCTTCATAGATACCGACGCGGTAAACTTCGATTTGGTCCGTGGCGATTGCGCCTTGATTGCTGTCTGTGATAATTGCGGCCGGAACATAATTGCGGATGCGGCCAATTAGCTCGTTTAGGCTAGAGCCTTCGACAATCTGTTTGGCCTCGGATTTGTTGACGAGTAGGACATCGACGTCGGAGAGAAGGCCGAGGAGTTTGCGGCGATGCTGAAGCTCGAGGTTGCCTGGATTAAACATGATCTTACTGCCAAGAGATTTTGCCTTGGTGAAGAATTGGTCTAGCATGTCCATGTTGCCGCGGAAGGTAGTGACATAAATCCAATCTGGATTAATGGTATCGAGATCGTCTGGGTTAAGAAGTTCGAATTTTGCGCTTGCACCGCGGCAGGTGAGAATAGTGCGCTCGCCGGATGGAGCAAGAAGTAATACGGAATAACCGGTTTGTGCGCGGTCGGTATAAGTAACATAACTAGAGTCGATACCTTCATCGTCTAGAGAATTAATAATAGCGGTACCGGCTGGGTCGTTTGCGATACAGCCCATGAAAATAGATTCGTGGCCGTTGCGAGCAAAAGTGGTAGCAGCGTTCGTGGCGCCTCCGCCAACGCTAAATTGGATTTTATCGATATCCACCTTGGTGCCAAGCTCTAACTGATTGAAGAAGCCGCGGGAATTTGTGCCAAAATCGTCGTGATCGACAAGATAGACATCCTGAAGGGCAGCGCCGATACTTACGATGCGAGCCATTAGATAATATCCTCCTTTTCGGTCTCGGCATTTAGTGCGGCGAAGACCTTTTCTGGGTCGTCTGCTTTTGCGATAGCGCTACCGACATTGATGACAGTGACGCCGGCGTGAGTAATAAGTTTAGTGTTTTCGAGGTTTGCGCCACCATCCCAACCGATTTCGATGCCTTTATGGATTTCATCGATGAGGGCGGCTTTTTCGGCAAGAAGTAAATTGGCAGTGCCACCATATTCGCCAAGGTTTCCGGAGAAGATTAGTGCATGATCGGCTGCTTTGAGAATGGTTTTAATGGAGCCAGGGTAGACGCCTTTTACGATGGCGACACCGACACGCATGCCATTCTGCTTAAGTGTGTCGAAAATAGGTAGCAAATCTTCGCGCGCTTCTGCGTGGAAAATCACAAGGTTTGGATGGAGTTTTAGGAGGTCGGGGATGTGCTTTGAAGGCTCGGCTGTCATCATGTGGATGTCGACAGTCCAACCTTTTGGCCACCAAACCGCCGACTCGTGAAGAGTCGTATTGTTCGTAAGAGTGCCATCCGAAATATCGATATGTACGCGTTTTGCAAACGGGTAATATTTCTTGATGATTTCCTTATATTCGGTAGGATTAGCGCTTAGAATGCTTGGTGCGATTGTTGTAATTGCCATTTTAATCCTCGTCTAATTTGCGGCAACGGCGTTTATATTTTTCTTCGTCGATAGGTTTTGTATCCATAAATGCGTTGATGATTTCGGCGTAATTATGGGAATTTTCATCGGCAGAGATACAGAGCACGTTGGCATTGTTGTGCCCACGGGCCTCCATAGCTTCGATAGCGGAGTCGCAGATTGCGGCGCGGACGCCTTTGTAGCGATTTGCCTGCATGGCCATTCCTTGTCCGGAGCCGCAGAGGAGAATGCCGAAGTCGTTTTCGTCGGAGTTTGAAGTGATGGCGACAGCGACTTTCTTGGCATAATCGTTGTAGTCGTCCTCGGCGTCGTAATTGACGGCACCAAAATCCGTAAATGGAATCTGGCGGCCTTGAAGCCAGGATATGATTTCATCTTTGAGTTGGTAGCCGCGATGATCGGCGCCGAGGTAGACGTGCATATTTTAGAATTGACCTTCCTGCTGTGGTGCAGCTTCTGGAGCTGGAGCAGCTTCGTTTGCTGGAGCTTCTTGAATCATCTTGCCGAGATCGACGGTGAGCTCTACGAGACGGTTGCTGTAGCCCCATTCGTTGTCATACCAAGCAACAACCTTGATGAGGTTGCCACCGATAACATCGGTAAGCTTGAGGTCGACAATGGAGGAGTGGGAGTTGCCACGATAATCGATAGAGACGAGTTCTTCTTCGGTAGCATCAAGGATGCCCTGATAATAAGGGTCTTGAGCGGCTTTCTTGAAGAGTTCGTTGATTTCTTCTACGGAAGTATCGCGCTTTGTGACGGCAGTAATATCAGAAAGGGATACTACTGGGGTTGGGACGCGTACGGAAAGACCATTGAACTTGCCCTTGAGGGTAGGAATAGTAAGAGCGGCAGCCTTGCTTGCGCCAGTAGTCGTAGGAACGATGTTTTCGGCAGCGGAGCGAGCTTCGCGGATGTCCTTTGCTGGAGCATCTTGGAGCTTTTGGCTAGCAGTGTAGCTGTGGACGGTAGTCATCATAGCTTTCTCGATGCCAATGTTGTCTTCGAGGACTTTCATGACTGGTGCAATACAGTTGGTAGTACAGGAAGCATTGGAGATGATTTCGTCGTCGTAGCTTACCTGATCTTCGTTTACACCGAGAACGATAGTCTTTGCGCCTTCGCCCTTAGCTGGGGCAGAGATAACAACTCTCTTTGCACCGGCGTCGATATGTGCATGTGCTGCTGCTGGGTCAGTAAAGAAGCCAGTAGATTCGATAACTACGTCGACATCAAGGTCGCGCCATGGAAGATTGGCTGGATCCTTTTCTGCGAAGACACGGATATGCTTGCCGTTGACGATAATGCCTTGATCGTCGGAGCTTACGTCGGCAGAGTAGATGCCGTAGTTGGAATCGTATTTAAGAAGATGTGCGAGCGTCTTTGCATCTGTAAGGTCGTTGATAGCAACGATTTCTGTATCGTTGCGATCAAAAGCAATCTTGAATGCATTGCGACCAATACGACCAAAGCCGTTAATAGCAATTCTTACCATTTAGTTTTTCTCCTAATAATTATTAGATGGTACTTATGCTTATTATAGCATATGGGTTGTGTTATGATAATGGAAAGGCCTCGGTTTTGGGGCACAAAAATTGAAAGGAGTGAAATGGCAGATTTTAACCAAGTATTAGAGCCTGGAGACTACAAAAACGGTGAGATTAATGTAGTTATCGAAATCCCAACCGGTAGCAATCATAAGATTGAATGGGACCGCAAGCGCGCTTGCTTTATGCTCGATCGTATTGAGCCTATGGCATTTGCAAAACCTTGCAACTACGGCTTTATTCCGCAGACCCTAGATGAAGATGGCGATGAGCTCGACGTTCTCGTCATTACTGATCAGCCACTTACGACTGGTATTTACGTCAAGGCACGTATACTCGGCGTAATGAAGTTCGTTGATGATGGTGAGGTAGACGATAAGATTATCGCTGTCGTTGATGACGACCGCAACAATGGCGACGCCATCAAGACGCTTGAAGATATTCCAAAACGCACAATCGAACAGCTCGAATTCCACTTCAACCACTACAAGGATCTTAAGAAGCCTGGCACAACTCAGGTAAAGGGTTTCTTCGGTCTCGAAGAGGCGCAGAAGGTTATCGAAGACGCAATCAAGCGCTTCTAATTAACTGATAGAGAAGAGAAAGGCCCCGAACTTTGATTCGGGGCTTTTTGTGGATGCTTATAAAAAATGTGTTCAGTTTTTGAAGGAATATAATTACGCTTGTGGTATCATAAAAGTAAGATAAAAACTAAGGAGGATTCCAAATGGGTTTTTTGAAAGGCGCATGGGATGCTGCAAAGGGTAGCTTAGGTGCTGGCTTTGCGAACCAATGGCTTGAATATATGACCGTGCCACAAGGCTTCGATGGTCAGGCTCTAGTTGGTCGCGCTGCGCCAATGAAAAAAGAAGGTAGCGCAAATAACGATGGTCAAGAAGATGCTTTCATCATTTCCGATGGTAGTAGATTTGAGGTTCCAGAAAATACCGCCTTGGTATTAGTTGAGAACGGTGGCATCACTGCTGTTATTGCAGAACCAGGTCGCTATACCTACACTACACAAGATATTCCAGAAGCTAAGAGCTTCTTTGTAGGTGATGGCTTCTTTGCCTCTACCTTTGGTCAGAGTATTGAACAGTTCAAGTTTGGTGGCCAGCCAAGCAATAAGCAGTTGGCTTTCTATGTAAACCTTCGCCCAATCGCAGGTTTGCAGTACGGTACTCGTACTCCAGCTGTATACGATGATGCTAAATATGGTGGCATTCAGATGGCCGTAGTAAGCCATGGTACTTACACCGTCAAGATTGTAGATCCAATCCTATTCATGAAGAATGCGATTGCTCCAGATTTCTTAACTGGTACAACTGGTAAGACGATCTTTAGCCTAGCTGATACTGGCAAAGATGGTGGCTCACTTGAAGACTCTCTATTTAATGGCTTCATTGGCTCTTTGAGTACCGCTTTGTCTAAGTTCTGTGCTGGCGGTAAGTCTATTCCTGATATTCAAGCTGGTCTCGAAGACTTCGCTGCTGATGTAGACGAAGCCGTCGAGCAGAAGCACCATTGGGGTACGCTCTATGGTCTTTCCGTTATTGATATTCAGCCTGCTGTAATTGAGTGGGATGAAGAATCTCAGAAGACCGTCGACGAATTCCGCAAGACCGCAATGCAAGGTCAAGCTCAGGCTGCTGCCATGGGTGCAATTGGCCAAGCTATGGCACAAAATGGTGGTGCTGTTGGTGCCGCTTACTCACAGGCAACAATCGCACAGGGCTTCAAGGCTGCTGGCGAAAACCAGAGTGCTGGTGGTGGCGCAACTGGTATGTTTGGCGTCGGTATGGCACTCAACCAAATGGGCGGTGCCGGTGGTCTAGTCACGCCTGTCGGTGGTGGCGCCGCTGCTGCTCCTGCCGCACCTGCTGCTACACCAGCTCCAGCCGCTCCTGCTGCTGAAACTCCAGCTGCACCAGCTCCTGAAGCTCCAGCAACTCCGGAGACCCCAGAGGCTCCAGCTGCTGATACTCCAGCAACACCAGAAACTCCAGCTGCGCAATAATTGAGGGGAATTGGATCCTAATGGCTAAAAAGCTAAAGGATGGCATACATCGCTGCCCGCATTGCGGGTCCAGCGATGTATCGCTGGATGCGAAAGAAGGAAAACTTAAGTGTGCATACTGTAAGACGCTTTTTGAGGCAAAAAGTGCAAACGAGGCTGGTGGTGTCGAAGGTATGTATGGCGAAACGCGTGGGGAGGGGGCGAATGATATTATCCCAGGCGACGATATTGTAAAAACATTTAAGTGTTCTTCTTGTGGCGCAGAAGTCGTTATAAATACGGATGAAGCAACAGATGCAATGTGCCACTGGTGCCGTCATATTTTTACTATCAATGAAACCGTATCTAATGGTGCAGTGCCGGATTTAGTTCTACCGTTTAAGATTTCGAAAGAGGAAGCGTTAGAAAAAGCCCGGGAATGCATCAAACAACGAACTGAAAAAATCGATGACGTATTCGTAAATGCTCTCGAAGAGCGTGGGATGGATGGCGTCTATTTTCCGTATTTTATTGTAGATGTGAATGCGCGCATGGAGATGAAGGGTAAGGCTGAGATAAACCTCGAGCCAAATAAGGATCATGCGCCTTGGTCGGTTGATTTATACGATATTGAGCGCGATTTTACGATTTTGGTGGACGATCTTACGGTCGAATCTTCTTCGGCGCGCTTAAATCAGGATACTTACGTTAATTCGAACAATATTATTAATGCAATTTTGCCGTTCGATACAGAAAATGCAGTTGCTTGGGATGCGAATTATTTGCGCGTTTTTTCGAGTGAAAAACGCTCGGTAAATGTTAATGATTTGAAGGAAATTGTAGCTTTACAGACTGGGGATATTGCTCGCCGTAAGGCAAAAGAAACTACGGCACAGTATGACCGCGGTGTCTGTTGGATAAAAGAACATCTTGGCATTAAGGGGACGAAATGGAAGGCGGCGTATCTTCCGGTATGGCTGTTTAGCTTCCGTCGCGAAACGAATATTGATGCAAGAATTTATTATATTGCCGTAAATGCGCGAACTGGTGAAACGGTAGGATGTTTGCCGACGATTATCGGCGGATTGCCGTCCGTAAAGTCTTCGCCGGAGATAAAGACGTCCGAAGCGAATATGAAGAGGCGCTCAGCAACACCGATAGTTGTGTTTGGCGTAATGATGCTTTTGGCGTTGATTTTGCCATTCCCAATTATTAGCGTGCTGTTCTTCTTTATATCCTTGGTTGGTTTACCAATAGCGTTGCTGAATTATGTTACTGGTAAGGATAAGCCTCCGCGCGGGACTGGATTGGTGACTAGGGCGACAACGCATTACGTAAACACGGAGCCAGTATCGCGTCATCATCACGAAAATGAAACGCGTGCAAAGATTGAGGATGAGCATGCGAGTGACATAAAGATTTCTAATACAAGATCTTATAGTAGGGAAGTTTACGGCAGAAATGAGAATCGCGTAATTGGTTCGTTGTCTACTGGGCGTAGTGAAATGCTCGACGTCGAACGTAGCAGGTTCCAGAATGGCCGAAGTTATACCCATGCCGCACAGGGGCGTTCAATGCGCAGTGTGGGGAGCTCGTCTAATGGGTCGCAGATATTAGGTTTTGTTATCTTTATTATCTTTATATTTATGCTATTGTCATTGATTGCTGGTAGCGGAAGCGGTGGTAGCGGCGGCGGCTCTAGTAGTTCTAGTTGGGATTATGATTCTGGCTCTAGTTGGGATTCTGGATCGAGTTGGGATTCTGGGTCCAGCTGGGACTCTGGTGGATCAGATTGGGATTCTGGTGGCTTTGATTATAGTTACGATTATTAAAGGGAGGATTTATGGCAATTAAGAATGATAAGAATGGTGCAAACCGTTGTCCGAATTGTGGTGCAACTGATGTTACATTAAATCCTTCTACTGGCAAGTTGAGGTGTAATTTTTGCCGCACGGTTTTTGACGATACGAGCGCGAATGCGAATGGTGGCGTAGATAGTCTAACTAGTGATATTGTGGGTGATGGCGCTACGAATATTATTCCTGGTGAAGATTTAATTTTAACGCTAAAGTGTCCGTCTTGTGGCGCAGAGGTTGTTATTAATACCGAGGAAGTTACGAGTGCGCGTTGCCACTGGTGTCGTCATGTATTATCCGTGAATGAAAAAATGCCAAATGGTGCGGTGCCGGATCTTGTATTGCCATTTAAGACTGAAAAATCCGCTGCGGAGGCAAAGATTCGCGAGTTCGTAAATGAACGCCAATTCTTTGCGCATCCGAAATTTAAGGCAGAATTTAAGACTGATAATATTTCTGGTGTATATCTGCCGTATATGATTGTTGACGTGAACGCGTCGGCTTCGATGGCGGGTGAGGCGGAGCACTTGGTGCGACGATATACGGTTGGATCTGGTAATACTCGTAAGACTTTGTATGATGCAGATGCATATGATGTGACACGCGATTTTGATTTGTTGATAGATGATTTGACGGTTGAAGCGTCGAGCGATAAGTTGAATCAGGATTTGAAGAGCAATACCAATAACGTCATTAATGCAATTATGCCGTTCGATACAGAGAACTGCGTCAGTTGGAATCCGGCTTATCTTCGTGGCTTTTCGAGCGAAAAACGTGATACGAATATTGATGCGTTAAAGCCAGTTGTGCAAACTCAGGCTAGCGATGTGGCGAGATATCGCGTAAAAGAGAGTATGACTTTTTATGATCGCGGCGCACGCTGGACGAAGGAAGATGTAAAAATCAAAGGTACGAGCTGGAAAGCGGCCTATCTTCCAGTGTGGCTATATAGCTATTACCAAGAGGATAAAAAACTATTACATTATGTTGCAGTGAATGCTCGTACGGGCGAGACGATGGGTAGCGTACCAATCAATAAATCCAAGCTGATGGCTTTCTCGGTTTTGCTGGAGATTGTTGGTATCATTGCTGGCTATGCCTGGATACGAATTTGTTTTAGTGCCGATAGTGACAACGACGCCTGGATTTTGGGCTTGGCTGGTTTGACGCCTGGGTTCATCTTCTACTGGTTAAAGATGAGTAAATACCGCAATATGGACAAACGCCACAAGCATGAGGCTGATACGAAATCTGACGTTAAGAACATGAAGAAATCCGATGTATTCCACGAGCATCGTAAAGGTCTTTCTGCGTCTAGGATTAAGGGCCAGAATGACAGTGAGATTCGTGGTGTGATTGCAAGAAATGGCAATGAAATGATGGGCGAAAAGATGGCTAATTATCTTGGCATTGATCGTATGGTCAACACGAAGCCAGAAGATAAACCGATTGGGCAAAAAGATGGCGGAAAGCAAAAGTAAAAACGTAGGAAAAATATTAAAATGTCCGCATTGCGGAAGCTCTGATGTTTCTTTTGATGTGACGATTGGCAAGCTAAAATGTCAACATTGTAAGAGCGAGATTGAGCCCGAATTAGTACAGGATGATGAGAATCCGGCTTTCCTTAAGGGGAAGATTGTCGGTAGCGGTGCGGAGAAAATCATCGACAGTAATTCGATGATTACGATGAAGTGTACATCTTGCGGGGCGGCGATTACTCTTAATACGGACGAAGCGATGAGTGCACGTTGTCCATGGTGTAGGCATACGCTGTCGATTAATGATAAGTTGCCAAATGGTGCCGTGCCGGATATGATTTTGCCATTTAGAGTTACGCGTGAATATGCGTTTGCTGAGATGGCTGGATACATGAAAGAGCATAAGAGTCTAGCGAAGAAACAATTCGTGAATGATTTTAAGCCAGAAAACTTGATGGGCGTATTTTTACCATACATGGTGGTAGACATGAATGTGAGCGCCGAAATGTCTGGCGAGGGCGAACATCAAACGCGTAGATATACGGTTGGTTCTGGTGATAACGAGGAAACGCGCTATGATGCCGATTTGTATAGTGTCCACCGTAAGTTTGACTTAATTATTAATGATTTAACGATTGAAGCCTCCTCAGATAAATTGAATCAGAACGCTTTGATAAATACGAATAATATTGTTAATGCAATTATGCCGTTTGATACGCAAAATGCCGTGAAATGGGACGCACGTTTGGTGAAAGGGTATGCCTGCGAGAAACGCGACGTAAACATTAATGATTTGGATAAGAAAGTAAAGCTGCAAGTCGAAGACATTATGCGTTACCAGATGCAAGATTCGATTAGCTTGTTTGATCGTGGCGTGCGTTGGGATAAAATGCGCCTCGAACAAAAAGGTGTGAAGTGGAATACGGCGTATATGCCGGTCTGGCTTTATTGCTACCTCGATAGGAAGAGTAATGGCGAAAGCATTTTGCACTATATCGCAGTAAATGCGCGTACGGGCGAAATGGTCGGTAGCTCTCCGGTGGACGTAAAGAGAGTTTTGTCGATAATTTTCATTGTTCCACTGATATGTTTGGTGATCGGCCACTTAATTGACGCTTTTAGAATTTTCCTGAATAGTCATACGGATATATACATAACTCCTGGTGAACCTGGCCTGATTGCGTTTGGTCTTGGTTTTATGTGGATGTTGATTACAGGCATTGGGCTTGGTGTTACGGCGTTTGGTTATCGTAATAAACGAGCGCGTCACTTGCATGAGAAGGAGACGAGCGCGGCAATTAATAATCTTGAAGTTGACGATGTATTTAAGGAAGATCGACGTGGTCTTCGTAACTCGCAGATGACTAGTAGAAATGATAACCGCATCCGTGGAATTCAGCAGCAAAATGCCGGCATGTTTGTTTCGAATAAAATTGCGCCTGGAGACTCGCCGAAATATAAGGCGATTAGACAATCTGTCGTCGCGCCTCAAAAGACAGTGAGTAATAATACTGATACGGCGAAAGCCGTTGCGATTGCCGCTTTTATCGTTGTATGGATTTTAATGATCTTCGCGATGATTGCTTCGGCAATGTTATCACTGTTATTCTAATCTGTTATACTAAAGGGTATGAAACTATATAATACCCTGACGAGGAAAGTCGAAGAATTTACTCCTATCAATGATAAAAGAGTAAAGATTTATACTTGTGGTCCAACAGTATATAGCTTTGCGCACATTGGTAACTTCACTTGTTACGTTTACTGGGATTTATTAGTTAGAACTCTTCAGCTTGAGGGCTGGCCAGTTGATCGTGTTTTGAATATTACGGATGTTGGGCACTTGACGTCCGATGCCGACGACGGCGAAGACAAGATGGAAAAAGGTGCAAAACGCGAAGGTAAGACTGTTTGGGAAGTTGCCGAGATGTATATGGGCGACTTTCTGGAGAATTTTCATGCACTAAACATGGTTGAGCCGACTGACATTTGTCGTGCGACGGATTTTATTAAGGAGGACACGCAACTTGTTGATGCGCTATACGAAAAAGGCTATCTATACGACACGACAGATGGTTTATATTTTGATACTTCGAAGTTTCCTAAGTATGCAGACTTTGCGCGCTTGGATTTGGAGCATCTGAAAGCCGGTGCGCGTATTGAATTTAGTAACGAAAAGCGCAATCCTTCGGACTTTGCAGTTTGGAAATGGATCCGTGACGGAGAGGATCACGCGATGCAGTGGGAATATCGTGGCAGGATGGGGTATCCTGGATGGCATCTAGAATGCTCGACGATTATTCATGAAAAACTTGGCGAGCCGATTGATATTCACTGCGGCGGCATTGACCATATTCCGGTACATCACACGAATGAGATTGCGCAGACCGAATGTGCATATGGTGAGAAAATGGCAAACTTCTGGTTGCATAATAATTTTATTACGATTGAAGGGCAGAAGATCTCCAAGTCGCTAGGAAATGTTTATATGTTCTCCGATTTGAAAGAAAAAGGATACTCACACATGGATTACAAAATGTGGGTATTGCAGGGACATTTTCAGAGCGAAAGGAATTTCTCATTTGAGGATATTGCGGCCGCGAAACAGCGTCTGTTGAATTACCGTAATTTTGCGGCATTGCGTTGGCAAAAAGAAGCTACTGACATGTTGGAAGTGCGCAAAGCAATGATGGTGCAATTGGAGAATAATTTGAACTCTGCCGGCGCATTGGCAGAATTGGATAAATCTATGTCGACAAACGTTCCGGATGAAGAATTTGTAAAGTTTTTGGACGATGCGTTTGGTCTAAAAATTGCCGAGAGCACGCCAGATATTTCCGATGAATTGAAGACAAAAATCGAAAAACGCTTAAAGGCAAAGAAAGAAAAAGATTTTGCGACGGCCGATGCGTTACGTGATGAAATTTCCGACGAGGGGATTGCATTGCTAGACGGAGCCGATGGGTCAATTTGGCAATATGCTGAATAAAAAAATATCTCCCGACTGGGAGATATTTTTTGTTGGTTATTTTGTTGCGATAAGTTTTTTGTCGTCGACTTTTTTCTTTGGCGGTTCGATATTGCTACCGTTAATTTTGCCGTCGTCAATGAGGTCTGCGCCGTATTCTTCGATGAGGACTTTGACACAGCCAGCAATCGGAATTGAAATGATTGCGCCGACTAGGCCGAAAGTATAAACGCCAATTGTGACGGCGGATAGAATCACGAGAGCAGGTAAGTTCATGCCTTTACCTTGGATTTTTGGCGATATGATATTGGATTCGATTTGGAGATAAATAATTGTATAGATAATAAAGACGATGCCGGCCCACATGACATTGAAGCCGAGTAGAAGCGCGACAATTGCGCCACCGATGAAACTACCAAACATTGGAATTAAGCAGAATACACCAGTGATTAAGCCGAATGGGAAGGCTAGGCCTGGCGCAATGCCAAAGATTAGACAGATGATAAAGACAGAGATAGTGGTGCAGGCTGCGTTGATTAATGCAACGGTGACCGCGCTGGAAACGTATGTGGATACTGTCTCAGCAAGGCGACTAACAACGCGTTGGGCGCGCTTGGTATTTTTGGTTTTACCAAAGACATTCCAGAATTTTTTGACCAGCGCTGGACCTTCGGTGAGCATGAAAAAGGCGAGCACTAAGGCTAGGATTACTACTGCAAAGAAACTACCGATTGAGCTGATTGAATTGCTGAGTACTGTGCCGAAATCGCCGACCATGTTTTTAGAAAAACTTTCGACGATTTGATTAATCTGGTCTTGCAAGTTTGCAACGCCGAGATTGTTGCCAATTTTGTTAATAAGGCCGATATTGCCAGTAGCATCATCAACGAGGGATGGAAGACTGCTGAAGAATTTGATTGATTCATTGGCGACGGTCGGAATGACAATGCTCGCGAAGGCAATAATAAAACCAACTACGAGAATGTAGGAAATTGCGATAGAAAAACCACGACTTTTGCTTGGGAAAATTCCGGCAATCTTTTTGATGAGCGGAGAAATCGCTAATGAAAAGAATAATGCTGAAAAGATAATTGATAGGCCAAAGCTAGCTTTGTAGAGAAGATAGCCGGCGATAATAAAACCAATAATGACGAGCCAAAAACGAATGAACGTCTTGGTGTCGATTTGGACTTTTGTCGTAGTACTCATGCTTTAATTGTACCACGGTTAAAATAGGTTTAAGCGTGATAATATCTGGACATGAATTCGGACATATATTCGTCGAAGGTGTCGTCCAGGATGCTTGCGCGGATTTTGTCGCAAATACGAACGACGAAACGCTCGTTGTGGATGCTGGCGAGAGTTTTGCCGGTGATTTCGTCGACCTTGTATAGATGATGGAGATAGGCGGCGGTGAAATTTTTACAAAGATAACAATCGCAGTCTGGATCGAGTGGAGCAAACATTTCACGGTATTTTGCATTGCGGATATTGATGCGCCCGTCTGGAGTGTAGAGCGCACCATTGCGCGCTTGGCGGGTTGGAGCGACACAGTCAAAAGTATCGCAACCGTATTTAGCACCAATGAATAAGTCGCGTGGCTCAGAACCCATGCCAAGTAGATGACGCGGCTTGTCATTTGGAAGAATTTCGTTTGTGAGCTTGATGATGTTGGCGGTCTCATCGGTTTCGGTAGTGTAGAGAGAGCCAATGCCGTAGCCGTCGACCGGTTGTTTTGCCATGAGTTCGGCGGATTCGCGACGAAGATCTTCGAATAATCCACCTTGAACAACTGCATAAAGATATTGTTCTGGCTTGCCTTTGGCCTTGTATTCGGCGGCCATGCGTTGGTGCTCGGCGATGTTGCGCGGGAGCCAATCGTGTGTGCGCTTCATGGCTTTGGCGACTTTGTCTTTGTCGGTAGAATCGATGGCCTGATCGAACGCCATGTGGATATCTGCGCCAATTTTCCACTGTGCTTGCATGGATATTTCTGGGTTCATACGGATTTTGTCGCCGTTGATGTGGGATTTGAAAGTGACGCCGTCATGGTCGATTTTTGCATCCGTGAGTGATAGCATTTGGAAGCCGCCGGAGTCGGTGAAGCTTGGGCCGTGCCAGCTAGTGAATTCGGCAAAGCCACCGGCTTTTTCGATGAGGTCTGGGCCTGGCGCTAAGATTAGGTGATAGGTATTTGCGAGAATGCCCTGGGAGCCTAGTTCGCGCATTTGAGCATGCGTGATGGCTTTGACGGATGCGCGAGTTGCGGCGCCGATGAAAGCTGGGGTTTTGATATCGCCGTGAGGGGTATGGATGGTGCCAGCGCGCATGAGGCCGTTTTGTTTTTCGATGTCAAACTTTAGCATATGAACATTGAATCTCCGTAGCTTAATAGTTTGTAGCCGCTAGAAACGGCGTGGTCGTAGGCTGGTTTAAGATTTTTCCAATCTGCAAATGCGGCGGTGAGCATAAGAACAGTGGATTTTGGTGCATGAAAGTTGGTAACGAGCGCATCGATAGCCTTGAATTCGAAACCTGGGTAAATGAAGATGTTGTCTTCGCCTTCGGTTTTGCCGGTTTTTGCCCAGAATTCGAGTGTACGCGTGACGGTGGTGCCAACGGCGATTACGCGATGGCCGGCTGCCTTAGTGGCTTCGATGGCCTTGATGGTTTCGGCTGGAATATGAAACCACTCGGAATGCATATGATGATCTTCAACATTGTCGCTGCGGATTGGAAGGAAAGTGCCAAGTCCGACATGAAGAGTGAGATATTGAATCTGAATGCCTTTGTCGGTGAGTTTTTGCATTAATTCTTTAGTCATATTTAGGCTAGCGGTTGGTGCTGCGGCAGAGCCGAGCTCTTTAGCCCAAACGGTTTGATAGCGTTTGATGTCGTCTTTGTCGGCGTCGCGATGTAGATATGGCGGAAGCGGAACGTTGCCGTAGTCTGCAACGATGTCGGTAAGTTCGCGATTGGCGGTGACGGTGGCGGTGCCATTGCCGAGGATTTCCTTGATGGTAATAATGTCTGAGGTCTTGGAATTGTCAGCGACGTTTTTGACGGTGAGCTGGTCGCCTTCGTGTAATTTACCGCGATACATGACGTGGTCGATTTCGCCATCGTGCTTTTCGAGTACGACTAGTTCGCGTGGGCGACCGTCAGGAAGTTCGGTAAAAACGCGAGAGCGCATGACGCGCGTGTCATTGAGGACAATTAAATCTCCTGGTTCAAGAAAGTCGGCCAAGTCGGCGTACTTAGAATCGGTAATTTGGCCATTTTTGCGATTTAATACGAGCAAGCGAGTAGTGCCGCGGACTTTTGGCGGACGTACTGCGATATTTTCCTCAGGGAGGTTGTAATTAAAATCGGAAACTAACATTCTGCATATTATACAATATTTTTACAGATAGAAAAAGGCCCCAGACCTTGCGGTCCGGGGCGGGGTGTAAGATGGGCAGGATGGGCCCAGAGGAAGATCAGATCTTCCCGAGGACGTCATCCGCGATCATGCGGGTAACCGTGGCGTCGTTCTGATCCAGGCGGATGTCGTAGTAGCCGATGAGGGCCTTGAGAGCATCCACGATCTTCTGGTGGTTGCGCTGACCGGGCTTGTAAGCCTTCTGCTCGGATTCGAGCATCTTGATCAGGGCGGCTCTGTTCTTGTAGAACTCGGCGCTTTCTTTCTTAATCTCGGTGGCGCGGGTGACGACGTTTTCGGTAACGGTAATGTTCTTGTCTGCCATGAATAATTCCTCCTTAGGATAGGGCGCAGGCTCTTGATAGCCCGCTGTGGCGAATGACACTAAAATTCTAGGCCACGGTGAGTGACCAATTGTATTGTAGCATAAAAGTGCTAAAATGTCAATAGCTACTTGGTTAATTTAAGATTTTTAAGGTATTTTAAGGTTCAGCAAATAGACTGGTATTATAAGATAGGAGAATACCAAGATGAGAATATTATATGTTGAAGACGAGAAGTTCTTGGCCGAGGCGGTAAAATATAATTTGGAAAAGCAGGGATTTAGCGTTGATTTGGCTTTCGATGGTGAAGACGGTTTAAACTCCGCGGTAGAGAATATCTATGACTGTGTAGTGCTTGATGTGATGCTTCCAAAATTGTCTGGTATTGAAATCTTGGAACGTATGCGTGAGAAAAAGGTTTCTACGCCAGTAATTATGCTTTCAGCTTTGTCCGAAGTTGAGGATAAAGTACGCGGTTTGGATGCTGGTGCGGATGATTATTTGGCGAAGCCATTCAAGACGGCGGAGCTTGTGGCGCGTATCAATGCTTTGGCACGTCGTCCAGCAAAAGTTCAGGATCGCAAGATTACTTATTTGAATTTGGAATTTAATATTGATGAAAAAGAACTGAATGGTGTTAGTTTGACGACGAAGGAAGCTGATATTATTCACGAGTTAATGAAGACGCCAGAGAAAATCGTAAAGAAAGATTATCTTCTTAACAAAGTTTGGGGCGGGGAAGCTTATGGCGAAGATAATTATATTGAGGTTTATGTTTCACGTTTGCGCAAATTGTTGAAGAGTATCCGTTCTGAGGCGAAAATTATGACAGTACGCGGATTTGGGTATAAATTAGTAGAAGAATAAGATGTTTTCGAAACTCCGCAATAAATTTATTTTAACTAACGTCATCACTTCGGCGATTATTATCACAATGTCTTTTTCGTCGATTTATATTGGCACGATGATTGCGTATAACAACCGCAAGCCGCACGATGTGCCGGCAGAGTTTGATGAGACGCAAGAAATGCAAAACGCGTTTCGACGTGAGTTGGACAAGATGCATGCCGAGCAATTAGCGCGTTTGGCTTTTGTCTTAATAATGGTTGGCGTTATTACGGAGATTTTTGTATTTATTGCTAGTTACTATTATGCAGAGAAGGCGATTGAGCCAGTCAAAAATGCGTATATAAAACAGCGAGAGTTTATTGCTAATGCATCTCATGAGTTAAAAACTCCGATTGCAGCGGCGCGTGCGAACTTTGAAGCACTTGGCACCGATGAACAACCATGGACGGACAATGTGGATATGGAACTTGAGCGAGCGAGTCGTTTGGTAAATGATCTTTTAACGCTGGCGCGAACGGATGGAAGGAATGTTGAAGCAGTAAAGAAAGATGTCGATTTAGCGAAAATCGTGAGGAAGCGTACGCAGCTAATTGAAGCTAGACTTGGTGATAAAAAGTTGGAACTCGATTTGCCAGAAGAGCTAAAGACGAAAATTGCGGATGCAGATTTTACGCAGGTAATAGATATTTTGCTTGACAATGCTGCGAAGTATTCAAAGTCTAAAATTGTTGTAAAACTTACAACAAATAATATATCGGTCGAGAACGATGGGAAAACGATTTCGGCAGAGAAATTGCCGCATGTATTCGAGCGTTTCTATCAGACAGACAAAACGGCGGAAGGTTCCGGTTTGGGGCTTGCAATTGCAAAGGCGGTTTGCGATCAAAACCACTGGAAAATCACTGCTGAATCAGGAAAAAGGAATACAAAATTTACTCTGAGTTTCTAAATAAGATATAATATAAGCTATAGTTTAATTATATTTTTATGGAAAACATAGCTCCAAGTGTAGATTCCGACGTCGAAGAAGAGGTCGTTGGCGAAGAAAAGAATCCTAGGATTGGGATGATTGTAGGGCTAATTGTGGGGGTAGCGCTTTTGATTGGTTGTATTTGTGGTGTTGGTTTGTTGCTTGGTGGAATTGTAAAATTCGGTAATTCGGTTGAAAAGATTATCGAAGAAGATGTTGAAATAGTTGAGGAAGAAGAGGACGAAGTTGCAAAACCTGCCGTAAGTGACAAGAATTATATCGGCGATTCGGACTTTGGCTATTTGGAAGTTGATGAAACCTGGTCTAATTATGAGGACGAAGAAGAGAGCGATATGCTTCGCTATAGCAGCGGGTTATATTTGATTTCTCTATACGCGGTGCCGAAACTACAGGCAAGTAGCGAGGACTATCAAACGAATGTGCTGAAAGCCCTAGAAGAGGATGGGGTGGAAAATGCGACGAGCGAAGTGAGCAAGCTTGGCGACTATGATGCATACAAAATCAGCGGCTACTATGTTGATAGAAATATGCATCTGGTGATATGGATATTTGAAGCAGAAGACAATAAAACTCATTACGTTTCCGTGGAGGGGCCGGACGAGAGTAATGAAAAATTTGAGATCCCGGTAAAGTTTAGTTTGAAAAAGGAAGATTAATCAATCCCCCCCATCTGGGGGATTTTTGATGTCCTGTGGAAAAATGGTATAATATCTGCTATGAGTTTACAGATAGGAATTGTTGGTTTAGCAAATGTTGGTAAGAGTACGCTTTTTAACGCTCTCACAAATGCTGGAGCGCTTGCAGCGAATTATCCTTTCGCAACAATAGAGCCAAATACTGGTATTGTTGGCGTTCCAGATGAGCGCCTCGATGTTCTTGCGAAGATGTATGATTCCGACAAGGTTGTTCCTGCAACCGTAGAATTTGTTGATATTGCTGGCTTGATTGCGGGCGCGTCCAAGGGTGAGGGTCTAGGCAATAAATTTCTAGCCAATATTCGCGAATGTAAAGTGATTTGCCATGTCGTACGCGCATTTGAGGATGCGAATGTAACGCACGTAGCTGGTGGCCCGGATCCAAAGCGTGATATTGAGACGGTAGAGACCGAACTTGCGCTTGCGGATATAGAAACATTGGAAAAAACTTTGCCAAAAATTCAGAAAGAGGCACGCGGTGGCGATAAGGATGCGATCAAAAGAGCAGAGCAGGCTACCAAAGCACTAGAAGATTTGAAGAGTGGGAAGCTTCATATTGAGGCAGTGGATGGACTTGATTTATTGTCCGCGAAACCGGTCTTTTATATGTTCAATATGGACGAGAATGAATTGACTGATGATGCGAAACGCAAAGAATTGGCTGATCTTGTGGCGCCACAAAAGTGCGTATTTGTGAATGCGAAGTTGGAGTCCGAGATGGCGGATATGTCCAAAGAAGACAAGCAGGAATTCTTGGATAGCTACGGCATCAAGGAGGATGGCTTAACACAATTGGTCCATGTCGCTTATGATACGCTAGGTCTTCAGAGCTATCTGACGGCGGGCAAGAAGGAGACGCGCGCTTGGACGATTAAGAAGGGCGCAACTGCGCCAGAGGCGGCGGGCGTAATTCATACAGATTTTCAGCGCGGTTTTATCGCAGCTACGATTTGTTCTTACGATGACCTCGTAAAATTGGGTTCAGAAAAAGCTGTGCGCGAGGCGGGATTAATGCGCACAGAAGGCAAAGACTACGTGATGCGCGATGGTGATGTAGTTGAGTTTAAATTTAACGTTTAAGACAGAAAATTTGTTGCGTTTTAGAAGTCGCTTATGCTAAACTAGGTGTATGAGTCTAGGTTATGGTGTGGGCGACTTCTTCGCATTAGATATCGGAACAGACGCACTAAGGATGGTTCAGCTATCTGGAAATATTCAGCATGGCTTTGTTTTGGAGCGCTTTGCTTATGTTCCTGTAAGTCGTCAGATTTTACAAGATAGCAGTGATGCTGGTAAGCGTCGCTTGGGTGAAACTATTAAGAGTGCTGCCGATCAGGCAGGTATCAAGACGAAGAATATCGCGATGGGCATGCCATCGAATAAGACCTTTACTACGATTATTGAGATTCCGACTCAAGATAAAAGGTCAATGGAAAAGATTATTAAATACCACGCCGACCAATATATTCCAATGCCTATCGATGATGCGAAGGTAGACTATGTAATTTTGGGGCCTAGCCCGAATGATCCACAAGTAACAGAGGTATTATTATCTTGTACTGCGATTGCTTATGCAGAAGAGAGAATGGAAAGCGTTGAATCCTTTGGATTTAATATGGTTGCGCAGGAACCAGATTCGCTTGCAATGTCTCGTTCGTTGACTCCTCCAGGGGTAACCGATGCAAGGTTGATTATTGACTATGGTGAAGATTCTACAGATTTGTCGATTGTTTATGGCGCACCTCGCCTAGTGCGTATGCTTCCAGGCGGTCTATCCGTACTTGTACGCACGGTGGCGAATTCCCTAAACGTAAAAGAAAGCCAGGCTCGTCAGTTCATTCTAAAGTTTGGTCTAGCACAGGACAAGCTTGACGGCCAGGTCTTTAAAGCGCTTGATCAGACACTTGAGAACTTTGCTTCTGAGCTTACGAAGTCTATTCGCTTCTTCCAGACGAAGTATCCAACCGTAAAAGTTGGTGGTATTGTTTTGTCTGGCTTTGCAGGCGTTATTCCATTCTTGGCAGAATATCTCGAAGCGAAAACAGGCGTACAGACGATTCAGGGTAACCCATGGCAGATGGTTCGCGTAACCCAGCAACAACAACAAGCTTTGTCTCAGGTTGCAGCAGAATTCTCTGTAGCAATTGGTTTGGCGGAAAGGACAAATAGTAGGTAGCAATATGTACGAAATTAGTCTCGTTCCAGATATTAAAGCAGAATTGCTGAAGCAGCAGAAGCTTCGTAATTTGATTATTTTGATTTGTATTGTCGTAGCGATTGCTTGTGGCGCGGTATTGCTTATTCTTGGCGGTATCGTAGGTACGCAGGCAATTACGATTGAAACGCAGAAGGCGGAAATAAAATGCCGCTCTATTGGTGAAGGCAGCTGTAGGAATACTGGCACCGCCGTTAGTAATTTCCATAACTTGAATGAGCTTTTGACGATGCAGTCGCAGATGAAAGATTTGAGTGTGCTTAACGCAAACAAGATTAAACTATCTCGTTTGTTCCCAATCTTCGATGCGATTTTGCCTGATGATCCAGTAGAAGGCACGGTGAGCGTTACGGAAGCTTCGATGGACTTTAGCACGATGTCTTTCTATATGGAAGCTGTCTCTTACAACAGTATTGCCTTTACTGCACAGGAGGCATTTAGAAAGAACCTTCCTGAGGTCTACTATGACTACGGCGATTATATGCGTAAGGATAAGGAAACCGACGAATATGTAACCATTCCATCCTTCTGTATCACTGAAGCTACTGAAGATGGTATTGTTTACGGCTATTATTATAAAGGTAAGCCTGGCTGTGAAGCTCCGATGGTTGAGGAAACCAAGAAGGAAGACGAAAGTAAAGAAAAAGACGAAAACGATACTACTGCCGAGGAGGCCGAGAAGGAAGAGGAGAACGCCGAGGTAGACGATAATCTTAATACGGATTATGAAGTTATCAAGATTCGTCGCACTTATACTGATCAAGAAGATAAAACTACCTATATTAATGGCAATGATAAGCTTCGTAAGGATGGTGAGCCTAAAGTTAAGGATTACTATTTTGAAAGTCAGTGTATTAAATATGATTCAGAAGGTAAGTTTGACGAAGATTCCACTTTGGAGGCTTGTCCATTAGTTAATGAAGAGCCTGATGTATTTGATGGCTCCTACGGTAAGAATGATGAGGGACAAAAGATTCTAACCTTTTCTGCGTCGTTTGTTTTGAATCGTGGACCGTTTATATCTGCTAATAAACACATGATGATTATCGGGCCGTCTCGTAGAAACGTAACAGATAGCTACCAACAGGTTCGCCCAATCTTTTCCGAGAAGGATGAAGTGGTGGAGGAAACAAAATAATGGCAAATAATAAAACGAACTCCAATAAAAAGAGTGGCCCAGCGATTGGCAAAAGGGCAAAGATTGATAAGGCTCAGAGAAATATGCTCATCGTTGTGGCTATTGCCTCTGTAGTGTTGGGCATTACGTTGGTTTTAGTTGTGTATTTTGCAAAGACCATGTCATTCAATGCTAAACTAATTGGCGTTAATGGCGAGGTGATTGATGTGTATAAACAAACTCAAACGAGTCTTGAAACGATTTCTAATGAGGTCACTGATCTAGCGTCTAATGAGTACTTCGAGTCTGTAGCAAGGCAGCGTAGTGAAGACTGTGCGGTATTTGACGAATCAGGAGAGGACGATTCGAAGACGGAATTCTCTCTAGAGGAAATTGAAACTGCGCGTGAATGTTCTGCTCTACGTGTCATTACGGATGCACTTCCTTCTGTAATGAACAGAGAGACTGCGATGACGAGTTTCATTATCCTTCTAGAGCTTCCTACAGATGGCAGTAGTGTAGATAGCGCTTCGGGTGGTGAGTTGGGTAGCGCGACCGTAGGTGATGTTACGCTAAACACTATCGATATGGCGGTTAGCTTCGATGATTCTGATGAGGGGAAGATTTTTAGGTCGCTAGAGTCGATTGAAAAGTCGATTAGAAATTTCGATATTAAAGCTGCAAGTCTTACTTTCCGTGGAAGCGATGGTCTAGAGTTGGGTACGACATACGCTACCTATTATTCTGGAGATTCTACCTTGCAATATATCAAACGTACTGTTTGTGCCGATAAAGAAAATGAAAAATGTATAAAAGCCGGAGGCGATGGTTCGATTGTCGATATGGCTGTGAGTGAGGAATAGAAAGGAGCAGATATGAAAAGCACCGACATAGCATTAATAGTCTTGATTGCAGTCATCTCTGTTATTGTTTCTTATTTTGCCTTTAATGCAATTCTAGGTGATCCATCTGAGAAAGTTGAGCAGATTACTTATATCAAAGGTATTGATACTAATATAGAACAACCAGATTTAGAGACCTTTAATGTTTATGGCTACAATCCAACCGTCGATGTTCACATTGGCCGTTGCGAAGTTGGTCAGGTTTATATAGCTGAGACCAAAGAGTGCCGTACGATTTCTGCCGACGATATTAAGGTCGACGTAACTAAGCCTGACGAAGAGGAATAAAACATGCTCCTAAATAAGGAGATGCAGGATAAGGTAGTAAGCCTTCTCGTTGAGAATGGCTTGGTTGATGCTGGTCTTGTAAAAAAGACCTATAACGAGGTCGCGAAGAGCGGTCAGCCTATTTTGGCTGTCATGAAGAGCAAAAACGTAGCGACTGATGACTGTATTCAGCACGCGACTGCGGTTGTGCTTAATGTGGCCTATTATGATTTGCGTCGCATTAAGTTCGACAAGGAAATGTTGCGCAAGATTCCACAGGATGTAGCGCAGCGTTCTAAGGCGATTCCGCTTGGTATACAGAACAGTATGCTAGTGGTGGGTATGCTTGATACGACGAACGTTCAGCGTACGGATTATATCTCGACGCTAGTTCGTATGCCGATCAGAACTGTAATGATTTCTGAGGCTGGTATCGACAATGCGATGATGCAGTACATCTCCGACCTTAAGGATGTCGATAAGGCGGCTCAGCAAGAAGAGGCAGAGATGCGCTCGCAGTCTGGTGCGGTTGCGCAGACGATTACACAGGACTCTCCGATTTCTAAAGCTCTCGCTTCGATTCTTGATTATGCGGCAAAATCTAAGGCTTCGGATATTCACATCGAGCCTCTAGAGAAATCTCTTGTGATTCGCATGCGTATTGATGGTGTTTTGCGCCAGACGATGGAATTGCCGAAGTCGATTGAGGCAGCGCTTGTATCACGCATTAAGATTATGGCGAAGTTGAAGATTGATGAACATCGTATCCCGCAGGATGGTCAGTTTGCCGTTGTTGTGAATGGCAATGCTATCGACCTTCGTATTGCGACATCGCCAGTAGTTTGGGGTGAGCAAGTAGTTATTCGTCTTTTGGATAAATCCGGTACCTCAATGGAGGTAGAGAAGATGGGTATGACCGGCCGTGCGCTTGCGGATGTTCTTGAAGGCATTGCAAAGCCAAACGGTATGATTCTAACATCTGGTCCTACTGGTTCTGGTAAGTCTACAACTCTCTATGCTTTGATTAAAAAGATTAAAGATGAAAAGATTAACATCGTTACACTCGAGGATCCGGTTGAGTACAAGATGGACGGCGTTAATCAGATTCAGATTAATACGGACGCAGGTTTGACTTTTGCGTCTGGTCTACGTTCGATTTTGCGTCAGGACCCTGACGTAGTAATGGTAGGTGAGATTCGCGATGGTGAAACGGCGAACTTGGCGGTTCAGGCAGCTTTGACTGGCCACTTGGTATTCTCGACACTCCACACCAACTCGGCTGCAGGTATTATGCCTCGTCTTTTGGATATGGGCATTGAGCCATTCTTGATTGCTTCTACATTGAATACAGTTATTGGTCAGCGTCTTGTGCGCCGCGTGGCGGAGCGCCGCGAGAGTTATCAGAGTTCCGAGCTTGAAACGAATTCAATCAAGCAGATTGTTGGTAATTTACTACCTCAATCGCAGGGTGATGTGGCAGCGGTGAGTGAAAAGCTCGGCTATGGTACTTTGCCAGTGGCGAATTCGAAGAGCTTTACGCTTGTTAAGGGTGTTGAATCCGATGAAGCTCCTGGCGGTTATAAAGGCCGTGCTGGTCTTTATGAGACGATTTCTGTAGACGAGGATATTCAGAAGCTGATTGTGGCGCACGCTACATCTGGCGATATTATGCGTGTTGCAAAGATGAAGGGTGCGATTACGATGCGCCAGGATGGTACGCTGAAGGCGCTTACAGGCTTGACGACAATGGAAGAGGTGAACCGCGTGGCGTCTGACCTTGCATAAGGTTAAGCTGTATTGACTTTTGCCCCAATTTGTGCTATAATAAGTACATTGGGGTATTTTTGTTGCCCTTAGCACATTAGAAAGGGGGGATATGATTGTTTCCTATATATATCTGTTGGGACAAGCATGTCACTGAAATAGAGAAAAATGCGATTATGAGAGCCATAGAGGAGGTTGAGTCGATATTCGGCTGCAGAGTCTATTGCTATGGCAACACTACCTGGCTGGAGGGGAAATATAGGTCTGCCGATGAAATAATGGCGACCATCCCGAGAAGACCAAATGGTAGAGTTGATGGCACAAGAACAATGGACCTGATGGTTGAGATAATGAAGACTTGGACTGAGCCAGGGGTGTTTATCCTGTTCACTGGCGAAGAGCTCACTATGGGCGAATTGAATTGGTGCTTTGGCTGTGCGAGAACAGGCAAGAAAGTGGCGGTTGAATCTACTGCATGGTATCGTTCGTTGCCGGAATGGCAAAGAAGAGCCTGTATCGCGCATACGCTTCGCCATGAGCTTGGGCACACGTTTCGTTGCGCGGCTAATCTAAAGAGGTCTAATACCGTCGACCGTCTTGGACCGCATTGTACTAATAAAGGCTGTACGATGCGCCAGACTGGCACGATGGACGAGCTACTTGCGGCAATTGACGAGGAGGACCCGAGGCATTATTTCTGTGATCAGTGCATGAATGACATGAGGGCATTCAAGAAGGCGCAAGAAACGCCAAGCCCTATAAGACCCTACGGAAGAAGAGGTGCATGATTGTCTGAGCCCCGGTGAAAGCCGGGGCGTTTTTATTGCTATAATGTAATTATGCTTAATTGTATGTTGGCTTTAGTAATTAATGCCATAATTATGATTTTTTGTGGGGTGACATTTTTACGCATAAATGTAACCCTCATTTGGGTATATTTATTTTTATTAACTATTTTGTCTATTTTCGATATCATTTTATATAGGAAAAAATACATAAAATCAAACAAGAACATTAGGCGCAATTATAATTTTTGTTTTAGCGGAATATATTTGCTATTAAAGGTTTTTATTATTAATACTTTTTCCGACTTTGCGTCTGAATTGCCGTTGCTTGTTGGGGCTGAAGCGGTTAATTGCTTATTTATTAAGGTGATACTATTTGCTCTTGCTGATTACTGTATGATAAGAACGCTCAAGGAGTATAGTAAGAGATTGATTGTTGGGCATATGATATTACAGTTCGTAATTATGTGCGTCGTTCGTTTGATTATGGTAGCCGATGGATATGCGGCGACTGGTATAATTGCGGAAAACTTATTGCTAAGCATGATGCCGATGGCTATGTTTGGATTGCTTAAGAGATAATATATCGAGGCTACTGGCAACTTTTATGAGTTGAGAGAGAGCGCTTTGCTGCATAAAAAATATACCCCTTTGGGGTATCTTTTTATGCTTGGTGCGGGTTGAGAGAGTCGAACTCTCGTGTTGAGTTTGGAAAACTCACATAATAACCGTTATATGAAACCCGCAAAGATCTATACATGGGGTGGGTAAGAGGGTTCGAACCTCCGACCTTCGGTGCCACAAACCGACGCTCTAACCAGCTGAGCTATACCCACCATGTAAAAATAGACACGTCTTTTGGATTGACGTGTCTAGATTATATCAGATTTGAGGCTAGTTGGCAAAGACTAGGATGTATGCCAAGTATCCGAGACCACCGCCGGCGGCGATAACGCCAAGTACGATGAGGGTCCAGAGCCAGCCGGAATGCTTCTTTGGAGCTTCGGTGACCATGTGTTTTTTCTTGGTGGTGGAAGCTTTGCTTGGACTCTTGGAGCTGTAAACATTCTTGGTGCTGCGAAGGGCAGCGGTGCTTGTTTCTGGAATATCGGTGCCGAGTGGGCGTTTTTCTACCTTTGTGTTGGTCAAGAATGGGGAGCGGACGCCAAGAGAATAGTTGTTGGCGTTTGGAGCTACTGGCTTCTTTGCTGGTTCGGCTTTCTTGACTGGGGCTGCCTTTGCGACAGGTTTTGCGACAGGCTTTGCTGTGGTCTTTGCGACTGGTTTGGCAACTGGTCTTGCGACTGGAGCGGCGGCCTTTTGTTGGCGTTGCTGGATCTGCGCAGCTACGCTTGGGTGTGCCATGACAGGGCGTGCCATGACAGGGCGGGCAACAGGAGCGGCGGTCTTTGCGCTGCGTGGTGCAATAGCTGGATGTGGTGCAGTAGTGACCTTGTGTGCGGCTGGGTGCATAGCTGGATTGGCAACTGGGCGGACGGCCGGACGTGGAGCAGCTTTGGCAACTGGCTTTACGGCCGGGTGCATAGCTGCGGCGGTCTTTGGGGTAGGGAGGGGCTGAGTGCGGACAAAATCCATGAATTGACCACGAGGACGCTGAACGGCTGGCCTTGCGACTGGTTTGGTCGCAGTTTTGGTAGTCGTGGAGCGGTTTTTGATTGCTTCATTAACGGCTTTATCTAGCTCTGCGTAGTCAATATTATCGCTCATTTATTTTTCCCTTTAGCTGTCTCAACAATAGCACAAAATGAATCTGCTATCAAACTGGCACCACCGATGAGGAGGCCATCGATACCTGGAATGTCTAGGTATCCGCCGGCAGTGTCGGCATTGACGGATCCACCGTAGAGAATGTAAATGTCTTCGGCAGTTTGTTTGTTGTATAGCTTGGCGATGTGTTCGCGAATGATTAGTTCTGCCTCGGCGATGTCGGCTGGTTTGGCTGGTTTTGCATTTTTGTTACTGGAAATTGCCCAAACTGGTTCGTAGGCAATAATTACTTTAGAAATGTCCTCTTTGCTTACTTCGTGTAAGCCATTTGTGAGCTGGCTGTAGATAGCGGCTTTGGTCTCGCCGTCTTTGCGTTCTAGGGCGGTTTCGCCGATGCATAAAATTGGGGTTAGATTGTTGCGGATAGCGGCGGCGACTTTTTGGGCGATGTCTTCTTCGCTTTCATTGAAAACATAGCGACGCTCGGAATGGCCGACGATAGCATAATCGACGAAGCCACGAATCTGAGCGACGGAAGTTTCGCCAGTGTAGGCGCCATAATCGCGCCAGTAGAAATTCTGGGCTGCCAATTTGAATTGGCGACGGTTAATTTGAAGGGAAAGTGGTTGCAATGCGACCGTTGACGGTGCAAGCACTACCTGTACATTTCGCGATGGGGAAATGCGGTTGCTTAACCGGTTGAGATACAAACTCGCTTCGCCAGGCGTGAAGTTCATCTTCCAGTTAGCAATAATATAAGTTTTGCGAGGACTAGTCATAATACCATTTTAGCATAAGCGACTAGTTTTTGAGAGAGTGATTAGAGGACGTAATCTTTGCAGCCGTAGCCGAGGCGAGCAAAGATGAAGAATAATTCGTTGAGGATGAGTGCGGTAATTGCTGGAATGGCGAAGAGTGGGGCATAGGAAACGGCAATATGCACGACGACGCCCCAAACTAGTGTGGTAGCAAGAAGCTCAACCTGGTGGATGCTAAGCTTAGTAAGCTCAGAGATTTTGCCAATGATTTTGCGAATGTCGTCATTATAGCGACGCAGGACAAGTACAAAGATGATGATGATAGAAATTGCTAGTACGATGCCAAGCGCGGTTAGTGCGACATTGTTTGCTGATGTGTCGGCGAAGGCGACTAAGTCGTTGTTATTGATGATAGAACGGATGGTTTGATGCGAGAGGCTCGTGCCTTCCGTGGATGGATTTTGCGATGGCTTTGGTATGAAAAGTATAGCAAGAGAACCGATAAAAAAGACGGTTCCCAAGGTTAGCAGGAACCGTCCAATAACTCGACAGATTCGTGCAAAAAGATAATTCTTCATGCACTTATTTTAACATAGCTATTCTGTGACGCCGAGGATGCCGCGGAGCGCATATGCAGTATCTTCGTGGTTGCGCACGGTAATAGTATCAACACCCATCTGTACGACTGGGTAATCATTGCCGCCCGGCTGAGTCATATCGCCAAAGTAGAGAATTTCTTCTTTTTCGACCTTGAGCTCTTCCATGAGATGGGTCATACCGAAGACTTTGTTCATGCCAGGAGTGATAGCGTTGATGGATGTGGTGCCACCGATTTCGTAGTCATAAGCTGGGGCGAGCTCTTTGGCGCGCTTAACGATAGCTTCGCGCTTCTTGCAGTCTGGATCCCAAGCGTACTTTGCCTCGGTGCCAGCTTTCTGGCCGAGGGCAGAGAAGGTGACTTGGCTGAGGCGGTTTTCGATGATTTCGTCGCCTTCGGCAAGCTTATCTTCCTCCCAATAACCGAGTTCTTTGGCTGCGGTTTCGATAGCCTCGGTAATTTCTGCGACCTGCTTGTCGGTGAGTGGGTAGCTATAAACTTGCTTCCATTCTTTGTCTGCTGCACTATAGCGATAGTACTGGGTGCCCTGAGCTACGAATAAATGAAGATGCTCGAGCTGTTCTGGGGTGGCATCTTTTAATTGGTCAACAATCTGGAAAATGAATTGATCGTATTTCTGGCCGGAAATCGGGCAGATTTCGTAGTGGTCGAGACATTTTGTAAGTAATTCTGCAATCTCTGGAGGGATTGGCGTTTTGGCAATATTTAGGGTTTGGTCGACGTCAAATGCTAATACTTTTTTCATTTAAAATACCTCCAAGTGTTATGGAGGATATTATATAAGATTTTTTGGTCTAGATAAAGAGAAAGCCACGCTCCTTTCAAAGCGTGGCTGTGGAATTTCTCAGAGAATGCACCTTACGGTGCGGGTTGACGGTTAATCTTCGGGCATGTAGAAGTCCAGGATGGCGATGTCTTCAGCAGAGAGCTGGGGCACCTTGTAGGTAGGCTTCTTGTCCGCAGGCTTGTCGGCCGGCTTCTTGTCGCCAGGCTTCTTGTCGGCGGGCTTCTTGTCAGCGGGCTTCTTGTCCGCAGGCTTGTCGCCAGGCTTCTTGTCGGCGGGTTTCTTGTCCGCAGGCTTCACGGGCGGAACGGTACCCTTGTCGGAAGGCTTCTTGTCGGCAGGCTTGTCGGCCGGCTTCTTTTCGACCTTCTTTCCGGTAGCCTCGAGCCAGGCCAGCAGCTTCTCGCTGATTGCGATGATCTGCTCGCTGCTCAGCTTGCCGTAGGGAACCTCGACGGTGATGCTGGGAATCTCCCAGATCTTGTCGGGATCATCTCCGTCCTTCTCCTTGCGAACTTCCGTCTTGATGCGGGCGTTTTCCTCGACGGTCTTGCCGAAGAGCTTGGTGCGCTTCTCGAGCCAGTTGGTCACCCAACGGTTGACAGCGTCGCGCTGCTTCTCGGTGCTGATTTCGCCGACGACGGGTGCGTCGATGGTCAGCTTGTCCATGTAGCGGCCGTCTCCGCGGCGATAGGGCTCGCTGGTGATGACCATGTCTGTGGCAGATGCCACGGTGCTGAGATCGATTGCGCTGGTTCCGTCGGTTGCGATGTAGATAACTGTTCTTTTCATGTTTATTTTCCTTTCTCCCCTCTTAGGGGCTATCCCTTTTCGGGACTGAATAGATTTTTACCAGACGCCGTATTGCGAACTGGTTGCCCATCTTACCGAGCATAAAACGCATTAATGGAGGAATTAGTGCGCTTAATGCTCGATAAGATATCGGGGATTGAGGAAAATATGATTTTTCTCTGAGAGTTAAGGTACTGTACTCGATATTTCGCGAGTACGTATATATACTATCACACTTTTGCTAAAAAGTCAATAGTATTTCGTGATTTTATGGTTATGGTAATAAAAAGCCCCCGTTTGGTTATAACGGGGGCGGGAAGGGATTACTTCATGCGACTGATCGCATGGATTGCTTCGTAGAGCTGGTTTGACGCAGCGTTGTCGAGGCGCGTATGGAAGAAGACACGCTTGAGGTCGTCTCTGATGCGGATACGGTCATATGCGGGGAAATCGTGGGCGCCCATGTTCATCTTGAGTGTCGCCATGGCATCGAGCAGTAAGCTGATGCTGATTTCGGCGTTGATGACGTCATCGCAATATGCATGAATGACGTCGGGGTCGCCTTTCTCGAGCTCGTGGATTTTGCGCGTTCTCGCGTAAATTTCCTGACTGCGGGCTTCAAGGTTGTGGTCGACGGTGATGCGAACGGTATCCTTGATATGCTGGCGCTCCTGCTGATACAAGAAGGCCACATAAGACGGTGCGCCAACGGTTGCGGGTGTAAGATTCTGCATTGTCTGCATAGTTTTATCTCCCTTCGTAAAGGTGCTAAGTTTGAGCGGCTAGAAAATAACCGCCAGTTTCGTGATGGTTATTATACCACGTATGGCGGTTATTGTCAATATAAGCTTATGATTTAAGCTACTTTACGAGGGCAAATTTATTCTTGCCTTTCTTGATAAGGGAAAGGGTAGAAATAGTCTGATCCTCGGTGGCTTTGACGCCATTAACAGAGATGGCGTTGCCAGAGATAAGCTTGCGTGCTTCGCCTTTGCTGCTGGCGAGGCCGGTTTCGGCGAGGATATCGACGAGAGTTTTGCCTGTTTCGGCGGTTGGGAAGCTCTTTGCGAGGAGCTCGATGTCGTCTTCGGATAAATCTTCGATTTTGCCGTCACCAAAGAGGAAGGCAGTGAGCTTTTCGGCCTGTTTTGCGGCTTCTTCGCCATGAACAACCTTGGTGACTTCGTAGCCGAGGCGTTTTTGGCCGAGGCGGGCGCCTGGGTTTTCGCGATGCTCGGCGAGGATTTGATCGAGTTCTTCTGGCATGATGAAGGTGAAGTATTTGAAGTAATCTTCGAGGGCGTCATCAGATTGGTTGAGCCAGAACTGATAGAAGTCAAAGATGCTGGTTTTGTTGGCATCGAGCCAGACGGCGTTGCCTTCGGACTTACCAAACTTGCGGCCGGTTACCTTGTCGATAATTAATGGGCAAGAGTAGCAGTCTGCATTGGCGTCTTCGAGGCGCTTGATGAGATGGATACCGGAGGTGCAGTTGCCGAATTGGTCGGCACCGCAGAGCTGTAAGTCGACATTGTAGGTGCGGAAAAGATGCAAGAAATCGTAGCCCTGGATGAGAGTGTAGCTAAATTCGGCGTAAGAAATACCGGAGCCGCCCTCGCCGATGCGCTTTTGGACGAACTGGCGATCGAGAAGCTGGGTCATACTGAAGGCTTTGCCGATTTCGCGGAGGAATGGAAGGAATTTGACGTCCTTGAACCAATCGTTGTTATCGACAAGTTTGGTACCTTCTGGGGAATGAGTGACGCGGATAATCTGAGCGGCAAGAGCTTTTTTGTTCTTTTCGATTTCGTCGAGACCTTTGAGGTCGCGCTCTACGGTGTCTTTTGGGTCGCCGATCTGACCAGTGGCGCCGCCAACAAGATAGTAAGGAGTATAACCGTGGCGAACGAAGCAAGCGCACATCATTAGAGCAGCGAGGTGGCCGATATGGAGAGAATCGGCGCTTGGGTCGGTGCCCCAATAGAAATTACGCGGAGCTTTGTCTAAGTCTGATATCTGATCCAATGTGTGCTCGGCAACAAAACCGCGCCATTGGAGCTCTTCGGATAATTTCATGAATACTCCTTTTTAGTTTTAACCTTATAATTATAACATTTTTATCTGTTATTGGCGAGACGGTTAAGGTGTTCGGAAGCCTTCGCTTTAAATTATGGTATTATAAGGTGTATGGGCCCGTCGTTCAACGGATAGGACATACCCCCTCTAAGGGTACAATGCTGGTTCGATTCCAGCCGGGCCTACCAAATTTGCATCAAAAATCCACCCTTTGTAGGGTGGATTTTGTTTTACTTAGCGATTATTTAGTCTTTTGGTTGGAATAATCGTAGCAGTAATACATATTGCCGGACGATGTGAATATCGTGATGGCTTCTTTGCCGTCGTCACCTTCGGCAATGCCGATTTCCATATCGGAGAGGCTGTTGGAGGTATCGATGGTTTGTTTTTTGCCTTCTACGACACCTTCTTCGGTATTAAAGGAAACCATGTAATAGCTATATTCGCCACTGTTATTTTTCTTATGCTCATCTTCGTAGGTGTAGGTGCCAGAGAAGTGGTTGTCTTCTAGGTCGCCGTAGAGGCCGTATTCGAAGGTCATATCTTTGTTGAGCTTGATTGTGGTGTAGAACTTTGTTGGGTCATTCGTGCCAGTCGCGCCGTTTACGCAGTTCCAGTCGCCGGCAACAACGTTTTTGACATTATTGGTTGGCTTTTTGGCTCCTTCCCCGGTTTCTTCTTGGATTTCGTTGATGGTGTTTTCGATTTCTTGGATATCGCCTTCGTCGAGCGTGCTGGCAAGGCCGACAATAAATACAGTAAAGATAATGAAGCCTAGAATTGGCAAGCCAAGTACGACAATGAGTACGATGGCGATGATTAAGCCGGTGTGGCTCTTTTTCTTTTCTGGGGCTGGCGCAGCGGTAGCAGCGGCGGTGGCTGGGTTTTGTACAGTTGCCATATCAATTGGCTGAGCAACTGGAGCCGGCGTTGGTTGTGGTTCTGGAGCTGGCTGCGGCTCCGCTGCTGATTCTGGAGCTGGTTCGGTGACCGGTTCGGTTGCTGGCGCTTCGGCCGGCGCTTCGGCTGGGGTTGGCTCTGCGGTTGGGGTTGCTTCTGGAGCTTTTGGCTCCTCGTCTGGTAGTGGTGTTGTTGGATTTGGGCCCATGTTCTTTTCCTTTCTATTAGAAATTAATATATTGATGTTTTATGTCCGGTTTCCCAATGAGCGTCTCACGATTGCTGAGCTCTAGCATAGCAATATTCACTGGAAAAGCTTTGTTGAGGAATGTGACAGGTTTTGCACTGTCCTGAATCGTAGTTACTGGCGCGCAGATGATAGACTTGTGGTCGGGATTAGTGATATGGGTGCGTGCGTTGCGCGGGAAGAATAATTTGCCTGGGGCCATGAGGCCACGATCGGAGCGCCAGAAATCATTGACGACCGGTGGCACGACACCATTGTGCATGTGGCCGGAAACAAAGAAATCGAACTCGGCTAAATAATTGATAACCTCTGGATCCTGCAAGAAAACAGGAGAGTGAATGATGGCGATTTTTGCTTTGTTTTTTGGCAATTTTTCGATCAAATTGTGGTCTAGGTGGCGAAGGTCGTAAAGCATGATGTTTTTGTCCTCGCTGCCCGGGTTGAAGATAGACGTAGTGTGGTTTTCGTCGCGGTCGAATTGGAAGTATTCCGGCGTCTGCGTGAAACCAAAAATGTAGACGGATTTGTCTTCGTAGGTTTCGTTATTGAGAACTTTGACATTGTCGAGTTCGTTGATCGCATTGATGAGTTCGGTCGGTTCTTTGGCATACCAGTGGCGCTTATCGGAAAAAATGTTGGTATGAGCGGGGTTTTTGCGATAGAAATCGTGATTGCCGAGCGCGATGAGGGTTGGAGCGATTTGGCCAAGTTGCTCTAGCCAAGAAGTGAGGCGCTTGAGGTCGGATTTATTCTGAACGGCATCTAAAGAGTCGACGAGATCGCCAGCGATGAGAATGTAATTTGGCGCGAGAAGCTTGGCTTGTTTACGTACGGAATTTAAAGTAGATTGAGTTACTTTTGGACTAAAATGAATGTCACTTAGCAGGAAAAATTTCAGCTCTTTTTTGGCATTTACCTTATAAAAACGATAACGGGAAAAATAAAAACAATTCATTTAAGGTTATTATACTACGCTTATGCTTTATAAATTGCAGTATCTGATAAAATAGAGATAGATATGGAGAATGAAAAACTAACATTGGCCCCTGAAAAAGCGGAGGCGCTGAAGAAACATTGTCTTGATATTTTAAATGAAAAGCATTTTATTAATGCGAATGCATTTTTCGAAGTGATGGAGCAGGTTGGCATTGAGCAGAAGGTAAAGTCTTTTGCGGAAAACAGTGCAGAATTTGCAGAAAAATATTTGTCTCCAGAAATTGTTTTCGTAAGCGATGTAATAGTCGATAGCAATGATAGTGGAAGCGTGTTTACGCTATCGCAGTATGCGGATTCTTCTTATTTTGAATCGCGTCGTGAATGGATTAGGCCAGATAGAGCAAAGGCGCTAAAACAGCGTTGCTTAGAGCTTTTGGCGGAGAATGGTTTTATTCGCGTGACGGACTTTAATACTGTACTTTTGAGCGCGGGGATTGCTGGTAGCATCAAGGATTATGCCAAAAATAGTGATTCGTTCGTAAAAAGACTTTTGTCTCCAGAGATAGTTTTGTTAAAGAATGTAACGGTGGATTACGTCCCGGGAAATGCGGTGTTTGTGCTCGCAGAAAACTCTGATACGACTAATTTCTTGTCTGGTGCCGCTGCATTTGATGACGAAAAAATAAAAGAATTGAAAGAGTCCTGTTTAAAGAGAATTGAAGAAAAAGGCTTTTTGACGCCGATTGATGTTGATAGTATTTTGCTCGACATTGGTGCTGGCGGAAAGATGAAAGACTTTGCAAAAAACAGTACATCGTTTGCAAGGAATTATTTAATGCCAGAAATTGTTTGCTTGAAGGAAGTGATTGCTGGCGGCAAACAACAGACAGCTTGTTTTGTACTGGCGGATGATGTAGATAAATTCCCGGCTTACGGAGTTGCACAGGCGCCTATGGAGACAACGGTGGAAGCTGCGGACATGCAAGAATCTGCGGTACAGGAAACAGCGGCGCAGGAGCCTACGGCAAAAGAATCCAAATATGGCATTAAACGATACGATATTAAAGAGTTGAACTTTAAGATTCGTAATTGGCTTCATGCGCACGAATGTTTTAACGTCGACACGATGAATAGGGTTTTGGACGAGATGTCGATTGAGGGGTTAAAACCGGAAGATTACGAAGGCTTTACTGAAGAATTTGTGACTAATTTGCTCGATGATGATTTGGAGTATGCGAAGATTTATTATGTGCGCGGAGAAGAGCGCAATAATGTAATTGTTGAAAAATGCGAGAAGCTTGAACTGTCTGAGTTTACGGATTTGTTGTCCGATGAACAAAAAGATAAATTGTTAAAAATTAAAGAGAGTATAGCGAACGTAATCAAGCACAACGACAACGAAGGTGTGCCACTTTATGTTGTGGATAGTTATTTGAGGCGATATAACGTAAAGTATGTAGATTATAATGCGAGATCGATTGGTGAATTCTTTTCAATTTATGCGCGTCCTGAATATATCTATGTCAAAAAGGCGACAATAAAAGGCAATAATTATATTAATGGCGCCTTGATCCCAGCAACTAAGGCAAAAGCTCCAGTAAAATTACGTAAACTAAGTGCGAAAAAAGTTGAAAGTTTGTCGAAAGTCTTGAGGGCCAGAATTATGAATTATGGCCGCATCAAAATTCCAGATTTTAGAAAAGCATTGGTTCAAATTGGGATTGAGGATTTTTATAATTATTCGTATTCAATTATTGATTTTTGCGAAAGGTATTTGCGTCCGGAATTTGAGCTTTTAATCGATAAGAACAATCCGGGGAATCGCGCGATTACCTTGGCAAGCATGAAAGATGAAGTCTTTGACGATTTTATTAAATCTTTTGTGGCGCCAAAAACTAACACGATGCGTGCCGATGAGCTTGCCGAGAAGGCATTAAGTGAGGATGAAATTTCTGCAATCAGGAATACTATTGCGCCGGCGTTTTCGGACAAAGATTATATTACCGATGGTGAATACGAATTATTGCTAAAGCAGGCTGGAGTTGAAGATTGGCACAAGAATGGCATTGCGACGTTGCAAGAATTTACGATGACAAATATTCCGGAGTATTTCTTTGCATATGACATTATTTTGCCGGGCGGAACAGTGCTTCGGGCGGCATTATGTAGCTCTAGTAAGCGATGTATTACGAAGACTGCGCTTGAGGGGTTGAGGGCGCATATTAGGCGTATTATCGATTCGAAGGAATACTACGTCGGAAGCTTTTTGGCGGAGGATATTCGTAAGTTTACTGGCGCGGATATGTACGACTACGCCAAGAGCGAAAAAGAGTTCGTCGAAAAATATCTGTCTGAATATGGCTTGGGTCATTACGATTTCTTCTATGCGAATCGCGAAAAATATATACAGCGTAATTGTATTGCTTTGGAAGCTGATCGCAAAAAGCAGGAAAAGTTGCATGAACGCTATGGTGAAAATTACTTGAAGAAATCTGCCGAAGAATTTGGCGAATTGTTCCGTAATGCCGACGACCAAAGTGTATATAGCGCGGTAATGATGAGTAAATGGCGCGACGAAGCAAAGCGCAATGAGTTTATTGGGCTTTATTCGAAAGAAGTGCAGAATAACTACGACAATAGCACGACCAACACGATAAATGTAGCTGGTGATGTGAATGTTATTCAGAATGTGATTTCGGCGATTTCGACGGACCAGCCGCCAGAAAAAATCATTGAAATGATTTCGAGCATTCCGAAGATTGCGGATTATGTTGAGGATAAAAAATTGCTTGAGGCCGAAATAATTGAAGGCGAGGCGGAAGAAGAAGTTACCAAGAGTACGGATAAAATTGCGCAAACCATCAAAGAGGGAATTAATCAGGCGGATGTAAATGATGATTTTGATCCATGCGTAGTACTTGGCATGAAGAAAGAAGATTATGATCTTTTGATGTCGAAGTTGGATATGTATTCGCGCGATGATTTGTATTACGCAGCGAGATTTGAAGCGGCTTGTAGCTCGTTAATTAACGATGAGACCATTGCGGCGAATCGTAAAGATTTGAGCCCAGTAACGATGATGTATAGCAAGTTGGTTGAGCGTATTCTGAAGAATTATTTGTCTGTTTATTATGCGGAACATATTCCAAATGTCGATACGAGCATTAAGTATCAGAAAGCAAGCGGAAAAACGGCCAAATTTGCAGACTTCCTAGGCCAGAATGCGACATATTTGCGTAACAGAAGTACGATTGGTACATTCTTAACGCCAATTCGCCCAGGGTATAGAGTAAACTACGGCCGTTTGGCTGGTACAGATGATTATGTTGCTATTAATGAAACTTGGGGCGTATTTGCAAATGATTTGAGCGCCGTGAAAGGTATTCGCGATCAGTCCGCGCACGTTGGTGACGAAGAGCGTATTGGCGTAGCAGAACTTCACGAGCTTAAATATATCTTGTTTAAGAAAGAGTTACTGAAGAATATTCTCGTTTTGACGAAGAATATCTAGCGTTTGCTCGTGATTATACTACGCTAGATATAGCGTAGTTTTGCAAGTGTTAAGGCATAAAAAATAAAAAAGTCAGTTCTTGGCAAGCTGAAATTTTTAGCTTATGCTAAAAGTATATAAAAAGGTGGGCTAATTAAGGAGGTGCCCAATGAAAACAAACACGAAATACATTTTTGTTACAGGGGGCGTGATTTCCGGTGTCGGGAAAGGAATCATGGCAGCAAGTATCGGCGCTATTCTAAAAGCTAAGGGTCTCAAAGTCTCTATGCAGAAATGTGACCCTTATTTTAATGTTGATGCAGGGTTACTAAATCCGCGTGAGCATGGTGAATGTTTTGTGACGCGCGATGGCGCAGAAACGGATTTGGACCTTGGTCACTATGAGCGTTTCCTAGATGAAGAGATGACTGGCAACTCCATCTGGACATCTGGAAAACTCTACAAGAAATTGATTGATGCGGAACGTAATGGTGAGTTTGGCGGTAAAACCGTACAGCTCGTGCCGCATGTGACTGGTTTGGTGCAACAGACTTTTCTTGATAACGCAAAATATTTTGGTTCCGACGTCCATATTGTTGAGATTGGTGGTACGGTCGGCGATATGGAAGGCCAGCATTTTATTGAGGCGATTCGTGAATTTGGTACGAAGGTTGGCCGCGAGAATTGTCTATATGTACATGTTTGCTATGTGCCTTGGCTTTCAACCTCTGAAGAGTTTAAGACAAAGCCGGCGCAGAATTCGCTACGCGATTTGCGCGAGTTTGGCATTATTCCGGATATGGTTGTAGCGCGCATGGATGTAGATAAGCTCGTGAAGGCGCCGCATGTGGCTTCGAAGCTTGCGACATTCTGTGCAGTGTCTGAAGATGCGGTAGTGTTGATGCCGGATGCGAAGTCGGTTTATGAAGTACCGCTAAACGCCGTGAAAGGTGGTGTGCTTGCGCCGCTTGAGAGATTTATTGATCATGGCGATCCGGACATGAGCCAGTGGGAAGAATTAGTAAAGAATATCGAGTCGAATCCAAAGAAAGGCGTAAAGATTGGTCTCGTAGCGAAGTATATTGATAATACCGATACGTATTTGTCTGTAACGGAAGCTTTGAAGGCGGCGGCCTGGAAGGTCGGTGTAAAGCTGAACACGGTCTGGATTGATGCGGAAAAAGCTAGTGAAAAAGACTTTGCGGCGGTTGATGGGATTGTTGTGCCGGGCGGCTTTGGTGTGCGCGGTGTAGAAGGAAAAATTGCGGCAGCGAATTATTGTCTTGAAAATAACAAACCTTATCTTGGTCTTTGCCTTGGTCTGCAAACGGCGGTGATTGCGGCGGCACGTCGCGGTGGTGTAAAGAATGCGAACTCGGAAGAATTTGATGCGCCAGCAGATGCGAATGTTGTTTATATCATGGAAGGACAGAAGGGTAAGGAAAGTACCGGCGGTACGATGCGCCTTGGTGATTATCCGGCCAAGCTCGTAAAAGGAAGCCGCGTTGCGAAGTTGTATGGCGCAGATGATGTTGTTGAGCGTCATCGTCATCGTTATGAGGTGAATCAGAAGTTCTTAAAGGAAATTGAAGCTGGTGGTTTGGTGGTTTCTGGTACTTCGCCGGACGGAAAGTTGGTAGAGTTCGTAGAAGCGCCAAAATGCGATTTCTTTGTAGCTACGCAGGCTCATCCAGAATTTAGGAGTCGCCCATATCGTGCGCATCCATTGTTTGAGGGTTTGATTCGCGCAAGTATCAAATAATATTTGGCAAAAATTTGGCATAAAAAACGGGGTGGCCGACGGGAACGGCCACCCCTTGGTCTCCTAGAGACCATGGTGGTGGAAGATGGGTGATGATGAGGAATAATATTGCAAAAGGGAAGCCACTCCCTAGATGCAGGTAAAGTTACGCGGTGACGGCATCGGAGACGAAGGCGGTGAGGCTTTCGTCTGCCATGTCCTGACGCTTCTTTTTTGCGTTTTCTGCCGCGATAAACTCATTGATGCCCGTGGCGAACTCGAGCGGAGTGATCTCGCAGTGTTCGGCGATTCCTTCGAGTTCTTCGACGGAGAGGCCGATTGCGGTAGCGGCCGAAGCGATTTCGGCATCCTCTGCAGCCATCTCGGCGTCGAGGTTGGCCAGGTTGGCATCGGCATGCTGGCGAGCCATGTTGACACGCTTCTTGGAATTCTTCCTTCTGCCGATTTCCTTAGCATTCTGCTTGAACTCGGCGAGCATACGCTCGAGGCGCTGCTTGTCCGGAGCGATTCCCAGCTTCTCGAGATTGTCGATTGCCGCGGCATGGCGCTTGTCGTTGTCGTGCATGTCGACGAAATTCTGAACAGTTGCCTTATTGGCGAAGACAAGGGCGCGGTATTCGAGCCCGACGACGTGCTGCGGATCGAGTCCGCGTGCGGCCAGCTCGCGACGAAGGCTTGCGACTTCATTCGCAGCCTTGGGGCAGAGCTTTGCGCCGTCGCCTTCCAGGGCGTTCAGGATTACATATCTCTTGGCCTTATTGATGATGTTGCTCGGAGCTTTGATGGCTGCCATTACACAGGAGAGCTTATCCCTGTCGGGATTGATGCCCATATTGCGGAGAATGGTGGCCTGCGCCTTGCAGTACTCGGTGTCGTAGCGGAGATCGAGGAAGCGCTGAACGGCGTTCTGATTCTCGAACACGAGCATGAGCTCTTCGAGTTCCTGCCTGCCGAGAGTGATTCCGGCGGCGTCGAGGACCTTCTTCTCCTCGAGGCAGCTGTTGCTGCCAGCCTCGGTTTCGAGAAAACGCTGAACGGCATCCCTGTTGTTGAAAACGCTGACGATTTCGGATCTTGCATCGTTTTTCATCATAGTATCTTAACCTCCTAATGAACTTGCCGCCTTATTGCGGCACGATAAGACTGCGCACCTTCTGTTAAGAAGGGCGTAAAAATAACTTTAGCACAAAATAGTGCAAAGTTATAGCGATATTGTAGCATAGTTTTGATAAAAAGTCAATAGTATTTATGCTTCTGGCGGTTTGAAACAGGGGTAAAATTATGGTAAAATATGCATATTATGGATAATCTAAGAGAACAAATCAAAGGACTTATCAACGATTTATATGGCGTTGATGACGTGACTGTTGATTTTGCGAGCGTGCCGAGCGAGATCGAGGGTGACTATTCAACGAACGTGGCGATGCGTCTTGCTCGTCAGGTTGGTAAGAATCCCCGTCAGATCGCTCAAGAGATTATCGATGGTCTAGCGGATAGTGGTTTTGGCTTTACGATTGCTGGGCCTGGCTTTATTAATGTTTCTGTATCTGGCAAAGCTTTGAAGGCACAGCTTGACGAAGCTTGGTCGGATAATTATGGCAATAACAACTCTGGAGAGGGGAAGCTAGCAATTTCGGAATTTCCAAGCACGAATATTGCAAAGCCGTATTCTGTTGGGCATTTGCGCCCTGGTACGCAGGGCTGGGCTGCAAAAAAGGTGCTTGAAGCGAATGGCTGGAAGGTGATTACCGATAACCATCTTGGAGACGTCGGTACGCCATTTGGCATCTGGGCAACTGGCTTTAAGCGTTCCGGAATTGCATTTGATGATGTTACGATTTATGACCTTGGCAATATCTATATCCAGATGAAGGCCGACCTAAAGGAAGAAGAAAAGGCTGGTAAACATGCCCTGGCAGACGAGGTTCAGGATTGGTTGTTGAAGCTTGAGGCCAAAGATGAAGAGGCTGTGAAACTTTCTGAGCACTTCAAGGATATTTCAATGAAGCATACGCATGAGGTGATGGATCGTCTTGGGATTTCGACTGACCTTGAGATGGGTGAGAGCTGCTTCGTGGAGCGCGGTAAGCAGGCCGTGGCTGAATACCTAGAAAAAGGCTTATTTGAGAAAAATGAAGACGGCTCGGTGATTTGCCGCCTGGACGAATATGGTATTGATGTGCCGATGCTGATGCAAAAGAGTAATGGCGCGGCGTTGTATGCGACGACCGACCTTGGTTGCATGCTGTATCGGGCGGAGAATTTGCACCCAGATAAGATTGTTTATGCGGTGGGCGCGGAGCAGAAATTCTATTTTGAACAGCTGTTTGCGATGGCAAAGAAGATTGGTCTGAACATCGATAATTATCACCTATGGTTTGGCACGATTGACCAGATTTCGCCAGAGGGGAAACGCGAAAAGATGTCGAGCCGCAAGGGTGTGGTGCTGATGGAAGAGCTATTAAATGACGCCGAGAAGCGCGTGCGCGAGAATTTTGGCGCGGAGCTTAGTGATGATGATATTAAGAAAATTGCAGTTGGTGCGATTAAATATTCTGACTTTATTGCGGACCGCAAGACTGGAATTTTGTATGATCCAGACAAGATTTTTGCGTTGACTGGTCAATCTGGCCCATTCTGTCAGTATGCGGATGTACGTATGCGCAGAATTCTCGAGAAGAATGCAGACTTTGAGGCGGTTGACTATGCTGAATATGATTGGGAAGCAGAGAAAGGCGTATTGCAATTACTTCTGAAATTCCCGGATATTGTGGCCGGTGCGAGCGAAAACTTTGAAATGCACAAGATTGCAGGTTTTGCGTTTGAATTAGCGCAAGAGTTGAACCGCTATTATGAGAAGACGCCGATCTCTTCGGCGTCGGATATGGAGCGCTCGGCACGTCTAGAATTAATCCGCAAGGCCGACTATGTATTGGCGCGTGCGCTAGACTTGCTTGGTATCGAGATTCCGTCTCAGATGTAGGCGGGCATTATCTTGACTTTTTGGCAAAAGTGTGATACAATAAGGTTATGGCTTAGTATATATCTACTAGGTCATGACCTTTTAGTTTGCTGATGAGTTCTAAGTGTTCTGATGTACCAAGCCATTTTGGGGCTAGTTTTCTATGAGGGGATAGAAATCTAGTCCCAAGCGAAGCCACTCGCTGCCGGACTAAGATTATAGTTAGCCGGCTGTAGGAGCTGGCGGGAAGAACGAGGTGCAATATGATGTTTAGAAACACAGACGTACGCCGTGAGATGACGGCAAGGAACAAGATGGGAGTATGCGGCATCACCGTGTATGACCCATGCGATGAGGAGAATCAATCCATGTACGACAGAAAGATTCTCGGATTCGAGGACGAGAGTCCGAAGGCAAAGGCTTTGGCAGACATCGCTACGCGCATCATTGAGATGAGCGACAACGAGGAATACGACGTTGGTATGGTCGTCCCCGTGAAGAGCAGCGATGCCGCCGATTACGCCTCTATGCTGGAAGACATCACCAATGCCAAGACCATCGACGAGCTCTGCGAGATCGCAGAAATCTACCGTGGCCTGCCTGGTGCGCTGGAGCTGGCGAAAGCTTACGCCCTTGAGATGGGCTACGAGCTTAGCCTTTCGGCTTAGTCCTATAACCTTGCGCGCCTCACCTCGGGGCGTCGAATTCATCCACAATCAGCAGAATCCCCGGTCGATGTATGACCGGGGACTTCTTTTTTTCCATTTTTTGAAACAAGAAAAACCCCGAGGCGGACCTCGGGGTGTTCTTTATCTAGTTCATGACAACGTGCGGGCGACCATTTTCTCTTACAGCTCTCTGAGCCAACGTAGTAGTGAAGATGTCGCTGGCTTTTTCCGACTCGGCGAGACTGAAAGTACTCTCATAGGGCAGGTAATTATATACCGCCGTAAGCAGAGTTTTGTCCCACTTGTTGAGGGATCCGAGCGCATAAAGCATAAACTCGGCTAGCTTCATGCCTTTCCTGATAGTGCGGGCGCTGTCATACCAGCCGCATCCGATAATTCCTCTGTCGCAGTTTACGAACACAAGGTTTGCGTAATCCTGGCGAAATTCATAAATATTCGAGATGCTCCTGGTAATTGTCCTACGTGCTTCTTCGGCGCGCAAATCAAGATTGCTGGACAGGCTGAGCTGCGCCTGACGGATGACCTTGAGGTCGCATGCACTAGTTGGCACGCAACCACGCATGATTTCTTCTGACGTATGATCGGCTTGGCCTTCGTTGAAGGTATAGCGCTTGATGACGAAAGCGTCGGGGCCGACCCCGCGCATATACGCAAAAAACTGCGCTATCATCTCCGGCAAAGGCAGGTTGTATCCGCAGCACCTCTCGAAAGAGAAGTGGGCGAAGTTGATATGAATGATCTTAGTATCCATGTTGCACACCTCCCCTGTGCTTTGTTTTGTATCATGAATGTTGATTTAATGATCAATTCTCTCCCAATAGAGTGAATCCGTACTATTTTAGCACAGATTGCGTGATTTGTCAATATTCTATAAATGTGGTATAGTTATGGCAATTAAAGAGGAAAAATTCTATGGCAAACGTCAAAGAAAAAGCAAAAAATCTTACTAAGGCTGGCGCCGAAAAGATGAAGGGCGGAGCTGGTGGCTTCATGACCTTCATTAAAGAACAGAATATTGTAGGTCTCGCAGTGGGCTTGGTACTTGGTACTCATGCTGGTAACCTTGTTAACTCTCTCGTAAATAACGTATTTATGCCACCAATTGGCCTATTGCTTGGCTCCACCGAAGGTTTGAAGGGCTGGACGGTTGCAATTGGCAACACTGGCGCATCTCTCGCACTTGGTGCATTCTTGAATGATTTGATTAACTTCATTATCTTGGCATTCGTTATTTATCTCGTAATTAAGCTTTTGAAGCTCGACGTAAAGAAATAATGGCGAAAAAAGCAGAAAAAGCAGAAAAAGCCACGCTTTTGTGGATTGATCTTGAAATGACGGGACTATCGCCAGAGGACGATAGGATTCTTGAGGTTGCTGCGATAGCGACCGATTGGGATATGAACGAAATCGATACTTTTACCGCAGTGGTAAAAGTTGACGAGAAGCTCATCCGCGAGCGTATGGTTGGTGAATTCTGGGAGAAAAACAAAGAATCTTATGATGCTTTGGTTTCGCAGAATAAGGATGGAAAACCAGCTAAGGAAGTCGAGCAGGAGCTTTTGAAGTTTGTAGAGAAGAATTTTGGCGACACTGTCTATTTGGCGGGGAATTCTATTCATCAGGATCAGAAATTTATTGAGCGCGAATGGCCAAAGCTAAACGCGAAGTTGCATTATCGTCAGTTAGATGTGAGCGCTTGGAAGATTTATTTTGAGAATGCTTTGCATCGCAAGTTTATGAAGCCAGAAAACCATCGCGCGCTTGATGATATTCGTGGCAGTATTGAGGAGTTGAAATGGTACTTGAAGATGGTATCCTAAAATACGCCTCTGGGCTCGAGAATGTCTCGATGCGCGAAGAAAAGGGGATGAGGATTTTCTCACGCGGGGAAAGAATCTTTGCGTTATATGAGCCTGGCACGAATCCACTTCGCGTACAGGTGCGTTGTGATCGTAAGCTTAGTAAGACTTTGCAGGAGCGATACGAAAGCGTGATGGAAAGTCGTGCTTTGGGCCGTAATGGCATCGAGATTATCTGTTCTGGGCAGCTTAGTGACGACGAAGTGATTGATTTGGTTCGTCACGGGTACGAAGAATCAACGCCAGAAGAATAAAAATCGACATAAAAATATCTCCCTTTGCGGGAGATATTTTTGTTTTAATGCGTATCGCTATAATCTTTGAATAGTTTTTGAAGTGCTTCAAGGTCGCGCATTGAGTTGTCTAATGCCTGAGCGTATTCGTCATTAGTAGACTTTGCGCGCGCTTGTTGCTCGAGAGAAATCAACATGGACAATTGATAGGCGGTTTCGCTAGCAAGAGTTTTGTCTAGCTGACCGTTGAGCTTTGCGTCTTCGAAGGTTGTCATCAAGGCCGTCATGGTGCCGGAGTTTTCTTCGGTTACTTTGCTGCTAGCCTTTGAGGCATCTGGATAGTATGAGTCGATAGCGGCAAGAGTTGTATCCATGGAAGACGTCATTTGGACAACGTAGGTGCGAAGATCGGAAGATTTTAATCTATCGGCGTATTCTTCGTATGGACTTTCATCTCCGACAATGCTGGAGATACGTGCGTATACGGTCTGATGAATTTCGGCGACCTCATTATTTTTTGCGCTAAGGATGCCACCAATTACGACCATTGCGATAACGGCGACTGCCGCTGCGGCGATGAGCTTAATCATGAGTGGAGTCAAGATTGGCCCAGCTGAAAATTTCTTTTTGCTTTTTACGGCGATTTCGTCAAGATAAGCTTTGTTGTCCATAAGCTCATTATAGCATAAACGCTTAGCGAAACACTATCTCCTTTTGAAACCGCGTCAAGACGGCCTGTCGTCACAGGCGTCTTGCGCTTGTTCTCGGCCGTGGCCTGCGAATGTTCCAAAAGGAGATAGTGTTCCGCCTAGCGATTGGCTGCGGATGTTCGAAAAGGAATATATGTCTCGCTCTAGGTTTGTTTTTTGGCCTGCGAATGTTCCAAAAGGAGATAGTGTTCCGCCTAGCGATTGGCTGGGGATGTTCGAAAAGGAATATATGTCTCGCTCTAGGTATATAAAAAGAAAAACCCGGTCGAGTACCAATCGGCCGGGGACGTGGATGGATAGAAACGGGTTGCGTTAGCAACTGCGGAGGACCTTCTTTGCCTCGATGCGGGCCTCCGTCACACGGCGGTAACGGATGGCGAGGGTCTCGAGGTAGTCGTAGTGCTCGAGCAGAGCGATGAGGCGGCTCCTGGAGCTCTGGATGTTCCGGAGGAAGTCGTCGACGCACTGGTCAAACTCCCCCTGGTCGAAGGAGAGGCTGTTGCAGTTGAAGTTGACGACCTCGCAGGCCTGGTGCCCAATCTTGCCGATCTCGGACTCCTGGTTGACGCGGAGGTCGAACTCGACGTACTCGGAGGTTTCGCGCATTGCCTGGTCGATGTTCAGGCTAGCGGTGCAAAGCTTGTGCCCAGCGGACTGGGCGGCCTTAATCTTGGCGAGCAGGTCGTCGATCTCGTTGTCGAAGGTGTTGGAAGCGGTGCTCTCGGACATGTTTTCCTCTTTTCTATCCTAGTAAGGTGCACCATATGCCGCGTGGGCAATATTTATATATTATGGCATGCTATGTACTAAAAGTCAAGTGTAGTAGCTATGGGGGTCGCATATCTGTTTTGTGGGTGGTATAATTTTTGTATGGAGGATGCGAAAGAGGAGATACGCGCGAGGTTGGCTGTAGAGGATGTAGTTGGGCAATACATCGAGCTAAAGCGTGCGGGTCGAAACTTTAAAGGGCATTCACCTTGGGGAACTGATCGGACGCCGAGTTTTATGGTTTCGCCAGATAAGGGGATTTGGCATGATTTTTCGAGCAATAAAGGCGGCGACATCTTTACATTTGTAATGGAGATGGAAGGCTGTACTTTTCGTGAAGCGCTAGAAAAGCTTGCGCAGCAGGCTGGCGTCGAATTGAGGCGCTATTCTGGGGACGATAAAAAACAGGCGGCGCACAAAGCGCGTCTTTTTGAGGTGTTAGAGCTTGCGACGAAATATTTTCAGTATTGTCTGTCGAAAAACAAGTCCGTGATGCAATACGTTTTTTATAAACGCAACATGAACAAAAAGACGGTCGAGAATTTCCGGATTGGTTATGCGCCGCAATCTGGCGATGCGCTAAAGAAATTCTTAATCAAGCGCGGTTTTACGAAGCAAGAAATGGAAGACGCTGGCCTTTTGAACCAATATGGCGGAGATTTGTTTAGGGGCCGCATGACGATTCCATTGATGGATGTCGGCGGACGCGTAATTGGCTTTACTGCACGCATTTTGAACGACAAGGATAAGAATTCGCCAAAATACCTAAACACGCCAGAGACGATTTTGTATAATAAAGGTCGTCACATTTTTGGCCTAAGTCAGGCAAAAGATGCAATTAGGCGAACGGATTATGTGGTGGTGGTTGAGGGGAATATGGATGTGATTTCCTCGCATCAGGCAGGCGTAAACCAGGCGGTAGCAACAGCCGGTACGGCAATGACTGAGATGCACCTAAAGAGCTTTGCGCGTATGACGAAAGATATTCGTTTGGCATACGATGGCGATGAGGCCGGAATTAGAGCGGCGGAGCGAGCAATTTCGATGGCATCGAAGTTTGGAATATATCTTTCGGTGATTGATGACTATCATGGATGCAAGGATGCGGATGAATTAATTCAGAAGGACCCGAAGTTGTGGCAAGAAGCGGTGAATAGCTATCGTCCAGCGCTTGAATGGCTGCTTGAGAAATACGAATCAAAGTATAATATGCGTACCGAGAAAGGCTTCCAGGAGTATGCGACCGAGACGAAGAAGTTGATTGACCAAATCGATCCAGAAGACACCGTCCTTAGAGAGAAATATGAGCGAATAGCGGCAGAGAGATTGGGAATTTCTTTGGAAGCGTACCGCGCAAAGAAAGTGGAAGCGCCGGAGAAGAAGAAACTAAAGAAGGTTAATGTTGTGAAAAATACAACATTTGAAAGTAAGGCTGAAAAAAGCTTGGCGGCGCTCGTGAAGATTGGGAAACTTGACGCCGAGGGTATAGAGGTGCGCGATTATAACGAGGGCGAGCTTAGTTTAATCTTTGAGCAGCAATATCAGAAATTTAGTCCGGACGAATTGAAGCGGGAACTTAAAAGTATCATGCGACGCGTGATGGAGGAGCGAGCGACCGAAGAACGAAAAGAGCTTGAAGAAGAAATCCGCAAGGCCGAAGAGGCTGGCGACGATGCGAAAGTGGGGGAATTAATGCAAAAAATGAGCAAACTTTTGCGCAAAAAATAGACATGTTGTAAAAATTATGCTATATTTCACCTAAATGCTGGGTATGCGGACTTATTTTGTTAGTCCATCCAGGAAGAAGTATAAATTGATCAGAACTATACAAAAACTTTTAAAACAAAATTTGCAAACGGGTGGGTGTTTTGTTGGTAAAAAATAATAGGGAAAGAAAATGGACGAAGACGACAAAGATTTGCGTTTAGATGACGATATGATGGATGAGCCTACGCTCGACGATATGGGCGATGAAGGCGATGAGGATTTGAACGTAGATTTAGATTCTGTAACTTATGATGAAGTGTCCGACGACTCGGTAAAGCTTTATCTTCGTGAAATTGGTAAAATTCCACTCCTTTCTTCGGAAGAAGAATACGAATTGGCTCAGAAGATTATTCACGGTACGCCAAAAGAGCAAAAGAAAGCCAAGGATAAAATGGCCGAATCGAACATGCGCCTTGTTGTTTCGATTGCGAAGCGTTATTCTGGCCGTGGTTTGGATTTCCTAGATTTGATTCAGGAAGGTAATACTGGTTTGCTTCGTGCAGTTGAAAAGTTCGATCCAGATAAGGGTTTCAAGTTTTCTACTTATGCGACATGGTGGATTCGTCAGGCAATTACCCGTGCAATCGCAGATCAGGCTCGTACGATTCGTATTCCAGTTCACATGGTAGAGACAATTAATAAAGTTCTTCGCACTCAGCGCCGTTTGACCCAGGAACTTAACCGTGAACCATCTACGGAAGAAATTGCCGAAGCAATGGGCATGGAACCAGAGAAAATTGAATACGTGATGAAGATTAAGCAGGATATTGCCTCGCTTGATGCTTCTGTTGGCCGCGACGGCGATGATGACGATTCGTCACTTGGTGATTTTATTGAGGATGAAGACCGTGTTTCGCCGGAAGATTCTGCTGCAACGCAGCTACTAAAAGAGCAGATTGCCGCGATTCTTTCTACTTTGACTGATCGTGAGCAGAAGATTATTAAGATGCGCTTTGGCATCGGTGGTGGCAAGAGCCACACACTTGAGGAAGTCGGCGCAGAGTTTTCTGTCACACGTGAACGTATTCGCCAGATTGAAGCAAAGGCATTAGCAAAGCTTCGCAAGAATAAGGAAACGAAGAAGCTTCACGAATACTTGAAGTAATATTCTGGGAAGATTATGGAGGCCGCCTAGTCGTTATGGGCGGCTTTTTGTTTTAGTTTTTTATTTGCAATTTTACATAAACATAAGTACAATAAAGTATATGGAACAAAGTGGGCAGGTGAATATGGGTGCGGCTCCAATGCCACAAGCACCTACGGCAGCTCCAGTAGCAATGCCGCAACAGATGGATATGCAACAACCGATGGCGCAGCCGATTCCGGCTCCTCAGGCCATGCCTCCTGCTGTAGAAAATACCCCTGCGGCGGCTCCGATTGCGATGCCTCCTGCAGATCCAGTAGCACAACAAGCTTCAGCCCCACAACAATCTTTTTCCATGCAGACAATTAATAATACTGTTCCAAATAGCGAAGTACGCATCGAAAGCCTACTCGAGGAATGCGTACGCACAAAAGCATCCGACCTTCATATCCAGGTAGGTTTGCCTCCGATCTTGCGTATTGATGGTGCTTTGCAACCAGTTTCTGGCTATGGTGATCTCGATGAGGGGACAGTTGAGCGTCTAGTATTTGCAACGCTAGAAGAAGACCAGAAACAGATTTTGATTAAGGATAAGGAATTCGACTATTCCTTCTCGTTCGGTGATCTTGGCCGTTTCCGCGTTAACGCCTTCCATGAGAAGGGTAATATTGCTGGCGCATTCCGTTTGATTCCAAATGAGATTCAGTCCATTAATGAACTTGGCATGCCGTCCATTGTGACGAGCTTCGCTGATTTTCCACGTGGTTTGGTGCTTGTGACTGGTCCTACTGGCTCCGGTAAGTCCACCACACTTGCGGCACTCGTGGATAAGATTAACCGCGAAAAGACTGCTCATATTATTACGATTGAGGATCCAATCGAGTTTACGCATAAGTCTATTCGTTCTGTAGTTGTACAGCGCGAAGTTCACTATGATACCTACTCCTTCTCGGCAGCGCTTCGTTCGGCGCTTCGTGAAGACCCTGATGTTGTACTTATTGGTGAGATGCGCGACCTTGAGACTATTTCTGCCGCAATTACGATTGCAGAAACTGGTCACTTGGTGTTTGCGACACTACACACCAACTCTGCCTCTCAGTCTATCGACCGTATGATTGACGTATTCCCGCCACATCAGCAGCCGCAGGTGCGCTCGCAGCTATCTAACATCTTGCAGGCAATTTGTGCACAGCGTCTTGTACCAGCAATTGGTGGTGGCCGTGTTGTAGCAGCAGAAATTTTGATTGCAAACCCAGCCGTTCGTTCGGTTATTCGTGAAGGCAAGACTCACCAGCTCGATACGATTATTCAGACTGGTGCAGATCAGGGTATGCAGACAATGGACCGTACGCTTGTTAAATTAATCCAAACCGGCGTGATTACCTACGATACCGCTAGGGAATTCGCAGTCGATTTGCAAGAGTTTGAAAGGTTAGCTCGCGGATGAAACGTTTCGCCTATAAAGCTAAGGAATCTAGCACTGGTAAAGTCATTAAAGGTACGATTCAGGCCGAGACTGAGTGTGTTGCTGGCAAGCTTTTGGTTGATCGTGGATATGTACCAGAATCCCTCAAGGAAGAGGGTAGTGGTTTTGGCGAAAAGCTAAATAAAGTTACTGCAAAAGACCGCATTAACTTTACGCGTCAGTTCGCAACGCTTGTTGGTGCTGGTCTTCCGATTGCACAGTCGCTTCGTACTGTTTCGGAGCAGACTAGTAACAAGGCAATGAAGTCCGTTATCGAAGAGCTTTTGGCCGATGTTGAGTCTGGCCGTGCTCTTGGTGATTCATTCGGTAAGCATCCTGATGTCTTTAATAACGTTTATCTTTCTTTGATTAAAGCTGGTGAAGTTTCTGGTACGCTTGATGAATCTCTTCGTCGTATTGCGACCCAGGAAGAAAAAGATGACAAGATGATGGGCAAGATTAAGAGTGCAATGGCGATGCCTTTGATTACTTTGGGCGTTATTATTGTAGTCTTTATTTACATGATGCTCGAAGTTGTTCCGCACGTTGAATCTTTGTATAACGACCTTGGTGAGGAATTGCCTGGCCTAACTTTGGCATTGGTGGCAATTAAGGACTTCATTATTGCCTTCTGGTGGCTAGCTTTGATTGTGATTGCGTTCCTCGTGATGGGCGTAATGCAGTTCTTGAAGACAGAGCCTGGCATTAGGGCATCGGCTACCTTTAAGCTTAACGTGCCGATGTTTAATGGGCTTCTCAGGATGCTCTATATGGCTCGCTTTGCGAGGATTGCGCAGATTCTTCTTTCTACTGGTGTTGCCGTGCTTGATACGCTGGAAATTGCCGGTAACGCGGCGAACAACGTCGTGGTTGAAGATTCCGTAAAAGCGGCCGCGCAAGAGGTACAAGGTGGTAAGACACTTTCTGATGCGCTTCGCGATAAGCCTTATATAGATCCGATGGTTTACCAGATGGCTGCAATTGGTGAGCAGTCTGGTAAGATGGACGAAATGCTTGGCAAAGCAGCGCAGGTATTCGAAGATGAGCTTGATGAAAAGATTGCTACTTTGTCAGCAATGATTGAGCCAGTAATGATGATTTTGCTTGCTATTGTGGCGGGTCTCTTGGTGGGTGGTGTGCTATTCCCAATCTACGCTCTCGTTAATTCGATTGGCTAGTATTTGCTGTTTTGTTTCTCCTGTGGAAAAGTCTGTGGAAAAAATTAAGCTTGATTTTAGCATAAGAATTATGTATAGTTTAGTTAAATGCAGTTTTGCAATTGGTAATCACTCGGTGGGTATCTGAGTAGCCAAAAGGCAATTACTGGTTGCAAAAATAAAAAAGGAGCATAAAATGACAACAAAAAATAAAAAAGGCTTTACGATCATCGAGGTAGTCTTGGTTCTTGCTATCGCGGGTCTTATCTTCTTGATGGTCTTCATCGCTCTCCCAGCATTGCAGCGTACACAGCGCAATACTCAGCGTGAGGACGATATGGCACGTGTTATCAGTGCTATCAACGACTTCCAAACCAATAACAATGGTAAGACGCCATTCAACGTCACGATGGATACTTCGACGCTTAAAAACTTCGTTACTCGCTATCTAGATAGTGAATGTACTGGCAATCAGACTAGCGCCAGCTTAACTAACTTCACCTCTTGTGGCGCTCAGTTCCTCGATCCAGATGGTCAACCATACCAGATTAAGTATGTTGGTGAGGTTGGTACTGGTAGCGGTAAGGTTGCGGCTGGTGATATTACGAGCCAACTAAAGAAGGATACTAATGCTACTGCTGCTACGTTCGACCATGTATTCTATGGCTTTACTAACGCAGGCTGTGGCGATGAAGGTGCCGTTGTAGCTGGTACTGGTGTACGCCAAGTTGCTATCTTCTTCGTAGAAGAAGGTGGTGCTATCGCTTGTAACGATAACCACTAATCTTTAGTGAACTAAAAAGAGCTCCGGAAGGGGCTCTTTTTGTATTGTATAATAATAGATATGGAAAGATTTTTTGCGATTTTATCGTTGTTCATCTTTGGTGCGGCATTTGGTTCGTTCGCTTGTTGTCAGGTCTGGAGAATTCGCAAAAATGATAAGTCTAAATGGTCGCACTGCATGAACTGTAAATATCAGTTGCAATGGTATGACAATATCCCGATTATTAGCTGGCTCGCTTTGGGTGGGAAGTGCCGCAAGTGTCGCAAAAAAATCGGTTATGCAGAAATCCTTGCAGAAGTTGGCGTAGCTCTGCTGTTTGCTCTTAGCTTTGTATTTTGGCCAGCACAGGATCAGTTGTTGCTATTAAATATTTCAGAAATTATAAAATTTGTACTCTTTTTGGCGCTAATTGTTATTGATACGGTTTTGTTTATATATGATGCGAAGTGGCGCGAAATGCCAACTAAGCTGCTGATAGGTGCGTGTGCCGTAGCGGCGGTATTTTGTGGCGTGTCGGTTTGGCAATCCTATAATCTGCATGGCGACTATAATTGGTTGAGTTTTGTGCTCGGGTTGCTATTCTTGCCGGGGATTTATTATCTGCTTTATAAAATCAGCAAAGAAACGTGGGTGGGCGGCGGTGACTGGATTTTATGTTTGTCGATTGCATTCGTGCTAGGTAATATGTGGCTATCATTATTCTGTCTGTTTATTTCAAATATGATTGGCTGCATCGTAATGCTTCCAATAGTGAAGTCAAAAAAGAAAAAGCGCGTAATGATTCCATTTGGGCCGTTTTTGATAGCGGGGTTTTTGCTAGTCTTTTTCTTGCAGGATATTATCATTAATTTCATGGGCTTTTGATGTACGTCGCGGATTTGATTAATGAGTTTTTGGAATCGCTCGAGGTCGAGAGTGGACGTAGTAGGTATACGACGCGTAATTATGAATTGTGTTTGTCACGTTTACTTGAATTCCAGAATGTATTTAATCCAGAAGATGATTTGAAGCCGACGGATATTACGCAAGAATGGTTACGTAAATATCGTTTGTGGTTAAATAGATATCAGACAGAGAAGGGGAAGGGTTTGTCTGTGACGACGCAGGCTTATCATTTGATTGCCTTACGTGGCTTTTTGAAATATTTAGCAAAAAGAAATATTAAATCACTAGATCCGGTACTTGTAGAACTTCCGCGTACGCACCGTCCGCAAGTCACGTTTTTGCATGTAGATGAAATCGATAGGATTCTGGCAGAGATTCCGCTTGATACTGAAGATGGTTTGCGTGATCGTGCGATATTTGAATTATTATTCTCGACCGGTTTGCGTATCTCGGAGTTAACGGGGCTAAATCGTGGTGACGTAAATCTTACGCGGCGTGAATTTATGGTGCGTGGTAAAGGACAAAAAGATCGTCCAGTGTTTATTTCGCAATCCGCAGCGGATGCGGTGCAGGATTATCTTGATGAACGCAAAGATAAGTTGCCGGCGTTGTTTTTGAATAATTCGCGCAATCAGCCAATGGTGGGTACGAGCGGCGATTATCGTCGCTTAACTCCGCGTAGTATCGAGCGCATTATTAATAAGTATGTGCGCGCGGCTGGGATTACGAAGCATGTGACGCCGCATACATTGAGGCATTCATTTGCAACGGACTTACTAATGAATGGCGCGGATCTTCGTTCGGTTCAATCGCTACTTGGGCATTCGAATATTTCGACGACGCAAATATATACACACGTGACGGATCCACATCTGAAAGACGTCCACGAAAAGTTTCATAGTGACGTAAAATAACAGATAAGCCCCTCAAATGGGGCTTTTTGGTATATAATGGCAAAAAGGGAGAAATGTATGGCAGACAAAAATGACGCCAAAGATAAGAAAATTGGTAAGGCTGCAGCAAAAGTTGCCGCAGAAGAAAAAGTTGTTAATGCATGGAATGTCGGTTTTAATAAGACCAATAATCCAGATGGTTTAATTCAGCGCACGCTGATTATTTTTAAACCTGATGCAGTACAGCGCGGTATTGTTGGTGAGATTTTGAGCCGCTTTGAGCGTGTCGGTCTTAAGATTGTCGGCACAAAGATGGTAAACCCAGATAAGGATCGCTACTATCATCACTATGAAGGCATTTCCAAGATGGTTTCTCGCCGTGGTCAAAAAGCATTTGATCTCGTTGTCGACTTTATGACTTCTGGTCCAGTTATTATGATGGTACTAGAAGGCGTAGAGGCGATTCCAGTAGTACGTAAGATTGTTGGTTCTACTGAGCCAATGGCCGCAGATATGGGTACCATTCGCGGTGACTATGCTCACGTAAGCTTTGGTTATGCTGACGCACGCAATGAAGGTGTCGCAAACTTGATTCATGCATCTGGTAACCCAGAAGAAGCAGAGCAGGAAGTCTCCTACTGGTTTGCTCCAGAAGAAATTCAGATTTATAAGACACTTGCAGAACGCTTTACACGCTAATAAGAAATCATTTAAAAGAGCCTCTATGGGGGCTCTTTTTCTTGACAAAAGCTTAAAATTAGCGTAAGCTTTAATCAGTGGAAATACCCGGAGTTGAGTAACGGGATCAAAAAATAAACAGATTAACATAAAAAAGAAGAGGTTATGTTTTATGCGCAGATTGCGTAAGCGTTTATTTTTTACTCGCCGGGGTAATAATTACCGCCGTTTTTGGCGCAGTAATTGCGAGACACTTTATTCAAAATGAATCGGCATCGGCTGAGTCTGGTACGGTAACTAGCTACCAACAGCACACGAACGGTATTACAACGATTGGTCTGTTTCAGGTCAATGGCGGTGATGCTTGGTGCTTTGAGCATGATAGGACTTCACCTCCGATGGGGACATCGATGGAAACTTTGGCCGGCTATCCAACACTGGTTACTTCCTCCTCTTCGGAACGTGATCAGTTGTTATTTAAGATTATGTATTATGGTCAAGCGGGCGGATATGGCCAGATTCCAATTGCGATGGCATCTTCTTATGTATTTACGGAGCATCGTAGCCCATCTTCCTTGTATAGTAGCTTGCATGATACAGGTAATCCTTTAACGGCGCAGAACTTGTTGGATTATGCTACAAGTGCGGCTTTGCCGGCTGGTATGAATTATTTGTATCTTTGGTATAGCCCATCTAATTCAGCTTTGCAGACTCTTGGTCAATATGCTCATGAAGATGGTCAGACGGTAACGGTAACAAAAATCTGGAAAGATAACTCAAATGCATATGGCACGCGCCCAGCTACGATTAGAGTTCATTTTTATGTTAATGGCTCTGATAGTGGTTATTATTATGATTTAACCGGGGTACGGGTGATACGTGGACACAGAATGTTTTACTGAGTTTGTCTGGCACGGTATCGCTTGTGGAGGATGCAGTTGCGGGCTATAGGGCTTCGGTTAATGGAACGACTATTACGAATACTTTGACTGATACGACTTCGATTTCGGCTGCAAAGATTTGGAAGGATAATTCGAATGCTTACGGCACGCGCCCATCAAGTTTGACGTTTAACGTTTTGCAGAATGGGAATAACTATTCGACGCTAACTCTAACGGGGTCTGGCGATACTTGGACTGGCACGAAGACTGGTTTGCCAATGTATGACGCAAACGGCGTAAGGTATGTATATACACTAATGGAGCCATTGGTGGGTTCTTATAGTAGTTCTAGGAGCGGAAATACGTTTACGAATACATTGGGCGGCACGACTTCCGTGACCGTGACGAAAGTATGGAGTGATTATAACAACGCAGACAATACGCGCCCTGGTTCTATCACTGTTCGATTGCTACGCAATAATGCTACTTATGACGATCATACTTTAACTGGAACTGGTAATACATGGTCATATACCTGGAGTAATTTGCCGCTATATGACGCAAACGGTGTCCGCTATACGTATACGGTTGCGGAGCCGACTGTTCCGAACGGTTATACGCGCTCACAGAATGGCAATACGATTACGAATACTTATCATGCTACGACCAGTGCTTCCGTGACGAAAAACTGGGTAGACTGGAGTAATAAGAATAATACGCGTCCAACGAATGTATCGATTGATTTGATGCGTAACAACGCGAAACTGAAAACGGTCACATTTACTGGCACTGGCAATAGCTGGTCGCATACAGAAAGTGGTCTTGAGAAATATGATGCCAATGGCAATTTGTATACTTACACTTGGAAAGAGAACAATGTTCCGAGCGGATATTCGATGACTCAAAGCGGAAATACGATTACTAATACCGCATCAAATAGTACTTCTACGACCGTAACGAAGGCCTGGAAAGATAATTCGAATGCGTACAATACGCGCCCAACGAGTGTTTCGGTAGATTTGTTGCGAAACGGTACGAAAGTAAAGACGGTGACCATTAATGGCACCGGCAACAACTGGACGCATACCGAAAATGGTCTCGAAAAATATGATGCCGACGGTAATTTATATACCTATACTTGGAGGGAAACTGGCACCCCGGGTAATTATTATATGACGCAAGAAGGCAATGTAATTACTAATACTCTGATTGGCTTTACGGAGCTTTCGATGAATAAAGTTTGGGTTGATAACAATAACAAATACAATACGCGTCCAACGAGTATAGAGTTTGAAATATTGCGAAATGGTAGCGTGTTTAAGACTGTTACGTTAAATGGGAGTACGAACAACTGGAATCATACGGAAGAGAATTTAGCTAAATATGATAGTGATGGCGTTGAGTATACGTATACGGTTCGTGAAAAAACTAATTTGAATGATTATGCGAAATCTCAAAGCGGAAATACGATTACGAATACTCTGACGATGGCTACCGCCGTGCGTGGTCAGAAGATTTGGGCAGATAATAGCAATGCCTACAGACTTCGCCCAAGTAGCGTAACGTTGAAGTTGTATAAGACTTTGGACGGAGAAACGAAGAAAACTGAAGTTAGTGCAACGCCGACATGGCAAAAGCAAGGCGATACTTGGAGCTATGAATTTGCCAACTTACCATTATATGAAAACGGTATAAAAGTTAGCTATTCAGTAAGTGAAGTTTTGCCGGAAAATTATAAGAACAAAATTAGCGGCTTTGACGTGACGAATACTTTGTATGGAAAAGTCGAAGTAAGTGGCACGAAGACCTGGAAATATAATGGCGCGCCAGATCGCGTACGTCCTGCAAAGATTACGGTTGTATTGCTACAGAACGGCACTAAATATCAAGAAAAAGTATTAACCGAAGACGACGTGACGACTTCTGACGACGAAGAAGATAGCGCGGTTTGGGAATTTGTCTTTGAAGATTTGGATAAATACGACGAGAATGGCGTTCTTTACGAATACACGATTGAAGAGCTAGAAGTGGATCAATTCGAGACGGTAATTGAAGAAACCGATATTACGAATACCTATAAGCCAGATTTGATTAATATCCATGTAGATAAGGTATGGCTAAATGATTCCGAAGCGGATCGTCCGGGCAAGATCGATGTCGAACTTATCCGCGACGGAGAAGTGATTGAAACTGTTGAGTTGAATAACGAAACTGGCTGGGAATATGATTGGGAAGATCTGGATTCTAACTACGAATATACGGTGCATGAATCATACCAGATCCCTGGTTATTATCCTGGTGTAACAAAGGGCGACGTAGAGCACGGCTTTACGATTGAGAATAAGAAAATACCAAAGAACCCTAAGACATTTGACGGCGTGGGCGTTGCTGGCGTTGTGCTTGCCGCTTCCACCGTCGCTGGAGCAGCGATAACTATCCGTAAACGTCGATAGTGTGGAGAAGGCCCCTCTTTATGAGGGGCTCTTTTTTTGTTAAAATAAATGTGTTGGCCCGGTAGCTCAATGGATAGAGCGGCTCCGTCCTAAGGAGAAGGTTGTGCGTTCGACTCGCACCCGGGTCACCAATTCGAACTAAAAATGCGTATTTTGGCAGTTTTTCTCCTCGTTGCTCGATGCGTAATCGCGCAAGAGTCGAAGAAACTACCAATCTACGCATTTTTATTTTCGAATTAAGGTGCGGGACTCCTTTCGTTGGGTATCTTGATGCATGGTATAATATGCTTATGGATTTTGAGGGTCAAAGAGCTGACGAAGAAGTAAAATATATCTTCCGCCGTCATCCAATTACTGCAATAAAAGGCGTATTTTTCTTGATTGTTATGGTCGCGGTGGGTTATCTGCCTACATTGATGTGGCCGGGCGATAGCCGGATGTTCTTGGTTTGGCTAGCGTTTTCCGTGGTGGGATTGCTCGGACTCGGTTATTGCTACATGCTTTGGTATTTTAGTTTTTATATGCTAACGAATCAGAGGCTACGCCAGGTGCGTCAGAAGGGAATGTTTAAGAAGACCGTTGTGGATTTAGACCTAGAAAATATCCTAAGTGCATCCTATGGGCAGCATGGGGTTTTCGCTACGATATTTAATTACGGTACGATTTTGGTTCAGACGAGTGCCGGGGATCTTACCATGAGCATGGTGAGTAAACCTGAAACCGTGTATAATGAATTAGGGGATGCGGCGCATATTGCACGCAAAGTTGAAGAAAAAGAAAATGAAGATTAGTGAAAAGATAAAAGCCAAGAAAGATAAGAAATCCGAGGCAATTACTCAGCAGAATATTGAGGAAAGCCGCGAGAAGATTATTTCTAAGGGCAAAAAGTTTAAGTATCCATTCCAGTATGCTAAGCACAGGCTGATGTTTAATGCGGTTTTGATTGGCGTAGTGGCTGTTGGTACTTTTGCTTTGGTTGGCTGGTATCAGCTATATAAGGCGCAGAATACCGGCGAAGTGATGTATCGTTTCACGCGCTCGATTGGTCTTTCTGTGGCAAATGTTGATGGCGTAAAGGTACGTTTCAGCGATTATTTGATGCTTTATAGGAGCTCGATTGCGTCCGTAGAACGTCAGCAGGGTGCTTTCGACGATTCTGATGCATCGAAACAACAAAAGGAATATTACAAGCGCCAGGCACTAAACGCCGCAGAAGATTACAGTTTTGCGATGGCGAAGCTTGATGAGGCTGGAAAGTCTGTTACAGACGAAGAAATTGATGAAGTAATTGAAGAGCACAAGACGATCGATGGCGAAAAGCGCAGTGATGAGGCCTTTGAGGGGATTATTCGCGATAATTTTGGCCTTAGCGTAAAGGAATATCGCCGCTGGATTATGTTGTCCTTGGCAAAGAAGAAGGCGTCTGTAGAATTCGATCAAGATGCGAAGAAATTGCGCGACGAGATTGCGACTAGCCTGAAAGTTGTGACTGATTTTAATGAGTTAATGAAGGGCTATGAGGGCAACGATCAGGTCGGTTTTGAGATCGTAGAGGATGTCGAATACACGAATCTGGATAGTGGCCGTGCGGCGGCAGCAGCAAAGTTACAAAACGTTGGCGATATGACGGACTTCTTCGTATCGAAGAATGGTGATGGCTATTATATCGTGAAGCTACTAAACAAGACCGATACTAAGGTGTCCTATGCGTCTATCTGGGTACGTTTTAAATGGGTAGATGATCAAATGGCGAAGCTGCGTCAAGATGGCAAAGTTGTAGAGAAAATTGATTTGACGGCTAAAGATTCAAGCGAAGAAGAAACGGCGTCGGAAGAGAATAATACTGAAGAAGAAAAATAACCCCCACTATAGGGGGCTATTTTTTGTTGCGGAAAGTATAGAGCGCGATGCTTGTTGCGACGGATAAATTCAGGCTGTCGACATTACTGCTTTGCAGGATGAAGATTGGCTGGGCAATATGGGCAAAATCGCTCGGAAGACCGGCGGCTTCGTTGCCGAAGATGAGGGCATAGTTGCTGTCTTCTAAGTGTAATTCCGAAAGCTGTTTGGCCGTATCGTCTAGCATAAAAGCGTAGTATTTGCGGTTAGCGTTGAGCTTGGCGTAGTCTTCAAAGGCTGCGAATTGCTGGATATTTAGATGAAAAACTGCGCCCATAGACGCGCGGATGACTTTTGGATCGTAGGGGTCTACGGCCGGCGTAATAATAGCAAGATTTTCGTAGCCAAAAGCGACTGCGCTGCGCATTATAGTGCCTAGGTTGCCGGAATCGGATGGATTTACGAGGACAAGATGCGGGGCTTCTGGCGTGAATTGCAGTGGGGAATCTGGCTTTTTGAATTCGGCTGCGAGAAGGCAGTTGTCTTTTGCGCCGAGGATATTAAAAGCCTTTGTGGTTTCGATAACTTCAATGTGTTTGGCTTGTAATGCGGAGAGAATTTTTTCGAGATCTTCGCCATGCTTGATGTCTGGGCGAATAAAAACACGCTTTATGAGGGAGGGATTGGTTTTTAGGAGCTCAAAAACGAGCGTTGCGCCAAGCGCATAAGAGTATTCAAAATCATGCTTATAGCGAGTAAGCTTCATATCTATATATTATACCATACTTTGACTATTTTTTCAAGGCTTTGACTGACTACTAGCCGTGGCCTCAGCGTTGTTTTTAAGGCCAGTTATGCGGTAATTGATATTGTCCGTGAGACGAACGATGATTTCTGCGCCGTTTTGTAGCGCATAATTTTCAAAACAGCTACCACCGGTGGTATATTGCTTGAAGTCTTTGTCGTTCCAGCAATAGTCGAGGAAATGGGCGTATTTGCCGCTATCGACGAGCTTCTTAGCACTTTTTTCGTTGAAGTACTGGGTATAGAAAGTAGAGCATACGTATGCGTCTGCGTTCGTCATTTTGTTGACGTCGGCCTTACAGGTAATACTATCGATGTCGATGTGGGACTTCTCGGTGGTAGGGAGTTTTTCGTTGTATTTTTTGATGCCAGAGAAGTATGAGTTTAGGGCCTGATTTAGGCCGTTTGCGATGGAATACATCTGGTAGTTATCGAAGTAGACGTAAAGTTCATTTTTGCTGAGTTCGTCCTTCGTTTTGACGAGATAATCGCCGACGATGCGGAATTCGTCGCCAGATTCGAGCCTGATGTATTCGCCCGAAACGGTGAAGTTGCCGTGATGCGTGCTGGAGAGGGTTTTGCGGTAATCTTCGGTTGGGTCACGGTAGTAGGTGAATTCGTATTCTTCGGAGCTGGTAAATTTGATGGTTTGGTCTGAGCTGGCATTGACGGTGAAGAGGCGGCCGGCGAGAGCTTGTGCCATGCGTTCGTCATGATTTTCGTCATCTGGAATGTCGAGACTCGAGAGAGAATTAAAGATTTCGGTAGTGATAGTCTCGGCAGTGTGATCCTCTGACGAGGTAAAAATAAGCTTATCGACAGCGATAAAAATAAGCAGGCCGAACGCAACCACGCCCAAAATAATCGTAACTGGTAGCAGTTTGTTGGCGGTTTTCTGGGGCTGGATGTTGGTGGATTGTTGGTATTGGTATTGCGGTGTATATTGCTGAGGTTGCTGAGGGGCTGGAGCCGGCTGTCCAGGGATGCCATTGTAATAATTCGGCTGCATAGATGTAATTATTTTAACATAAGCGGCATGAGTTTGCGAGATGGCTATTCGGGTTATTTATCGAATTCTTTATCAAATAGGTCGAAGAGAATTTTGAATTCATCGTAGTCGAGCATGAGGTCTGGCTGTTTGTTGGCAATCATCTGCTTGAATTTCTTATATGGCACGAAGATTACTTCCGAGATTTCTTCTTTTTGGAAATCGATTTCTTCGGCGGTTTTGGTAGTTCTTAGGATATAGAGGTCGGCAAATTCGTTATTTTTGAAAGTATTGCCGCCATCGTCGGGGCGCACAAGGGTTTTGATGAATTGTAATTCTTTTGGCTCTACGTCGAGGCCGAGTTCTTCCTTGAGCTCGCGCAGGGCGGCGGAAAGTGGTTCATCGCCAGCCGAGAGATGGCCAGCACAGGAAATATCTAACATGTTTGGAAAGAGGTCTTTGTTTGGTGCTCTTCTTTGAAGAAGTATGTCGCCGTGCTCATTGAGTACCCAGATATGGGCGGAGCGATGCCAGTCGCCGTCTTTGTGAACTTTGCTGCGAGCTTTGATCTTACCGGTTTTATTACCGTTTTCGTCTAGGACGTCAAAGAATTCTTCGGGCATAGATAAAATTATTATAGCCCCTCCACGGAATACCAACAAAAAATACCCTTCGGGCATTCTTCGTTGGTATTGGTGCGGGTGGAGGGAGTCGAACCCTCGTCTTATCCTTGGGAAGGATACATAATAGCCGTTATACGACACCCGCGGATAGGTATATTTTAGCACAGACTGGGAGACTCTGTTATATTAGAGATATGGATAAGCGTAATAAAGCGCCCAAGAAGACGAAAATTGGTTTCGGTGTTTTGGGTTTGGTAATACTAGCAATTGTAACTTTTGGAGGGATTATGCTTAGTAAATCTATTGCTACGAAACAATACGATGGGGATATTGTCTCGTTTTCTTTCCATTCTGGCAGTTATTTTGGTGGTTACGGCGAATATGAGATTAAGAATGAGGGCGGTGAGTTAAAGTTTAGTGCTAGAGGATATAACGGCAAAGATGTAAATGTCGATAAAACTATTAGTGGAGAATATCTAGATAGAATTGATGCTGTATTAAAGAAGTATGATGTGGCGAGCTGGGATGGCTTTAATGAATCTGATGATGATGTGATGGATGGGCATAGTTTTTCGCTGGACGTAGAGTATGATACTGGTGCCACAATCCATGCGTATGGATATATGAAATATCCGAGAAATTACAATCAAGTATCGGATGAATTGTACGAAATAATCGAAGAAATTTTGGATTAAAAAAGATCTCCGCAAGGAGATTTTTTCTTATAATGGCGGGCCCGACGCGACTCGAACGCGCGACCTCCTCCGTGACAGGGAGGCGCTCTAACCAGCTGAGCTACGAGCCCGCATTAGGGTTAGTATATACGAAAAATAATGAAAATGCAAGGGTATAATGCGTCCTGGTATTGACTTTTTGTTGCGTTTATGGTAAAATAAGAATTGTATCTAAAAAATACGATCCTTAAATCTACTTTGGAGGTGTAATTATGAAGAAGATTGGGTGGGGAATCCTCTGCATTATCCTGGTGGTCACAGTTATTGCTGGTGTCATGCTGACTCCGGAACTGAGGGCCAAGGTTATCAAGTCCGAAGAACATGGAACGTCTGAAGCAAAGGAGGTGAAACTCGAGCTGGTCTATACAGGCCAGAAACCTGACGGTGTTGGATCCGTGCAAAGCTTCGCTATCACTGATGACTACTTTGTCATCGCGGGCAGGCCGAACGGAAGTGCCGAAGAAGGAGGCGAGACGAAAAATCAGCTGATGCTGATTACGCGCGACAAGCTGGTTGATGTTACCGCAAACCATATTCCTGCTGGGAAGACCTACGAGCTTGGGCATGCAAACGGCATGACCTTTAACCCCGATAAGGGAGAACTCGTGGTGGTCGGTATGCGTAACGACGAAGGCAAGCTTGAATTCGCGGCGAGAATCGACGCGAGAACCTTCGAGCCGATTGCGACGGTCAAGATGCCTTGCTACGGCGGCAGCATTGCGTACAATGACAAGTTCAACTACTACATGGTGCGCTCTGGCAAAACGCTTTACCGTATCACTGATGTGCCTGGCATCAAGAAGGAAACGTTCGAGACGAACGTGGAGTTTACTTCGCAAGACATCGGCTACTACAATGGCTACACCTATGTTTGCAACTGGGTGAGCGATGCGACGACGGACCGTGCGGTTCAGCTCGGACTTAAGCAACACCAAAACCTGATTTACAAGGTGGATGCGCGTGGAACCATCGTGCAGACCTTCATTATCAGGGATCCGCTCCTGGAGCTCGAGAGTATCGATTTCGTTGACGGTAACGCGTATGTTCTGATGAACGGCGTAGGTGATCAGTCTGCGAACTATTTCATCTATCGAGTATCCTTTGACAGCGACGATCTGAAGTAAGAGAAACCCCGAGCCCGGCTACACGCTGGGCTCTTTCCATTTTTGTGGTATAATACGAGTACGGACGCCGTTGTAGCTCAGCTGGCAGAGCAGCTCATTCGTAACGAGCAGGTCGCTGGTTCGATCCCAGTCAACGGCTCCATTTTTTGTTGTTTGATATAATTAGCTTATGAAAAGAATCCCGAACGCTAACTATGATTATTATGATGTGCCGAAGCTCGGCGATCTGAAGGAGTTGATTGAGCTTCGTAAAGATTCGAATAAGACAGCGTTCATGTATCGCGTAGACGGGAAAATTGTAAAGAAATCTTTTAAAGATGCCTACAATGATGTGCGCTATTTGGCGCGCTATTTTAATGAATATTACAAGGGGAAGAATATCGCGATTGTGGGCGAGAATAGCTACGCGTGGCTAGTTTGTTCCCTAGGGATTGTCTTGTCTGGAAATGTTTGCGTTGCGCTAGATAAAGATGCGGATGCAGAAACTTGGAAAAAGCAGTTGCGCCAGACGGATGTTCGAGCGGTGTATTATTCGGATAACTATTGCGAGGGTGTACCAGAGATTTTTCGCAGGAGTTTTCCGCTAGAGGAATGGGAGAGCTACCGAAAGGAAGGCCACCGTTGCAGCAATAAGAGTAAGGTGGATGCGGACGCGGATGCGATGATATTCTTTACATCTGGGACGACCGGGTATGGCAAGGCTGTAGTGCTTTCGCAGAAAAATATTATTACTGATATTTGGGCGGCGTCTTCTATTTATACGACGAAGGGGCGTGCGTCTAGTTTTTTGCCGTATCATCATGCGTTTGGCTATGTGACGTCGCTTTTGATGCCGTATTATTATGGATGTTGCACATATATTAGCAGTAGCTTGAAGCATTTGACGGATGATTTTAAGGCAGGGAAGCCGGATACGATTTTTGCTGTGCCGATGGTAATGGAAACGATGTATAAGCAGATTTGGCGTACGGCAAGGCGTGAAAAGCGTGAGAAAAAGCTTGCTTTTGCGATTAAAGCCAGCGATGCAATGTTAAAAATCGGGATCGACATGCGTTCAAAATTGTTTAAGTCGATTTTGAGTGAATTTGGCGGCAAGTTGGATTATGTAATTTGTGGCGGCGCGCATCTAGACGTGAAGTACGTGAAGTGGTTCCGCAGTGTTGGCGTGGAAGTATTGGTCGGTTATGGAATTACGGAATGTTCTCCGGTAGTTGCCGTGAACAGAAATCATTTTAAACGTGACGGCAGTGTTGGGCAATTGTGTCGTGATGTGGATGTGAAGATTGTTGATGGCGAGATTGCGGTTGGTGGCGATATTGTGATGAAGGGCTATTATCATGACAAAAAAGCCACGAACGAAGTATTAAAAGACGGATATTTCTACACGGGCGATCTTGGCATGCTGGACGAAGACGGCTTCTTGTTTATTACCGGTAGAAAGAAGAATCTGATTATTCTGAGTAACGGCGAAAATGTGAGCCCGGAGGAAATTGAAAAAGAGCTTTCGCGCGATAAGGGCGTGACGGAAGTGGCCGTTTATGAATCCGGGAATAGAATTATTGCGTCAGTTTATCCAAGCGAGGGGTATTTTGGCGACCAAGATTACTTCGATGAGTTAATTTACGGTTATAATAGTGATAAGCCGAAGAATCGTCAGATAGCGATGGTGCGAGTGCGTAGCAAAGCATTCCCGCGTAATAATAACGGAAAGGTTCTTCGAGATAAGTTAATAGAGGAAGATAATTATGAAAGATAAAGTAATCAATTTAATTGCTGAGACGCTAGATGTCGACAAAAAGAAAATTAACGAGAAGACGAATCTTGTAAAAGATCTTGAAGTTGAATCTTTGGATTTGGTTGATCTTGTTGGCGCTTTTGAGGAAGAATTTGGTGTAGAGATTGCCGACAAGGATATTAAAAATTTGCAGACTGTGGGCGATATTATTAAATACGCCGAGGAGCATGAAGCCTAAAATCTTCATAGCGCGGGGAATTAGTTCTAAAGAGCTATTAGATTCAGTTTTTGATAGATATAATATAAAAGACCGGATGCTTAAGTATGGAGAATATGGAAAGCCATATTTAGCGTCCGGCGATTTGTTTTTTAATCTTAGTCATTGCGGTGACATGGTAGTTTGCGCGGTTTGCGACAGAGAAGTTGGCGTAGATATTCAAAGAATTGATTATCGTAAAAATGTGATAAATAAAGTCTGTAGCCAAGAAGAGGCGACGGAAATCCGGACGCCGGAAGATTTTACGAAAATGTGGGTACTAAAAGAAAGCTATGCGAAATGCGATGGCAGGGGACTGTCGTATGGATTTAAAAATATTGATACGAGAAATATTAATAATTCAGAAGTTTTTAAGGTTGAGGACTTTTTAGTGGCTACATGTTATAATACAAGGTAGCTCTAATGAATATTTTATATTGTGGCGACAGGAATATCCTGGACGGACTAATAATTTCTGTTTTATCTTTGGCGAAGCAAACTAAGGAAACGCTTAATATTTTTGTGCTCACGATGTATATGAAGGGCTATGAGCAGATACCTTTTGAGGTGATTGAAAAGCTTGATGAAATCCTAAAAGTAAAGAATCCGAAACATAATATTCAGCTGATTGATATTACGGAAGTATTTATGAACAACATGCCGAGGATGAATCTTTCGACATTTTTTACACCTTATTGCCTCTTGCGTCTCTATGCGGACCTGATTAAAGAATTACCAAAGAAGCTGCTTTATTTAGATACGGATGTGGTTGCGCTTGGTCCGCCAGAGAAGTTGTATCGTATGAACAATGATAAGTATGAATTAATTGGTGTAGCAGATTATTATGGCCAGCATTGGATTCATACTGATAGCATTTTTGAAGACAATTATATGAATTCTGGCGTATTATTAATGAATATGGACTTGATTCGCGAAACCGGTCTATTTGAGAAGGCTCGCAAGCGTGTAAAGTGGGCTAAGATGCTTTTGCCGGATCAGACGTCTTTGAATCTTTATGCGGAACACAAGCTTTTGGTTGATCGTAAATTTAACGAACAAAAGAAAGAAACCGAAGATACGATTTTTCGCCATTTTACGACCACATTTAAATTCTGGCCATATTTCCATACGCAGAAAATCAAGCCTTGGAATATCGAGAAGTTGCATGATGTTTTAGATTGCCATGCATTTGACGATATCTTAGATGAATACATGGATGTAAGAAAGAAGGTGCTAAAATGAAACGCTTACTAGTTCCAGTATTCTTTACGGCCGATGAGAATTATGCACCGTATCTTTCTACGGCGCTGGCATCCTTGATTGATCATACGAGCAAAGAGAACGATTACGATATCAATGTTATTTATCATAATATGAAACGCAGCACGATGCGCAAGCTCGAGAAGATAGGTAAAGATGTCGATAACGTAAAGATCATCCTGACCGAGATGCAGGAAACATTGACTGGTATTTCTGATCGCAAGGAAACACGTTTGAAGGCTGACTGCTTTACGCCGACGATTTATTATCGTTTGTTTTTGCCGGAGATGTTCCCGCAGTATGACAAGGGTATTTATCTGGACAGCGATATTATCGTACTTGGCGATGTAGCTGAGCTATTCAAAAAAGATCTTGGTGAGAAAAATATCTTGGCAGCATGTACCGACATGTCTACTCAGGCAAACGAGTTATTCTGTAAGTACTTTGAGGATGCAGTGGGTGTGCAGCATGATAAATATTTCAACTCTGGTGTACTTCTGATGAATTTCAAGAAATTCCGTGATGAGGAATTCTGCGAGCATTTCTTCTATATGCTAAACAAGTATGATTTTGACACGGTTGCGCCAGACCAGGATTACTTAAACGCGCTCTGCAAAGATCGCGTGATGTATCTTGGATACGAGTGGAATACGATGCCTTCGGGTGGTTTTACGCATATCGATAATCCAATGATTGTGCATTACAACTTGTTCTTCAAGCCATGGCATTATGATGGTACTGAATATGAAGAATATTATTGGCCGTATGCGAATAAGTCTGCATTTATTCGCGAAATTATGCGCGAGAAGAAGTCTTTTACGCGTAAGAGTAAAAAGAGCGATGAAGAACGCTTGCGCCAAATGTCCGAACGCGTAGAAGAAATATTAAAAGGTGAAGTTACTTTCAAAAAGATTTTCGACGACGGTAAAGAAAAAAGAGGTTAAAAATGATTATTGGCGGCGATAAAAGTGAAACAATCATTAATATTCAAAAGAATATTAGGGCTGAGGAATATAACAAAAAGGCCGAGCCAGATGATCCTAAATTGACGGATGAGGAAGTTGAGCAATATTTAGCTGAGTTTGAAAAAGGTCGCTCCAATAAGGTTTTACATGCTATCAAAAAGTGCGGTGCTTTTGCTATCGTAGATGTTGCATGGTTGATGCACAAGGGTGTGACGACTTTTGAGGGTTTGGAAAATTTGGATGAAATTAAGGCTGGAGCAATTGTAACTTGTAATCACTTTAATCCAATTGATAGTATCTTTGCGCGTGCGGTAATCAGAAAAAAATTCAAGAAAACGCCATATATTGTGATTCAGGAAACGAACCTTGCTATGCCTGGTGCAAAAGGTTTCTTGATGAATAATTTAAACATGGTTCCGCTCGTAAAAGCGCCAAACTATATTTTGAAAAAATTCGTACCTCGGATTAAAGAGTTGATTGAAGCGGGGGAATTTGTACAAATTTATCCAGAGGAAGAGCTTTGGTTTAATTATCGTAAGCCTCGACCATGCAAGCGCGGTACGTATTTATTTGCCGCGCAGGCAAATGCACCGGTTGTGCCGATTTTCGTTGAGATGATTGATTTAGACAAAGACGATAATGAGCAGTTTAAGAAATTAAAATATGTTGTTCATGTTTTGAAACCAATTTATCCGGATAAAAAGCTGAATAATAAGCAAAATAGCATTAAAATGGCCGAAAAAGACTATGCTGAACGCGTAGAATGTTACGAAAAGTGTTACGGCAAAAAGATTGATTACAAATATTCCAAGTGGGATATTGCTGGTCTGAAATAATTATTTCTTAGATTTTTTACGATAAGTAACGTATTCGAAAGTGCTGTGTTTCGCGCGGCGTTCCATGGTTTTTTGGACTTCGTATTTGAGGCGTTTTTGCGCATCTTTCTTTGAGAGATCTTCGGATGCTTTGAATGGTCCGTCGATATAAATTGTGATTTTTGGTTTTTTGAAGATGCGACTTTTTTGATAGGTTGTTGTTGCTACGTATACTGGTTTTCGCACTTTAATCGGGAAGTGAAAAGCTGCGTCGGATAGTGGACGAATTTTTGTGTAATATGGCCACAAATGTTGTTCTGGGTAGATTACGATACAATCGCCGATTTTGATACGGCGCGAAATGGTTTGGTTGAATTTTTTGAAATCTTCTATATTGTCTGGGATTGGAATTGCGCCAGCCATAGGAAGAAGCTTGCCAACAACCGGAATGCCGAGATTTGATGGGCTGCAAATAATTGATGGGCGAGTTGGAAAAGTCATTGCAAATGGATTTACAACGTCGCCAAAAGTCTGAGTATGATTCGAATAGAGATAGTAGCCACCAAATAAACGTGCCTTCAGAAGAAGGTGACGGTTTTTGACCGTGATGTGTGCAAAGAGTTTCATGTAGATTAAATCTAATACTACGACGACAGCATAGAGAACTAGCGACAATGCATGATAGATTGGACTAATATGCATCCATTTGTAATCGGATGGAATTTTGCAATCCTGATTTTTTGTTTCAGCAAAATCGTGATCAAAGGAATTGTAGTAATAAATTTTTTTGGTCTTTTCTTTGCTCATCTAAGCTTATTATATACCCAACAGATAATAAAACTGATGAGATTTGCGCAGACGATTGATGCGCCGCTAGGTAGATTGAAGGAGTAAGAAGCGGTTAGGCCGAAGATAAATGTAATTACAGATATTGCTACCGAAAAAATAACGATTGATTTGAAGCTTTTTGACATTAATCTAGCGGAAATGCACGGGAAGATGATAAGGCTGGAAATGAGCAGGGCGCCCATCATGTGCATTCCAAGTACGATGATTACTGAGCAGATAGCCGCAAGGATGGCATTATATAAGTCGGTCTTGATGCCAACTGATTTTGCGAATCGTTCGTCGATAGTTATGGCAAATATTTGGCGGTAAAAAGTGAAGTAAAGAAGAATAGATGCGATTGCGACTATGGCGATGATTATTATGTCGGTTTGGTTTATTGCGAGAATACTGCCGAATAAGTATGAGTTGATGTCGATATTGCTACCTGGCGAAAGGGCGTTTACGACGGCGCCAATTGCGAGGGTGGATGTGGATAGAATGGCAATGGCGGCATCGCCGTTTATGTGTTTGCTATTGCTAATCCTGAGGATTAGAAAAGATGCGATTAGCACTGTAGGGATGGCGAAATATAAAGGCGTAAAACCGAGTGATAGTGCTATTACGGTAGCGCCAAAAGCGACGTGTGATAGGCCGTCACCGATCATTGATTGACGACGCAGAATTAGATTCGTGCCGAGAAGCGCGGCGCATATGGAAATTAGAATACCGGCGATAAATGCACGTACGATAAAGTCATATTGGAACATATTTATGAAATCAGTGAGCATGAATCCTCCTTACGTATTCGTCTGTGCTTCCGAAGAATGGAGAATCGTGATCGAGGGATAGTATTTTGTTGCCGAGTAGGTTCTTGTGGTCTAGGTCGTGCGTTACCATGATGATTGTTAGATTTTCGGTTTTGTTGATTTTCTTTAGTAGCGTATAGAAAGAAGATTTGGAATTGTAGTCCAAGTTGTTTGAAGCCTCATCGAGGATTAGTAGTTTAGACGTGGCGCAGAGTGCTCGCGCCAATAATATTTTTTGGCGTTGGCCGCCGGATAAGTTGGAGTAACTGTCGTTTTTTAGTGATGAAATACCGAGAGTTTTTAATGTGTCGTCGGCACGTTTTTTGTATTTGCTACTAACAAAATGCGTTTGGTTTAGCAATCCGGTATATACTATTTCGTTGACGGTGGCGGGAAAATCTTCTGGGATGTTGTTATGCTGCGGTAGATAGCCGATGAAATTGCGTTTTAGTTCTTTGTCTAGAATGATATTTCCGGAATGTATTTTTGCTTCGCCAAGGATTGCTTTTAGGAGCGTGGATTTTCCGCTACCGTTTGGTCCAACAATGCAGAGAAAATCTCCTTCTTCTAGGGAAAAAGATAGGCTGTCTATGACTTTGTGTTTTCCGTACGTGACGGTGATGTTTTTTACATTAATCAGCGGCATATAGCAAAGCCTCCAGCATTTCGTAGTTGCGATTGTATAGTTCATATAATCCAACGTTATTATCATAATCTTCCAGAGTAACGGTTTCGCCGGAATATAGGGTTTTTATTTCTGCGCCAGTTGCATCTTTGATCGTGTTTGCGATTTTTTGATTAGAAAGTTCGAGCGTGTAGACAGTTTTTTGCTTTTGCGATTTTACAGTTTCGATAAGTTCTGATAGTTTCGCGGAAGATACTTCTGCATCATGTGAACAGCCCGAAAATGCGGCGATATATTTGAAGCCATATTCGTGAATGAAGTATGCAAAAGGGAAACGGTCTGCTACTATGATTGTGTTTCCATTGTTGTGCTTTTGGAGCTCGGAAAAACGTTCATCGATTTCTTGCATTTTTGCGATGTAATCTTTTGCGTTTTGGCTGATTTCTTGTTGTTTCGCTGGATATTTTCCTGATAGGACTGATGATACTTTTTCTACTATTTTTATGACGTTTTTTGGATTTGCCCAAATGTGCTCGTCGTATTCGCCGTGCTCGTGCCTATGTTCTTCTTCAAGGTTTTCGACGAGATCCATAGTGCGTATGACGGTGGCGCCTTCTTTTGTGTCTTCAAGGATTTTTTCAATCCATTCTTCGGATTCGCCACCATTATATATAAGTACGTCGGCTTCTTTGATATTAATAATGTCTTCCGGCGTTGGCTCATAATCGTGCAATTCCGTGCCCGGCTTGATAATGAGCTTTACGCCGTCGTCGCCGTAGATTGACGACGTAATGTCGTAGAGCGGAAAAATAGTTGTGACGATTTTGTAGTCTTTCTTCCTGATTGATGGGGAAAGTAGTAGGGCAGCAATTCCTGCAACAATTGCTAACGTAAAAATAATCTTTGCGATGAGTTTAGTTTTGTTTTTCATCTAGCCCCCTACAGTTAGAGCAAAGTCCTTTTATGGTGAGGTTGCTCGTTATCAATTTGAAATCGTGTTCTTTGTTTAAATGTTTTGAGAGGCTATTAATTTGCTCGCAGTCGAGATGATGTATTTTGTGGCACGAAATACATTCTAGATAGCAGTGATTATCGGCTTCGCATGGTTCAATGTAGCGGTAATTGGCTGTGTTGTTTTCGCCGAGGGATTTTTTTACTAATCCGATAGATTCGTATTCGTCCAAAATACGGTATATTGTGCTGACGCCTAAATGCTTATTCTGGGCGTCTAACTTTTCTTCTAAATCTTTGACGGTAAAGGGAGTGTCATAGCTTTTTGCGAGGGAAAGTATGGTGTCTCGATTCGCGGAATGATATTTAATAGTAGCCATGCCAAAATATTAGCACGGCTACTACAAAAATGAAAATGATTTTTATTTTTTAATTACTTCTTTCGGAGAATACGAGTTAAAACGAGAGAGAAGTAGGTAGGTGACGATTGCGCCCATGGCGAAGAACTCGGCACTGGTTAAAACGAAGTTGATTAATAATTTAGCGTTATCGGCAGATGGTACTGATTCTTCAACATTTTGTTGCGTTGGCTGCTGCGCTGGTTGTTGTATTTCATCTGTGGATGCTTCTTCGCTTGTATCGGCGGTGGCATCTTCCGTTGAATTTTCGGCAGGTAATTCTTCGCTATTTTGCTGATTGCCTGGGCGAGTTCTTCTACTGCTAGTTCCGTCCTGTGATGAATTGGAGTTGTTATTCTGATTCATTTCCGGCGGGGTTCCCATGTTTCCATTCATCTGAGGCATATTGTTACCTGGGGCAAAGTTGCTGGACGGGCTACTTACTTCGACTGAATTTAGGCCGTCATTGATCGTAAATACGGCGGCGCAACCGAGCGCTACCAATGCGATGATCATTATTATGTTTGCGGTTAAACGTTTTGAATTATTCATGTCGTATTCTCCTTAAATGTATTCTCATGATACTTTGCGTAGTTTAATTAATCCTTAAAAACCTGAAAGAGCCGGAATAAGCGTAAGAACTATCATTTTAAGAGATATATGGTAGAATATATGTAAGCTATGAAAGAATTAGCGGAAGAAATAAAAACGATCTGGAAGAAGGATCGTGGCCTGTTTTGGTGGATTGCGGCTCAGTTTTTGATTGCCGTTGTTCTATTTGTTCTTCCGATTATTAATCTTAATCCTAACCACCCAAAGGTATATGCACGCTACTCTGATATCAGTAATGGCTATTCCTCTAGCTATTGGTGGTATTTAGTTTCTTTTTCGGTGCTAGCTTTTGCGTTTGGGATTGGTCATAATTTACTAAGTATTAAGTTATATACGAAGCGCGGCAAAGATATTGCGCGCTTGTTCTTGGGTGTAAGTATTGCAATGGCGATAATTGCAATTAAGTTTTTGATGAGTATTATCGGAGAAGGATAAAATGTCGAAGGTACGCGAAATTCCTACGGGTAAACGCACGCCACTATACCGTTTCTTTGAGATGTTGCCGGCGATGATTAGCTATGGGATGATTATTTTGCTTTTTGTACTATCGGCAATTTCACCAATTCTTGGTTCGGCATATATTTTGCTAATTGTGATTATTACGCTTGTAAAAGCAATTGGCGTCGCGTATAGGGTGGTACAGGGTTACAATACCGTGAAGAAAGGTATTGGCGTAAATTGGTCGAAACGTCTTGCGGAGCTTGAGAATCCGGAAGAAAGCTACGATAAGCTAGCTGGATCCAAAAAACATGAATATGACTATGATACGCACCTTCGTAATCTTTGTATGATGGCAGCGGCGGAAGAAGGATATTTTCCGAAACCAAGCCAAGTTTACCATGCTGTTATTGTGACGATGTATAACGAGACGTTGGACGTTTTGGCGCCGACTTTGGATAGCATTGTAAAAACTACCTATCCAAAAGATAGGATGATTGTTGTGATTGCGTATGAGGAGCGCGGCGGTGAAAATGCAGAAAAAGTAGCTAAGACTTTGGAAAAAAATTATTCAAAGAAATTCGGTGGCTTTATTTTGGCAAAACATCCAGATGGCATTCCTGGAGAAGTCGTGGGCAAGGGCGGAAACATTACGAACGCCGGTAAGGTTCTGAAGAAATATGTAAGAGAGAAGGGCTTGCGCTATGGCGATGTAATCGTGACGACGCTCGATAGTGATAATAAGCCCCACGAGTGCTATTTTGACCAGGTTGCGTATGAATTTATTGTTCACGAAGACAGGAAGCGCTTGAGCTATCAGCCAGTTTCGATTTTTACGAATAATATTTGGGATGCGCCGGCAGTAACTCGCGTTGTTGCATGTACGAACTCATTCTGGAATTTGATTTGTACGATGCGTCCACATACTTTGCGCAATTTTGCCTCACATTCACAGCCGCTTGATGCTCTGGTTGAGATGAATTTTTGGAGTACGCGCACGATTGTGGAAGACGGCCATCAGTATTGGCGTTCGTTGTTTTACTTTGATGGAAATTACGATGTATTGGCGATTCGCGCGCCAATCTATCAGGATGCCGTATTGTCGGATACGTTACTCAAAACCCTGAAGGCGCAGTGGATTCAGCTACGCCGCTGGGATTATGGCGCATCAGATGTGGCATTCGTAGGCGAATATATGCTATCCAAGGATCGTACGGTGCGATACTTGTCCCTGATTCCTAAATTCATCCGTCTTTTGGATGGTCACGTTACGCTTGCGGCATTTGCGCCGATTGTAGCGTTTGGTGGTTGGGTGCCACTCTTGTTTAATATTGAGTCACGCGATTTGTTGGCGCATAACTTGCCGGTAGTGGTGAGCTATATACAAACGGTTGCAATGATGAGCTTGTTTGCGTCAATTATTTTGTCGATCAAAATGCTGCCACCGAGGCCAAAAAAATATCGTAGTACCAAAAAGATTATCATGGTTTTGCAATGGATAATGTCGCCAGTGATTGCTATTGTCTATACATCGTTTTGTGCATTCTATTCGCAGACGAGGTTATTGATTGGTTCCTATATGGAAAAGTTTGACGTTACGGAAAAAGTCGTCAAAAAATAGATAAATTTCAAAAGTATTGTACTTGTGCTTTTTCGGAAGCACTTTTTTGATTAAAGTAGTCAAAAAAGGAGGTAAATAGACATGGTTACATGATATTAGCGCAAAAGTAATAACTTAAGGAGGAGAAATGAATAAGAAAATATTGGGTGGTTTTTTGTTGGCCGCAATTACGGCGTTCTGCGTGCCTTTTGCCAATTTCGCATCAGCCGTAACGGTAAGCGAAAATGCGGACAGTCCGCAAAGCATGACAATACATAGGTATGTACACGGCGTAACGAATCCGGTTACAAATACATTTACATATAGCATTACGGAAGATCCGAATAATCCGGCCAAAGTAAGTAATCTGCCGGAAAGTGCAACGATTGAATTTGACGCAGTGCAGCCATCGAATGGGCTAGCTACGGGATCTACGGTATTGGATTTGTCTGGAGTTGGTTTTAGTGCTCTGGGAGATTATAAGTTCCATATTAAAGAGATTAGCAGCAGCAACTCTAATACATATCCGAAAAGCAATAAAGAATATATCGCCATGGTCTCTGTGCGTAACGAAGTTGACGAGAATGGCAAGCCGACGGGTAACTTTATCCCAACTTTAGTAGCTCAAGCAAGGGATGCCGAATCCGGAGACAAGACCGAGGTCGTTTTTGAATCTTCTGCGAAATTTACTTATATTGAAATTTCGAAGGAAGTTACTGGTAACTTAGGTGAGAGCGACAGGTATTTCTTGTTTTCACTGTCCGTAAATGGTGCCAATAAAGGCGATAAATTCGTAATTGAGGGTCAGGATGACGAGATCGTTGTTGATGGTCAGACTGTTCAACCATCGAAAGAATACGTTGTCGGTGAGAGCAACAAGATTTATCTAAAACATGGTCAGACTATTACGATTGGCAAAAGTGGCGATTTGGCTCAAATGCCTATCGGATTATCCTATGCTCTCGTAGAGGCCACGCCTGCTGGATATACGACATTTATTAATGGTGTAGAGAAGAGCTCTACTGGATGGTTGGCTACGGCCGCAATGGAAAATGGAGAGATAACCGAAGCGAATAAGATAAAGTTCGTGAATAATAGAGAATCCGCCGTACTAACCGGCATTACTTCGGCGATTGCTCCGATTGCTGTCTTGGCTGTATTAGGAGTTTGCGGTTTGGCAATTACTCGTAAGTTGCGAAAAAGCGGAAGATAATGAAAATTAAAAAAGCTAAAGGGCGCGAATGCTGGCGTCTTTTAGCTCGGGTGGGGTCCATTGGTGTTTTATTGATTGTATTCTTCTCATTCTTTTCGGTTGAGCGGATAGAAGGAGATGATTTGTCACCGAACTATAAGGATGGAGATTTAGTGCTAAGAAAAAAAGCCGGGAATGAGACGTATTTGCTTTTGAGAATTAGGGGGTTTGATGGTTAAAACTGTTAGCCGCTGTATTGATATATTGTTTATCTTCGTTGTTTGTATGTCAGTTTTGATTTTAACCTATGTCCTTTATGACACTGTTGTGGTGGCTAATAGTTCTGAATTGGAGGAAGATATTGCGGTAATTGAACCCAAAAAAGATGATGATGACTTTAATTTTGATGAGCTAAAAAGACTAAACTCTAATATAGTCGGATGGATAAGAATAGACGATACAAATATCAATTATCCTGTTCTGCAGACTGATGATAACTCATATTATTTATCTCGGAATTATCGAGATGAATTTTCCGTAGCGGGGAGTATATTTTTGGATTATCGTGATGATATATTGCTGGATGATTTCTTGATTATTTATGGGCACAGAATGAGCTACGGCAAAATGTTTTCTGATGTTACAAAATATGCAGAGCAAGGATTTTTCAATGATCATCTTAATGGAGCGTTGTATTCGGAAGACGCGATTTTTGGATTGGAGGCGATTGGGTTTGCAAAAATAAGTGCTAACGAAAAGGATATTTATGGAATACATAGAAACACCGATAAAATAATCAGTATCTTAAAACAAAAATCATATTATTGAAGGACAAAAGACGCGAGTAGATATGTTTTGTTATCTACTTGTGATGGGAAAGATAAGTCGCTGAGGAATGTATTATTGTTGGTTGTTCGGTAAGTATTTAGGCGAAGATTCACAATGTTCATAAAATTCGGATGGAGTGAGGTGCGGCTTAGGGGTAGGGTATTCATAGATGACGATGTAATCTTTATCGCATTTATTTTGTAGTTCATCTTTGATGAATATCTTCCGTATCGTTGCGATAGCTTCGTCTGTTGAATTGAATACGTGTGTGCCGGCATGTTTTTCCCATGCGTGCTCATACCAGTAGACTTTATTGTTGTGGCTAAATAATAAAAAGGTATGGGTACGCATTTTTGGATTGGTATCCTCACTGTAGTGAATTATGTTGTATGCGGAAGCTTTTATTTTTGCCTCGGCAAGGATTTTTCTCTCCAATTCGACTTGATCCCAACAGACGCCATATTTAGTCTTTAATAATTCGTCTGGTGACTGCAGACGGTAATCTTTCGCGAAATCTCCGGATAAATCTGGATAAGTGTAGCCATGGGCGTCTGCCCAACCATATTTGATTTGATCCATGGTCTTGTTTAGCTCTTCTATGAAGTCCATAACCTTATTATAACCGAGATGCTAAGCATAAATGGTATAATGAATAAAACTAATAGAGGTTATTAATGGTGAATGGAGAGCTAGAACGCGACAAGAAAGATCGCATCACGGGTTGGGAGGGGATAGAAAAAGGCCCAGACGTGCTGGAGACGTCTAATGCTGAAGATGATGAATCCTCTATCTCGGAAAATGATATTGAGTATTTCAAAAAGAACCCTAAAGAATTAAGCGATTTGGTTGCGGACCTAGTTAAACTTCGTGGTGGCGCAGATGCTATCAAAGAGGGGGCAACATGGGATAAGGATATGCGCGCTTATGTTGGTGCGGATGGTCTACCTCGTGACTGGGCGCATCTTACTGGTTACCTAAAACGGAATCCCGATGCAATTGGTCAGGTCTTGAAAGAATATAACGAATTACAGGCGGCTGACGATGATGAAGACGATGCTGAGGCGGCGTTGGGCGGCGCTGAGGCCGTTCCAGCTCCAGCGGTTGATGCTGCTGCGGAGGTTGCTCCGGCCGAGGCTGAAGTGGTGGAAGTATCCGAAGACGCCAAAGGTATTGAGAATAAGGTCACTGCTGAGACTAATAATGAAGTGGCTAGTGAAGATCCCGTTGAGCGAGAAGAAAAAGTCATAGATTTTGTGAAAGCGAAAGAAAAAACTGGATCCGAAAAGCTGAGTAATTCTGAGGCCATATCCAGAATTGATGAGCTCGATGGCAGGATTGACGGGATAAAAGATTTTCACGATCAATCTTCGGTCTGGGAAGCTATGAAGAAGACGCTGGATGGCTGCGATGATGGCGTAAAGGCGCAAGTAGAATATATGCGGGCCGAACAATCCTTGAAGAAGAGTCAAGACTTTTTGGCGCAGAAAAAGGCCGAGCTCAGGAAGATGCCATTATTTACTTTTCCATGGTCTAAGCGTCGCCGTGAAAAAGATAGTTTGAAATATATTGTTGCTTCCACAACGAAATCGCTAAGTTATCAGAGTGGTAAGTTGGACGAACTGGCAAAAAACCTACCGGAATCGATTTCGGATGATGACAAAGAACTGGTATCTAAGTTTAGAGAGTTAGACGCGAGAATGGATCGTTCTAATTCTGATTTGCATGTACGTGGTCTTAGCAGGGATATTAAGATGCATCAAAACTGGATTCGTGACCAAGAAAATTCAATGCGAAGATTATCGCAGGCTGGCGAAAAGGCTATTAATGACCCTGGGGAGGCTGCTCGTCGTGAGGCGATTCAAAGATGGCAAGATGAAATTGCTGAATTGCAGGCACATATTGATGATTACTCAAGGGAGCATCCTGATTTCGTGATGGATCCAACTAAAAAGCCAAAAAGTGAGTCATTAGATAAAGCGGCTTAGAGAAAATGTGCTATAATTTCTTAGAACGGACGGGGTGTTAGCTCAGTTGGTAGAGCGATTGGTTCGCAATCAATAGGTCAGGAGTTCGAATCTCCTACACTCCACCAAAAGTTTTGGAACCGTTCGCAATCGGTCGTATCTTTGGATGCTCTAGATACGACCTTTTTGCTGTCAGGAAAAAATATGCCGCTTATGCTATGATATTAACAAGGAATAATATATGGCAAAGAGACCTGAAGCAGTAAGCGGTTCTAAAACTGGTGGCAAAACTGGCTGGGAATCGGTAAGTGGCACTCCGTACGCCGGAAAAGCTCCGGAAAAGATGACGCGTCGTGAGGCGAATCGTGATTTTGAGCGGACTGAAGGCTATAAGGCTGTACAGAGATTAAAAGCGGCTGGGCTTTTGAAGGATTTTAATAGCGATGAAATGTACCATGGTCGCACCGCTAAGGCAGGCGAAACTGGATGGCATGTCGATAGGCATTATGATAATGCTGGAAATGCTACCGGGCATGCGAACATTAATAAAGTGGCCGCATTGAATGTTGCGGAATTAAGTGTGGCTAGAGATTATGCGAGATTGCGTAGCAACTCTGAAGGTGGCAGGGGGGAGTTACATAGGATTCAATCTTCGGACCCTGATGCCGTTGTGATTGATAGGCATTTTAGCTTTAAAACTGGACCGAATGGCGAAAAGCGTACCGCCGCGGAGCAGGCCAAGATTCGAGAAGACTTAGTAAAGACGATGCCGGAATTGACAGACGCTGTTCCGCTAGATTTCGCTCAAAGGAAGGCTTTGGATAAGACTCCGCCAAGCGCATTCTACAAGATCGCTGGTAAGAAACCTATGACGGAGCAGTATTTTACTGCAGATGATGTTTCTAAGATATGTAAACAAACTGGTCTCGAGTCTACTACCGTCCGTAAAATGTGTGAAGCCTTAAATACGCGTCAGATGCTGGTGCTTGATCCGGGTTATGCGGCAAGGAGTTTCTTGATTGCACGCAAAGAGAGTAAGCCTACCGAAAAGTATCCTGGTGCATTGATGAGCCAAGAATATTTTGCCAGTTGGTCTCAGAATACGCATACGATTGGCGTTAGTAGAAAGGTAAAGTCGCCAAATATTAGGAGATCGTTCAGAGCTTCGTATCTTTTTGAGCTTGGAAAAGTAGATTCAGCAGAAAATCTTGAGGCGCAGAAAGAATCTCGTTGGCGCAGAACCGGGCGTGTTGCGCTTAGGATGGAAAGATTGATGGGGCGAGAGAATAGTGATACGCCTTATTTCCAAAGAGTGTTAAGAAATCCAAACACTGACCCAAGAAAGCTTGTTGAAGAAGCGAAGAAAGTTGGGGATTATAAAAAGGTCTTTGAGGCCGACTCTGGCGTCAAAGAGAAATATACCCTACAAGAGCACACGGAGACCGTGCTTAGGAATTTCGATGAGAATTATGCAGACAAGGTTCCGGCTAAATTAGTGCCATTAATGCATCTCGCGCTATTGGTACACGATATCGGTAAGCCTGAGGCGGCTAGGAATGGCGAAAAGAGTAACCAGAAGGTCTACAACGACAAAGAGGCGCGCAGGTTTATGCAGCAAATTGGCGTTGGTCCGCATACTAGCGAATTAGTTCGCGGCATGATTGGCCATGCCCAGGAGCTGACTACGAACGGTTATATTAAAGGCGACGCAAATGCGCGCGCCGAATTGGATAGGTATTGTAGCCAAATGCTTGTTAGGCTTGGTGTTCAGAATCCTACGAAGGACGACATCGGCGGCATGCGTGATCTGTGCTTGATGATTCAGACTTGTGACTCGGCGGCCTATACGACGATGGCCCGTACGCGCGACGCGAAGACTAATATTACTTACCGTAATTTAGGCTCATTTAACCGAACGTTTATGAATCCAACTGGGCAGAACAAGCGTGATATTAGGATGAAGAATATCAGCAACTGGGTGTGGGATTAGCTAAGTGATAATCGGTTATATAATATTATTTCTGATAGGGTTAGTGGCTCTAGTTAAGGCTTCTGATGTATTTGTTGATGCAGCGTCTTCTTTGGCCATTAAACTAAAGATGCCAAAAATGCTAATCGCGCTCACGATTGCTGCTTTTGGTACTTGCGCACCAGAGCTTGCAATTTCTTTTAATTCTATTTCGAGCGGCAATTATGATATGACGCTAGCGAACGTGATTGGTTCGTGTGTGGTTAATATTCTGCTTATTGTCGGTGTTGCGACACTCGTGAAGCCAATAAAGGTGAAAGAGCAGACTGTAAAGAAAGAATTACCGATTCTCGTGCTGATAACGGGGATATTCTTCTTGGTTTTGAATGATTCGCTTTTTACTGGCAAAGAGAATGGGCTGTCTCGAATTGATGCTGGGATATTGATGGCTGCATTTGGGGTGTTTTTGGCCTATATTCTGGTTGTTATACATAATTCGAAGAAGAAGCAGAAAGGCGTGCGCAGAAAACGCGAGAAGGCTAAATATACACTCTGGAAATCGATTGTTTATTTATTGATTACGTTGGTTGTAATAATAATTGCGAGCGATATTGTAGTGGACAACGCTAGTTTAATTGCATCAGAGATTGGGATTAGTCAAAAGATCATTACGATGACGGCGATTGTGATTGGCACTTCTTTGCCTGAACTCACAATGACGGTTGGAGCTTCACGAAAAGGCGAATTTGATTTGGCGGTGGGGAATATTATTGGTACTAATATCTTTAATATTTGTATTGTACTTGGGCTTCCAACGTTGATATATGGTGGCTTTACCTCTGCGGCGTTTAATTTTGTGGATACCACTGTCGTTTTGCTAGCAGCATTAGTCTATTATTGGTTCGGCAAGAGCAGCAGGCGACTGGAGCGCTTTGAGGGGATGTTGATGGTGGCGATTTTTGCGGCGTATTATACTTATCTATTCTTGGTGTAGAATAGATATAGATGCAAGACGAAAAAATATCGCAAGTGAAGGCAGATTTATCAAAGAAACTGCATAAGAATTTTGAGAATTCCGAGCCACATTTCTATCTCGATGGATGGACTGGCGCAGTAGTTTTTGATTTGGATCGAAAATATCTAATTAAGATTACAAATAGCGAGACAATTGAGACCTTGGTGGAGTTTTTGCGCGAGAATCCACGCAATATTTTTTCGAATGTGATTTGTTATGATTTGGAAGTTGGATATGTCTGTCTTGAATTCATTGAGGGGATGAAGTTTAGCGAGGCAAAGCTAAATGCCAAGGATGTGCTTTGGCAAGTAGCTAATATCGTGAAGAATTATCGAGAATATCCACATGCGGAAGGATATGGCTTTTTGAGGCATGAATTTCCAACCTGGAAAGAATTTTTGAAAGACGAGATTGATTATGCACGTGGTTACATTCCGACAATTTCTACTGATAAGGTTATGGCGGCGCTTGATGTAATTGGAGATAAGCAGCCAAAACAGTATCTGATGCATGGGGATTTTGGCACGCATAACTTTTTGGTGGAGAAAAATGGGAGAATTCGCGTGATTGATCCGATGCCGGTGGTCGGTGATTATCTGTATGATTTTTATTTTGCAATTCTATCTAACACGAATATCTTTACGATTGTAGGCGCAGATTATATCTATAGCTTCTTTGAACGGGATATGGAAGAGAAGAAAGCGCTTCTGACGATTGCCCTATATGTAAGGATGAGTCGTGCTTTTAAATATGATCGCGAGAACTTTGATGCGTATACGAGAGTATATGCGGAGATTTAGTAAAAAGAGTGACCACTTGCGATAAGCAGGGGGTTTATGGTATAATTCTGGTGTTGGGTTGCTAGCTCAGTTGGCTAGAGCGCCTCGTTTACACCGAGGAGGTCGGGGGTTCGAGCCCCTCGCGACCCACCAGGTAGATAACAAAGAAAATCGCCCGGATTTGCGTCCGGGCGGTTTTTTATTTCCCAACGATGAATGAGACTGCGTCTTGGTTTGTGTGGGCGGGATGATTGAGATCGACGCCCGCCTGGACAAGAACCTGCAAGTCCACGATAGACATGCTGGAGAAATCTAGGTAGGAAGTTGGGATACATTGTGTGAGCGTATATCCGATGAAATACGCGAGATCTTTAGTGTTGGCGAAGCGCGGCTTAGTAGTGTTGGTACAGCCGCGGTATACACGACGCGTGACATTCCAGGCGAAATCCAAAGCTTGGTCCGATGTAACGCCTGCGTTATGTTTGAGGCCATAGATTGTTTCCGCTACGGCTCCAAAATGGGCGTAGTTGTCGCCACGCAAGGCTTGATTGATGGCGATGACGTAATATGGATGCGGCTTTGAGGTGTCGCCATTCGTAAAAACGTCTGCCATTTTGGCAACGCCCTCGTAGAGCTTTTCGTCGTCTGCTTTGGCAAGCAGATTTATGAGCGGCGATAGCGGTGAGCCCTCACCGAGAAGCTGCTTGAATAGCGCGCGGGAGTTTTCCGAACCGCGGACGTGTGATTCTATCTCGTGACTAATGAGACTGCAGAGCTTGCGTCCGTCGGCGGTTTTTCTGGCCGGAATGACGAGCTGAGATTTACCGGATTCGGTTTTGTCGCGAGCATCGACGGCGTTTTGGACGCGGCTATCGATGACACATTCCCAGGTTTGGAAACCGTAGAATTTGAAGATTTCCATGAAGCGCTTACGCATGTCGGCGGCATTGAATTGAAGGCTTTGCAGGGTCTTCAGAGTGTCTGCGTCAAAGCGGCTCTTTTCGCCAGTGCGGTAGGTTGATGGATTTTCGATGATTTCGTAGCAACGTAGGGATATTCCTGCGGATGGCCTTCCGTACTTTTTGAGAATGGCGCCCATTGTGTGGCGGTCGTCCTTATTAAGAATGCCGTAGGCCATTTCGGAAGTAAGGGTGGCATCGACGATGCGCGATCCAAGGATGCTTAGGATAGCAGAATCGATTTCGTTTTCTGGAATGCAGTTGGTGCGTATGTATGTGTGGTACTCTTCGAGTTTATTTCCAAGTTGCGCGATGCGCTTTAGCTCGGCGGTATCATATTTAAATACCGGATCCGTGAAGTAGCCACGTTTTGCGCATGCTTTCCAGTCTTTTTCGATTTCGCTAAGGTTGGTAGGGACGCACATCGCGACAGGGTTCATAGTCATTGTGGCATCTGCCAAGTATGTCGCAATTTTGCGTATTTGCGCAGAATCTGTGTACAACAATGTTCATATTCCTCCTTTTAAAGTGCGATTTCTGGCGAAATTGCCAGATTTAATAATTATGACATTTATGCTTTGTTTTGTCAATTTCTATAAGAGTATTCTTGTCTAGCAAATATTGAGAATTATGGTAAAATAACAGATATATAAACTAAAAAGAAAGGGCAGCGATGTCAGATATACAAAATGTTGAAAAAATGCGTCATTCGCTCAGCCATATTATGGCCGCGGCGATTAAGAACTTGTATGCTGGCACAACAACAGTCCAATTCGGGATTGGCCCAGCAATTGATAATGGTTTCTACTACGATATCGACTTTGGTGGCGTAAAAGTTTCCGAAGACGATTTTAAGAAGATAGAAAAAGAAATGCGCAAAATTATTGCGCAGAAGCTTCCAATCGTACGTAGTGAAAAATCTCGTGAAGAGGCTTTGAAATGGGCGGAAGAAAATGGCCAGCATTTCAAGGCGGAGTTGATTAATGATCTTCCGAAAGATGAAGTCATTTCATTCTATACTTTAGGTGATTTTGAAGATCTTTGCCGTGGTCCTCACGTCGAGAATACAGGCGAGGTTGGTGTGTTTAAGCTAGACAAAGTAGCTGGCGCATATTGGCGCGGCGATGAAAAGCGCGAAATGTTAACTCGTATTTACGGTTTGGCATTTGAAACACAGGAAGAGCTCGATGCATATATTGCACAGCAGGAGGAAGCAAAGAAGCGTGACCATCGCAAGATTGGCAAAGAACTCGGTTTGTTCTGTTTCTCGGATTTGGTTGGTGCTGGTTTGCCACTATTTACTCCTCGCGGTACGATTTTGCGCGACAAGGTTGCAGCTTTTGCGAATAGCTATCGTGAGCGTTGCGGATATCAGAAGGTTTGCATTCCGCACATTGCAAGTATTGACCTATATAAGACCTCCGGCCACTTTGAAAAGTTCCCAGAAATGCTTCGCTTTACGAGCTCTGAGAGCGGCGACGAGTTGGCATTAAAGCCGGTTAACTGTCCGCATCATAGTCAGATTTTTGCGAGCGTTCCACGTTCTTATAAGGAGCTTCCGGTAAAATTCCTCGAGACGACGATGGTTTATCGCGACGAGCGCAAGGGTGAACTCGGCGGCCTAAGCCGCGTGCGTGCGATTACGCAGGATGACTCTCACGTATTTTGTACGGAAGAGCAGATTGGTGATATCTTTGGTGAGTTGATTGAATCTGCAAAGGATCTTTATTCTCGCATCGATATGAAGTTGAAGCTACGCCTCTCATTCCGTGACGATAGCGATGGTTATATTGGTACGCCGGAAATGTGGGAGAAAGCTCAGAGTGCCATCAAAGACATGGCCGAAAAGTTTGAAATGGATTACTTCATTGGCGAAGGTGAAGCTGCAATGTATGGTCCAAAGATGGACTTTATGGCAGTCGATGCCTTGGGTCGCGAATGGCAGCTTGCTACGGTGCAGCTAGATTATGCTATGCCAACTCGTTTTGGTCTTGAATATGTCGACGCTGACGGCTCCAAGAAGACGCCGATCATGATTCACTGCGCATTAATTGGTTCGATTGAGCGCTTCCTTAGTGTATTTATTGAGCATACGGCTGGTTGGTTCCCATTCTGGTGTGCGCCAGAGCAGATTCGTATTCTTACGATTAATGATTCTGTGAATGATTACGTTTTGAAGATTCGCCAGATGCTAGAAGGTATTGAGCTTAATGATCCGATTGAGCACAATGCGATCCGCTTGACTGTGGATGATCGCAATGAGAGCCTTGGTAAGAAGATTCGCGAAGCAACCAAGATGAAGATTCCTTGCACGATTATTGTTGGTCCAAAGGATGTTGAGGCTGAACAGGTAAGTGTTCGCTTGAAAGATTCTGAAGAAAAGGTCGCGCTAAAGGATTTGGTGGAATTCGTGAAGAATCTAAAGTAATTACCTCTGTAAAAATCCCCCTTGTAAGGGGGATTTTTTGTTGTATAATAGCATTTGTCGTAAAACTGATTACGATGTATTTTTTTCGGTTTGACTCGACGAAAATGTTGAGGAGGATAATTCGTATGTCGAACAATGATCGGTTGTTGCTGTTTGCAATATCGATGGGACTCGTCCTGTTGGTTGCAGTAATCCTATGGCTGCAGCAGGAAATTAGTATGCATATCCTGCGCAAGACCATGACTCGGGAAGACGTAATGACGAAGTTTTGTTCTGGGCGACATTTTGACCTGGACGGACTGATGCGTGTCTTCCGCGTATCACCGCATCCGCACGATGTAGAGTGTGACGAAAACTCATATACCGGATGTCTCGGTAATAGGATTCGACTCATAATGCACCGTGAGGGAGATTTCTACATTCTAGACGACATCCAGAGGTATCGGGATGCGAATTGGCAATTTACCGGATGGTATGATGAGTACGAAAGAAGACGTGCTCACGACAAGACAGCCTATATCGTAGCTGGCGAGGCAAATTATCTGGAGGCGCAGAAGCACGACAGATTGCCTGGCTTTATTCTCTCGGCAGAGGCTGTAAAGAAGATTTTCGACGAATTTAGAGAGGGGGCAAACTGACTCCGGACCGGCGCACGCGCGCCGGCTTTTTTATGGTAAAATATAGGTAATTAGCATAAGAGGTATGTAAAAATGGGTGAAAAAGGTGAATTTGAACAGAGACCAGAGGTAAAACCGGCATCTTCGATTCCACTTCCAAAAGAAAAGGCAAGTCCAGCTATTAAAATACTTTGCGTGATATTCGCATTAGTAGCATTAGGCTTGGGTGGCTTTATTGTTTATGATAAGCTCGTCGCTAAAGACGGTGACGTACAGGAATGCACCGAGGTTGCAGATGATCCTGGCGAAATAGCAGAGGACGACGATGAAGGCGACGAAGATGTTGATGGCGGTAACGGTGACGTGAAGGATACTTCCGCTAAAGGGTTTGCTAAATATGCGGAGTATGGCACCTATTATGTAACTAAGAACGGTGATGTTTATTTAGAGCCAGTGGAAGGGACGATACATGTTGGCTCGTTGACTATTAATAATATCGCTTTTGATAAAAATGAAAAATTCGGAAAGTATGGAACATATACGATAACGAACAAGGACTTAGTCGGATACAATTTTGCTATTGACTCTTTTGAATCGAGTGATAGTTCAACTACAATAAAAGGCTTTAAGCTTGATTTAACGAACGTGGTTTCAATGTATGAGCCAGTGTTTGGCCAGAGTTGGAATGGATGGGATATGGCCTTTATCGATAAAAGCGGTAAGCTTAGTTGGCTTTACATAATGCCTGATTTCTGGACCAATACAAGTGCTGTTAAGACGAAGCTGACGAAGAATATTAAAGGTTATACTGACGCTGTATCGATTATGGAGGCTTGGCAGCCTGACGGGAGAACAGTGATGGTTGTGACGAAAGATGGCGGACATATTGAGATGTCAGTTGATGAATTAGTGGAGCTAGAGACAATCAAATAAAATAAAAAGCACCCTGCGGGGTGCTTTTTGGTGGGGCGGTTTTGGGGTAGAATAGACTTATGACAAAAATTTTGGCTGGTTTGAATGATGCGCAGCGCGACGCTGTAGAGACATTGGAAGGTCCAGTGTTAATTTTGGCGGGTGCTGGTTCCGGTAAGACAAAAACTTTGACTCATAGAATTGCGAATTTGATTGCAAATGGCGTGCAGCCATACGAGATTTTGGCACTAACTTTCACGAACAAGGCAGCGCGTGAGATGCGCGAGCGTTTGGCGGGCCTGTTAGAGATGGAGAACACTTTTAGCTTTATGCCGTGGATGGGTACTTTCCATGCAATTTGTGTGAAGATTTTGCGTATCGAAGCGGACAGTGTTGGTCTATCGAAGAACTTTGTGATTTATGATACGGATGATCGCCTAGCGTTAATCAAACGTGCGATGAAAGAGTTGCACATTAATGATAAGAACGTGAAGCCAAAGGCGTGTGAAGCGGCGATATCCAAGGCGAAAAATGATGGCGAAGATCCAGACGAAATGTTAGAGAAGGCATTTTATCCGAATCAGAAACAGATTGCGGAAGTATATGAGCGCTATGAAGATTTGCGTCAAAAAGCCGATGCAGTAGATTTTGACGATTTGTTAGTATATGTCGCAAAGCTATTTCGCACGAGAACGGATATTCGCGCAAAATGGCAACGTAAGTTTGCGCATATTTTGATTGATGAGTATCAGGATACAAACCACATTCAGTACCAGATTGTAAAATTGCTCGTGAACGACAAGAGAAATATTTGCTGCGTCGGTGATGACTGGCAGTCAATTTATTCTTGGCGTGGCGCGGATTTCACAAATATCTTGAATTTTGAACGCGATTTTCCTGGTGCCAAAGTAATTAAGCTCGAGCAGAACTATCGTTCGACGCAAAACATTCTGGATGCGGCGCAAAAGGTGATTACAAAAAATACTCAGCGCAGTGATAAGGTGCTATTTACGGAGGCAGGAAAGGGCGCGCCGGTCGAGATTCACGGTGCGCGCGATGAGCAGGATGAAGCACGTTATGTTGCCGGAATTATCAAGAAGAGCGCAAGGCCACTAAGTGATTTTGCGGTGCTTTATCGTACAAATGCGCAATCGCAGGCTTTTGAAAAAGCCTTCATGGAATATAGGATTCCGTACAAGTTAGTTGGTGGCGTACGTTTCTATGATCGTAAAGAAATCAAAGACATCGTGGCGTATTTGCATCTTATCGTGAATCCGCAGGATATTGTAGCCCTGGAACGCGTTATAAACGTGCCTACGCGCGGAATTGGTGCTGTTTCCATGCAGAGGATATTGGCGGGCGAAATTAACCTCCTGACAACCAAGACAATGCATGCGTACGAAAAGTTCAATAATGTGCTCGAAGAGCTCCGCAAGAAGAATGAAGCGGGTGTTGGACCGGCAGATATCATTGAGGAACTTTTGCAGAAGATTAATTATCGCGGATTTATTAATGATGGCGATAAGTTGAAAGCGGAAGAGCGCAATGAGAACTTGACGGCTTTGATCGGTGAGGCTGGGGCATATTCTACGCTTGATGAGTTTTTGGCGGATGCAGCTTTGATGTCCTCGGCGGACGAAAATGCTGGCGATCATGCCGTGACGCTCATGACTTTGCACGCGGCAAAGGGTTTGGAGTTTCCGATTGTATTCTTGGTTGGCATGGAAGAAGGGTTGTTACCACATACACGTTCGATGGATGAATCGCTAGAAGATGTTGAGGAAGAGCGCAGATTGGCCTACGTTGGTATGACGCGCGCGATGCAAGAATTGTTCTTGACCTATGCGCAGTCTAGATTTGCATATGGTGGGCGGAATTATAATTTTCCGTCGAGGTTCTTAAATGATCTCGGTTTTAATCCGTATGGCAATCACGATATGGATGGCGATGGTTTTACGGATGATGATGATTTTGGCGAGGACGATTTTAGTGATAGCTCGGATGGGTTATGGACGCGAAAACCAGGAAAACATAGCTTTGAACCTGACCGCGACGAGTATGATCCATTTCCGCCAGACTTGCCAATTTACGAATAATATTGTAAAATATTGAAAGTCGTTTGGAGTTTTTATGCTCTAGACATGAACTTTAACTTTTTGATTGCGATATGGAGAAGGAGGAATTCATATGGATGATGCTATGGATGTAAAGGTCTTTTTGGACGAATGCAATCACGAGATAGTCGACCCGGCTCTGGAAACGGGGCTGAGTCCCGATTTTTACTTCGAATACCTTGTGGCGATATGCTCTGTCACTCCGGCGAGCAGAACTGCAAGGGTCGAGTACGACAAGAAGCGCAACCTGGCCTTCGAGAAGACTATCGAGATGTTCGATTCGGATCCGACGAATGTGCATTGGCTGGATAATTGTCTGGAGCAGTATGAGCTGCAGTGGACGGTGATGAATGGCTTGATGGATAAAATCGAGCGCTATGCGCGCCATGGCGCTCGCACGACGGCCATGGCCTTAATCGACTTCATGATTATTCAGCTCGAACACCAGAACAGGTTCTTGCATTCTTTCCTTTATTTCTCTCCGTCGAAGGCGCTTTTTGCCGGGAGGACTGAAGTGACGGATCGATATGCGGCCGCTATGACCAGTAGAGAAACAGTATCAAAGAGAGTGAGATCTCTCAGGGATGAACTCGCAATCAAAAAGTGAAACTTTGCGGCCTCGAGGAGCGTTTGCCTCGGGGCCATTTTTATGTTATAATCTGTTCTGTTCGGCGAAAAATGCCGGAAGTAAGCTTTGTTTTTCAAAGTAGAAATGGGGTGGTGTTATGAAAAACAAAACGTTTTTAAACGGTGTTAACTTCATCAATACCGTCATGGCGAGGATGACTACTGGGCAAGAAGTGAGCTTGCCGGGATACGACAAGGTTTTGACCGAAATTGTCGATCCTGGGCTTGATCTGCTGTCGAGTTCTGCAACTGTTGTGAATGTGCAGGGGAATGACGTCGACATCTTTTCTGGATATTTGTTTGATGAGAAGTTTGAGGTTCATCCATTTGCTGCGCAAGCTGCCGTAATCCAGATTCGTCAGTATAATCGTCTCGTTGAGAGACGTAATCAGATGATAACTGGATATGCTCAACGGCCTACTATTCGCGTGGTCGGTACGGAAGGTTTGTCGACTGGAAGACTGGCCAAAAAAGGTGGTCGTCGCGCCAGTGGTATCAACGGTGGCGTAAACGAAGAAGTGGTTGTAGCTGAAAGGCTCTTGAGGATTTTTGAGGACTACGAAGACGTGGACCTGGGGTGGTTGAATTTTCTCAAGTATCGCATGTTGCTGATGGCGCGCGATGCGCTTGAGGCGAAGTATGGCGACAACTGCAACGAAGCCACTGAAGAGAAGGATGTATTGCTTTACGGTACCATTATGGACAATATTCAGAATATCCGCGAGGAGCATCCTGAGTACATGCATGATCCGCGTTGTGATGGGGATTGCATGAATTGTCCGCACTTCGTGATTGACTGCGACGAGGATGATGACGAAGGCCGCGATGACAGTGATGACGGTGATGACAGTGATGACGATACTGGCGAAACTGTGTAGTGTGATGAAGTAGTAGCAACTGTGTTGCCTCGGTAATGGAAGGATACCGAGGCTTTTTCTTGACAAAAATAATTACATATTGTATAATGCCAAAGCTAGACAGATTTGAACTTGTCTAGGTACGTATCTATTGTCTTTCGTTTCTCAGAGAAAGGTGGTTAAAGCTAATGAAAGACGTACATTTTAACAACATGGCAGCTTTTGTGGAAGAGATGATTCGTGCAACCAGGGAAGTCCATGTGGACGACGAAGCGTTTGCGCATATCTTTTCCGAGGTGTTTGAGCCGATGTTCAAGCGCCTGGATTACCATCGCGACAGTATCGATCGTGAGGTTGATGGGGAGGTGAAGACGTTCGACCTGCTCTATGACGAAGTGGACAACCCTGCGTTCGAGATTCTTCCTGGCGAGGCGGTTTGCGTTATTCGCCGCATCCGTGAAGTGAAGCGTTTACGCAAGTTGGTTGACGCGCAGCTTAAACCTCGCAATGAGTCGGCACACGAGCAGATTCGCGATATGCTTTTCGGTGAGAATGGCCTGATCGCCGCTTTGCTCGGTAAAAAACCGGAATTGGCTGAGCCCCCGATGGAGAACCGCGTGGAGATTTCGGAGAGATTTCTGAAAATCTACGAGACGCATGCGGATGTCCAGTTTGGTGAGCTCAATGACGACCGCCTGATTCCGTTGGCGATAAGCTATGGTCTCTGCTCCGAGGAAAGAGATCGCCTGGAGCATAAGGCTGAGGTTATGGGAACCGAGCTGGAAGGAAGCGATGCGGAGAGATATGCCAATTTGCTCACGCTGCTCGATGAACTGCGCGGCAAAGCTTCTGATTACCTGAGCAAGAATCCCGATTTCGACCTGTTTGACACGGGCGTGTTTGAATTCCCGGAAGAAAGCTGATTGCCTATTGTTTTAAAATGAGTACCTTGCGCCCCCGGGAGACCGGGGGCTTTTTCATGTTTGATATTAGGGGTAAAGTGTGGTATAATTACGAGTAATATTAGCTCAGCAAGAGACTAGTTAGTAAACATTGTGCTCTTGCTTTAACCAAAGGAGTGTTCATGCGAGAATACGAACTAACCGTGCTCGTTCATCCTGATTTAGAGATGAATCTTGAGCCGGCTACCGACAAGATCAAGGCTTTGATCGAAGGCAACGGCGGTAAAATCACCAAAGAAGCCAACGAAGGCAAGAAAAAACTTGCTTACCAGATTAAGGGACAAGATTTTGCGGTTTATTATTACTACGAATTGGAACTTCCTGCAGCAGCACCAGCAAAGATTTCTTCAGTGCTCAACATTACTGATGAAGTTATCCGCTACTTGCTAGTCGCAAAAGATCCACGTCGTGAAAAGTTGGCAGCAAAACGCCAAGAACGCAAAGCGCAAGAAGAAACAAAAGAGGAGGAATAGTATATGGCGCGGGGTTTTAGTAAAGCAATCATTGTAGGTAACATTACGCGTGATCCAGAATTACGCAGCACGCCAAGTGGAGCACAGGTTTGTAGCTTCTCGGTAGCAGTTAACCGCAATTACAAAGATAGTTCTGGTGCAAACCAAGAATCAGTCTCGTTCATTGATTGTACAGCGTGGGGACGCGCTGGTGAAATCATCGCGCAATATGCAAAGAAGGGTAGTGGCATTCTAGTTTCCGGTCGTCTAGAACAGCGTAGCTGGGAAGACAAGGAAGGTCAGAAGCGCTCCCGTGTCGAAATCGTCGTAGAAGACTTCAACTTTGTTGGTGGTAACGCTGGCGAAGGCGGTGGCAACTATTCCAGTAGCAAGAGCAGCTCTGCTGCAGATTCTCAGGATGTTGCACCAGATGATATCTCTGACGAACCAATCGATTTAAGTGAAATTCCATTTTAGAAAGGATAATAATGAAGAGATACAAGAATGATCCAAATATGTATTTCGATTATCGCGATGTAAAGACTCTACAGCGCTATGTCGATGCATATGGTCGCATTGAGCCAATCGCAAAGACTGGTCTTTCTGCAAAGCAACAACGCCAGCTCGCTGTCGCTGTTAAGTGCGCACGTCATCTAGCATTAATGCCATTTGTAGCAAGCGCATAAATTCGGAGGTTCCTAGAAAATGTACGGACCAACGGATTTAAAGAAAAATACCTTGATTACCCTCGATGGGCAACCATATAAGGTAGTTGAATATTCACAGAAAGTTATGGGTCGCGGTGGTAGCATCGTGAACGTAAAGGTAAAGAACCTTGTGACTGGCGCACTTTTGCCAAAAACCTTCAAAGGTCAGGAAAAGATTGAGCCAGCAGAGGTTACGAACCAAACTGTGCAATATCTCTATAATGATGGTGAAAAGTTCTATTTTATGAACCCAGAAACCTTCATGCAGTACGAATTGCAGGCTGATATGGTCGGTGATTCTAAAGATTTCATGAAGGAAGGTGAGAACTTTGATATTCAGTTCTATAACGATAGCCCAATTAACTTAGTGCTTCCTAAGAACGTTTGGCTTGAAGTTACTTATACTGAAAGCGTAGTAAAGGGCGATACGACTTCTTCTGTACAGAAGGATGCAAAGCTCGAAACTGGCGTTGAGATCAAGGTTCCAGCATTCATTAAGACTGGCGATGTAGTTTCTGTTGATACTGAAACTTACGCTTATCGTGAGCGCCAGAAATAATCATCATGGATAGTAAAAATAGTAGCTACGACGCTAATAGTTGGGCTGCTATTTTTGATGGTGGCGGCAAGTGCGAGTGGGGGAGTGAGCCTATATTGGTGATTGTGGGGCCAACCGCGTCAGGAAAGACGGGTTTAGCGATTGATGTAGCCTTGGAACTAGGTGAGAATGGCCACGAATGTGAAATAATTTCGGCGGATTCGCGTGCGATTTATAAAGGAATGGATATCGGCACAGCGAAACCAACAAAAGAAGAAATGCAGGGTGTGCAACATTGGGGCATAGACTTAGTGGAGCCGGATGAGCGCTTTACGGTCGTAGATTTTGTTCAATATGCCAAGCAGAAAATAGCGGAAATACGCGAACGCGGACATTTTCCGATCATCGCGGGCGGCACCGGATTGTATGTAGACGCATTGGTGTACGATTATCAATTCAATGATGTTGTGAAAAAAACTTATTCAGACCGCGAGGCTATGAATGATGAGTATTTGGTGGTTGGAATTGACTGGCCGAGAGGTGTTTTAAGGGATAGATTGCTGCAAAGGTCGTATAAATTATTTGAACAGCCGATTGAAGAAGAAACTCTGAAAATGGTAGAGAAATATGGCTGGGATGAGCAGGCGATGAAGTCCGACATCTATCCAATTTGTTGGGAAATGATGCGTGGAAGTATAAGTTTGGACGAGGCAATTAAACTGAATGCAGTTGATGACTGGCATTTAGCTAAAAGGCAACTTACGTGGTTCAAGCGTAATAAAAATATTGTATGGTTGCCGTTCGACGGGGCAAAAGAACGTATAAGTAATTTTTACTTAAGTAGATAATTCTTGCGGTTTTGTGTTAAAATTAAGACAAGATGAGCAAAGAAAATAACATGCCACTAGAAAAATTATTCGGCTCGAAGACTAGGGCTAAATTACTAGCGTTATTCTTTGAAAATCCGGATAAGTCTTATTATGTACGCGAGATTACTCGTGTAATTGAAGAACAAATTAACTCGGTCCGTCGTGAGCTTACGAACTTAAATGCACTCGGCCTTGTTAAAATTGAGAACTACGAGAATAAAGTTTATTACTCAGCTAATATGAAACACCCATTTGCGCGTCCAATGACGGAAATCTTTTCGCGTAAATTTGATAGCTCTACGGTTGCGGATGCTACTGCGCCAAAGTCTGTTTGGGAAGAGTATGTACGCCCAGTAGAGAATATACTTAATGCTTTGCTCGTCACTAATCGTTTGCCGGGACAGGAAGGCCTTGACCTTCTGATTATCGGTAATGATTACCAGAGAAAACTTACTCGTTGGGCGGAGCTAGTTGAAAAGAAGCAGGGCAAGCCGCTTAACTATGCAATTATGACGCGTGAGGACTATCTTTATCGCAAGAGTGTACGTGATAAGTTCCTTGCGGATGTTTTCTCGTTAAGAATTAGTGATAAATACGATCCAGAAAAGATACTATAAGTCAGAAAAGGAGGAGTAATGTTTGAGATCGAGCTAAAAAACTCGGACGAAATGGTAATCCGAGCTAAGGACAACAACGTAAGTATCAATGTCGTACAATCTACGATTGATGCTGGTTTGAAGGTTGGTACGATTCGTGGCGCAGGCGAATTTGAAATTGGCGATATTGCAATTATTGCAAAGAGCCTTAAAGGCGGCGGCGTAATGTATCGTATCGATGTAGAGGGGATCAAGATTGGCATTGTAGGTAATACTGCGGTTATCGAGGATCTTGATGAACTTGGCCCAATTGATATTCTTGGCTGCTCCGATGCGAAGTATGTTCCGGTCGTTGAGCCAAAGATTGTAATTCCAATGGGGAATATGGATTTTGCCGAAATTAAGGCCTCCGTAAAGAACGAAAAGAAGCTAAAGATTAAGAATGCCAACTCCTTGCCAGCCGTAATGGAAGTTTGGAACCTAGACTAACGGCTAACCCTTGCAAAATAGGGAAAGATAAGATATAATAGAGCATAGTTTTAAGAAATAATAGAGAATAATAATATGGCAGTATGTGAAATTACCGGCAAAGGCAAGATGTATGGCCACAATGTGAGCTTTTCTCAGCATAAGACTCGCAAAGTTTTTAAGCCGAATGTACAAAAGCGTACTTTCATCGTAGACGGTCAGAAGGTTAAGCTTAACGTTTCTACTTCCGCTCTTCGTACGCTTCGCAAAAAGGGCTTGATTAAGTAATTATTATCAAAGTCTGATAAAATAAGGGTTATGGATATTGCCATAACCCTTATTTTCTTGTTGCTCGTGCTGGTCTTTTCGACCGTTTTACATGAGCTGGCGCATGGTTATACGGCATATTGGCTTGGCGATGAAACGGCAAAGCTTAACGGCCGTTTGTCTCTGAATCCGTTGAGGCATATTGATCCGTATATGTCGATTATATTGCCGGTGCTTTTGTATTTGATGGGCGGACCCATATTTGGCGGCGCAAAACCAGTGCCGATTAACACACGCAACCTTAAAGGTAGAGAATGGGGTTTTGCGCTAGTTGCGATTGCTGGCCCGCTTATGAATATACTTTTGGCATTTATATTCTTCTTGCTGTGGTTCTTTATTGGCCATGGCAGTGATCTTTGGGGTGGAATCTTGATTAATAGTATGTATATGAATATGGGCTTTGCGTTGTTTAATATGATTCCGATTCCGCCACTAGACGGAAGCCGCGTACTCTATGCTTTGGCGCCGGATTTTGTGAAGAGGTTTATGGAATCGATTGAGCATGTTGGGATTATTTTCGTATATATTATGGTCTCATTCCTCAGTGGCCTTATAGCCAATTATATGAATACGGCGCAGTCTGCAATTTTGAAGCTCTTCCTCTGGATAGTTGGTGCAAGTTAAGCCATATGCTATAATTAAAGTATCCCGAGTAGCGCATGATTTTCCTGAATAATCATGTTTATGGGAGCTCGACGCATCAAGACCGTGGTCTTGGAGTGAGAGAGCTTACCCACCGTGTTCTTATCACGGGAAAACTTGTTACTCGGGATTTTTTGATGCCTCAATATCTGGTAGAATATGCTTATGGAAAGCGACGATTGGCAGAGTCCGTTTCTCGATAAATGGTCTGAACTTGCGGCTTCTGGGGTGCCCGAAGGAGAGATTGGTGATGCTATCGATGAGGCCGAGTCTGATGATGTATTGCAGCAGAATATGCAGGGGCTCGGGAAGACGGCGCAGCGGATAGCGGGAAAGCTCCGCTATAATGCGTTGGAGACGCAATCTTATATTCCGCAAAGGGCGGATTTTGAAGCCGAACGAGATAGTTATATGAATCGCGATTATAGCGCGGAAGTGCTGGCGAATGAGGACATCGCAGATAATGTGAAAGAAACTTATACGGATATTATTAATCAGTATCCGCAATTAAAGATGGTGCAGGTGGTCTCTAAAGTTGGCGAAGAGAGCGGCGGTTTTATATACTGGGCGACGACGGAAGAGGAAGAAGATGCGCAACCGCATATGCTGATAGAGGGGGATTTTAGCGAGACTGGTCGCACGAGTGACTACGAGGAAGCGGAATATTTTGCGTCGAAAATTACGGCAGACAGAATAGCAATGGAGCTAGGCTGTGATCCGACGGATATTATGGGGAACCCTGGATTGCAGCGTGATTTGCTTTTGCTGCACGAGCTTGGACATGCGAACAGTTTTTTGAATCGATATCTTAAACCGATGATGCGCAACGTAGACAAAAAGGTAGACGGGGATAAAGATTTTAACTTTTCTGTGGCGTTGTCTCGAGTGGCAGAAGAATGGGGCAGGCGTACGGATATCGTCGAGGATACAAATATGGTCACGCCAGGTAGCATTATTAGCCCAGACGAGCTGGGGCTTTGCGAGCGAAAGTCTGATATATATCGTAATACGATAGAAAAACGCATGGCGGTGAGGTTCCAGGATAATGAGATGCGTGATCTCGAAGATGTGAGAATAGAAGATGCTAGAAGGTATCGTCAGCGAACAGAAGAACGTATTGCTGATGACTTTGCGATAAAATATGTAATCGACCATCAAGATAAATATTTCAGCGATGTTGAAACTGGTGTTCCGGTGGATGTTTCTGAAACCTTTGAAGTTGATCTTGGTATGCAATCGGGTAAATATTTGATGCTGAAAAAGCGCGGTGGCGGCGATGTGAAAGGTGGATTTTTGCTCCATACGCCACATCTTGGCGAAGAACTGATTTTGACCGGTTCGTCAGATCCAGATAATAAAGATGACATTCGTAACTATGGCACAGTTGAACGAGTAGTGAGCGATAAAAAGCGCGGTCTTACCGTAACGACGGATAGTGGCGAGTATTTAATGACGATGCCGCGAGATATAAAGAGAAAACCAATTGAGCGAAGCGTCGAAGAGCTAAACCGTAAATTCGGATTAGGAGCGGGGCAAGAGCTACAGCTCATGAGTCTATATATGCCTTATCGTGATGAAGATATGTATGATGGCGAAGAAAAATATGACGATGCGGTGGGGCGAGGCGGTATCGTGTACGGTAGATTGCTAGATGATATAGCTCAGGGCGAGCCGCTGCATATGGCGGTAGAAACGGAGCTGAAGGGTGAGCTCGAGGAGTGGACGAGTTGGCCAGTAGATAGCGTAGAACAAGATTGGCGAACTTGGCGAATCAACACGAAAGTTGGCGATAATGTGGCGACGTATGAAGTTCTACCTTTGCCAAAGATACATAAGAAAATTGATTATGGTAAAATAAAGTCATGAAACAACGCATTCGGGTGACGGCGATATGCAAAAAAGGCGATGAAATCTTGCTACTAAAGAGAGCAGGTGGGCGCGTTGAGGGTATTTTGAATAATTTTGAACTTCCGACAGGAAAGATTATTTTTGGTGAGCAGCCGGAAGAGGCAATGTCTCGTGCGATTTATGAGAATCTTGGTGTGCAGGCGCAAAGTTTGCAGTTGTCCGACGTGGTGACGTTTACGGATTTGGGTAATTCTTCCGAGCAGGGCAATTTGTTTATCGTGTTTGAGGTGCAGCTCCAAGATGAAAGCCTAAAGATTACGTCCGACCGCTATTCTGCGTATAAGTGGGTGAAGCCAACGGAGGCGGGTGCGTTGACGCTATCCGAGGAGAGCCTGATGGTGCTCCAAATTACGGCAACAAAAACTGGTACGCTTGCGACGAAAATTATTTCGGTTGGCGAAGAGTCAAAGCAGGTTTTGCCGGCAAGCGATTTTGCGACGATTTATACCGATGGTGGATCGCGCGGAAATCCTGGTCCGAGTGCTCTTGGTTACTATATCATTGGCCCGGATGGCAAGGAATTGAAGAGAGGTGGAGAATTTTTGGGCTTTTCGACTTCACGTTTGGCAGAATATTACGGTCTTAAAGAGGGCTTGGAACAGGCGTTGGAGCTTGGGCTAAAGCGCGTACACTTTAAGAGCGATAGTTTGATGATGGTAAACCAGATGAACGGCGTGTACAAGGTAAAGAATCCGGATTTGATGCAAGTACATACAGACGTATTGAAGTTGCTCAGTAATCTTGAAGCATATAGCTTTACGCATGTTCCGCGCGAATTAAATGCGGAGGCGGATGCAGAAGTGAACAAGGCGATAGACGCAAATATGCGCCGAACAGAGGCGGAATATTAAAAAAGGCTCCGGAAACGGAGCTATATTTTATATTATATCAAATATTGAAGTTTTTGTCAAGTTCTGCTAAGATAAAAGTGAGCTCGTTGATGTAGTCGCTGGCCTTTTGGCGAGAGGAAAGTCCGGGCAGCATAGGATACGGTAGTTGCTAACGGCAACCGCGCGCAAGCGTAGGAATAGTGCCACAGAAACAATACCGCCATGGCTCATTAGCTGTGGTAAGGGTGAAAAGAGTGGGGTAAGAGCCCACAGATTACGATGGCGACATTGTAATGGGGTAAACTCTACTGGCTGCAAGGAGACCTATACACTTTGATCCGAGGATGGTCGCTCACCGCTAGATCCTGCAAGCAATTGTGGGGCTAGATAGATGACTACAGGCTGACTTGTCAGTTACAGAACCCGGCTTACAAAACGGGCTCACCTAAAATACTCACTATGTGAGTATTTTTGATGGTAAAATGGGCTTATGGATATATCGATTGAAAACTTTACGATAAAGATTCCGGTGGACTATCAACAGGTCAATTCTTTACCTGGCGACCCAGCAGGCTCGATGTCGTTCATGAAGAAAACACCAGAGGCGGTCTGTTTGGTTATGTACAGTGGTATTCCATCTGAACAATCCATGCCGTTTAACTCTAAAGAAGAAGTTGTGCGCGGTATTCATGGCGCACTCGCCGAGGATCAAGGTTTAATCGAGGTCGAGTCTGGTATTACGCCGGCAGGAAAGAAATATATATTCTCGATCGTAAAGACACTTAACCGCGGTACGGTTGGCGTGCAATATAGCTTGGTGTTGCATATTGGCTATTTTGCGGAGCATGTTTTCCAGGCGCAGGCTTTCTTTGATGAGACCGGTTATACCGGTGGACGCGATGCATCTGTATTTGCGATTTTGCAGAACGAAGGCAAAGTTACCGTTGATGGACAGAATATTTCTGGTTGGGCAGTTGATCCTTATGACCCACAATACACACGTGGTGTTTTGATGAATATGAGTGAAAAGACGGATTATGATGAAGTCTTTCCGAATCATCCGCTGACGCAAGCGCGTCTACTCGCAAAGAACTTAATTGAAATGAATTAAAAAAATCTCCCCGGGTGGGGAGATTTTTTGTTGTAATCTCTAGGATTATTTTACGCTTTCGCAGATAGCAGTGAAGGCTTTTGGATCGTTGACTGCGAGTTCGGCGAGAACTTTGCGGTCGAGTTCGATGTTCTTGCTCTTCATGCCGTTGATCAACTTGCTGTAGCTGATACCGTTTTCGCGGGCAGCGTTGTTGATGCGGGTGATCCAGAGTGCGCGCAAATCGCGTTTGCGGTTGCGGCGATCACGGTAAGAATAACGAAGGGATTTGATAACACCTTGCTTCGCGAGGCGATAGCTACGGGTGCGATAATGCTGCATACCTTTAGCAGCTTCAAGAATCTTTTTGTGCTTTGCGCGTGCAGCGACTCCACGTTTAACTCTCATGATTAAGCTCCTAATGCAGTTTTAACGTTTTTCTTGATGCGGCCGCGGATAGTAGCAGCGGTCTTCATGTTGCGTTTGCGGGCCTTGGACTTCTTGGCCAAGATGTGGTTACCGAACGCACGCTCGCGCATGACTTTACCAGTCTTGGTAAGGCGGACGCGTTTTGCAGTACCCTTATGGGTCTTCATTTTTGGCATTGTATTACCTTTCCTACTTTAGTTGATATATGAACGCTTTGGGGTGTAGGGAACCGGTGGGCGTTGTAGTGCGGCTTGATTATTTATGGCGAACCATAAAGGTCAAGTTGCGGCCGCTCATCTGAGCTTTGCCATCGACGACAACTTGGTCGCCGAGTTTCTCGAGCATGCGATTCATGAGTTCGGTGCCGATTTCTTTGTGAGCCATTTCGCGGCCACGGAAGATAATCATAACTTTGACACGATCGCCATCGTCGAGAAGTTCGATGATTTTGCGGCATTTAATATTGAGGTCGTTCTCCCCAATCTTTAAACCAAGTCTGATTTGCTTGAGCTCGGAGCTTTTGGCGTTTTTCTTGGCGCGAGATTGCTCCTTCATCTTCTGGTACTGATATTTGCCCCAGTCGATAATCTTAACAACAGGTGGGTTGGCGTTTGGTGAAATTTCGACCAAATCTAGACCAGCATCACGAGCCATTAATTGAGCGTCGCGACTAGACATAATGCCTAGCTGTGCACCATCAGCGCTGATTACACGCACCTCCGGATAACGAATTTCTCCATTTAGACGGGTGTGCTGCGAATTGTAGTTACTGATGGTATAACTCCTTCAAAAATTAGACTTGTTATGGGGAACATTATACTAAAAAAGCAGAATAATTACAAGGGGTTAGCTCTCTGTTGAAGCATAAAGACTACGATCGCGATAGAGAAGGGCTTCCAGAATGTGCGCTTTGCTTAGGATTTCATGGTTTTCTTCGTCCAAATCCGCAATCGTGCGGGCAACTTTGATGGTCTTGAAATAGGCGCGGGCGGAAAGGTTGTATTTCTCGGCGGCAGAATCTAAATAATGCTTGGCAGGATTGCTGAGCTTGATGTACTTTACGATTTCCGTAGAAGACAAAGAAGCATTGTGTTTGGTGATATATTTGTAACGCTCGAATTGGCGCTTTCTGGCGCGGGCGATTTGGATTTTAGCATTAGCATGTTCGTGAGTGCTAATTGTTGTGGTTTTTAATAAAACGGATTTATTTGGGCGCGAGACGGGAATTGTCATATCTATACGGTCGAGTAATGGTCCGGAAAGTTTTTTCCGATAGTTCATTACTTGTTGTAGGCTGCAATTGCACTTGCGATTGGGCGATCCGTAATACCCGCAGGGGCATGGATTCATCGCGGCGATTAGCATGATATCGGCAGGGTAGATAATTTTATTATTTGCGCGGCTGAGTGCGATTTTGCGTTCTTCGAGCGGCTGGCGTAAAGCTTCGATAATATCGCGACGAAATTCTGGAAGCTCGTCCATGAATAGAATGCCGCGATGCGCGAGAGTGATTTCGCCGGGGCTTAGATTCTGGCCGCCACCAATAATCGCAGAATAGCTAGCGCTATGATGTGGAGCACGGAAAGGTCGTCTAGAAATGACGTGCGTAATAGGTTGCGAAATAGAATGAAGCTTGGTGACTTCGATGCATTCCTGAAGGCTCATTTCTGGCAGGAGCGACTGGGCGGTGCGGGCAAGCATAGTTTTGCCGGCTCCGGGTTCGCCATGGAACAAAATGTTGTGATGACCGGCGACTGCAACGACGAGTGCGCGTTTGGCGAACGGTTGGTCGATGATGGCGTCCAAATACTGCTCATGCTTATCTTTTTCTGTTATTTTTACATTTTGACTTAGGGGTAAAATATCGCGCTTTTGTTTTAATAATAGCCACAATTCGCGCAGGTTTTTGACCGGGAAAACATTAATTTTTGTGTTCACGGCAATGGCTGCCTGGGCAGAGTTTTGATAGGGGATATAGAGATCTTTTATCTGGTTTTTCTGGGCCGCTTCGACGATGTTTATGATGCCCTTGATGGGTTTTATTTCGCCACTGAGGGATAATTCGCCGACAAACATCCGGCCTACTAGGTCTTGCTGCAATAGTTGCTGCGAGAGCGTAAGGATAGATAATGCTATCGGTAAATCTAGACCTGTACTATCTTTGCTCATATCTGCCGGGGCGAGGTTGATGGTGATTTTACTTTTGGTAGGGAAACTGAAACCGGAGTTTCGGATGGCGGAACGGATACGGTCGCGGCTCTCGGCGATAGGTCTACTAGCCATACCGATGATATTGAAAGCTGGTAGGCCATGATTGGCGTCCGCTTCGACAGTAATGGTTTTATAATTGATGCCGTTTGGTACGGCAGTGAATACTTTGCTAGTCATGGGCGAATTATAGGGGTGATACACTTTACAATAAAGCATGAGAATGATAAAATGTTCGACAGTTGGGGCTGACAAAGCTTAGACGGATAATTAACAGTATGCATGCGAGTCGATTTGTACCGTAAGTACTTCTCATAAATGCAGAAAAAACTGCTAGCAAGCGCGTGGCTTTCATGCCAGCTTACGCTTGGGCCTAGTTTAATATTTTAGGTCTGTTATCGTTTGTGAGATACCATAACACTCGGTAATATCATATTCATGGTATTAAGGTTGATCTCTTGGTAGGGGTCGGCACGAAAATTTAGCCATGGCTTTCGCGAAGTTTTGTTGATTCCAGCTCCGTGATATTTGCCAAGATAAAAGAATTAACTATGCTCGTAGATTGCGTAACACGAGATTGTTCGGACCCGGAGGCAGTATCCGGCAGCTCCACCAATTGTTTGATAGTAGAATCCACCCAAAACGGGTGGATTTTTTATAGATAAGGCTAAAGTGTTTATGTTTTTCTTACAACATGCAGACATAGCTTGTGCGGTGTGGTTTTTTGATCCTGCGTCGCAAAAAATGGGGCAGAGATTTGGCAATAAAAAATGGCCGATGCGGCCGGGAAATGTATAGAAATTCATAGAAAAATGAAGAACCGGTAACTGCGAGGAAAACCGGTTCTTCTGTGTGTGGAGTGTGGAGTTATATTTTGGAATCGATGTTTGTTTTTGGCTTTTGTATAAGAATTTTATTCAAAAGCTATCTCTATAATAAGGCAGTAAAATGCTAGTGTCAATAGAAAATATTCAAAAAATGTTGTAATTTTTGCAACAATTTTTAACAGGGGTGTTGTTTAAAAAATGTACGAAAAAGATCCCGTTTATAGTTAAAAATTTTAATTATTAGCATTATGTAAAAATGGACGATTTTTGATTAATTGCAGCAAAATATGCATTTTGGGGCAAAATAGGGCAGAATAGGCATTAAATAGCATATGTTGTAAAAACTACAACGTTAAAATATGTACTTGGTATATCTGTTTTTCGACGCTATGTTGTAAATAATACAACAGATATTGAACAAAAGAATTATTGACTTTTGCGCTTATGTTTGCTATATTGAGAATGTGCTTGAACAAAAATAAAAACGCACAAAACAAAAATAAAGAGGAGTAGAGTGTTGGAACCATAGAATGTGTATTTGGCGCAGCGAAAGCTTACTACTAGCCATAAATTACACCTAGGAGTAAGCTAAGCTCCGCCAAAACTGATCGCGAGATCAGGAGCGTAGAGCGCGTAAGATCACAAATCATTACTAGTACATTGATACCCAAAAAGAAGAGAAATGTGAAAGATCTTGCAAGGACTATGCCTCTCTATACGAGAGGCGGTCAATCAAAGCTAGAGTAGAGAATAAGCTTGTGGCTATAAGTAATGTATATATTTGCCAGATAAGCCCCTCTACTTTAGCTCCTGGACATCTCTTGTGGGGAAAAGAATCGGTATTATTTTCTGTGTTTCGGTCGTAGCTGGACGACGTATTAGCTTTGGTTTTTCGTAAGCGGGAAGAGCGTAGAGCACGCGCATGTGTTATAATTCGCTTATGGATAAGTTATTGCTGATTTTTAGCGCGATATCGTTTGTTTTTCTGGTTGCAATGATGTTTTTGTTTTCGCCTAGCGATGTGGGGCCGCTCGGTGTTCTAGTATTTTTTACAATGTGCTATGTTCTTTTTCTTGGGCTTGCAGTCTTGGGCTGCAGGCTATTTTTCACGTTGAGAAGCAAGCTCGACAAAACAAAGATGGGCAATATTAAAAAGAAGAGCTATTACTATGGACTAGTGATAGCGCTAGCGCCGATCTTACTTTTGGTAAGTGCGTCATTTGGCGGCATTTCTATCCTCGAAATTGGCTTGGTTTTGGGCCTAGAAATACTGCTTTGCTTCTTGGTTTCGCGCAATATTGTGTGATACAATAATGCTTATGGATAATATGGGCTCTGGTGGGGGTAGTTCTGAGAAAGCTCCAGTTTTTGGTGCGCCAGAAAATGCCGCTCCAATGGGGGAAGTTGTTGATTTTGAAGAGTTCGTAAAACAACGTGAAGACCTAAAGCCACAGATGGAATTGCCGCCAGAATTAGCGGAATCCGCAGAGGCGAGTGCTGGCGAAAAAGCGCCAGAGATGCAATCGCAGGCAATGCCAACTCCAGCACCGGCAGCGCCGCCAAAAGATGAGCCTAAGACTATAGAAGAAGAGGTGAAAGCCGAGCTTTCGCCGATTGATATTAAGCGTGATGCTGAGGTGTTGCCGAAGGCATACATGCAGGCTGTAACGAAGATTGTAAATCGCGACAAAAAAGATCCGCATAAATTATTGGCGGAGCTTGATGTTGCGCGTTGGGATATGATGAGCAAAGCATTTGGCCGCAACCGCGGGGATGGGTTAAACGGTAAGCTTTAATATGGAAAGTTGGCAGTATACATTAATCGGGGTATTGCTAGCGATAGGCTTTATCATCTTGGCCTGGAAGATTTTTGCTGGCGTCAAGCGTGAGCGTAAGAATTACGAGCGCGCCCTAAAGATGGTGCCGATGTTGATTCATCTACCACCAAGCACCGACGATATTCAGACGGGCGGACGCGATGAGCGTGACGTTATTAATGAGCAGATTTCCGAAGCGCAGGTAATGTATAGTATTATCTCTTCGACTTTGAAAAAAGGCCTGAAGGGTAGGCTATATGGTCAGCGCCATATCAGCTTCGAAATTGTGGCGCATGATGGTCTTATTAATTACTATGCGACGGTGCCTGCAGTATTGACGGAGACGGTAAAGCAGGCAATTACAGCTGCATATCCAACTGCGCGTATGGAAGAAGTCGCCGATCCGAACTTCTTTAGTGAGGTTGGTAAGATTGATGCTGTAGTTGGCGGTGAGCTCCGCCTAAAGGAAGATTATTGGTATCCGATTGCAACCTATGAAGATACGAAGCGTGATGCAAGCCTCGGTTTGATTAACGCAATGTCCGTTGCGAAGCCTGGCGATGGTTTGGGCATTCAAATTATGTTCCGCCCAACAGACGGTGGCTGGACAAGAAAATCGCTCGAGCGAGTACAAAATATAAAAGACGGGAAGAAATCTCGTGTTGCGTCGAACTTTTTGGGTAAAATATTTTACGGCGCAACGAACCTCATAGGCGATGTCGCAGAGGCATTATGGAAACCGCCGGAGGAACACGAAAAATACAAAGAAGAAGAAAAAATCTTGACCAATCTTCAGCAGGAAGAAATCACGAAGATTGAAGAGAAGACGAAGAGTCCTGGCTTCGAGGTATTTATTCGTGTTGTGTCGAGCTGTGCGACGAAGGCGCGCTCGGAAGCTTTGCTTGGTGGTGTTGTTTCGGTATTCTCACAATTTGATTTGCAGAATTATAACGGTTTCCGCTACGACATTCAGAAGAGTAGTGAGAGCTTGGCGAAAGATTATATATTACGCATCTTCCCACAAGATCGTAGGGATATGATTTTGAATAGCGTCGAGATGGCGTCTATCTTCCACTTGCCAGCGCAGAATGCAATCCCGACTAGCCAGGTTGAGCGCCAGGCGACCAAGCAGGTGGATGGTCCTGCGAAGCTACCAGAAGATGGTGTTATCCTTGGTGTAAACAAGTTCCGTGGCGAAGAAAAGATTATTCGCTTGCGTGATAAGGATCGCCGTCGTCATACATACGTAATTGGTTCTACTGGTATGGGTAAGTCTATCTTGCTCACGAATATTGCGTACCAGGATATGTGCGATGGTCGTGGCTTTGCATTTATTGATCCGCATGGCGATGCCGTAGAATTGCTCCTCAGTAAAGTTCCGCCAGAGAGGATGGACGATGTTATCTTGTTCGAGCCGGGCAACCTCGATAATCCGGTCGGTATGAACATGTTCGAATTCCAGAACGAGGACCAGAAGGACTTTATCGTACAGGAAGGCATTAATATGCTTACCTCCTTGTATGATCCGGGCAACCAAGGTATCTTTGGTCCACGTGCGCAGCACATGTTCCGCAATGCAGCGCTTCTTCTTATGAGCGACCCTGAAGGCGGTACGTTTATTGATATTCCGCGTTGTTTCATTGATCCAGAATTCGTAAAGTCTAAGTTGAAATATGTAACCGATAAGACCGTATATGATTATTGGACGAAAGAGTTCCCAGCATCGCAGAAGTCCAACGATGCAGGTGAGGTAACGAGCTGGTTCGTTTCGAAGTGGGGTCCATTCCTATCGAACAAGATGATGCGCAATATTCTTGGCCAAACCAAGTCCGGCTTTAATATTCGCGAAATCATGGATAATAAGAAGATTTTGCTCGTGAACCTCTCGAAGGGTAAAACTGGTGAGCTCAACGCAAAGCTTCTTGGTATGATTTTCGTCATGAAGTTCCAGGCGGCAGCAATGAGCCGTGCGGATATGCCGGAAGATGAACGCCAGGACTTCTGTCTATTCGTAGATGAGTTCCAGAACTTCGCAACAGAGAGCTTTGAGTCTATCCTTTCGGAAGCTCGTAAATATCGCTTGAACCTTGTTTTGGCAAACCAGTTTATGACGCAGCTGACCGATAAGATTCGCGAGGCTTTGCTTGGTAACGTTGGTACGTTGATGTCTGGTCGTCTTGGTGTGACGGATGCGGAATTGATGGAGAAGGCATTCTCGCCAGTATTTACGGCAGAGGACTTGCATAAGCAGGCAAACTTCTCGGCAATTGCGACCGTAATGATGTTCGATATGCCGACATCACCATTTACGATGAGTCTCTTGCCACCAATGGGCGAGTCGAGCGAAGAATTAATGAAGCGCATGCGCGAGTATGCATTGTCACGCTTCGGCCGTCCACGTGCGGAGGTTGAGGCGGAAATTGATAGACGCCTTGCAGCGACGGATGAAGAAGAACCAGAACCAGAACCGGCACCGGCTCCAGCGCCAGCACCAGCAGCAGCGGCGGCTGCACCTGTGGCGGCGGCAACTGCGGCGACTGCACCAAAACCAGCAGCAAAACCGGCAGCAAAGCCAAAGAAGAACTTCTTGGATTCCTGGTTGGAAAAGAAAGCGAAGCTTGAACAACAAGCGCGCGAGGAAGTGAAAGCAGCGGCAATTCAGCAAGCGGCACAGCCACAAGTTGTGAAGCCGACAGCGTCGGCTCCAGTGGAAAATGCCCATCCTGGCGTAGCGGCAATTCCAACAGTTGCGCAGAAAGCCCCAGCGGCTCCGAAAGGCCCTACGATTAAGCCAAAGAATGCAACGATGATTGGTAACAATAAACCAGCCGGTCAGCCTTCTGTTCCGGTCATTTCGCCGACTGCGGCGCCGAAGGTGACGGCAGCAGAGAAGATGCTAGAAAATCCAAACGGTTCGATTTGGGCGGCGGCGGCAGCACAGAATGCGGCACGTGCGCAGGCGAATCTTGCGCCAGCAGCACCGAAAGTCGTAGAAGACCCAACGACAATTAAGATTCACCACGATCCAAATCGTCGTGCAGTATTTGATGGTGGCGCAAAAGCGCAGGTAGCCACTCCAACTGCGGCTCAAGCGGTCGGCTCACATGGTAAGACTATTGCGGCACAGCCAGCAGCGCAGCCGGTTCAACAAGCGCCAGCGATGGCACAAGAACAAGTAATGACTTCGATTAGAATTCCTCATACCCAGGTACAGGCTCCGCGTGCAGCGGCAGTACCAGTTGCGGCACAACAGCCAGTTGCCGCGCGTCCGGTTGCAGCCCAGCCGGTGGCTCAAGCGCAAACGACCGCGTCAGGCGGCATTAGAGCCACGAAAGACGATGAAGATGGCGTTGTACTGCGCTGGCGCTAAACAAAGGCCTTAGAAGCGATTTTAGGGGGCAATTCCTTGTATTTTTAGATACGATATAGTAATATATTATATGTATTAAAAATATCAAGTTGAGGTAAGTATTCATGGCTGAAGAGTATAACTCGTCTGAAATTCAGGTTCTCGAAGGACTTGAGCCAGTTCGCAAGCGTCCTGGTATGTATATTGGCTCGACTGGGTACGATGGCTTACATCACTTAATTAAGGAAATCGCCGATAACTCTATCGATGAGGCGATTGCCGGCTATGCTACTACGGTAACAGTTACATTGTTGTCCGATGGTGGCTGCCGTGTTGACGATAACGGCCGTGGTATTCCGGTTGATATCCACCCAAAAACAAAAATGTCATCTCTTGAAACAGTATTAACTGTTCTTCATGCTGGTGGTAAGTTTGGTGGCGGTGGCTACAAGGTTTCATCTGGTCTTCACGGTGTGGGTTCTTCCGTTGTTAACGCATTATCTACGCATATGGTTGCGGAAGTATATCGTGACGGAAAGATTCATCATATCGAATTTGATACTGGTAAAACCGTAAAGCCACTCGAAGTGATTGGTAAGACTGATAAGGTTGGTACAAGTATCACCTTCTATCCAGATCCTGCAATCTTTAAAGAAACAACAACTTTTGACTATGACTGGGTAGTTAATTATCTACGTCACCAGGCATATCTAACTAAGGGTATCCTCGCAACTGTACATGACGAGCGTACGGGTAAGAGCGATTCCTTCTACTTTGAAGGCGGTATCAAGAGTTATGTTCGCCGTCTTAATGACGGTAAGGAAGTGCTTGGCGGTGGCGATATCTTCTATGTAGAAAAAGCAATTGAAGACAGCGTCGTAGAAATCGCAGTGCAATATAATGATGGTCTCGCAGAAACAATGCGCCCATTCGCAAACAACGTTCTTACGCCAGATGGCGGTATGCACGTAGTTGGTTTCCGTACTGCACTAAACCGTACAATTAATGATTACGCACGCAAGAATGGTCTTCTAAAAGAGAAGGATGAAAACCTTACTGGTGATGATATTAAGGAAGGTCTTGCGGCAGTTATTCTCGTAAAACTTCCAGATCCACAGTTTGAAGGTCAGACCAAGAACAAGCTTGGTAATCCAGAAGTACGTGGTTATGTAGACAAGGTAATGAGCGAATACTTCTCGTATTATCTTGAGGAGCATCCAGATATTGCAAAGGCAATCGTACAAAAGGCCACCTTGGCAGCACGCGCACGTAAAGCTGCACGCGCGGCACGCGATAATGTACTTCGCAAGGGTGCATTTGAGGGCCTTAACCTTCCATCGAAGCTTGCAGACTGTTCTTCACGCGATCGTACCGAATGTGAGCTATTTATCGTAGAGGGTAACTCTGCGGCGGGTTCTGCAAAGGAGGGTCGCGATAGTAAGATTCAGGCGATTTTGCCACTTCGCGGTAAAGTTCTTAATACTGAGCGCGCACATCTAGACAAGATGTTTGCAAATGCTGAGATCGTTTCTTTGATTAAGGCGCTTGGCGTCGGTATTGGTGAATCTTTTGATATTAATGGTCTTCGTTATTACAAGATTGTATTCATGACGGATGCGGACGTTGATGGCGCACATATCTCAACTTTGCTTTTGACATTCTTCTTCCGCTATATGCCAGAAGTTATTAAGGCTGGTCACGTCTATCTAGCAAAACCACCGCTATTTGGCTTGATTAAGGGTACTGGCAACACGCGCAAGATTGAATATATTTATAATGAAGAAGCTCTCGAGCACACCTTGGCGAAGCGCATCGAAGAACGCAAGGCTGCTGGAACGAAAATTAATCCAGAAGATGAGCGTTTCAAGCAGGCTGGTTATACTGCACAGCAGCGCTTTAAGGGTCTAGGTGAGATGGATGCATCTCAGCTCTGGGAAACTACCATGAATCCAAAGAATCGTACTCTTATTCGCGTAAATATTGAGGATGCCGAAAAAGCTGATGCAATCTTTACGAAGTTGATGGGTAACGAAGCAGAATTACGTAAAAACTTTATTCAATCTCGTGCCGCGACGGTCGATTTGGATGATTTGGACTTCTAGGGAGGATAGATTATGGCAGATAAGAAGAAACTAAACGAAACTCCAGAAGAGAACGAAAAAGATACCAGCAAAGTTGGTGGCGTGCCAGATGCAGCTGACAACAAAGGCGTAGACGAGACGCTTGGCGATTACAATACTGAAGCCGAAGAGGCGGAAGAGGAAGTTGTAAAAGTTGGTGGCTTGCAGGCGCACCGTGGCGAAGACGGCGTAGAAGAGCTTACCGTTGAGAACGTGATGGAAGATAGCTTCTTGCGTTACTCAATGTCTGTTTTGATTGATCGTGCTTTGCCTGATGTACGCGATGGCTTGAAGCCAGTTAACCGTCGTATTCTTTACGCGATGAACAAGAACGGCTGGAAAGCCCCACATGCAACTGTAAAGTCCGCACGTATCGTCGGTGAAGTAATGGGTAAATACCATCCGCACGGTGATTCGTCGATTTACGAATCTATGGTTAACCTTGCTCAGCCTTGGAAGATGCGCTATACGCTCGTAGAAGGCCAGGGTAACTTTGGTTCGATGGACGGCGATGAAGCAGCTGCTTCTCGTTATACCGAGGCTCGCATGGATAAGGTTGGCGCAGAGCTCCTATCCGATATCGAGAAAAATACAGTTGATTTCCGTGACAACTTCGACGGTACGGAGCAGGAGCCAGTCGTGCTTCCAGCTGCAGTGCCAAACATTCTTTTGAATGGTCAGATGGGTATTGCGGTCGGTATGGCAACAAACATTCCGCCACACAACCTTGGCGAAGTTGTTGATGCAACAGTTGCTCAGATTGAAAACCCAGACATTACGCTCGAAGAGTTGATGAAGCACGTAAAGGGTCCAGATTTCCCAACCGGTGCAGAGGTCTACGGTGGCGCGCCAATGAAGCAGGCATATGCGACTGGTCGTGGTTCGGTAACGATTCGCGCTGTTGCAAATATTGAAGAGCGCAAGAACGGTCGCTTTAATATCGTAATTACAGAAGTTCCTTACGGTATGAGCAAGGAAGCCTTCGTAGAAAAAGTACGCGATCTCGTACTTGCAAAGAAGCTTGATCATATCGCTGATGCGCGCGATGAGTCCGCTCGCGGTAAGATTCGCGTTGTTGTAGAGCTAAAGAAGGATGCATTCCCGAAGAAGATTTTGAACCAGCTATATAAATTAACTGGTTTGCAGACAACTTTCCACTACAACGTGCTTGCACTTGTTGAGGGTATTCAGCCAAAAGTTATGGGTCTCAAGGAGATTCTTGCTGAGTTTATTAAGCACCGTCAGAAAGTTATCCGCCGTCGTACGGAATTTGATCTTAATAAGGCAAAAGAACGTGCGCATATCTTGGAAGGTTTGAAGATCGCGCTCGATCATATCGATGAAGTTATCAAGACAATTCGTGAATCTTATGACGATGCAGATAAGCGCTTGATGGAACGCTTTGGCCTATCTGAAGTTCAGGCCGCAGCAATTCTAGCAATGCAGCTTCGCCGTCTCCAAGGTCTAGAACGCGACAAGATTGAAAACGAGTTGAAGGAACTCCATGAGCTTATCGCAAAACTCGAAGGTATCTTGGCGTCCGAAGAGGCTATTCTTAACGTCGTAAAGGAAGAACTCCTTGCGATGAAAGAGAAGTATGGCGACAAGCGCCGCAGTAAGATTATTAATCACGAACTTGGTAAGTTTGCCGAAGAAGATCTCATCCCGGATGAAGATAGTGTTGTATTGCTAACTGCACAGGGTTATGTAAAACGTGTTCTTCAGAACGACTTCAAGAAGCAGAATCGTGGCGGCAAGGGTCGTCGTGGTATGACTACGAAGGAAGAAGATGTAATTGATACTATTATTACGGCTTCCTCGCACGATTACTTGTTGTTCTTCACGAACCAAGGCCGCATCTTCCGCATTAAGGCTTACGAAATTCCACAATCCTCGCTCGTAGCAAAGGGTACAGCATCTGTAAACTTACTCAACTTGCATCCAGAAGAGAAGATTACTTCTGTAATTAAACAGGGTGATGAGGCTGGAAAAGACGGTTATCTATTTATGGCGACCGCAAAGGGCACCATCAAGAAGACTTCTTTGAAGGACTACGAGAATATTCGTACGAATGGTTTGATTACGATCAAGCTTGACGATGGCGATGAACTTCGTTGGGTCCGCGGTACGACTGGTGATAATGATATTATTATCTCCACTTCCGCAGGCCAGGCCGTACGCTTTAACGAAAAGGATGTCCGCCCAATGGGTCGTGCAGCACGTGGTGTACGCGGTGTACGTCTACGTCCAAATGACACCGTTGTAGGTATGGATGTAGTGTCTGATCCAAAGAGCCAGAAATTGATTGTGATTTCGACGAAGGGCTATGGTAAGATGACTGCTGCTACAAACTTCCCACCACACAAGCGTGGCGGTGTAGGCGTAAAGGTAGCGGCTGTAACAGCTAAGACTGGTCCTATTGCGGCAGTACATACACTCGATCCAGAAGCATTAGAGATTATCATGATGTCTACTGGTGGTCAGGCGATTCGCGTAGCAGTGAAGGATATTCCAACACTTGGTCGCGCAACGCAGGGTGTACGCGTAATGCGTCTAAATGAAGGCGATACTGTGGCTTCGATCGGCATTATTCCAAAGGAAGAGCCTGAGGAAGATGGCGAAGAAGAAGCTAAGGCTACCGACAAGAAGCCGGCTGCAAAGAAAGCTTCGAAGTAAGTAATCTTATTCAGTAAAAAATATCCTCCAGCAAATGGGGGATATTTTTTGCGCAAAGGCGCTACCTCTATTGTAGAAAAAACATAAACGGATTGAGCGGTATTTTTTACACGATGCTGGTTTGAGTGTGAGTAAAAATACATGCTATATTATATATATGGAAGATATTAGTGGATTAGGAGGTTTGCTATCGTTTGTCCTTGGTTGGCTTTTGGCGCAAACCGGAAAATTGATGGGCGACATGGTGTCGCAAAAACGCCCTTTGACTTTTCGTGAGGTGGTTGACTGCTTTGTGAGGAGTGGTGGCATGCCTAGTGGTCACACGGCTAGCTTTGTAGCTCTTACGACTTTCTTTGCGGTCCAGAATGGCTTATTTGCAAACATAACGGTGCTTTCGATGGCGATGACGATTATTGTTGTCTACGATGCTGTAAACGTACGTTATGCGGTTGGAGAGCAGGGGAAGATGCTAAATGTGATCGCAAGCAATACCAATGTGAAGAAGAAAAAGATTCGCGTGGTGGAAGGCCACACGATTCCGCAGGCGATTGTAGGCGGCATAATTGGCCTTATGATCGGCCTAATAACAGGCTTCGCCCTCTAGAAAAGCGCCCGAAAGGGCGTTTTTTGCTAAAAAATCAAAAAATGTCCAAAAATCTTCAAAAAAGTGCTTGACACTTTTGTTCAGGTAATATAAGATAAGAACAGTTCAACTGCGAGAGGGACTTATTATTTAAGCACTCTACTAGTTGAGCCTTTAAATTTTCTGCAATTTAACAATTTAGTTGTGCAATTAAAGAACGTCAATTAGATGTTCAATCATCGTCAGTCTTTTATAATTGAGTACGAAGTACGAGATTATCTCGAGTTTCGAGATATTTGTATACTTTAAGTTCAAATTTTCAATTTTATGGAGAGTTTGATCCTGGCTCAGGATGAATGCTGGCGGCATGCCTAATACATGCAAGTCGAGCGGCAGCGAGGATCTCATCCTATTCTGGATTCATTCGAGAATAGAATGAGATCTGTCGGCGAGCGGCGGACGGCTGAGTAACGCATGGGAACGCACCCCAAACTGAG
>R25__coassemble_12_pt1 | contig 163748 bp, 149 predicted proteins | sample R25__metabat2_low_PE_009 | metagenome-assembled genome bin R25
AAATTTCTAGATGTTCGGATTCGAACAAGATATAATGAAGAAATGAATGAAGTTCATATTCCAGTATTATTATCGAGTGTTTTAGAGTATCTGCAGCCGCAGGAAGGTGAAACATATTTAGACCTCACGGCGGGATATGGTGGGCACGCTGATAAAATTTTGGAAGTAACGCGGAATTATAATGGTGCGGTCCTTAATGACCGTGATCAGAATGCGATCGATTTCTTAAGTGCGAAGTACCAAGAGGTGAAGCCGAATTTGATGCATGACGATTTTTATAGTACGGCGCTACGGTTAGTGGAGAGTGGAAATAGCTTCGATATGATTCTGGCTGACTTTGGCGTTTCTTCACCGCAACTAGATATTACGGAAAGAGGTTTTTCGTTTGCGAAAGAAGCAAGACTCGATATGCGAATGGACGAGTCGCAGGATTTGGACGCATGGACAATTGTAAATAAGTGGAGCGAACGAAAACTTGCGGAGATTTTTGAGAAATATGCAGAGGAGCGTCGTGGTCGTGCTGAATTGTTAGCCCGAGAAATCTGCACTCATCGGCCTATCAACACAACTACTGAGCTCGCCGATTTGATAAAGTCAAAATCACCTTATTCTCATACACACCCAGCAACGCGGATATTCCAGGCAATCAGGATCGTCGTGAACGACGAACTCGGTATTATCGAGCGAACGTTGCCATTGATTCCAAAGTTGCTAAAACCAGGTGGTAGAGTAGCAATTATATCTTTCCATAGTCTTGAGGATCGACTCGTCAAGGAATTTTTCAAGGACGAAAGTAGCAAAGGCATCGAGTCGAGTCTACGCATTATTACAAAGAAACCGATTGTTGCGGACGAATCTGAGAATGTTAACAACCCACGCGCACGAAGCGCAAAGCTGAGGGTGGCCGAGAAGATTTAATCTTGATGGCGCCGCTAGCTTGCAGGGAAGGCGCTATCGATAAAACATAAAAACAAAAAAGGAGCCACAATATGGCAAAGATCATCGTGACCAACAGGTCCCGCGCTCAGCAAGTGAAAGTAAACTTTCGCTAAATAATACACTCCAACTATTAGACCTTCATATTGATTTTTATTTTGACCGATAAAAACAATCTTTTTGAAGCAAAACACAAAACCTACATGCCCCTCTTGACCGGGGGTACCATCGAATAGGTGAAGTTTTTGCGGAGTGTGTAAAAAATATTTGACCTTCTTGGTAGGAGCTGGACGTTTATCTCTTGTCGTCCAGCTACCGCCAAGCCTTGATCCTAGGGGGAAATGTGTGTGGAAACAAGAGTGTGGAATATAAAACAAAAACGGAACAAATGAATGCCAGCATATAGAACAAATTATGCCAGTAGGGGAACGTATTCAACGCGAGGAGCGTCTTCTTCTAGTACGTGGGCGAGGAACCATAATGCGGTTCGTCATACGCCTAAAGTTACGCTGGGGCCAGTTAGTCACACAATTACGGTAGTTTTGATTGTGTTACTTGTTGGCTTGATTTTCTTGTCTCAAAGCGCAAAAGTCACAGATTATGATGTGGCAATCGCGGGGACTGATACTGAAATTGCGAATCTAGAAGCGCAACGCGATGCGCTAATTGTGGAAAATGCGAAAATTACCGCCGCTGCAGCAGACGAGGAGCGCAACGAAGTTGCCTCAACAATGGTAAATGCGACTGCGGCAGATTTTGTCAAGGAATAGTATAATAAACATATGCCTAATATCGAGCTGAAGCAAAGCACGCGATATATTTTGTTGAGACTTGTGCCGATTGCGGTTTTGACGGTTTTTGTGGCTCGATTATTCTTTATTCAGATTATTAATCACGACAAATATGTGTCGGAGGCGAACTCGATGCGTATTAAGCAGCGCGAGCTGATCGCGAAGCGCGGCGAAATCTACATGATGAGTGGTATTAATAAGGAAACGACGCCGCTTGTGATGAATGAGCGCACGTGGACGATTTTTGTGGACCCGAGCTACGTTGACGATAAAAACAAAGTGCAAGTAGAGCTTCGGGCGATTCTTGGCAATCAAATGATTACGACTTGGGAAAAAGTTTGGTCAAATATGAAGAATATGTACGTCGAAGTGGCGAAGAATGTAAATTACGATACGGTCGTGAAGATCAAGGATGCGAACCTGAAGGGTGTTGGACGCAAGGAGACTTCGCGTCGCGTATATCCGGCAGGCAGTTTGGCTGCGCAGGTGGTTGGCTTCGTGAATGCTGAAGGGGTTGGTTCCGGCGTTGAAGGGTCATTGAATTCACGCTTGACTGGCAAAAACGGTATGCTTAAGACTGTGACGGACGTGAATTCGGTGCCGCTTTCGATTGGTGACGACAATGTAGAGATTCCGGCTCAGGATGGCGAAGATATTGTGTTAACTTTGGATGAAAATATTCAGCGTAAAGTCGAGAGGGTATTAAAAAAGTCTGTCGATGGAAGCAATGGCGCAGCGAAGAGCGCGAGCGCATTAGTGATGGATCCAAATAGCGGTAAAATCTGGGCAATGGCAAACTATCCAACCTTTGATCCGGCGGAATATTACAAAGTTACGGACGCATCATTATTTACGAATCGTACGACGGAGTCTGCATACGAGCCGGCATCGGTGTGTAAGCCATTTACTTATGCGATGGCGATAAATGAAGGCAAGCTTGACCCGGATGATAACTATTACAACTATGGCTACACGAAGGTTGGTGACCGCATTATGAAGAATGCGACCGGTACAGAAAATCAGGTCGGGAAGAGGACTTTTCGTGAAGCACTGGACCATTCTTTGAATACTGGTAGCATTCAGGCTCTGCGCTCGATCGGTGGCGAAAATATCCCGAAAACTGCGCGCACGACAATGTATGACTATCTTTATAATCGTTTTGGGCTTGGTCATACGACTGGCGTGCAACTATATGAAGCAACAGGGAAGATTTATAGCCCAGAGGAAGATGAAGGTAATGCCGTGCGCTATGCAAACATGACTTTTGGTCAGGGTATGAGCCTTACGATGGTGCAGGTCGCGGCGGGCTTTTCTTCGGTTATTAACGGTGGAAAGTATTATAAACCGACAATCGTTGCGGGCACGATGAAAAACGGTGCATTTTATGAGGATGACGAGCCGGCTTCTGTGCGCGATACCGTGACGCCGCTGACGAGCTCTATTATGCGCGGAATGTTGCAGGAGGTTCGCAGCGTAAATGGCGGCAAAGCGGATAAACCGGGGTATAATATAGGAGTAAAGACTGGCACCGCGGAAACTTATGATGAAAGTGGCAAATACACTTCAAATAAGACCGTAGTAGGCGCCGTCGGTTTCGGTGGTTCCGCCAAAGAAGGCGCAATGCCGGAATATGTAGTTTTGGTTCGTGTAGATGGCAATACATTGTTGTGGGGCGTTTCGAACGCCGTGCCAATCTTCACGGAAATCAGCAACTATATGTTGGAATATTTAAGAATTGAACCGGTAAACTAGAAAGGAAAAAATGCTTAACGACATAAATTCTAATATGGGCTTCGAGCTGATCTTGGCACTTGGTTCATTTTTGATGGCAATGTTTTTGACGCCGATTTATACGAATTTTGCATACAAGCACAAATTATGGAAGCGCCAAAAGAGTGTAGATGTGACGGGCAAAGAATTGACCGTAATGAACAAGCTACATAAAGACAAAATTAAGCGTCATTTTCCAACGATGGCGGGCGTAATTATGCTCGTGACTGTCCCAGTAGTTTTGATTGCGACCAACTGTCTAAATCGTGGTCAAACTTGGCTTCCGATTGCGGCATTTGTTGGTGGTGGCGCGATCGGTTTTATCGATGATTTATTGAATTTATTTGGCAAGAATGCAGCAGCAGGCTTACGTGCCCCGGCGAAGTTTGCGATGATCTCGGCGCTAGGCTTGTTCCTGGGTTGGTTCTTTGCTTATAAACTTGGCTGGACGGCGGTAATGGTGCCATTCTTTGGACCGATAGAAATCGGTATGCTTGGCATGATTTTGCTATTTGCGTTTGCTGTCGTGGCAACTGGTAATGCTGTGAATATTTCTGATGGCCTAGACGGTCTTGCAGGCGGCTTATCGATGCTTGCTTATGGCTCCTATGGCGTTATCGCGTTACTACAAGAGCAATGGTATTTGGCAGGTTTCTGCTTTATCGTGCTGGGCGCACTTTTGGCCTACATTTGGTTTAATGTTTATCCAGCACGCTTTATGATGGGCGATACGGGTTCGTTTGCGCTTGGCGCGGGTCTTGGTGTGGTCGCGATGATGACGAATTCGTTCTTGCTACTGCCAATCATTGGTTTCTTGTTTGTTATTGAGGCTGGTAGTTCGTTGATTCAGATCGTTTGGAAGAAGTTCTTCCATAAAAAGATTTTTATTTCTGCGCCGCTTCACCATCACTTGCAAGCGATGGGGTGGGAAGAGAGTAAAGTTGTAATGCGCTTTTGGATTATTGGCGGCATTACGGCGATGCTTGGCATCTTCTTGGCAATGGGTGGGGGTATTATTCGCTAATGAGGAAACATCGACCAGATTTCGCGATAGCATTAATTGTCTTAGCGCTGATGAGCGCGAGCCTGATTATCGTTTATGCGATTGGGCCACGCGTTGCGCAGGCGCTTAATTCGCAATACGGTACAGAGTATGGCGATACATATTTCTTAATTCGTCACGTGTTTGCAGTAGCGATGTCTGTCGCTGCGATTGTGGCAGGATATCTCGTCAAGTATGAGAAGGTTGGCAAATATGCAAAAACCCTGGTATTTATTAGCGCTGGCCTTTGTTTGTTAGTGAAGATATTGGCGATGCTACACGTAGATGCGCTTGTGACTTGCGATAAGGGTGCGTGTCGTGCTTTGCGCATTCCGGGTATTGGAATTGGCTTTATGCCGTCCGAGATTTTGAAGGTAGCAATTTTGTTTTATTTGTCGTGGCTAATTAAAGATCGCAAAGAGAAGAAAGAACTCACGATTTTTAATCCGGATTTTGACTGGAATGAGCTAAAAGAGCGGGGAATAAAGGCAATACCATCAATGTTTAATATGCGCTTTGTTTTGCCGTTTGCGCTTTTGATGTTGGCCGTTGTGGTGCTAGTTGGCTGGTGGGAGAGTGACTTTGGTAGCACGGTAGTAATTGCAACGATGTCGCTTGCAATGCTTTGGATTGGCAAGATGCCGCTCAAGGATCTTTTGACGATATTGGTAGTGGGCGGGATTATCGCAGCGATTTTGATTTTTGGCGCAGATTATCGCGTCCAACGTATTACGAATGAGAATTCTTACCATCAGGAAAGCTCGTTGATTAGTATGGGTACGGGCGGTATTTTGGGCGTCGGCCTTGGAAATAGTATTCAGGCAACGGGTTATTTGCCAGAGGCCTTGTCGGACTCGATTTTCTCGATTATCTGTGAGACGTGGGGCTTTGTAGGTGCATCAGCGATTCTAATTGCATTCTTTGTGCTATTTTGGCGCATGATTAGCGTATCGCAGCGCACGGTTGATCTGGATAAGCGCCTATTTGTGATAGGGGTTTTTGCCTGGATTATAGCCCATGTTATAATCAATGTAGGTGGAATGACGGGCGTAACGCCAATGAAGGGTATTACGTTGCCATTCCTGAGCTACGGCGGTACAAGTATGATGTTCGTAGCGTATGCAACCGGTGTCGTTTTGCAAATTTCTGGCTGGACCGCCAGGGAAGCGATAGAGGAGAAAAATGAAAATACTAGTAGTAGGAGGGGGCAGCGGGGGACACGTTACTCCAGTAGTCGCGGTCGTTCGTGAGATTCTAAAAGTTCGTCCAAGAGCGAAGATTGAATTTTGGACGGATAAAAAATATTACAAAAACGCACGCAAAATTACGATTGAAAATGGTCTTGATATTAAGATTCGTAAGGTCGTAGCGGGGAAGTTGCGCCGTTATACAAACTTTACTTTTATCACTTATTTGCAGAACTTTGATGTTGTTATCAAGAATGTTATTGATTCCTTTAAGACGATTGGCGGACTATTTCAGAGTTTCTTCCGTTTGATTGCGAACCGCCCAGATGTAATTTTCTTGAAGGGCGGATACGTCTGTTTGCCAGTCGGCGTAGTGGCGCACTTACTTAGAATTCCATACGTGATCCACGACAGCGATGCGGCGCCAGGTTTGACGAATCACGTGTTGGCAAAACATGCGACAAAGATTGCGACAGGTATGCCGCTCGAATATTACAATTATCCAGAAGAACGTGCAGAGTGGACTGGCATTCCGATTAGCGAAGAATTTAGTCCGGCTACGGAAGCAAAGCAACGCGCATTAAAGAAAGAGCTTGGCTTTGATGAAAAGAAGCCGTTGATTGTCGTGACTGGCGGCTCGCAGGGTGCGCAGCATATCAACGAAGCAATGCGTGAAATTTTACCACAGGTACTAAAGATTTCTAGCGTGATGCTAATTGCTGGTCGCGAACGCTATCCGGAAATGCTTGATTTGAAGGATTACGAAGTCTGGGAAGAAGGCGAGCTGAAGACGAACTTCCGTATTATTGAGTTTTCTGCCGAGATGTATAAGCTATTTGGCGCGGCCGATATTGTGGTTTCGCGCGCTGGCGCGTCCACGATGACTGAGTTATCTAGTATGGCGAAGGCGGTAATTATGGTGCCAAATGAAAAGCTTCCGGGTTACCATCAAGTAAAGAATGCTGCTGCCTACGAGAAGGCGAATGCGGCCGTGGTTGTTGCGGACGACAAGATGCATGAAGATCCAGAATTGTTATTAAAGGCAATTCGTCGTTTAATCAATCATCCAGAAGAACGCGATGAAATTTCGAAGAACTTGAAGAAGTTTTCGAAGGATAATGCAGCTGAGAACTTAGCGAATACGGTTATCTCTGTAGCGAAAGAATAGAGAGCGTTTGACTTTTTGCCACTAGAATGATAGACTTATAGTACTGGTCACGTCGTCTAGTGGTTAGGACTCCAGGTTTTCATCCTGGCAATCGTGGGTTCGATTCCCACCGTGATCACCAAGTTGATTCCTAAAGAGCGCTCCGAAAGGAGTGCTTTTTGCTTATGTTTTAGTTCGAGAGATAATGATATAATTTAAGGTATGAGCAAACTATTTAAACGTACTAAAATCTTAGCAACGGTTGGTCCGTCTGTCTTTGGGGAAGAAAAACTCAAAGAGCTAGTATACGCGGGCGTTAATGGCTTTCGTCTGAATTTCAGTCATGGCTCTTATGACGAGCGCGATGAACAAATCCGTATTATTCGTAAATATGCCGCAGAACGCGGCAAATCTGTTGCAATCTTGCAAGATTTGCAAGGCCCAAAGATTCGCTTGGGCGATATTAAGGACAATCACCTAGACCTAAAGAAGGGTGACGAAATCATCCTCGATTATGCACTCAAAGAGCATGATGGCGGTATGACTTTGCCAGTTCAGTACAACCTTGCCGAGAAGGTAAAAGTTGGCGAGCCAATCTTCCTATTTGATGGCAAAATCCGTACGGTCGTAAAAGAGATAGTTTCTAAGACTGCAATTAAAGCCGAAGTTGAGAATGATGGCTATATTATGAGCCGCAAGGGCATCAACTTGCCAGATACCGACATGGGTGGCGATATCATCACTGAGAAGGATCTCGCAGATATCGAATTTGGTGCAAGCCGCGACTTTGATTACGTTGCAATGAGCTTCATTCAGAGCGCAGAAGATATCGATAAACTTCGCCAGATTCTTGTTTCGCACGGTTCTACCGCGCAGATTATCGCAAAGATTGAGACCAAAAAGGCAATCGAAAGCGACGAAAAGATGGAAGAAATCGTCAAGGCAACCGATGGTATCATGATTGCGCGTGGCGATATGGCAATTGAGGCTGGCGCCGAGGTTGTGCCGATTGTACAGCGCAAGCTTATCGCACTTTGCCGCCAGTATTCCAAGCTTGTAATCGTAGCAACGCAGATGATGGCGAGTATGGTTACAGAGCCAGAACCAACCCGTGCAGAGGTTTCCGACGTTGCAACCGCAGTGCTTCTTGGCGCAGACGTTGTAATGCTTTCCGATGAGACCGCAAACGGCAAATATCCAGTAGAAACCGTCAAGGAGATGAAGAAGGTAATTCTTTATACGCAGGAACATTCCAAGATTCTTCCACTTGATAAGGAAACCACCGGCAACTACAAGAACTACGATGCTATCTCTCGCGCAGTCGTAAAACTCGCAGAGCAGATTGATGCAGATTTGATTGTGGCAGCTACGAAGAGTGGCGCTACGGCTGAGGCAATTGCTTCTCAGCGTCCAAATATTCCAATGCTATCCGTAACAAGTAATCCACGTGTGGCTGGCCAGTTGGCATTGGCTTACGCAAACTCCGCAATCGTACGCCCATATGATGTAGATTATGCACTTAATGCGGCTCTAGATTTGAAGGGCACTGGTTATCTTAAGGTCCCAGAGGGGAAGGATAGCTTGACGGTTGTATTAGTATCCGGTTTGCGCGACGAAGAAGGTGGCACGAACCAGATTCAGATTCGCAAGATTTAGTTAGGGCAGGGCAAAAAATAGGAGGCAATATGGAATTTCGTAAGAAAACCATTCGAGACGTAGAAGTAGCGGGGAAGGTAGTGCTAGTTCGCGTCGACTACAACGTTCCGATGAAGGACGGTCGCGTAGCAGAGGATATGCGTATTCGCGCAAGTCTGCCAACGCTTAATTATTTAATGGAGAACGGGGCTAAGAAAATCATTTTGATTTCGCATCTTGGTCGTCCAGATGGGGAAGTAAAACCGGAATTTTCACTTGGCCCAGTGGCAGGGCAACTTGCTTCCCTTTTGCCAGAGAAGAACGTCGATTTTGTTGATGAAACTGTCGGCGACAAGGTAAAAGAAGCTGTAGAGAATATGCCAGAAGGCGGCATTTTGATGCTAGAAAACCTTCGTTTTTCGCCAGCCGAGGAAGAAGACTCTGATGAATTTGCGCATCAAATCGTGGATGCTACTGGCGCAGAATTGTTTGTCCAGGATGGCTTTGCGGTAATTCATCGTGCGCATGCATCTACGGATGCCATAGCAAAGATTCTCCCGGCGGTCGCAGGCTTCTTAGTAGAAAAAGAAGTTTCCAGCCTAGAAGGTGCAATTAATGATCCTGAACACCCATTGTTGGTGATTATTGGCGGCGCAAAAGTCGAAGATAAGGCTCCAATGATTGAGAAGTTCTTACCGATTGCCGATATGATTGCGGTTGGTGGTAAGATTGCCGCCGATGGCTATAAGGCAACCGACGAGAAGGTTTATGTTGCCGAAGATTTCATCGAGAACGATGAAGGCGCGAAGCTCGATATTGGCGAAAATAGTGCTGCACGCATTGTAGAGATGATTCATGATGCAAAGACGATTGTCTGGAACGGTACACTTGGTATGGTCGAGGACGAACGTTATGCGCAGAGTTCGCTTGCTATAGCAACTGCGATTGGCATGGCTGATGCAATGACGATTGTCGGCGGTGGCGATACGACTGGCTTCGTAGAATCTGTTCTTAAGGAAGAGCCACATCTAACCTTTAGTCTCGTATCTACTGGCGGTGGCGCAAGCCTAGAATTACTATCTGGCAAGGAACTTCCTGGCCTTGAGGTATTAAGGAACCGTTAAAATGGCGTTTTGGCGCGTTAAGAAGAAGGTCCAGGAGGACCACAAAGGGCCTGATAGGCGTAGTAAGGAGTCCAGCGAGACGTTTCGCGTTGGGCGCACGCTTGCTGGCGACGCGCAAAAAACTCGTGAAGACAAAATGCAACGCGCGGCGGATCGCAAAAAACGTGACGCAAAGAATATTGCGACCGTCGTTGGCGTTGTCTTGATTATCCTAGTGCTTTTAATTACGGCAATTAATTACGTTTCTGGTGTGATTAAGGAGCGCGAAGAGGCTGCAAAGCCGGCGCCTGTTCTGGAGCCTACCGTAGCGATTTTGGATGAGAATGCTGGCGAGAACGTTAGTCAGCGCGTAAAAGACTTCGTGGCGCGTCTAGAGGACGATTCTAAAGAACTTGGCGTAGAGATTGATCGCGTTGTGCTGCCGTACCAAATGGTGCGCGAGGTTGATGTGTATGTAAAGGGTCGTAGCGAGTATTATAAGATGTCGCTAGATCGTAGCAGCTCTGTGCAGGCAGAGGATATGTCGCGCATGATTAGATACTTAACCGAAAAGGAAATATCGCCAGGATACGTAGATTTACGCGTAGAGGGGAAGGCATATTACAAATAAAGGCGGATCGAAAGGTTCGCCCTATTTGTTCCCTAAGTGTTCGGTTTTTGTTCGGTCGCTTGGAGTAGTGAACAGAATAGGGCGGGGCGATGAGCTGCGTTGAGGCCTTTCTGGAATCGTCTTTAAGGGGGTAGGGGAGTGACGAGAAAATAAAACCGTGAAAAAGTCAAATTAATGGGGATTTCACGGGCGTGGAATTTCACAGAAACGGCAATAAATATGTTATAATATGTGATTTTACAGATAAGGACGCCTAAATGGCTGATATTAAAGTCAAATTTTGGGGTCAAATTTGCGCTTCTGAGCACTTCCTCGAATCTGATTTTCGGAAGTACTAGTTATTACGACAATCGGCGTGAGGATCCGCGTATAAGATATAAATAAAAAGAAATAACTTTTAGAAGGGCTATTTAAAAGGGGTTTTCGCTTCTGGCTATTATATATGGACGATTGTTTATATATCCGGGTTTCAAATATATATAAGTCGTAAAATTTACATTGTGCGACATTGAAAATATCGCGAAAAGTTGATTGTACACCCGTCTCATTTTTGGCTGTTTTTGAGGCCTGGCCGCCAATTCATTCGTATTGCGCCCTATTTTGCGCTGTGTCGCGTTTTTGCGCTTCTGGACGTGTATTTATACTACTTTTGTACATAATTTCGTACGCGCGATTTTATGGCTTTGTTTGTAATTTGATCTTGTAGGATAGGCAAATAACAGAGGTGGGTGGCAGTTGCTACAGGGGTAGAATAGGGGAGAAACACCTTAAGTAAGGGGTAGGGGGCTTATTTTTGAATTTGCACTTCCCCTGCCCCGTCCGTGTCCGCGTGAAATTTAAAAATACAAATTATTTCACGCAATTAATATTTCATGATTTTTGTGCAGAGGAGAGCTAATGTAGAGCTTCATCCATCTGTAAAGTCGTAAAACCTACGGAATACGACGTTAATTCCTTCCCTGTTTTTCCCCAATAAAAACCCCTCACATGGAGGGGTTTTGGATTATTTGCGTTGCGACGCGATGATCTGTTTCAGCTCGGCAACTACGGAGCCGTACCGACAAATATCATTCGTCTCAAAATTGACGTGGATAGATGTCGGGCCGCCGTGGCATTGGATGCCGGCTCCACAGCGCCATTCTGGGCCAGTCAGAATCTGCGCCTTTGGAAAGTATTCACGCAGCTGAGATGCGACAATCTCGGCATCGCGCGGGACATTGCCATGAGCAACAATGATTCTGCCGCAGGGGTCGACGATATGCTTGGTCGCATATTCGCCAATGACGTTCGCCCAGCGTTTGATTCCGCGGATAAAACCGTGCGGATTGACGTGCTCGAGCGTACGGGTCTCATCATCGTCTTTGTAAACCGCAGCGCCGACCAGTCGAATGCCAAATATATTAGCCGCAAAGGCGCGCATGGCGTCTACACGGCCGCTTAGGCGGATGTAACTGAGTTCACCCCAGGTAAAAAAGTGCCCAATGTAGCTACGGCTCTTTGTGACGAAGTCAGCAATCTCGCCAACGGTAGACACTTCGCCGTTCTCAATGGAATCGCAGAGATTCAGGATGAGCAGGGCAAGACCGGTAGACATACAACGGCTATCGAGACAGTAGGCTTGCGCCCTTCCCTTGTACTCTTCGTTGATTTCTTTGTAACAAAGAGTGACGGAGTTGAATGTACCACTCATGGCGCTGCCCATGGCGATATAGACTACGTCCGTTCCCTGTTCCAGCAGATTGCGCGTGAAGGTCTCGACGCTGTCCGGTATGTCCCCGAACGGGTCGCCAACCTGTGGCATGCTGGTGCTTGCTTGTACGATGGGTTTTACAATGTTTTCTATTTTTATATAGTCGTCGGCGCTGATGTGTCGAAAGTCATGGTAGCCGGTGCTATCTGAGACCATGATTGGCGTATCCACTATTGTTACGTAGGGATGTGTGCGAACCCAGCTAGCGGGCAGGTCTGATACGCTGTCGGTTAAGATTTGAAAATTATTTTTCATTACGCATTCCTCCTAAAGAGCTATCGAAGTATTTTCGGTTATATATATTATGACATAACCTAAAATAAAAGTCAAAAATACTATGCATATATAGTATTGACATTTGCTTAAAAAACGGTTACGCTAAAATTACAAAAGGTCAAAATAAAAAAAGTCAAATAAATATGAAAAAGGCTATTGTGGGCGCTGGCGCCCTACTAGCGGCATCGATCTTACCAGTTGCAAATGTTTTTGCAATTGATCCGCTAGATTATGCAAAAAGTGTTGGCTCAATCGGTGGTGCTGACACAATTAACTGGGTCGTAGAGGCAACGAGCGATGGCGGCTACGTAGTCGGCGGCCAGACCGTGGGCTGCTATAAGTACGAAGGTGGTGGCATTAGGGCTACGGCCGTTATGAATACCGGTGGCGAACTCGTTGAGTGGTCCGAATGCGAAGAATACTTTGCGAATATGCCGATGGAATTCGAGGATAAAACTCCATCGGTTGAGTCCAAGGAAGCTAATATACCATCCATTATGGATATATGTGGCGGCAATCAGCTAGAGGTAGCACTTGATGCTAGTGTTGCCAGAGGCGACGATGGCGGCAATTACTGGTACAATATCGGCTGCATCGATTATATTGCTAAATTTAAGAAAGACGGCACCAAAGAATGGCTAACATTGGTTAATGATAGTAGCCGTCCAACGGCCGTCGCTGAGACGAAGAATGAATATCGCATGTTGGTACAGAATTCTGCTCTGTACACATTCGCAAAAACTGGCGATGAAGGCTTGTCGACCAATCTCCAATATAATCCGAATACTAATAATTCAATCATTAATAATGATGGTTCTATAGTAGTTGGCGATTATGGTGATGTTTGCTACTTTGGCGCAAACGCATCGCTCGTACGCTGTGCTGGCCAGGATGAAGCTGAAAATGTCAGTTATTACCCAGCTGGTTTTGATGGCAGTATGATTCGTAGCGACGACAGCATTATCCTTGTTCGCGTTATCGATGGCGGAGAGGAAGAGGATACTTTTGAGCTAGTTAGAGCAACGAAAGATCTAAAGACTATTACCCCAATTACTAATGTCAATACAGACGGTATGAATGGCGTATTATTCGGCAATAAAGATGGCGACTTTGCTGTCGTTAACTGTAAGGCTCAAGGAGGCGATGTAGCATATGGCAAGATGAGTGCACTCGCCGATGAGGCTCCGCAGGTAGCATGCAAGATTGTCAGCTATGACAAAAACGGTAATAAGATTGCCGAAAAAGATATTAACGATTTAGGTATTGATAGCGTCGATAAAGTCATGCCTAAAGATTTCGTTATCATCGAGCGCGATGGCACCTTGGTGCGCTTTGATCGTAATCTAAATATTGTCCTCGAACACACCTTGAGTGAAAACGAAACCCTAAACGATGTTGCTCCGCTTAATGACGGTTCTGTAGTGGGCGTTGGTGTATCTACTGGAACGACCGATAACTACGAAGTTGATACCAATGCAAACGGTGTTTACCTCCGCTTGGACGTACCTACAGAACAACCTGCTGCTCCATCGACTCCAGATAATGTTAAGAACCCTGGCACGCTTGATGCAATTCAAATCTTTGCTGGCCTTGGCGGCGTTATCCTACTAGCTGGTGCAATTGCTGGCCGTAAGTTAATGACTCGCAGATAATAGAAAAGCAATAGCCAAACAAAAATATATCCCCACTGGTAGGGGATATATTTTTTATCTAAGGCTTTTATTTTGCGCTAGGAGCGATTTTTATTTCGGTTCCTATTACGATTACGGTTTTTATGCTTGCCGCCGTTCTGCGCGTTCTGATTGGCTTGTACGACGACTTCGTTTTTATTGCTACCAGAAGTGATAGTAGGGCGCAGCTTTAAGTCTTCTTCTACGCTGTTATCTACCTGTTCGTTGGCCTTATCTTCTTCGGTGTCTTCGTATACCTGAATATTTGGGCTAGCCTTGCGGAGCTCATTAGCCTTTTCGCCAAGGAGTTTACTGAGGTCTTTTAGACCATTGCCGGTCTGCTCTTCTCCCTGCGCTTGATTTGGGGAGATTTTTTGCTTGCGGAAATCTTGCTGCGGGGTTGGAACGAACTTGTAAGTTGGCTTTTCGGCTGGAGCTTTTGGCTCGCTACCGCGGGAGCCGGCTTCTCTACCGGAATCGGATAGATCTTTCTTCCACTTCTCTGCTGCTTCGATGTTGGCGCGAATTTCGGCTTCAACTTCGTCGCGCGTGCGGGCATAAGTCATGCGGGAGTATTTGACGATACGTGGCATAAGATCGTTCGGTGGTTTTGGAATGCTAAGGGTTGTAGCCGAGAAGGCTGGAGTCTTTTCGCCGTTAATAATCATGGAGACAACAAAGTGGCGGTTGTTGAGGTTGAGGAGGTCCTGCGCCTCAAAGACTGGCTCGAATTGCTTTGATAGAATTGGCGCATCGTCTGCGGAGACGCGGAAGCTAATCGTAGTACCGACGTTGCCGAAGACGGCGTCGCGGACGGCCTCGGTCATCTGGCTGGTATACTGGTTGGCTACGGTAAGATTAAGGCCGTATTTGCGCGCCTCAGAAAGAATAACGGCAAAGGAATCGGTCGCGAAGTTTTGGAACTCATCTACGTAGAGATAGAATGGGCGACGATCGTCGACGTTTTCGATATCGGAGCGACTCATCGCGGCGAGCTGAACCTTGGTGACTAGGAATGCACCAAGAATTGCGGCGTTATCTTCGCCGATAAGACCCTTAGAAAGGTTGACTACAAGAATTTTGCCCTCATCCATAATCTTGCGAATATCGAAGCTAGACTTTGGCTGGCCGATAATGTTGCGGATAATTGGGTTTGCCGTGAACGCACCAACCTTGTTTAGAATAGGTGCTACGGATTCTGTGACCTGCTTGTCGCCCCAGGAGCCGAACTCCTGCTTCCAGAATTGAAGAACGGTAACGTCCTGACAATATTCAAGAGTTTCCTTGCGGAAATCTTTATCCGTAAGCATGCGGGAAATATCCAACATGGTTGTTTGTGGACGATCAAGAAGTGCAAGAAGCGTATAGCGAAGAATGTGCTCGAGGCGTGGACCCCAAGATTCGCCGAACATACGCTTTAGTACGCCGATAACCTCGGAGGAGATATTTGGCTTGCGGGCTGGATCGTAGACTTCGAGTGGGTTGAATGCCATTGGATACTGTGTATCGGCTGGATTGAAGTAGACGACGTCCTTGATGCGGGATTCTGGGATGAACTTTAGGTTGTCTGTGGCAAGGTCGCCATGTGGATCGATAATACAATAGCCTTGGTTGTGATAAATATCACTGAGTGCAAAGAGCGTCAAAAGACCAGACTTACCAGAACCGGTCTGACCAATGATATATACGTGACGAGAACGGTCGCGGCGATACATACCGAATTGGTGCTTAATGCCGCGGAAATCGGTAAGGCCAAAGGCGGAGATATTTTCGTCGAAGGTTGGGTCGCCAGTAAGCATCGGAAGCTTTGCCGGTGGCTCTGCGGTTTTGCTGGACGCCCAAACGATGTTTGGCGTTTCGACGTTGGTATGTGGCAAGTGATAAACCGATGCCAACTCGGAAATATTAAGAATGAAGCCTTCGTCGGTGAATTGACGAGTCTTATATGCGTCGAGCGCATTGCGATCGAAGGTTGCGCCAGTCATCTTGAAACCGTTGAGGTTCGTGGAGTTGAACTGTTTGAAAGTACCGACGAGTGCTTGCATGTTGAGTTTGGCGTTCATTTCGTTGCTACCAACGTAGGCGAGGCGAATCTTGACCTGATAGCCAAGTTTTGTGGCCTTCTCTTCTGCCTTGGCAACGCGAGTTTTGTCGCGTTCGGATAACTCTACCTTTACTGGCTGTTCGGTGCCACCCTCTGGCGGGCGCCATAATGCAGCGAGTACTTCGAGAAACCAACGCCAGTCGATATGGAAGAAATCAAAGCCGCCTTTGCCGTCTTTGACGCTCTTAATCCAGCGGTCGGATTTGGTATGCCAATCATCAGCGATTGGGCGAGTGAGAATTTGAATCCAAAGCTCTTCGCCGCCGTTTGGATTGAGCTTTGCGAGTGTACCGGTAATACCCGCAAGTGGATCAACCTCGAATGACTCGAAAGTCTTAATCGGCAAAGCTTCGTTGTCGATAAGGGTAACTTCAGAAGTGTATGCGACCGGATAATTATCGCGATGATCGACGTAATCTTCCTTCATGCGATAAATCTGGACGCTTGGATACTGAGAATAAATCTGACCTTCTACGAATGACTGGAGGATTTTTGGTACCCAGACAAAGAAACGAATTTGGTTACCAGTAGAGGCGATTTCGAATGAAAGATGCTCCTGGACGCCGCCAGAATTCTTTAATTCACTTTTGTCGCGCAAGATGCCGTGGAGGGACGCAAAAAGTTGCTCTGCGGCGAGCTCTTTTTTGTCGTTGTCCTTCGGGATTTCTAGCATCAATAGGACGCTCTCAACGTTTAGAACTTGAAGGCGATTTGCTTTTTTGTGGTTGCGAATCGTTAAAATTACCAAGATGACGACAATCGGTATCCACACAATCGGCATCGTTAAAAAGCGAATAATTTGCATGCTAGTATTTTAGCATAAATGGTAAACTAAAACTATATGGATAAAGAGATGAATGTGGTCGTTATTGGCGGTGGTACTGGCAGCTTTATGGTTTTGTCTGGCTTAAAGGATTATTGTGGTCACATTACGGCACTTGTAAGCATGGCGGATGATGGTGGTTCGACTGGGCAACTGCGTGACGAACTTGGCGTTTTACCGCCTGGCGATGCGCGCCAATGTTTGGTGGCACTTTCGAATTCGCCAAAGCTACGCGATTTGTTTAATTATCGCTTTGATGAAGGCTCGCTTGCTGGACATTCTTTTGGGAACTTATTTATTACTGCCCTAGAAAAGACAACCGGCAGTTTTGCGGACGCGGTCGAGACGGCTAGTGATGTGTTGGATATTGGTGCGCATAGTGTTTTGCCGATAACTTTGGATAAAGTTACGCTGGCGGTGGATGATGGTGAGAAAAAGATTTATCACGAACGCGAGATTCGCGAGGCTACATTTGCGAATACTCGCCCAAGAATTTGGCTCGAACCAAAGCCAGAACCAAACAGCGCTGCTCTGCGCGCAATCGCAGATGCGGATTTGATTGTGATTGCGCCGGGCGGTTTGTATGAAAGTTTGGGCGCGTCATTAATCGTGCGTGGCATTGGCCAAGCGCTTGCGCAGTCGCAGGCAAAGAAAATCTATGTCTGTAATTTGATGAATCAAGAGCGTCATACGAAAGATTTTATGGTTGCAGATTTTGCCGATGAACTTGAACGTATTGCTGGCGTAGATTTCTTGGATGAGGTTATTTACAATACGAACGAGCCGAGCGAAGAGCTGGTAAAACGCTATGCTTTGGAGGGTGAACACCCGGTTAAATTTGAAGAAGTCGAGCGCCATTACGAATTTCGCGGCGTGGATTTATTGTCGCGCGCGATTTGGAAGAATAATGCGAAAATCGATCCGCTCGAAAAACAGCGCGCTTTGATTCGTCATGATAGTGATAAGCTTGCGAAATGTATTCTTGGTAGCTACGAAAAGACCGCCGAAAAAATTAAAGAAGTTAAATCGTTGTACGTGGTCGATATGGACAGAACGCTTATTCGTACAAGTATGTTATTTGAATGTCTTTGCGAAGCATCAAATAAATATCAGGACCATTTGGGCGATGAACTTCAGCGCGATTATGGTGATTATTTGATTGCGCGTGATACGGAATTTAGCGAACTGGATTTGAATAGCGAAAACGAATACGTAAAAATGCGTCTTGCTGGCAAACATGCGACTTTTGATCCGACGACGGCGCTCAATCGTATTCTTGCGAAACGTCTGAGTAGCGCGACGGCACATGATGTATATAATTCTATGGCCATGCAGCTGGCGGAAAATGATAAATATCAGGATTATTTATTGCCGGGCGCGGAAGATCTTCTGAAATATATCAATGAGCGTGAAGATGCTGAGATGGTAGTTTTAACTTATGGCGAGCATGCTTTTCAGGACGCAAAATTCACTTCGGTTGTTCTGCCGTTATTTAGGAAATTAAATATCTCGCCGCGTTTTATGGCAACGCCGGATCGCAAAAAGCGCAGCTTCTTTACGGAATGTCAGACGCGCGATGGCGGTTTTGAAATTAGTGGTTTTTATGGATTTGAGAATATCTATGCGCACGAAGCTATTCAAATTGGCGATGAACGTGATGATATTATCGATTTTGAGGACGTCAATAATTACCGTGCTTACTGCGTAAAATCCCCACTCGATCATTCCAATCGCGCATGGCCAACCGAAGAAGAGCTAGCAGAAAATCACTGTTCCCTATTTGAAAATCTGCAGCAAGTAATTGACGCAGAAAAACATTTGCAATAAAAAATATCTCCCATGCGGGAGATATTTTTGGTTAGGCTGCTAATTTGTAACCGTCTTTGCCAACTTTGGTAAATAGGCTCTTGTTTTGGAGGTTTAGAAGAACGGTGGTTTCTTTTACCTTGCGTTCCTTGAGGACTTGCTTGACGATTTCTTTGCGGGAAAGACCTTCGTCGCCGGCGTTCCTGAGGATCTTGGTGATAATGTCGGAAACAGTTCCCTTTTGGTAGCCCCAGCTGTCGAGCGCATAAATACCGCGGCCGATTAGAACGAAACGAGAATCTTTGATGAGTTCGTTGTGGATGGCTTGAACGGTAACGTTCTTGCGTTTGAAATCAGAAGAGCTAATTGCTTTTGCGATGTCGTTGAAGTGCATAGGTTCTTTGTGCTCTTCGAGAACTACGTAGATTTTGTCGCGAATGTTCTTTGGATTGACGGTTGGCCACTTGGTAAGACCCCATTGATCATTGAGGGTGGAAAGTAGCTTGCTGATGCGGGCGACGGCTTCGATGTGAGATGGATGCTCATAGTTGAGTTTTTCGTCTAGTTCATCGATGCTGAGCGGCTTCTTATTGGCTTTAATCAGAGAAACAATTTCGTCTACCTTAATACGAAGAGCTTTTTCGTCGCCGTATTCAGCGATACCAATAGCATTGTGATACTTGTCGTTTTCGGTAATGATAGTCAAAGCTGGAGAGATTTCTCCGAGGAAACTAAAGTTTGCCTTGTCGACTGGAGTGGCCTCATGGCCAAGGATTTTCTTTGCTAGATCGGAGCTGCGTGCAACGCGACCCATTTCAGTTAAGTTACGAATAATAAGTTTTTCTGCGGCGGCGAGGTTTGCGATTTTGTCTTCCTCTGCTGCGATACGGAGACGAATAAGAATTGCCTTTTCAAGCTGGCGAACACGTTCGCGTGTAATAGATAACATTTCGCCGATCTGTTCAAGGGTCTCCTTATGACCATTGAGCCCAAATCTACGCGAGATGATTTCCCGTTCACGTTCTTGTTCAATTATGCTGAGGCTGTTTTCGATTGCTTTAGCAATCGTATCCGCATTATTCATGCTACTGCTTCCTTATTCTCCGTCGTTAGGGTTTATATCTTAACTTTTAAATATATTAACATGATTATTTCATGTTGTCAACAAGTAAAACTCTTTACTCACTAAAAATATTTTACCACATTTTTGGCATTGTCCATAATAAATTGTATAAAAGTTTAAGCATAAGCGGAATTGTGATGCGAGACTATGCATTTTTGTCCATTTATATCCTTATATACAGAGTTTTATTTAGCGTTAGCATGTTATAATGGATGTAATAAAAAGTGGAGTTAGTATAGTGAAAAATAGAATACAAAGAGGCCTACTTGTATTGTTGGCAATTTTTGTGTCGCTTTTTGCGCCGATGAGCACCTACGCGAAGGTAGAAGACTATATCGACAAATTTGCGGCGAATAATATTATGTTCTACGATCCGGATGCCTGCGGACCAGAAGACTGTTCACAGATGACTGCTGGCGCGTACGACGGTGATGGCTCGGACGTGACATGGATTGGCGATTCCATTTCCGAAATGTCTAAGGACGTAATAAAACAGAAGATTCCGCAAGTAGATTTACATGCCAAGGTTAGTAAACATTTCTGGATGGATGCTTCGGATAGTGCTGGTGGCGACAGTGGTCTTACGATTTTGGAAGGACTGTCTAAGAACAACCAAGTCCGTAAAGTGTTGATTTTTGCGCTTGGTACGAATGATCCTAATGCTGTAACTACCGAGCATATCAAAAAAGTACTTACATTGGCGTCCAGCGCGGATCGCATCGTATTCACTACTAACCACACTACTAATGGTAACTACGATGATAACAACAAAAACTTCAAATCGATAGCTGATAGCGAATCAAGGGTTGCCCTTGCGGACTGGAAGGCTGTAGTTGATGGCAAGGAGAGCGAATATCTTGGCGATGGCGTACATCCAAAGGACCAAAAGGCAATGGAGACTTTCGTTGATACGATTCTTGGCGTTGCTGGCGGTAGCAAAGTATCGAAGACCGAGATCGATAAGGGTGAAGCGTTAGCTAATCACTCTACGGTAACCTTTTATAGCTCTGATGCCTCGGAGAACGGCGGTAATGCCGGTAGAAATGCTAGCGAAAAATACAATGATGGTAAATTGGCGGATGGTCAGATTGCGATTAACCAGCATGATCCAGATTTGAGCCTTGGCGACGTGGTCTATATTGAAACTGAGAAGTCTGGCGAAGGTTCTGCGGCGCACGAACATTTCTATCTCGTGACCGATACCGGTGCTGGCGATGGCGGCGTTTCTGGAAATTACAATATCGATGTCTTCCATGATCCAGCCTCGGAGAACACTTCTTCCCCGTATGGCATGAGCAAAAATGCGAAAATTTATAAGATTAAATCTGGTGTCTCTTGGGAAGATTATCTAAGTAAATATAAAGATGGCACGGCGGATATTGCAGAGTTTTGCGAAGGCAATAGTCGTGGCCAGGCCGTAATTAAGGGTAGTACGGCAAAAGAAAAAGTTTGGTCTGGCTTGACCTCTATCGGCTTTACTGAGGAGCAGGCAGCCGGCATTATGGGCAACATGCAGAACGAAAGTGGCTTCAATCCAGTCCGCCACGAAATTTCTCAGCATGACGCATATTGGCCATACGATATCGAACATGCTACTGACCATCCATATGGTATTGGTTTGATTCAGTGGTCGAATGGTCGCCGCGTAAACTTCTTGGGCTACATTAAACAGCAGGCGCCAGATTTGATGCACTATTTCTTGGAGCCAGAAAAATACGATGTTAGTGGTGGTGATAACTTCATTAAGGCCGCCGATAGTGAAACTGACGTAAATGACTTGATGTCGCTCTCTGTAACATTCCTCTATGATGAGGTGTCTAGTAGTTATAGTAGCTTCTTGAGTGTAGATAAGGATGTAAGACAGGCGGCCTTGCGCTGGTCGGTTGATGTTGAGGGCTGTACGCAGTGTACGGAATCCTCTGGCGAGACGGCTTCGCGTATTAGCAATGCTGAGGCTATATATAAAGAATTGCATGGCAAGACGATTACTGGTGGCGGTGGCACGACTGGCTCGGGTGGTAAAAATAATGCTGCAACTACGGCATCTGCCGGCGAAAACAAAGACTATGCTGGCAACCCGGTATTTACCGATGAGCAATGGGCGAAGGTACAGGAATATCAGCCGCTCTACGAAGAGGCCTCAAAGAAACAAGGCGATAATATTCCGTGGGCGGTACTTGCTGCAATCCACGTGCGCGAGTCTAACCTATCCCGTACGAACCCGAACAGCGATGGCATCTTCCAGATTTTGGCGCTAGATGTTCCGGCTGGCCACGAAAATACCGATGCGGAGTTTGTTGAGCAGGCGGTAGCGGCCCTCGACGAGTTTAGTGGTCATTTGGGCGGCAAGGATGCTTCGGATGACGACAATATTAAATATGCGTTCTTCGGTTATAACGGCCGTGCTGGTGTCTATAAGGCTCAGGCGCGCGACTTAGGCTTTACTGAAGAAGAGGCAGAAAACGGCGAGGGTTCACCGTACGTCATGAACCGCGCCGATGCAAAACGCGACCCAACCGTAGAACCAACCAAGAGTAATGGCACTTGGGGCCAGATTAAAGTCGACTATGGTCCAATTGAATATCCGGCGAACTCCGACTATGGTGCGTATATTTACTATGTTGCAGCGGGCGGTGGCTCATTCAGTAACGACAAAGGCGAATGTGGCTCGAGCAATAGTAAGGGTAACATGGATGTTAATCAGACCGCTATCGACCTAGCCTGGCCAGTTGGCGATCCGCACGTTGGTACAATGACGCCAAAACCAGAATACGAGGCTGCCTATAAGGAAGTTTCGCCGGAATGGACATGGATTCCGTCTGGTGGTTCTAGCTGCGACTTCTTCGTGGCTACGGTAATGCGTTATTCTGGTGTTGATCCGGACTTTGCATGTTGCGGTACGGAGAACCAGCGTGATTACATGCGAGCGCATCCAGAACTATATGAGGAAATACCGAATACAGGCGACCCTTCAATATTGCGGCCGGGGGATATTTTACAGGTGGATGGTGTACCTGGCGTCTATGGTGGGCATGGACATATTAAGCTGTATGTTGAAATTGATGGCGTTGGCCACGAGGCGCAGGCTTCCTATAATAGCCATAGTGGCGAGCTCAGTACTAGCGTAAACTTGAGTGACCCTCGCGGTGACTACAAAATCTTTAGGCATAAATAAGGAGGATAACCATGGCAGAAGTAACCGAAAAACAAATGTCTAACCGTATTAAATTAATCATCGCGGGCGTCGTCATATTCGTAATTGCCGTGATTGCGATTTTGATAGCTTGGATTATTAATATTCCAAAAACTGCCACGATTGAGGTGATTGTGGCGCCTTCAGACGCAAAAATCTTGATTGGCGAGAAAAGATATAAGAATGGTACACACAAGATTGAGCCAGGAGATTATAGCATTGCGGTAACGCGCGACAACTTCTCTCCTTATGCTAGCGAATTTAGTATCGAGGAAGGCGAAACGAAGAAGCTATTGGTTTGTTTGAATGAAATCGATGGCAATACTTGGTATGACGAGCATAAAGAAGATGACGATATTTGTCGTAAGGCGGCAGAACTTGCATCCGAGGAATACAAGAAGGAGAAACAGACGGCTGATATTTATTCTGTAACACCATACAATAGCTACGACGACGGTTTCAATATTGTCGCCTATGAAGATGAAGAAAAAGGCACGATCGTAAAGATTACCCTTCTCTCCTGCAAGGAGGCACGCCGTGAAGCCTTGAAGCCAAATGCGCTTGAGTGGCTAAAAAAGCATAATGTTGATCCGGAACAATATACGATAGAATACGCAAACGGTTGTCAGTAAAAAATAAACCCGGGCTTAGCCCGGGTTTTCGCTCTTGCTGAGAGCAATGAGAGAATCGCAGAATTCCTGCATGATGCTCGCGAGAGTGTTGACGTATTCCTCTTCATCCTTGGAGGTATAGGTGCCATTTCGGATTTTTTCACTCACTTTGAGGTATGCGGCATTCGACTTCGCGTTTGCTTCTGCATGAAGTTCCTCTGCGGTTTTTGCGCGATTTACGTTTCCGTAGGTGTGATTCTTGCTAGGTGCTCGTCTCATAATATTCCCTCCCTATTCGATGAATGGAGACGTTACATGTTCTAATTATACCACATTTGGCGAAAATAGTCAATGCTAGCGACGCATACTAGCGGCGCATGCCGCCGCGGTTCATATTGCCGCCAACGTTGCCGTAACTACTGACTGGGCTTGTGACTGTAATGGTTCCCGCTTTCAAATCGCCCGTATAAGCCGTGTAGGACGCGTTTGTAGCGATTTCTGGCGTTGAGACGATAATGCTTGCGTATTGTTTTGAAGGCGTGTAGGAAACGATTGCATTGCCGTCAGCGTCCTTTAATGTGAATTCTGTATTTGCACTAGGCGTGCTAGAAAAGACAATGCAGATGCTGTTTTGTGTAGAACTGGTAGATGGAAGTTCTAGCATGCCACTGGATCCCGCAGCGATGAGTGTTCCGCCGGAGATTAGCATATTGCCATCGTGGTCAAGCGCGCCATTGCCATTGTTGGTTGGGCCGTCAACGGTAATATATCCACCTGTAATCGTGATACTATTGTTGGAATCAAGGCCGTCGCCTGTGCTGTTAACATAGACGATGCCGCCATTAAATGTCAGGGAGCCAACGCCGTTGCCGCCAAAGTTGTTTCGGCCGGCGCGACCATTAACACTAGATAAATCATTGCCGCCTGCCGCATTAAAACCATCGTCACTTGCAACAACGCTAATGTTGCCGTCGTTTACCGTGATACTTTCAGCCTCGATGCCTTCATAGCTCTGGGTGATGTTGACGTTGCCATTATTGACGATAAGGTTGGAATCAGCATGGATGCCGTCGTCGCCAGAATTGATAGTGATGTCGCCATTATTGATTACGACATTTGTGTTCGAATGGATTGCGTCATCGCTCGTATTTAGAGTGATATTACCGCCATCGATGAGGATGTATTTTTCCGCCTTGATGCCCTTTGCGGAAGTGTTTGATTCGGAATTGGCATTGCTGGTGCCGCCCCATCTTCCCCATTCTTGGTTTGTGCTGGTAATCTTTGCGCCGCCGCCCGTGGTGAGGTTGAGGGCGCCGCCAGAAATCGAGATGCGAGTCTCTGCGTGAATGGCGTCGCCAGTGGCGTTGACAGTGATATTACCGCCATCAATTACGATGTAGCCAAGTTTGGTATCTGTATCTTGGTTGGATTTGATGCCGTCATTGCCGCTTGTGATATTAAGCGTGCCGTCTTTGATGGCGACATAATCTTTGCCCATGACGCCGTTACGGATGGCGCTAACGAGATATTCGCCGCTAAGGACTTGTAGATAATCCTTGGAATGGATGCCATGATAATGATTGCTGACGATTTCGATTTTGCCGTCGCCGATTAGGGCAAGATTGCCCTTACTGTAAACCGCGGCATCGACGTCTTCTGTGCCGTAGTTTTCGCTATAATCTTCGCCGTCCGCTAGAGTGTTGGTCGTGTCACTCATGGATGCCAGATAGAGCGTATCGACGGCCTTCGCGTAGATGCAGGCGCCGTTGCTGTTTGTAATATTGGCGTTGTTTAGTACGACATAGACCGCTGCGCCGCGAGCATCGATTGTGATGCCGTCGGCAAAATCTCCGCTGAGTACATAGACGCCTTTGTTACTGATGGTGAGTGCCTGGGATTTTACGGATGCGCCAGAGCCATCAATGCTGATGTTGCCGTTCTCTGCCGTGATGTATGTGGCGTTATCTAAACTATATTCGTCGGAAAGATATTCGACATTGATGCCCGTGACGCTATCTTCGACACTCGTGTCGGTATTGCCTTTTGTAATTAGATAGACGGCTAAAATTATGCCGATGAGCGCGAAGACCGCGGCGATGATGGCAAATAATTTTTTTCTAGGCATTTTGCTCCTATAATGTATTATCTTCGACGATTGGGGTACTTAGCATGACCTTAAGGTTGCCGTTTTTGGTGCGAAGCTCATCAATGAAATCACGGCCAGATGCGTCGGACTTCATTTCTACTTCGTAGACGAGCTCGTATAAGCTGCCCATATTGATGGTTTTACACTTAATGAGGTTAGCTTCGTTAGTGTATTTGTCGAGAACTTTATCGAACATTTTTTCGTAGTCGAGATCTTCCGGCACGACAATTTTGAGGCGCTTGATATTTTTGCCTTCGCCAAAGTGGAGGCGGCTAGTGATAAGAAGAATGATGCAGGTTAGGACGGTAAATACGACGGCGAATAAGACCTGACCCATGCCGAGCGCGAGGCCAATTGCCATCGAGAAGAATACGCTAATGAGTTCGCGCGCGTTGCTTTTGATGCTGCGGAAGCGGATGAGGCTAAAGGTGCCGAGGATTGCGACGCTAGTGCCGAGGTTGCCGTTTACCATTACGATTACAACCTGGACGAGGACCGGGAAAATTGCGAGTGCGGTGAGGAGCTTTTTGTTTGCTCTACCTTCTGCGGCGTGCGTCAATGCAACGAGGACGCCAAGTACTAATGCGACGCCGAGACAGATCAGCTCACTTTTAATATCAAATATCCCCGAGTCTGTACTTAATATACTTTCAAACATGTTATTTCCTTTCCTTTTGCTTTGCTTTTTCTAAGCTTTTTAAATATGCATTTTTGGGTTTGCTGAATCCTCTTGGGTATATCTTTAGTTTTGCAAGTAGCTGCGACAGTTTTATCGGTAAACTATCGAGTGATTTTATTTCCATAATGTACATATCTTTATCGATAATGTGATGCATGTCGTCGCCGTTGGTGAGGTCTGGTTTTTTGACGCGATATTTGACGTTGTGGTCGAAAGTGACGCGCAAGTCTTTATTTCCTCTAAAGTAATAAGAATAGCGTTCGTAGTTAATTAGGATGCTTGGTTGAAGATTATATTTTTCGAAATCGTAATCTAGCTCGGCGAGCGTGATTGGATTGGCGCCCTTTGGGCGGTTGCCCTTTTCCATATATTTATAAAATTCGCCAAGTGTCATCGAAATGCGACGTTTGTGGCTAGTGCCGTCGAACTTCTTTTTGATTTCTAAATAGACTTTTGAGTCTTCGTTCTCGGCAAGACCGTAGCTGCGTACGCGAAACTTTTCCTTGTACATCGGCTTTTCGATAGACTGGATGATAAGTCGATGATCTGGTGCATCTAAGTATAAATTGTAGATATCATTATAGAAGTATTCGTCTTTAACAAGCTTATCGCCAAGCGCTTCCATTAAGGCGTTGTACTGCTCGGAGGTGATGAGATATTTCTGCTCTACTCTACGGAATATATTCATACTTGCTTATCTTTATGATTATATTGTATTCCGAAAACTTAAACAAAAACTGAAAAGTAACCTCTATGGTTTCTGGGGAGCTATGTACTATTCTTCTTCGTCTTCTGGGGCGGTGCCGTAGCCGATAATGCCGTAGCGTGTGTCAGAATAAGTGATGCGATGCATCATGATTTTGCCGTTTTCGTTGCCGCCGACGGTTAGGATTTCATCATAGTCTGTAGCGACGACGATGTTTGTGTGCTCGCCAAAAATACCATGACGATAAATTACTACGTCGCCTGGTTGTGGCAATTCTGAGTCGTAGGCATGCCAGCGCCCTTCTTTTTTGAAATATTCTTGCAAAGTATGCGTGCCAGGGATGCGCCAGCTGCCGCTAGTCGGATTTACGAATTCGTGTCCTGCTGTAGCGTAAACCCAAGAGACGAAATCTGCGCACCAAGGCTCCTTGGTGCCCTCGGTATATTTATACATGTCGCCTGGATTTTTGATTTCTTGCTCGACGATTTCTAGCACGTCTTGGCGTGTTTCGCTTTGGACGCTATAGTCTGGGATATTGACCGTGCTGACGGCGCGATAATCAAAAGAATAGCTAGACTTAAAGAAGATGTAAACAGAAACAACGAGCGCAATCATGGCAATAATAGCGCCAATAGTGACAACGATTAATTGTTTTATTTCTTGATGCGCTTCGCGATCATCCATATTCTACTTCTTCTTTGTGGCCGCTTTCTTTGTGGTGGCGCGGCGTTTGGCTGGGCGGCGCGTCTTCTTTGGTTTATTGGCGAGATATTCTTCCGCCTGTTCTTTTGTAACGGTTTTTGGATCAACATCTTTTGGAATACGGACAAAATTGCGGCGACCCGGACCCTTGACGTATGGGCCGTAAGCTCCGTTAATAATCTGGATTTCGCCCCAATCAGCAATATAAGAATCACGTTTTTGTTCGTAGAGTGGTTCGGCGTCTTCTAGAGTGATGGTGTATGGATCAAAATCTTTGAGCGGAATATTATATTTGCCGGCTTTGAGATATGGACCAAATGGCCCAGCGGCGGCAATAATTTCTGCGCCGTCTTTTGCCTTGCCGAGTGTGCGTGGAAGCTGTGGTAGTTCGAGCTGTTTAATAGCTTGTTCTAATGTAACGGTCTTTACGCTCTTGCGCTTTGGCAATGGTGCAAAACGTGGTTTCTTGCCGGTTTCTTTTTCGTTTTCGCCAAGCTGAATGAAGCCGCCATTTTTGCCAACCTTGGCATAGATGGCTTCGCCGGTCTTTGGGTCGTGGCCGAGTAGGCGGGCGTTATTGTAGCGTTCGATGCCTTCACTTGCGAGAACTTCGTTATTGAATGGGCCGTAGAAATCACGGAGCATTTTGACGCGGTCGAGCTTTGCGTCGGCGATAAGGTCGAGGTCCTTTTCGATGTTTGCAGTAAATTTGTAGTCGACGATATTCTTGAAGTTGTCAGTAAGGAAGCCGGAAATAAGTTCGCCAATTGGTGTTGGTATGAGTTTGCCTTTGTTGGCGCCGTATTTTTCGGTGACTTTTTCGGAAGTGATTTGGTTGTTCTCGAGCTTGAGAGTATTAACCTCGCGCTCTTCGCCTTCGGACTCGCCTTTTACGACGTAACCACGAGCCTGAATAGCGGTCATGATGCTGGCATATGTACTTGGACGACCAATGCCGAGCTCCTCGAGTTTCTTGACAAGTGAACCTTCCGTGAAGCGGGGTTGTGGCTTTGCGAAAGTCTGACGGGCAATGATGGTATTTGCGGAAACTTTGTCGCCAACAGTCATCTTTGGAAGTTCGTTTTCTTTGATGCGGCCATAAACTTTTAGGAAGCCATCAAAAGTGACAACTTCGCCCTTCCCGATAAAGTTATATTCGGTTGGCGTAGAAATGGTAACCGTGGTTGTCTCGATCTTTGCGTCGGCCATTTGAGTTGCGAGCGCGCGGCCGCGAATTAAGGCATAAAGGCGCTTTTCGTAATCGTTCTTGCCGGCAACTTCGCGATTGATGTCGGTTGGACGAATGGCCTCGTGTGCCTCTTGTGCGCTGGCGGATTTTGTCTTGAAGTTGCGAACTTTAACATATTCTTTGCCGTACTTCTCTTCTACGTAGCCGGCCATGCTGGCAATCGCCTGCTTGCTAAGGTTTAGGCTGTCGGTACGATGATAAGTAATCATACCGGACTGATATAGCGATTGTGCGGCTTGCATGGTGGTATGAGTAGAAAAGCCGAGCTTAGAGTTAGCCTCGATTTGCATAGAAGCGGTGGTAAAAGGCGGAGCTGGCTTGCGCACGCCTGGGGTGTTTTCGATTGCGCCGACGGTATAGGTGGCGTTAATTAATTGTTTGAGGAAATTATTAGCCTCTTCTTCGGTCTCGAACTCGTGGTCGAGCTTAGTGTCGAAGCCGAAATCGCCGGATACTTTGTAGCTAAACTTTGAGGCGAATTTTTCGATGGCCTGCTCGCGCTCTACGACAAGGCGGAGGGCTGGACTCTGAACGCGGCCAGCGGAAACGGCGCCAGGAACTTTCTTGCGTACAATACCGGAAAGGTCGAAGCCTACGAGCATATCTAACGTCTGGCGTGCCTGTTGTGAAGCGACCATGTTCATATCGACGGTACGAGGGTTCTTGATGGCGTCTTCAAGTGCAGTTTTGGTAATTTCATGGAAAGTAATGCGGGCGGTATCTTTTGGAAGTTTTAGGACCTCGCAAAGGTGCCAAGAAATGGCTTCTCCTTCGCGGTCTTCATCCGTTGCGAGCCAGATTTTGTCTGCAGCTTTGGCGGCTTTTTTAAGATCGGTAATAACACTCTTGTGCCCAGGGTCAATTTCGTAAGTGACGTCAAAAGTATTCTTATCGACCTTCGTATCTTTGCGAATGTGGCCTACCGATGCAAGGACAGTAAAATCACTACCGAGGTATTTCTCGATAGTATGCGCCTTGGCAGGAGACTCTACGATAACTAAATTTTTGCTCATGTGCTATATAATATCATAACTGAAAAATCAAAAAAGCATAAGCAACTAAAAATCTTGCGGCTTAAGCTCCGGGTGATTCTTCTTATACTCGTCTAGAAAGTCGTCGGTGCGTAGGGTGAGATAGATATGAATGTATTCTGCTGGGATTGGCTGAATAACCTTTTCGTAGAAACCCTCGAAGTTGGTATATTCCATGCCGTTGTATTTAATGGAGATGCCTTTAGTGGCCTTAAATTGGTCGGCATCAAGGTTCCAAATTTGGACAAGTTGTTTCTCGCCATTGATATAGATATAGAATTCATCGATTATTTCGAGCTCATGTTCTTTGGCGAACTCGATTGTCTTCTCGACGAAAGTCTTGAATGTATCTTTGTCTACGACGTAATCGAATATTGAGTTTTTTGATGAAAATTTATTGAAAAATTCCTTCAATCCCATACATATATTATATATTAAAGGTATGTTATTTAAGCTTTTTCATAAAAACGACGATATAATTAAGGATCCAATCAAGGTTGAACCCAAAGCAGAACAGCCGATATTTAATCGTGAAGAAGGCCCGCGTCCCGTCTCAGATGGTTCTGGCGAAATGATGATAGAAGATGTGTTCTCTATTAAAGGTAGAGGTACTGTTGTGACTGGTCGCGTAAAAGGACAGATTCGACTTAATCAGAATGTTGTAGTAGAAAAGGCCGACGGTTCTTCCCTTCAGAGTGTAATTACCGGCATTGAGGCTTTTCATAAAACTCTAGACCTTGCTATGGATGGGGATAATTGTGGTCTTTTACTGCGAGGTATTGAGCGCAATCAAGTTGAACGTGGCGATGTAATAAAAACGGCATAATTTTTGCCACCAAAAAGCCCCAGGTAAGGGTGGGCATCACCTGGGGCTATTTGGCCCTACAACACACCTCCTAAGGCATCCGGAGAACTCCGGAAGCGTGACCCACCTCACACATTGGGGTCCGCCGGTTATAGGGATTGCTAGCTTTAGAAATAAGCTTTCTAAGTGGAGGTAATACTTTTCACTTCAAATTATGGAAAGAAAATTTGAAGGCCGAAAGTGTTTCTAAAGCACGCAACAATTGCTAGATAAACTAGCAAAGTTATAGATTATTTAGGTGCGGCTTCCAATCCTTTCGGATCGGAACTATGTTCATAATAGCACATATTTGATTTTAAGTCAATAGTTTTTTCACCATTTTTTAATATTTCAACCGATTTTTCGCCCCTGTTTGCCTGGATTTGTCTAGATTTAACAGGGGTCAAAATGCTTATTGTTATTACCTTAAAAAAGTGTTATAAAATGTCTAAAAATTTAGTATTTTGACACAAAATCGTCGATTTCGCGAAGGATTTCTGGTAGTTTTCCGCGCTCTGCGTCGGTAAATTTGGACAATACAAAATCTACATCGCCAATACGCTGGCGGAGGTTATCGTTGCCACTGCCAAGGCGAAGACGGGGAAAATCGTCAGTACCGAAGTGCGCAATGACGGATTTGAGGCCATTGTTGCCACCAGCGCTCCCCCGCTCGCGGAAACGGATCTGACCAAATGGCAGATTAAAATCATCGCAAACAGTCAGAAAATCTTGTGGTTGGAGCTTATAAAAGTCCATGATTGAGCGCGCGCACATGCCGATGTCGTTATAGAATGTCTGAGGTTTTACGAAAAGAATATCGCCGTCTTTGACGATCTCGGCCTTGAATTTTGGCTCTGGTTTAAAAGTGAGGCCATGAACTTTGGCATAAAAATCTAAGGCTAAGAAACCGAAGTTGTGGCGCGTAAAATTATACTGATTTCCAGGATTTCCAAATCCAATAATGACCTTCATTGTACCTATTTTATCATGAAAAAGGCCGGCCAAATGAGGCCAGCCTTTCCTGCGGGATTATCCCTGTTTTGCTTGCACGGACACTTAGTGGTCGAGACGACGAGCGATTTCGCGTGCGGCCTCAGATCTTGTGATTTCACCCTCAAGCATCGTGATGACGGCGGCATACGGACTGCCTGCCATCTTGGTTGCGGCATACATCAAGCCATTACTGTGGTAATTCATGTGCTTGTTGAATACCTGATGCGGGTCGCCAGTAATAACCATCTTGGAACCTTCGCCGATACGTTTCATTAACTGGTTGACCTGGAAGCGCTCCATGTCCTGAGATTCGTCGTAGATAATCCAGCAATCAGAGATCGAACGTCCGCCCATGTTGATGATGGATACAAACTCGAAATGATCCTGGATGGCAATCTCGACTTTCTTCTTGATGTCGCCGGCGGTCTGATCGCGGTTACCCTTCTTCTTGTCTCCCTTGTTCTTGAAGTAGTTGTAGAGGCTGTCAAGAATGGGCATAGACTTTGCGATAGTCTTCTGTGTCTCGTCGCCAGGCAAGAAACCGATTTCCTTACCGAGTTCGGCATCACGCGGAACGACAAAGATGCGGTCGTATTGGGACTTTTCCTTGTCTGTCACGAGGAAATAGCCGATAGCTACGGAAAGATAGGTCTTGCCGGTGCCGAAAACAGCGGGACAAATTACGATGGGGATTTCCTCGACGGGTGCCATCAGAGCTTCTGCCAGCATCGCCTGTCCGACCGTGCGTGGCTGGATGCAGCCTGGCAAATCCTCGATATAGTGGATGCGTCTCAGAACTGGATCTTCGCCGTCCTTGCCGGGCTCAAAACGCCCGATTCTCTTGTAGAAATCGTGCGGGTTGATTGCATAGGTCGACATGACGATAGGATCAATGACGAACTCGACGAACTCGTTGAGAAGCAGAGGCTTCTCGTCCGGGAAGAACTCCTTGAACTGCTCTGCGGTGATGTGATGATCTCTCAGCCAACTGTCGCAAAGCTCTTCCGGAAGACTGAGTCTGCGGCGCCCAGTGTAAACATCTGGATTGATGTGGGCAACGTCGATATCTTGCGCGAGCGCCTTGCTGGACATGTAATTGTCGCCAGTAAGGATTGCGACTGCGCCGTCATCGTTGAGCTGCTTCTGGGCGTACTTGGCGGTTGCCAACGCATGCGTGTTGGAACCGGTGCGTCCATTGGTGGAAACGTCGCTAATATCCTGAGGCGGAACGAACTCGATCTTCATGCCGTTTTTGCAGACGTAGGTCTTGCTGTCGCCATCTGCGTAGTGGACATATTCCAGAATGCGCATGAAATGTCCCAGCAGCGTGGTTGCGGCTTCGCCACGACTACTCTGCTCATGACGGAATTCGCGAATTCTATCAATGTACTGAAGCGGAATGTAGAGAATCTCCGCCTTCAGCTTAGTATCGGGCCCTGGCATTAATATGTCGGGATCTCCGATCAGTGCATCAAGAGCAGGCACAAGTGCCTTATGAGTGTCTCTTCGTTTAGCCATATTAACCCCTCCTTTTTGTTTGGCGTGCAATGCTATCAAAGAGCAAAACAAAATAAGCTTAAGTTTGTACTTAAGCCCACCTTGTGCCACGTATTATAACATATTAATCTCTGTTGCGGAACGAGAAGAAGATTGGAGTGCCGGTAAAGTCGTATGCTTCGCGGAGGCGGCGTTCGAGATAACGTTTGTAGCTCCAGTGGAGGAGGCTAAGATTGCTACCATAAACCACGAACCATGGCGGGCAAGAATCGGTTTGAACCATGTAACGGAGCTTTGGATGAGTGTTCTTGAGGCCTGCTGGCGGATGCGATGCAACAGCGTCCATTAGAAGTTTGTTGAGGTCGGAAGTCTTTAGCTCGGCGTGACGAGCTTTGTCAATTTGCTGTGCGAGCTCGAAAATCTTGGTGACGTTTTTGCCGGTAAGGCTGGAAGTCATGACAACTGGTGCAAATGGCACGAAATTGAAGTCGTATTCGAGATTGTCGAGGATTTCGTCGGTTTCTTTGTGCTCGAGGTCGGTCTTGGTGACGACGAGAATAATGCCCTTGCCTGCCTTGACGATTTCGCCGGCAAGAGATTGGTCGAGCTTGGAATGTGGCTCGGTACTATCGATGAGGAGGCAGCAAACGTCGGCTTCTTCGATGGCGGCAAGACTGCGGAGCGCGGAGAATTTTTCGATGCCAACTTCGCGTTTGCCCGGCTTGCGGAGGCCTGCTGTATCGAGTAATTCGATAGTCTGACCTTTGTACTTGAGCTCTGTGCGGTTAATGTCGCGGGTGGTGCCACTAAGGTTTGCGACGATAGCCTGCTGCTTCTTTGCGAGCGAGTTAAAGAGTGAGCTCTTCCCTACGTTCGGGCGGCCGATAAGGGCGATTTTTAGAGCGTCGTCTTCTTTTTCGGCTTTATTGTTCGTATTGAAGCCAAGTTGTTTTAGTTCATAAAGGATTTTGCCGCGGAGCTCGTTGAGGTTGACGCCGGTGGTTGCGGAAACGCGGAGTGGATCTTTGACGCCGAGGCTGTAGAATTCGGTTTCTGGCAAAGCGTCGCCGAGGTCAGCTTTGTTGAGCAAAAGCATAGTTGGCTTGCCGGATTTTAGTGCCTTTTTGGCGATGAGCTTGTCGTCATGATTTGGATATTTTGTAGAATCCATCGCGATCAAAATCATATCGGCAGAGTTTACGGCATCGTCGATTTGGTCTTGGATATGAGACTCGAATTCGTCCTCTGCTTCCTTGAGACCGGCGGTATCGATAAGGATGTATTGGTTCTCTACTTTGCCGACGACGTTATCGCGGGTAGTACCTGCTTCGCGCGCAACAATAGCCTGCGACTTGCGAACAAGGCGATTAAAGAGACTAGATTTGCCAGCATTCGTCTGGCCGATGATTGCGACTACAGGTAATTTCATACCTTAAATTTTAGCAAACTTGACAAAAAATGTAAAGTGTGATAAAATAGAAGTATGTAGTCCCGAAAGGGATATTTTTTATTCTGCGGAATATTTCATTGCGGCCTGGCGAAGGCGGAAGCGGCGCCAGAAACAAAAGATAACGATGTATAGGAGAATGCCACAAATGCCGGCTGCAGTATCGATGAGGACGTCGCTGATTAATCCGGTACGACCAATGACGGTGAGCTGATGCACTTCATCAATGGCGCCATAGACGGTTGTGATGATGATTGGATAAGCGACGAGGTCGTGTGTTGGGAAAAGGCTTGGATGAAGGCCTTTGATAAAGCTACAAAGCGAATAACCAAATGCGCTAAATAGGATGATATGAGCGATTTTGCGCATAACAAGATTGGATAGGCCGAACATATTTGCAAACTGGAGGGATTTTGCGTCAGAAATGTCGCCGTTTTGTGAAGAAAAGACCCAAATAATGACTGCGATAATGATTGGGAAAATGATGCGCCAATAGCGACGAATGACTTGCATATGTATAACTCCTATTTACAGAGGCGTCTCTCTAGCCTCTATCTGGCGCAATTATACACCATGTCTTATCTGTTTGCAAAAGAGATGATCTTTTGGTAAAATGTCGATATTGGTCCCGTCGTCTAGTGGTCCAGGACGTCTGGTTCTCATCCAGAAAATCGTGGGTTCGACTCCCACCGGGATCACCACAACTAAGAAAGAACGCCCGTAGGGTGTTTTTTGTTAGTTGTGATTAATTCTTCTGGTGAGAGGCGAGCCCCGGGTTCGTCCAATGCCCGGTTGCGTAGCAACGACGGCGCATTGTTTATCTCCCACCGGGATTATCTGATTTCTATACAGGCCGCATCGTCGTTTTCGATAATGGTATTGTAATAGCCGTCGTATTTTACTGTACCATCTGCGCAGTTTAAATCCTGCTCGAGTAGACCGTAATGGTCGTATTCGAGCCCGTAATCAAAACGTAGGCGCCAGGAGCCCCAGGCTGTATAGGATAAACCGGTCTGAAATTCGTCGATAATCTGCGCAGTGATTGGATATAGGTCGCTTACATGTTGGACGTTTGGCGCAAGGCCGATGTCTCCGTGGATTTTTAGCTTTTTGGCGGTGAGCTCTTCTCTGCCGTATGTCTGCGCGATGCTATTTGCGACGGCGGCATTAATATTGCTGCTGTATTCGTACTGGTCGGCCAAAGCGTTGCCGATCGCGAAGCTATAAACAAAGAATAAATATACCAATATAACTGCAGGCGCAACTAGTGCGACTTTTGCATAGACGTTTTGTTTCTTGGTAAAACTATTAGCCGCAATAATGAAGGTAATAGCAAGTACGCTACCGATGCCGATGAGCGAGCGTGGGTTGGTCGGTGCGTCCGCGAGTAGTAGATAGATTCCGTAAGAAAACGGTACGGCGAGAACTACGAATAATATAAAGGCCGCTGTGTTTAGGATTTTTTGTTTGATTTTCTCTTTCGTGCTGATAATTATTGCTATGGCCGCGCAGACGAGGCTAAGCACTGTAAAGATGCGCCAACTTGGCGCAAAGCTGGCAAAAATTTGCGCATAGATATTGGTGATATTTTTGAAAATGCCCGGAATTAATTCCGAAAAATTTAGCATTTCGATAGAGCGATAGCCTGATGGTTCTGGAAGTAATTTGAAGACAATTCCGGCCACGAGGAAGCTAGCTAATCCACAGCCGAGATAGGCCAAAAGCGGGCGCAATTTCTTTCCGTCTAGGAAATATTTTAGAATGAAGCTGAGTGCAACTAGCAGATAAACGCCACTGAACGCCTGGTAGGAAGTGAGTGTGATAAATAGCCCGATTGCGGATGCGGCAGAAAACTTTATTAGATTCTTTTTGTCCGCTTTTTCTTTTATGAACAAGAACGGCGCGACGCTGGTTAGTAATGCCATAGCCATGCATGGCGCGTCGAATTTATAGAGCCAACAAACCAAAGTAAATGGCGTTAGCCCGACTAGTAGCGATAATGCTAAATGTAGTTTCTTTTTGATATCGCCAAAATAATAAACAATTAGCAAACTTGCGGTCGCCAAGAATGCCATCGCGATAATCTGCGACCATGGCGAAATATCTACAAGACTAGTATTTAGTTGGATTAAGAAAAACGAGAGGATTGAGGAGGAATAGCGATTAAAATCTGAAGTCCAGCCCTTCCCTGTAAAAGCGCGGCCATTGTCGTCGATGAATGAAACGCCGGAACGCCAAATTGCCAGCATGCTAATACAATAGAGCGCGAAGATGATTAGAAAAGGTTTAAGAAAAGGTTTGTACTTCTTGAACATACTATAAGTATAGCGCAAAGAAAAACCCTGGTCCTCGATATGACATACCGAACAACCAGGGTTAGGAAAACCTATGTACGGCAGAAGCCATACAGGTTCTCGCGCAGACTAATTAAGGTGCTTGGACCGAGCGGTCCGAAAGAAAAAATTAGAAAAGGTGAATCGATGCGAAAAGCGGTGCAAGCGTGTTTGCGACTGTGGACATCAGCTTGATGCAGATATCGAGCGAAACGCCAACAACGTCTTTTCTGGTATCACCTACGGTGTCGCCGACAACAGTGGCTTTATGTGCCGCAGAGCCTTTTCCGTGCCCCTCTAACCTGCCGGATTCGACATACTTTTTAGCATTGTCGAAAGCGCCGCCAGAGTTGCCCATGAAAATAGCGCGTGGAATAGCTACGATAGTAGCGCCAACCAGAATACCTCCGACGAATTCTACGCCAAGCAGAATTCCGCCGACGGCAGGAATGAGCAACGACAATAAAGATGGAATCAACATCTTTCGAAGCGCCTGACGCGCCGCCATGTCGATGCATTTATCATAATCTGGCTTTACTGTTCCCTCTATGACACCAGGGATGGAAAGCTGACGATCGCCTTCATCCGCCATGAGATGTGCGGATTCGATTGTGTGATCTGTCAGTAATGCACAGAAATACTCAATGAACGCTCCGCCCAAGATCGCTCCTGCAATGACGATGAAGTTAGCGATATTCAAATCCGGAGTTCCGGAAGAATAGCTACCAACATAGGCAAAGATAAGCGAAACTGTGGCGAAAGCCGCTGAACCGATCGCGAAACCTTTACCGATAGCAGCTGTCGTGTTTCCAACAGCGTCTAATTTATCGGTAATTACGCGGATATCGGCGGGTAAATGACAACTTTCAGCAATACCGCCAGCGTTATCGGCGATAGGACCAAAAGCGTCGATAGAGACTGTCGTACCTACAAAGCTCAACATTCCCAGCGCCGCAATTGCGATTCCATAGATGCCGCACAAAATACCTGAAACGATTAAGGCCAGGCAAATTGTTCCTATCGGTAACAAGCAAGAGCGAGAACCGATTGCATCTCCTTTGGTAACCACAAAAGCTTCGCCTTCGGTGGCCATTTCTGCCAATTTCTTGACGGGCCCGAAATCTGTCCCCGTGTAGTGTTCAGTAATCTTACCGATGGCGACACCGCTAACAATACCAAGAACACTAGCAATCCAAGGCGAAATCCAGCCAAGCAAGAAACTATCGTACAGCTCGATGCCGCCGAAAATGAATCTCGACGTAAAGAAGCTAGCTACGATAACAATCGCTGCTGAGATATTTGTAGCCATGTCCAGCTCGTGCGACGGATTGTCGCTTGCTCTGTGATGTAGAGCATACATGATTCCGATAACACTTCCAACTAAACCGAAGCCAGCAATCGCAATCGGGAAAATACTGGTAGCCCTGAAGAGAGCCTCTCCGGTATTCTCGGTTACCATTGTACCGGCGATAAGAATGCACGCAACCACGGTTGCAACAAAACTTTCGAGCAAGTCGGAACAGTTACCGGCAATGTCGTTAACATTATCGCCAATGAAGTCAGCGATAGTGTTCGGCATACGACTGTCGTCCTCGGGCATATCGTGTCTGATTTTGGCCACGATATCCGCCGAAATGTCGGCAGCCTTGGTGTAGTTACCACCCGCGATACGATTGAACATCGCAACGAGTGAGCAACCTAACGAATATGTCGTGAAGCGCATGATGGTTGGGTTACACGAGAAAGACACCAATAGTCCTCCGCCGGTAGCCCCAATTTTGACTCCGCCAGCCACGATGAAGATTAGCATTAGTCCTAATAGTCCAAACGCTGGGACACATAGGCCGCTAATACTTCCTCCTCGTAGGGCGGTTTGAGTGGTCGGTCCGATTTTCTTGGTGCGGAGTGCGGTATTTGCCGTACGCACGTTGGCGTAGGTCGCGCTTCGCATACCAATTATGCAGGCCAAGCTGCTCATTGTCGCTCCAACGATGAATGTGATACCGCTTGTCTTCTCGATGAAACATGTGAAGATTGCGGCGACGATGATGATGACTGGAATAATGATCTTATACTCGGCGCGCATGAATGTTTTGGCGCCACGGCGTATGATGCCGGCGATTTCGACCATTTCTTCCGTACCTTCGTCCATGGCACGTAACCTGAAGAAATTATACGTGATGTAGCCGAGGGCGAGAATTGAGATGAGTATTACTAAAAAATACACCATAGAATCAACCTCCTCTGCTAAGGTGCAAGGTTTCGAGGCGCATGAAAGATTTACGCCCCAAAAAATCACATACCTCCTCCTCTCTGTGGTATGTGATAAGAATTATAATACAAGTTTTACTTTTTACAAGGGGGATTTTAAGAGGTAGGACCCTACTTGAAGAGATTCTTGAACAACTTGTCTGCGACCTTTGAGCCAGCTTTGCCTGCGACATTGCCAATAAAGCGGTCGGCGTATTTTTCTATGCGCTTTTCCATCTTGGCTTTTTGCTTTGCTTCGAGTGCTTCTTGTTGCTTTTTGATGGCGGCTTGCTGTTTTTCTTCGGCGAGGCGAATTCTTTCAGCCTCTTTTGCCTTCTTTTCTTCTTCCTTGGCGATTTTTGCTTCTTCTTTCGCCTTGGCGGCCGCCTCTTTTTCTTCGATTTTCTTCTGCTCTTCGGCGGCTTTAGCTGCGGCAGTTTCTTCGTTGTGCTTGTTAATTTTTTCGTGCGCGGATTCGTTGTCGACAGCCTCGTCATACTTACCGCAGAGGTCGCTATTATTGATAACTTTCATGCGTACCATATCGTTAATGGCGCCCATGTAGCTCTGTGGTGGCAAGATAGTTGCGCGCTCTACGATGCTTGGTGCGCCCTTTTCGTCCTGGAAAGAAATAAGGGCTTCGCCGGTGCCAAGTTCGGAGATTGCTTGCTGTGTATTAAACTTGGAGTTTGTGCGGAACGCATCGGCGGCCGCCTTAACGATTTTCTGTTCGCTTGGCGTGTAGGCGCGAAGTGCGTGCTGGACGCGGTTTCCGAGCTGCGCAAGGATTTCGTCTGGGACGTCGGTTGGGTTCTGCGAGATGAAGTAAAGACCAATGCCGCGAGAACGGATGAGCTTTACAACCTGAACGATGCGCTTGAGACGATAACTTGGCATTTCGTTAAATAGTAGGTGTGCCTCATCAAAGAAGAAGACCATTTTTGGTTTATCTAGATCACCAACTTCTTCGGAGGTGGCAAAGAGCGTATTGAGAAGCCATAGCAAGAATGATGCATAGAGGTCTGGGCTCTGGAATAGCTCTACGGCATGTAAGATATTGATTATGCCGTGGCCTTCGGAATCAATACTAAAGAAGTCTTTGATATCTAGGGCTGGTTCGCCAAAGAATTTGTCCGCACCTTGTTTTTCTAGTGCCAACAAACTGCGCTGGATAACGCCAATACTTTGGGTAGTAATGTTGCCGTATTTAGTGATGTATTTGTCTTTATTCTCCGCCACATACTGCAAAGTGGAGCGTAAATCTGCGAGATTGATAAGTTCTAGGCCTTCATCTTTGGCAACCTCGAATACGATGTCCAAGTTGCCTTCCTGGGCCTCTGAAAGGCCAAGCATCATCGATAGAATATCTGGACCGACGCTTGATACGGTTGCGCGAATTGGGTGACCATTTTCGCCATACAAATCCCAGAAGCGCACTGGGAATTTCTTGCACTCAAAGCCTTCGAGGCCAAGTTTATCGACGCGCTTTTGGATCGTATTGATATCGCCTTCAAGTGCAGTGCCGGCCAAATCGCCCTTAACGTCGGCTAAGAATACTGGTACGCCGGCATCGGAGAAACTCTCGGCCATTACTTTAAGAGTGATGGTTTTACCAGAACCGCTTGCGCCCGTAATGAGGCCGTGGCGGTTTGCCATGTTTAGTAAGATAGATAATTCTTTATCTTCGCTTTTTCCTACTAGGATTTTGTCATTTATGTACATAATAAATCTCGCTGTTTATTGATTATATTGTAGCATGCAAAAAGCACCCCTTGTATCGGAGTGCTTTTCTTCTTTATTTTACATAAAGATTGATTTGCGGTCGCCGTTGTCTAGGCCGGCCAATTCTGGATATTTGTCCGAGTTGAAGGCGCTGTTTTCACCTTCGTCTTCGTCTTTATCTTTGTCCTTCTTTCCTTCTTCGGCAGCGGCTTCTGTCTGGGCTTGATTTACGGCGTCTTTGGCTTCTTCTGCCATATTGCGTGCCTCGCCGACCGTCTCGGATATTTGCTCACCAGCTTGAATCGATGCGGATTCCGCGATGCCTGCAAGTTGTTCGGTTTCAGCTGCAGCCTGAGTGAATTCGGCGACTTTGCTGTCTGCGTCAGTATCGCCGTTTTCGACGGCGGCCTTTACATCTGCGGCCTGTTCTTTGAGAGCGAGCGCCTCTGCGCCAGTATCGATAGTTAGATTGTCTACGGTCTGTGCTGGGTCTACTGTAGCCTCGGTCTGATCTCCGCCGGCCATTGCGACGTCTTTTGCAGTGTCTGCTTTCATCTTGTCTACTTCGCCCTGGATGCCTACGCCTTGGCCTTCGAGCTTGCCGCCAACGCTGTTAAGGTCGATTGTGCCTTTGCCTGAACCTTCCGATACCGCCTGTGCGACTAAGTTGTCATCGTCGTAACGCTGCGCCGTGTTGGCTTCTGCCGCTTGTTGTTGAGCTATCTGCTCTTCTGGTGTTAATGGATTGAAGCCTGATGCTCCTTCTCCCTGTGGGAAATGCTGAATTCCGGCTTGTGTTGTCATTGATGCCTCCTCTTCTCCTTGATTTCCTGGCTCTGCCTCGTTACCGTCTTTGTTGTCCGCGCCATCTTCTTTGGCGCCACTGTCGCCAATTTGAGGTGCTTCTACGTCATTTATGCCCTGTTTTGCATATTCCAAAGCCTGGTCTACGGCTTCCGCAATTATTGCGCCGGCTGGGCTTGCTGCGGCCATAGTTTGGAGTGTTTCTTCGGCGCCCATGCCTTGCATGGGAGCACCTGGCTTTAAGCCTTTGTCTTTAATCTTTGGACGGCGTACCTTGCGTTTGGCTGGTTTGCCATTTTGGTCGATGTAATCTTCTTCTACTTCTTCGTATTCTTCTGGCTCTTCACCGTTCATTACCGCCTGATCGGCTTCTGCTTGCGCGGCAGCGGCTGATGCTTCTGCATTTGCCATGTCGATTTGTGCCTGAGTCATATTTTCTTCGGCCTGAGCCTGCAATACTGGTTCGGTTTCTGGAATTGTAGGTTCAGTTTCTGGCTCTGCCTCCGCCTGTGTTGTCTCTGCAACCGCCTCAGCTACGGCTTGTGCCGTTGCTGTTTCTACTCCGGATTCTCCCATCGTGACAGCCCACTTTTTTGCCATTGCTTGCTGCTCTGGGGTAAGCTCTTTGTTTTCTGTCTTTTTTGCCTCTAACGCTTCTGGATTGTATGATGGGTCGTAACCGCCAAACATTTTTCTCTTGCTTCCTTTCTTTAATTCCAGTTTACTGTGCCAATATTGTCTGGATAAGCCGTTACCCATGTTTGGCCGCGATTTAATAATATTTCTTGATTATTGCTGTCGTAGAATTTGAGCGGATCGCTAATGTTCGCACGGCGCCATTTGCCGGCCGTGACTGTGCCATCTTGGAATACGAATGCGTCGCCTTCGCCCCAGGTCTCGTGGTCTTTATATCCATTTACGTCGCCTGCGCGATTAATGACATGAACTTTCATTGCTATGACGACGTTCGGGCTAATCTGCGTGAGTGTGCCATCTTCGGCTTTGTCCATATGCGCGCCACCGCGCTGATGATAGCGAAGATAAGTATTAGTGGCGGCATTGTAGGTGAAGCCTGGATTATATGAGTTGTCGCCGGATAGCTTGATGGTAATATTGGTAGCGTCGCGATTTTCTACTTCATTGATAGTATCTGGCTGGATGCGTGCAAATGGTGTGAAGCTGGAAGTGGTCCATCCCTTTGAATAATTGAACTGATCAATCCAGGAGAAACGAGAATAGACGTTGTGCGGTGCGTAACGGCCACGGCTGATTTTGCGTGATACATATTTTTCTTCGTAGAAACCAGCATTGAAGTCGCGGTAGCCATTCTTAAGCTCATTAATGGCGTTTGTGGCGCCACCCATGTGAATATATGTGCACTGATATGGCTTTGCGAATTGTACGAAAGTATAACGAGCGGAGCGGATTGGGCCGAGGTATTCTGGTTTACTGTCTTGGTAGACGGCCATAAAGCGCGAAATGCCGCCTTCTGCAATTGCTTCATAAACAACCCCGGCGGCGCGGAGGCCAGATTGCGGGCGTGCGTCAGTACTGTTTTCAATCATTACGCAGGTTACAGCGGCGGAAGCAGCGTCTTTATTGGAGCTTTCTAGGCCGGTAAGTGGCGAATAATAGATTTCGTCGGCAGCAGTGCCCTTGTTCTCTTTTTGACCAAGAACATTTTGGATGGTGTTTGGCGAGAATAACCAGAGTCCGCCAGCTACGACGCCTGCAATCAAAATTACAGCAACAAAGATAGTAGCGATTGTTTTCTTGATGGATGATTTTTGCTTTTCTTTCTTTGTGGCTTTTTTGCGGGCTTTTTTGGCTTCGCTTCTCTCTGGGATATCTGTCTCGACGGTATCCTCAGCGTCATTGATGAATGCGCTAATATCGTCATCGATATCTTCTTCTTTGAGCTTGGTTTTAGAGTCTTTCGGGACCGAGTTTTCTTTTGTATACTCGCTCTCCTTGTAGAGGTTTACGAGCGTCTGATCTGCGTCTTTGTCACGCACGTAAATTTTTGTGCCTCGATAAGGCCTCTTAAAACCATCCATAAAAACATTATAGCATAAGCGTGTAAACTAATCACGCCCAAAGGCCGTAATGACCGCATTCATGCGGGCAAGGCTGGCATTTTTGCCAATAACGGCAAGAGTATCGTGTAATGCTGGGCTAAATGGCGCAAAGCTGATGCTGAGGCGAATCAGGCCAAAGAGCACCATTGGTTTTTGCTCGGTCTCGGCGAGGAGCTCATTGAGCGCGTTTTGGAGATTCCCTGCGGTCCAATCTTCGATGTTGCTAAGTTTTGCGACGGATTTACGGAGAATATCGCAAACTTCATGTTCGGAAAGCTTCTTGAGAGCCTTGTTGCTGGTAATCATATCCATATCTACCTTCGGGTCTTCGAAGAAATAGGTAGTCATGGTCTTAAGGTCGCCCAAGGTCTTTAGACGATCATAGATGATGCTGAAAATCTTGAACTTATAATCGTCATCAAAATTGGTGGCGGTTTCTGGCCAGAAATCTTTGGTGCGATTGTAAAGTGCACGTGCGTCTTCTTCGAAGAGCTTGCGAATCCACTGGCCGTTGAGCCAGAGAAGTTTTTGTTCGTCGTAGCGAGCGCCGGCGCGCTGAATGCGGGCGATGTCGAATTTTTCAATAAGGTCTTGTTTGCTGTAGATTTCTTGCTCGGTGCCATCGTTCCAGCCAAGGCAGGCGAGGAAGTTTAGCATAGCTTCTGGCAAAATGCCGTCGAGGCGATAATCGTTGGCAGACTTGGCGCCATCGCGCTTCCCTAGCTTCTTGTTGCCACTTGGCGCAAGAATGTGTGGCAGATGGACGAACTTCGGGCGTTCGAGGCCGAAGGCTTCGTAGAGTTCTAGATAATTACCCATGCTTGGCAAATATTCTTGACCGCGCAAAACATGTGTAACGCCCATAGTTGCATCGTCGACGATGTGAGCAAAGTTGTAGGTTGGCAAGCCGTCAGCCTTAATAAGGATAATGTCGTCCTGAGTTTCTGGCCCCATATGGAGGTCGCCGAAGACCTCGTCGTGGTAATCGTAGGCTTTTGGTTGCGCTTTAAGGCGAAGTGGCATGCCGACTTCCCATTCTGGCGTATTATCTGGGCGGTAATTGCGATACAAAAATGCCTGCTTGTTTTTATTGGCCTCTTCGCGGTATTTGGCGACGGTTTCAGATGGGGTTGGGTCTGCATAAGCGCGACCTGCTGCGATGAGTTTCTTTGCCCATTCGTAATAAATATCTTTACGCTGAGTTTGGTAGTATGGGCCGTGGTCGCCACCTTTATCTGGACCTTCATCCCAGTCAAGTCCAAGCCAAGTCAAGGTGTCTTTAATAAGGTCAGTTGCGCCCTCTACATAGCGAGCCTGATCAGTATCCTCGATGCGCAAAATAAATGTGCCTTCTTCGCCCTGCTGTTTGGCGATGAGGTATGGATAAATTGCCGAGCGTACGTTTCCAATGTGAATATAGCCGGTCGGCGACGGCGCAAAACGAGTAACTGCTTTCATGGGTATTATTATATAATAAAATACCTCTGTTCGCTAGTAAAAATGCCCGCGACGTGTGATGTCGCGGGCTGGGTGAGTACTATCGATAAAGCATTCTGCGATGATATTGTTCTTGGCGGTACTGTTTGCTCGTTGGGGTTTTGCTGTTCTTGCGGTTGCGTCTGAATTTGTTCGGGTCGGCGTCTGCGTCGTCATCGCCTACAATCTTTACCTCGGATGGAGGGAGAATGGCCGGGGCGCCAGAACTGGAAACGGCCGTGGTTGCGATAAACAAGACAAAGACAACAATCAGGACACATGACAAGAAAACTCTGCGATTGGGATACACGCGCGTCACCTCCTTTTATGGAATGCATTGTCGGATACTCAGAGAAAAAAGAACATCTCGAGATGCCGAGATGTTCTTAATTCTAAAAGTTTTTCTGCTTTAAGTAAAGTGGATGTGCTTACTTTTGATGAACGTCCATCTGTGGGTATGGTACGTCGACTTTGTGCTTCTCTAGAACTTCGAGTGCCACATGTAGTACTGCGCGCTTTGCCTGAATACGGCGCCTTGGCACGGAAGAACCGAACAGCTTGTAATTAATTGATGATGCTGCGAGCTCACTGACGCCTACGTAGCTAAGCTCCTGAATATCTTCATGTTCGACGGCCTTCTCGGCAATTTCATGCATAATTGCCTCGGCTTTTTCTAGCTTGAGTTCGTATGGTAATGGGATATCGATACCGAACTTAACGCCGGCCACTTCGGAGCGCTCAATGTTGCGGTTTGCGAGGGTAATTACGTTGCCGGTACCAAGATCCTGCAGTTTAGTAGAGCGGATGCCTACCGATACGACTTTACCAGTGACATCGCCGATGGTGACGGTTTCGCCAACCTTGTAATAATCATCGGAAACAATGCTGATTCCGCGGATGATGTCTTTAAGCGTATCCTGGACGGCAAGACCTATGACTACGGATGCAATTCCAACGCCTGCGATAAGACTAGATACATCTACGCCATTTATTTGAAGGAGAATTAGGATGACGATAGTGATATAGGCTGTCCTCACGAAGCTTGAAATCATCGACATGTAGGTATTGCTTTTCTTGTTTTTCTGGAGGCCAAGAATGCGTTTGGCTGGATAGCGGAAGATTTGATAGAACAAGATTGCTACTAAGATGACGATGAGCGACGATATGATGTGCTCGAGGTCGATTGGTAAACTGTTGATAAATTTTTCCATAAGTCTCCTTATTTTTTATGCTCCAGGGCAGCTTTAATATCTTCAATTTGATCGCGCAATTCGGCAGCACGCTCGAACTCGAGGTTGGCGGCGGCAAGTTGCATCTGAGATGAAAGTTCTTTGATGATTTGTGGTAATTCTTCACGTGGGATTTTGCGTAGGTCGAGTTTCTTGCTCTTCTCTTTCTCTGGAATGATGGCACGAAGACCTTCGCTGATTTCCTTGGCGACGGATTTTGGTGTAATATTGTGCTCTTCGTTGTACTTTTGCTGGATTTCGCGGCGACGGTATGTTTCTTCGATTGCGCGTTGCATACTTCCGGTCATCGTGTCGGCATACATAATAACTTTACCTTCGACATGGCGCGCAGCGCGACCAACGGTCTGGATAAGTGCGGATTCTGAACGCAAAAAGCCCTCTTTGTCTGCATCAAGGATGGCGACAAGTGAAACTTCTGGCAAATCTAGGCCTTCACGTAGGAGGTTAATGCCGACTAGCACGTCGTAGGTGCCGTTACGCAAGTCGCGGAGAATATCGCCACGTTCAAGCGTATCAATGTCGCTATGAATATAGGCGGTCTTGATGCCGAGCTCGATAAGATGCTCGGAAAGATCCTCTGCCATACGCTTTGTGAGTGTAGTAACAAGTACGCGTTGACCCTTGGCGATGCGCTCGTCGATTTCTTCTACGAGGTCGTCGATTTGGTTTTCGCTTGGGCGGACTTCGATTTCTGGATCAAGTAGGCCGGTTGGGCGAATGACTTGCTCGGCTGGCTTTGGACTATGCTGAAGCTCGTATTCGCCTGGGGTGGCCGAAACATAAATGATTTGGTTTATGTGTTGGTCGAACTCCGAAAAAGTGAGTGGGCGGTTGTCTAGTGCGCTTGGTAAACGGAAGCCGTATTCTACGAGCGTCTCTTTGCGCGCGTGGTCGCCATTATACATGCCGCGAATCTGCGGAAGTGTCATATGTGACTCGTCTACCATGATTAAGAAATCGTCTGGGAAGAAATCTAGCAAGGTTGCCGGCGGCTGGCCCTGGACGCGTCCATCGAGGTGGCGCGAATAGTTCTCGATGCCTTTTACGAAGCCGGTCTGCTCTAGCATCTCTAAGTCGTATTTAATGCGCTGGCTGAGGCGCTGTGCTTCAAGATATTTGTGTTCGCGATTGAAATATTCTAGGCGTTCTTTGTATTCGGCGCGGATTTTGTCGATGGCGAGATCGAGCGACTCTTTTGGCGTAGCATAGTGGGTGTTTGGGAAAATACCAATTTCTTCTGGTTCGGCTAGAACTTCGGCAGTGAGTGGGTCGATGATTTTGATGCGCTCGAGCTGGTCGAAGCCAAATTCTAGACGGTAGGCGCGATCGCCTGAGGCTGGAAAGACATCGATTGTGTCGCCGCGTACGCGGAAATTGCCGCGCTCAAAAGCAATGTCGTTGCGATGATACTGAATTTCGCTTAGCATACGAATAAACTGCGTCATATCGCGTTGTTCGCCGCGGGCGAGACGGATTGCCATAGCTTTGTAGTGCTCTGGTGAACCGATACCGTAGATACATGAGACGGAAGCGACAATTAAAGTATCGCGGCGCGTAAGCAATGCTTCGGTGGCGCCGTGACGGAGGCGGTCAATCTCTTCGTTGATTGCGCTATCCTTCTCGATGTAGGTATCTGTGCTAGCAATATAGGCTTCTGGCTGATAGTAATCAAAGTAAGAAACAAAATAATGAACTTCATTTTCTGGGAAGAATTCGCGAAATTCGGAATAAAGCTGCGCGGCTAGAGTTTTATTATGCGCCAAAATTAAGGTCGGACGGTTGTACTGCTCGACGATGTTTGCCATCGTAAAAGTCTTACCTGAGCCCGTGACACCGAGCAAGGTTTGCTCCCGGCATCCTTGACGGAGGCCGTTCATGAGTGTTTCGATGGCCTGCGGCTGATCGCCGGTTGGCTGATATTTGCTGTGCAATTTGAAGTTCATTGCTGTCTATATTTTAACATCAAAAAGCTCACCCTGCGCGGGTGAGCTAATTGAACTTAAGCTATTTTATTATGCAGACTTCTTGTCTTCGCCTGCTACCCATGGATCTTCTGGGGTAGTGGTTGGCTGTGCGCCTGCGGCTGGAGCTGCACCTGCAGCTGGAGCAACGTTCTTGTCCTTATTGAGGAACGAGAAGCTGTTCATGTCGATCTTGGATGGATCCCAAGTGCTCTTATCGAACGCAAGAATACACATGAAGATGATTGGTAAGAGGATGTAGCCCACAATGAAGCCGTCGCTCTTGCCGAATGCCTTACATAGGCGAATATTAGCAAGGATGCCAATGATGGTCATACCAAGGCCGCCTACGAATGGAATGAGACAGACGAGGATGAAGAGTGGGTTAATGTTGAGCTTTTCGTACATGACGATGATGTTGTAGATAGGGATGATTGACTTCCAACCTTCGAGACCCATCTTCGTAAAGATCTTCCAGTTAGCGATGATGGACACTACACCAACGATTATTGCTGGAAGTAGCATGAAGCCCATGATTGCCATGAAGGCTGCGACTCCGCCAGCAGCTTCCGCGCCACTGATATCGTAATCGCTATAACCATAGTCATAGCCGTAGTCGGAACCATAGCTGTAGCTATAGCTCATGAAACTCATAAGAGCGTTTAACATTATTTCTCCTTATTGTTAGTTGCGTGACAAAATTTATATAGCTTAAGTTTTGTCCTTAGCTTAATTGTATAACATTTTTATTCTGAATGAGAGTATTTTTCAACTAACTTACAGAAATCTGCGCCACGTTCCTCAAAGTTCTTGTAAAAACCGTAACTTGCAGCAGCCGGCGACAATAAACAGGTGTGATTTTCGGCGGTGACTTCGTAGGCAGTTTTGACAGCCTGCTCCATATTTTCGACTGGAAATAGAATCTGTGAGCGCGGAGCCTCATTGAAGATTCTGTCAAAGGATTCGATGGTGTTCGGTAGGAGGATGACATTGCGGACTTTGCTGCCGCGAATGAAGTCTACGAGAATGTGATAATCTAGACCGCGATCCATGCCGCCAAGAATAACCGTATCGACGTCGCCGATGGCTTTGATGGCGCTAATGACTGCTTCTTGTGCGGTTGCGATAGAGTCGTTATAAAACTTGATGTTCTTGAATGTGCCAACATATTGCAGGCGATGCGGCAAACCGTTGAAGCTTGCGACGGCGTTGAGAATATCGTCTTGAGCAACACCGCAAGCCTCGCAGGCGGCGCTAGCAGCAAGAATATCGTAGTAATTGTGCTCGCCGATAAGATTGGTCTTGATGAATTCGCGCGGGATGTTAATGTCGTGATAGATATCGATTTTTTGCATTGGATAAGCGTCGAGTTCTTCGTGGCTAGCATGCTGGAAGATATCGCCATAGATTAGGATGTCGTCCTTCCCTTGATGGCGGAAGATGTTCTTTTTCGCATTGTAGTAGCCATCGGCGTCGACATAATGATCGAGGTGCTCTTGATAAATGTTTAGAAGAATAGCAATGTGCGGGCTAGCTTGGATGAATTCGAGCTGATGGCTAGACATTTCAAAAACGACAATTGTTTCTGGGTTTAACTCGTCGATTACGCTAAAGCAAGGCTTGCCAATGTTGCCGACGAGGACGGAATCCTTATTATTTTTCTGAAGGATATGATAAATCAGTGACGAAGTTGTACTTTTGCCCTTCGTGCCCGTGATACCAATGACGGTATTTTTGCAAAAGCGCAAGAATAAATCAGTTAAGGAAGTGATTTTGCTCTTCTGCTCTTCATCGAGATAATCTTTGACGATAACGCCAGGTGATTTGATGACAATATCGAAATCTTTGACGGCGTTCAGGTAATCTTCGCCGATGATAGTCGGTACGTCGATGGAATCAATTGGGTTTTGGTCGGCAACTGTTACTTCGGCGTTTGGCAAGTTTTGCTGCACAAAATCCAGCGCACTCTTGCCTTCGCGGCCGTAGCCAAGAATTAGAATTTTCTTGCCGGTTAAATAATTTATAATGTCTTGTTTCATATTAGCTGTTCAAAATTAGTTGTAGATATTCGTCTGGGATGTGGTGCTCCGGATTGTAGTAGTTTTCTACGTTGTAGACTATATTTGGATTATACATATTATCCTTGTACCACTTCAGGAGGACTGGGAGCTCATCCTGGGTATTGTTGACGGCTAAGGTCATGCAGTAGTTGATCTCTTCTTTGGTGCCGACGCACTCAAACGGCTTTGTGATGTCTGGACGGACGAGGCCGACCAATGTATTCGATAACGATGCGTCTTCAAAGAGGTTGCCGCCAAAGATTTTTATGAGCTTGTCTAGTGAGATGAACGGATAAAGCATAATGAAGACATAGAGACACTTTGCGCAGTGACCACACCATTTATTCTCGTGCGTACCAACATTACAGCTGCGGAAAATGTTGAGATAAATTGGATGACGAATGAAGCGCTGGACGATTTCATATTCGTTTAGGCAGCGCAAGAGGCTGAAGTAATGAATTTGGCTCGTAAAATAGCGGTCGACATAGTGTTGGAAATCGCTTTCAAATTCAAAGCTCTTGGAATACTGATGATTGATAGTTGTACCGGCGATGTTTCCTTCGTTTGCGCTGGCCTCGTTGGACAGGACGATATTTGCTTTTTTATTGAGATAGGCCGTGATGTATGCCGCAAAGGCGAGGCAGGACGAAAATGGAATGTGGCCGTTGTAATAACCTTCTTTGTTTAGCTCGAGCATATGCTCGTCAAGCGTAAGGTTAAAGTTTGCGATATCACTAGTGCGGTAGCCGGCGTTTTTGATGCAGTTTAATGCGGCCTGGTTCTCTGGATAAATATTGCGATTGAATTGGAAACAGAGATTGTCTGGATGCATTGGCTGCAGGGCCTCTAGGGTTACGACGGAGTCTTTGCCGCCACCAACCGGGATAAGGTTGCCGGAGTAGCCCTCGCCTACCTCGAATTCTGGGACATTGTCTGGATCGATTGGTGCGCTCTCGATCTCTACGAGCGAATTATAATCGAATGGCAAGTTGTTGACGTAGAGGAATTCGCCGAGGCCATGATAGAAAAGCTTCTTGAAGAATAGCTTTTGCTCGTCGTCGATGTAGCCAGCCTTAATGACGAACTTTGGCGCAATGGTTAACTTGTAGTAATTGATAGCGTTGATGATGCCAAAGTTGAAGAAAAGATAGCTAAGAAAATCTTCGTCGAGTTCTTCGTTGCTGATGTCTGTGGTTGGGATTGTAACGGTCGGCTTGAAGGTATGCTCGCCGAGCGTGTAAACGTATTCGACTTTGATGGCTTCCGGCTCGAAGTTGACTTCGTAAGAGTCAAAGACGAACTCTGGATATTTGTTGCGGTAGAAAAGATTATCTTGTGTGCTATCAATCATGCACTAATTATAACATTTTAGAGAATTCCCTAAAGGCTGCCTCGCGGTCGATGCCACCAACGTATTTGGCGAGGATGCGGAGGCGTGCTAATTCTTCCGGCGTGTAGTCAAAAAGATCTTCGAGTTCTTCATCGGTGGCATTTTCGCCGAGCATTTCTTCGGCTTCGATTAAAGCGTTTACGGCTTCGAGGTTCTCCTCGTTGAGGGTGTATTCCTCGTAATTTTCCATCATGATATTGTGGATGGTCCAAGTCGTGTATTTGTCGAGACGGGCGTTCCACCAAATGTCCACCTCTGGGTCATCTTCGTATTTCTCGATGATTTCTCTGGCTTTGGCGAGGACGGGCTCAATCAAAATATCTGGCGCAAAACCCTCTTTCATACGAGCGGCTTCAGCAATGGTAATTTTTAGCACCTTGCTAAGAATGTCCCTTTTCTCTTCCTCGCTATAACTCATACTTTATATATAACATGAGCATATTGACTTTTTCAAGAAATTTTGGTATAATTAAAAGATGGCAACCTCTTCTTCTTTTGATGACCAAAATATGATTAAAATTCGTGGCGCTCGGGCTAACAATCTCAAAAATATTGATATTGATATTCCGCGCGACAAATTAGTCGTCATTACTGGTTTTTCGGGCTCCGGTAAGTCTTCCCTTGCCTTTGATACGATTTATGCTGAAGGCCAGCGCCGCTATGTCGAGTCACTTTCGAGCTATGCTCGTATGTTCCTCGGTACGATGGACAAGCCTGACGTAGACATGATTACCGGTTTATCTCCGGCAATTTCGATTGATCAGAAGTCTACCTCGCGTAACCCGCGCTCTACAGTTGCTACGGTAACTGAGATTTACGATTATTTGCGTCTGCTTTTTGCGCGCATTGGCGTGCCTCATTGTCCGATTTGTCACAACGAGGTGGCGCGTCGTACCGTGCAGGATATTATTGACCAGGTAATGGCTTGGCCAACGGCTTCAAAGCTGATGATTCTTGCGCCGATTGTTTCACAAAAGAAGGGCTCGTTCTCGCATATTGGCGAACAATATCTTGCGAAAGGTTTTGCTCGTGCGCGCGTTGATGGCATTATCTATGCACTCGACGAATGGCCGGAACTCGACAAGAATATCCGTCACGACATCGAGATTATTGTTGATCGTTTTGTAATGGCGCCGGATCTTGAAAGCCGCATTTCGCAGTCGGTTGAGCAGGCGCTCGACCTTGGCGATGGCATCATGAAGGTGCTTTGCATCAAGGATAATTCTACGGCAATTGGCCAGAATAATATCAACACCGCCGATGCAGAAGTGGTGACTTATTCGCAGCGCTACGCTTGCCCAAATCATCCAGATGAGCTTATTCCGGAACTCGAGCCACGTCTCTTCTCTTTTAATGCGCCGCAGGGTGCCTGTCCAACTTGTACTGGTCTTGGTACGCGTATGGAAATTGACCCGAGCTTGGTTTTGAATCCAAATCTTACGATTGCGGAAGGTGGTATTCGCCCATACAACCGCATTAATCAAGATTCTTGGTGGCTAAAGCGCCTTACTGCGGTTGGCGAGCGTCATGGCTTTTCGGTGCGCACGCCGATTCGCGAGCTTTCTGACGATGCAATCAAAGTGATTCTTTACGGTACTGGCGATGAAAAATATCACGTCAAGCTTAGCAATGGCTACGAGTATGATGCCGTTTATGAGGGGGTGATTTCGAATCTCGAAAAACGCTACAAGGAAACCGAATCCGACTTCGTACGCAAGGATATTGAGCGTTTTATGCGCGAACGCGTCTGCCAGACTTGTCATGGTGCACGCCTCAAACCGGTTGTGCTTGCGGTAACGATTCATGATCTCAATATTATGGATATGTGTTCCATGGATGTCGACCAGACATTAGAAGTTTTGAATTCTGATCTTGGCCTAACCGAAAATGAGGAGCTAATTGCGGCGCCGATTATCAAGGAGATTAAGGCGCGCGTCGGCTTTATGAAAGACGTTGGTCTGAATTATCTTGAGCTTAGCCGTTCGGCTGCAACTTTGTCTGGTGGCGAGGCGCAGCGTATTCGCTTGGCAACCCAGATTGGCTCTGGCCTTCAGGGTGTGCTTTATGTGCTCGATGAACCATCGATTGGTCTCCATCAGCGTGATAACGACCGCTTAATTGCGACGCTCAAACATCTTCGTGATTTGAAGAATACTGTGATTGTAGTAGAGCACGATACGGATACGATTAAACAGGCGGATTATCTTGTAGATATCGGCCCTGGCGCAGGTGTAAATGGCGGTAGAGTTGTTTCTGCTGGTACACCGGAAGAAGTGGCAAAGGATCCAAATTCTGTGACTGGCCGTTATCTTTGCGGTGCAGCAAAGATTGATACGCCACGCAAGCGTCGCAAGGTGTCTGGTAAATATCTCGAAGTTATTGGGGCACACGAAAACAACCTCAAAAATATCGACGTAAAGTTCCCCCTTGGTGTCCTTACGGTAGTCTCTGGTGTTTCTGGCTCGGGTAAGTCTACGCTCGTAAATGAAATTGTCGCAAATGAGCTTTTGGCTCGCCTTAACCGTGCGCAGACCGTTCCTGGCGCACACGAACGTATCGATGGCATTGAAAATTTGAATAAAGTTATCGTAATCGATCAGTCACCGATTGGTCGTACGCCGCGCTCGAATCCCGCAACCTATACTGGAATCTTTAATAATATTCGTGAATTATTCGCTAATCAGCCAGAGGCGCAAGTTCGCGGTTATAAGGCTGGCCGCTTCTCCTTCAATGTAAAAGGTGGTCGCTGTGAGAACTGCCAGGGTGACGGTGTGATCAAGATCGAGATGCATTTCTTGCCAGACGTGTTTGTGACTTGCGATGTCTGTCACGGTAAACGCTATAACCGTGAGGCTCTTGAAGTTAAATACAAGAATAAAACTATTTCCGATGTGCTTGATATGACCGTCGATGAGGCGGTGAGCTTCTTTGAAAACTTGCCATTAATTGCCGGCAAGCTAAAGACTTTGCAAGAAGTTGGCTTGGGCTACATTAGGCTTGGCCAGCCAGCTACGACTTTCTCTGGTGGCGAAGCGCAGCGTATCAAGCTCGCGACGGAACTTTCTCGTCGTTCGACCGGCAAGACACTCTATATTCTCGACGAGCCTACTACTGGTCTTCATTCCGACGATGTAAAGCGTTTGCTTTCGATTTTGCAGCGCCTCGTTGAGGGCGGCAACTCGATGATCGTGATTGAGCATAATCTTGATGTAATCAAGAGCGCCGACTGGATTATTGATATGGGGCCAGAAGGTGGTCAAGGTGGCGGTAAGGTTGTTGCAACTGGCACGCCAGAAGACGTCGCAAAAAATCCAAATTCCGAGACTGGTCGTTATCTAAAGCAGATTCTTTAATTATCCAACAAATAGTCGAGGCGCATTTGGAGAATTTGTAGCTGGCTGAACCAAAGCGCGTTGCGACCAGCGAACTCCCCTTCCTCTGTGTAGGGGAGTTTTTCGCGGTCGGAAATAATGAAGCTGATTTGCTCTAAGTAGGCTTTAAGGATGGATTTGCGGTAGAAATCCGCGATGTCGAGATTCGCAAAGTCGTCTTTGAGTCCGCGGACGATTTGCGCGGCAAGAATTAGACTTTCGGATAGGGTGAGGTCTTCTGGCTTTTCGCGTTTGAATTTGCGGATTGTTTTTACCATATCGCCGACGCTATGGCCGTAGATTTCGCAGACTTCGGCGTATTTGTGATGCGGCAGCTGTGCAAGGAGACTGGCGGCAAGGATTTTGTCGCGGCGAAGATATGCAGCTTTGGCGTTTTTGTCGTCTGGAATATCGTCGATGTAGGTACTAACAAGATTTACAATATCGACAATCTTGCGAAGATTGAGCTTCTTGTCCATTGTGGCTTCGAGCTGTGCCATATTGTAGGCGTGTTGCGCGAGCGGGCAAAGGTCGAGGTACTCCTGGAAAGATTTCGTATAGACTTCGCTGTTTGGTGCGAGGCGAAGTGCACAAATACGCCAGTAATAATCAAACAAATAGCGGAGATTATCATCGCGCATGCCTTTGCCGTCTACGATGGCTTCATAAAGGTCCTGGCGGCGATAGTAGCTGCAAAGACGCATAGCCTGGTCAAAGAATTCGCGACGAATCAGAATAAACTTCCCTTCGCCGAGCGAAATATGAATCCAGTCGATGTTAATAAAGTGGAAATATTCGGAATGGAAGAAGTAGTCTAGCTCAATGCCAGCGGCGCCAACGAGCCCACTTTGATCACCGGCTGGGCCGGCGTCGAGTAATTGTTGCGCATCTAAATTGAATTGCTCGCGCGTAATAGTATAGGCGCGGTAGACGCGGTTGGACTCGTTAATAACTTTGATGCCGTCTGCGTCACTATAAATAAACTGGGCGCGTTTTGCGGTAAGGTGGCGCTGCTCGGCGCTGTTTGGTTTGCTATATTTATCGACTTCGAGTTCAAAGATATCTGCGATGGCTTTTGGCCAGTACTTCTCGATATAGCCAAGCTGAGTTTTGATGGTTGGCACGATATTGACCTGCGCGATGTTCTCAGAGATTGCGGCCGCGAGTTCTTCTACGTAGACGTCTTGCTTGCGGTTGATGAAGAGGTGGCGGTGATCGCCGATAAGATAGTGCATCCAGGTATGGCTAAAGGCGCCAAGGCTAAAATTGATGCCGTCAAAAGACGTAATGCGCTCTTCCGGATAATCCTTCTGGATGTTGCGAATATGAGCCTCTAGGCGTTGCGAGCGCATGAGTGGCAATAAAAGTTTGGCATACTGCTTGATGCTGAACTCGCTATCGAGATAATTGTCAAAATAAAAAGTAAAATTACCATCATTTAGGACGGCGATATCAATCATGCCGCTAAAACGTCGAGCATCTTTTTCGGCGTAGGTAAAAGCGATGATTTGGTCCGTATCTAGTTTTTCTAAAGTCTCGCGGTCAATAGCTTTTACGCTAAAATCATTCATACAGTTCCGACACTCCCATATCTTATTCTTATCTTAGTATAACTTCCTTAAAAAATAAAATGTATTATAATTAAGATAAATGAATAAGAATGAGCGCAATGTAGAATCTACTACATCAGTTGAAGGTAACGAAATGGGGGCTTGGCAGGCGGCAATGCAGGATGCGCCTGTATTCAGGAGTGCTGGCGGTCAGCACGAGCGCGCAGTAGTGACCCCGCTTTATCCGTCCCATAATCAGGAGAGCCATAAAACTGTTGCAAACCTAAAGAACCCAGATTTTCCGGGGAAATTGGTAGTTAGAGTGGCAAAAGACGAAGCTACTGGAAAATATGACACGGTCGAAGATTACGACAATCGCCCTTCACGCAAATTGAATGTTTCCGAGAATAGTAAAGCTGCTTCTGAGATTGGCACAAGCATTGCCGAGGCGCAAGCAGCGGCTCAAGCCCCAGAAGCAGACGCCGAAGGCGCAGCTGGTGCTGCAGAAATGAATGCGACGGAAAAAGAGTTGATGCAGGCAAAGCTTGATGCAATGTATAAGGAAATGAGCGCTATAGAAAAAGCGCTTGGTGATGAAGGAAAGACCCCGGAACAGATTAGAGAACAAAAGATGAAGAAAGTTGGCCGTGGCCTGTTGAAGTTTGGCCTCAAGACGGTAGAAATTCTCGGTGGCGCAGCGGCTGGAGCGGCATTCCCAGCACTCTTTACGCTACTTTCCAACATGATCTAATAGATTCTATATGCTTACGCTTGATTTTATCTTGTGCTTATCTTAAAATATAGGTTAAGTCTAAAAATAGGAAAATATAATTTTATGAGCGAAGATAAATTGTCTCTCGCAAAGCGCGAGTTGACTGGTAAAAAAGTAAAAAGCTTGCGCGAACAAGGTCTCATCCCATCCGTCATCTTCGGTGGCAAGGGTGAACCAATTCTCGCACAGTCCGAATATGTTGCAACCGAAAAGGTTCTTCTAAACGCAGGTTATCACTCCCCTATCGATCTCGACATCGATGGCAAGAAGCAGATGGCTCTCGTTAAGACCGTACACACGGATCCTGTAAAGCGCACCATTCTCAACGTAGAATTCCAGGCGATTTCTGCAGACCAGGTCGTAGAAGCTACCACCCCAATCGAAATCGTTAACTTTGAAGCATCCGACGCTAACAAAGCTCACCTTACTCTTCTTCAGGTTATGGAAGAGATTGACGTTAAGGCAAAGCCAGCAGATCTTCCAGAATCTATCATTGTCGATGCATCTGGTCTTAAGACTGTTGAAGATGGTATTACTATCGCTGACCTCAAGCTTCCAAAGGGCGTAGAACTCGCAGACAAGGAACTTGATCCAGAACTAGCAGTTGCTAACGTTTATGACCCAGCTCAGGAAGCCGCAGAACGCGAAGCTGAAGCTGAAGCCGACAAAGCTGCTGAAGAAGCTCGTGCTGCAGAAGCCGAAGCTGCCGCTGCTGCTCCAGCTGAAGAAAAAGCTGAGTAATTCAGGAAATAGAATCAAAAATACCCCGACTGTCGGGGTATTTTTTAATATTCTTCGTCGTGCGTGAATGGATCTTCGGGTTTTCTGGCTGTGACGGTGGCTCGTATCGTTGCGTTTTACTCCTCGCTCTAAAGAAAGATATTACCTCGAAAATACTAATGAGATAGGATACGCCGATTGCAGCCATACCGATGTTGTTTGCGAGTGCTTCTGGGGTGTCTATTCGACTGATAAGGTTGTAGACCTGTGGGCGTCCGAGATCCTTCATCGTTGTTATGACTTGTGCCATTAGCGTACAGATGAAAAATGCCATAAATAAAAGGAGATGAACGACTGCCCGTCTACGCTTTCCTATAATGAAGTCGTGAATACCAAAAATGCAGAATGGAGTTATTCCAAAGAATAATACTAGGAATGCTTTATCGTCTTCTTTCATTTCTTGATAAGGGCATCAGCGTTCGCGACGAGGCGGAGGCGGAAAGCTTCACGGGCTGCATCGGCGTTGTCGTTATTGCCCTGCCATGCCTTGAGCGCTGGGTCCTGAAGTGCGCGTGCAAAGGAGAAGGTGACTGGCCATGGGAATGGACCTTCGTTGGTAACGGCTTGGAGATTCTCGGTAGCTTGCTCGACGCTCTGGCCGCCGGATAGGAAGACTACGCCAGCGAGTTCGCTTGGTACATGTAGACGCAAAACCTGTGCGGTGGCTTGGCCGACTTCTTTTGGTGTGGATTGTTTTTCTTGTTTTTTGCCGGCGAGTATCATGTTTACTTTGAGGACGCAGCCTGGGAGACTGACAGACTTCTTCTCCAACTCGGCAAAGAGCTTGTCGAGGATGCGGCCGGTGTATTCAATGTTCTGTTCGATCGTATAGTCGCCGTCATAGACGAGTTCTGGCTCAACAATCGGTACGATGCCGGCGTGCTGACAATCTGATGCGTATTGTGCGAGGATTTCGGCGTTCTTCTGTATGGCCATTTCGCTTGGACTGTGGTCAGTTACTTCAAAAGCGGCGCGCCACTTTGCGAAGCGAGCGCCCATGTGATAATACTCGGCGAGTCTCTCTGGGAGACCCTCAAGGCCTTGAGTGTATTTTTCGTCGGAATCTTCGAAGTTGACGAGGCCTTGGTCTACCTTGATGCCAGACATGACACCGCGGCTGGCAAGGAAGCTAATGAAATCTTGGCCATCGTCGGCGAGCTGGCGGGCAGTTTCGTCGAAGAGAATAACGCCATTAACGTATTTTTCGAGGTCTGGCGTAGTAAAGAAGATGTTGCGATAATCGCGACGGTGTTGCTCGTCGTCTGGAATGTTCATGCTTTCGAACTTTTTGTGAATGGAGCCACCAGATTCGTCGGCGGCAAGGATGCCTTTCCCTTTCGCCATCAAGAGCTTTGCGTTATTTTCTACTTCTAGCATTTTTGGACCTCTGTCGTTAAACTTTTGTACTAGGTAATAATCGTCGGCGATGTCGCGCTCGAGCTTCTGTAGGCTGCTGGTGCTGCCGAGGTTGCTATTTTGGACGTTAGCGCGTGCCATAAGGAGTGCTTCGGCGGATGGTTTGCCAAGCATGCGGGCTGCCAAGACAGTAGCAGCAATGGTCAGATGTGAACTTAGACGCGTGACGATGTCCTGGCGCGAATCTAGCGTCCACGGCACACGTTTGTTATGAAATTCGATGTAATCTTCACCAATGCGAATGATGTCGCGGGCTTTTTGGTCGAATTCGACATCGGTAATGATGATATCGGCGCGCTCGATGAGTTCGCGCATGTGATTGCTGTATTGATTGCTATGTTCGCCAATAAAGAGCGCAAGACGGGTGCTTTGGCTGAGATTGACGAAGCCGAGGATTTCTTCGGCGACTTGTGGGCTAATAATTGCAGAACGATCAATGTAAATCCAATCTGGATTGTGGTCTGGGATTTTCCAGGCGGTACGTGCCTTGTCGCTTGGGGTGAGATAGGCAACGTTTTCGTCCTGGCATAGGATGTATCGATATGTGGTGTCGATTTCCTTGGCGATGAACTGACCATCAAGGAAAGTTGCTGGCGTATTTGAGATACTCGCATTCATGCCGAAGCGCGAAAAAACTTCGAGTGAGATGCTAGCGCCGCCATAAATAGACACGCGTGAGTAATATTTGTATGCCGACCCGTTGAAGGCTAGATCTAGCCATTTTGTACCGTCTTGGTCGGTTTCAAAGTTGTTTTTACGGTTGTCATACCGTAGATATACGTCTTTGGTGACGTTGCCCACAATCAATACATTCTGCATAAGCTTATTATATCACTTATGCTTCTCTTGCCTAATCTTCGCGATAAAAACGGCGTACCGTATAGTCGATAGCTGGCACTTCGGAGCTGTGCTGAAGCATGTCGTCAATGACGGTTTCAATATCGTAGACGATGTCGAGCTGTTCGTAAGTAATCTTGTCTTTTTCGACATCTAATATTCCGGCGGAGGCGGAATCGGTGCCGATTGGGCAGCCTACGCTACCTGGGTTAATGTAGAGTTTGCCGGATTTGGATTGCTGTAGATTACGAATGTGGGTGTGGCCATAAAGATAGACATCGGCGTCGTAGCCTGCAAAGATTTCTTCGCTTTCCTTGAGGTTTGGCTTGTAGTAGAACTGGCGGTAAACGTCGTTTTCTTTTGGGTAGTGCGAGACGAAGATTTTGGTGCCTTCTACTTCTACGATGGCGTATTCTGGCAACTTTTTGAGGTAGTTTAATGAGCTCTCGACGATTTGACGATGATTCCAGCGGAAGAGGTCTAGAATTTCTTTTGGCAATTTAGCCTTTGTCTTGTCGCCGTGGTTGTGGACTGGAAGCTCTTTTAGAAGGTAGTTTTCGTGATTGCCGCGGACGGCGCAAAGGATTTTGTCGGAATTTTCTTGGAGCAGCGCAACACATTCATCTGGCCTTGATCCAAGGCCGATGATGTCGCCTAGGCAGATGATTTTTTCTACGTGGCGGTCCTCAAATTCTTGAAGAACGGCACGAAGTGCCTCGACGTTGCTGTGGATGTCTGAAATAATTCCTACGCGCAAAATACTCCTCTCTTTAAGTTATTTTATTATTTTACCACAGATTTTTATTTTTGTCAAGAGAGGGGTGGCTTAGAGCTCGCCCCAATCCTTGCCAATTTTTGCGTCGACGGCGAGCTTTACTGGTAATTCTGGCGCGACGCCTTCCATCTTCTCGATGAGAATCTTGGAAACTTCTTCGACTTGCTGATCAAAACATTCGATAATGAGCGAGTCGTGAATCTGTAAAATGATTTTTGCACCATCTGGAAGGGCTTTATCTACGGCGAGCATTGCTTTCTTCATGAGATCGGCCTCGGTGCCTTGGATTGGCATATTGGCGGCTGCACGCTCGGCGGCGGCGCGGACGAGGTAGTTTGGCGCGGCGAGGTCCGGGCATGGGCGGCGGCGACCAAATAGCGTCTCGACGTAGCCGTTTTTGCGGCCATTCTCTAGGGTTTGGTCTAGGTATCTGCGCATCGGCGCGCGAAGCTCAAAGTAACGCTCGATGAATTTCTTTGCTTCATAGAAAGTCATGCCAGCAGCGTCGGAGAGACCTTTTGGGCTCATGCCATATAGCACGCCAAAGTTAATGACCTTGGCGGCGCGGCGCTGCGCTTTGGTGACTTCTTCCATTGGGATATGGAAAGCGTCGGCGGCGGTCTTGGTGTGAATGTCTAAGCCGGCGTTAAAATCGTCGATAAGCGCCTGATCGCCAGATAGGGCGGCAGCAAGACGGAGTTCGAACTGGGCATAATCTGCGGATACGAAAGTTCTACCCTTCTCCGCAACGAAGCAATTACGAATACGCTTGCCATCGTCGGAACGAACTGGAATGTTCTGGAGGTTCGGATTGACGCTAGAAAGGCGGCCTGTTGCAGTGACGTCTTGGGTATAAGTAGTATGGATGCGGTCATTCTTGTCTGCGAGTGCTGGCAACGGCGTGACGTAGGTTGTGAGAAGTTTATTGATTTCGCGGTAGCGCTCTATCTTTGGAATGATTGGATGAAGCTCGCGTAGTTTATCTAGCTCTTTAGCGCCGGTAGAATACGCGCGCTGTGTTTTCTTGATGCCTTTGGTCGGGAGTTGGAGTGTATCAAATAAGACTTCGGATAGCTGGATTGGCGAATTAATATTAAAAGATTTGCCGGCCAACTGATAGATTTCTTGCTCGATGGCCTTGGTTTCGGCCGAGAATTCTTCCGCCAATACATCAAAGCGGTCGCGGTCGATTTTGACGCCCGCTTCTTCCATCTTGTATAAGACTGGGATGAGCGGCATATCCAACTCTTCGGCGACTTTCTCTAGCTTTGGCAGAGCGGCGAGTTGTCGTTTTTGGAAAACGAAATCGCCCTTGGTATCACTAAGGTCTACGAGGGTTAGCTGTGCACTGCGTCTAGCAAGTGGGTTCAGTAAAAATTCTACCTGGCCAAGATCCCAGTACGGACGGCCGTCTAGGATTTCCTGCGCGAGCTTTGGGTGGTCATGCATGTCGCCTTTGACGTTGTGACTGATGTAGATGTTTTCTGGGATTTCTACTTCGATGTCGGCAGGTTCCGGGATAATATTGGTCGGAATATCCGTCTTTACTTCCGTTGTATTTTTTACAACAGGTTTAGTAGGCTCTGGTTTAGGTGTTGTATTATTTACAACACCTGCCTGTGGGAATAATTTCACGAATTTGCGGTATAGCGAATTGAATTGTAGCTTTTTGAGCTCTTCTATGACCTTTTGTGGGTCAAAATCTGCTAGCTTTGTGGCGGCAGGATCGAATTCTAGTGGCGCATCAAACTGGATTTGCGCGAGCTGCTTACTAATAAAGGCTAATTCTTTGCCATCTACGAGCTTTTTGCCGGTTGCGCCGGAGATCTCGTCTACGTGTTCGTAGAGATTTTCGAGCGTGCCGTATTCTTGCAGCAACTTTACGGCGCCTTTTTCGCCGATGCCTGGAACGCCCGGGATGTTGTCTGATGAATCGCCTTTGAGCGCTTTAAGGTCTAGGAACTGAGCCTTCTTTAGGCCGTACTTCTCTTCTATGGCCGGGATGTCAAATTGTTGGACATCGGAAAAACCGCGTTTTAGCTGATACATTTTGATGTGCTCGTCGACGATCTGGAGCATATCGAGGTCGCCAGAAATAATCTCGGCGCGGACGCCGGCGGCCTGCGCCTTACGCGCGAGGGTGCCAATAATATCGTCGGCCTCGTAATCGTCGAATTCGTAAAGCGGAATATGAAAAGCCTCAAGTAGTTCCATGAGGTATGGAATCTGCGCATAGAAATCTGGCGGAGCTGGTTTGCGGTTGGCTTTGTAGCCTGGATAGATTTCGCGACGACGACGGATGTTAGTTTTCGACTTATCCCAAGCTACAGCAATGTATTCCGGCTGTAATTTTTCGATTATTTCGATGAGCATCGTCGCAAAGCCAAAGACGCCACCAGTTGGCGTGCCGTCTGGGAGTGAAAGATGCCCCATGGCATAATAGCCACGATAAAAGACGCTTTTCCCGTCGATAATAGTTAGATTTTCGCGTTCATCCATAGTAAAAGTATAACATTATAAAAAGCCCCGGTCGTGATGGCCGGGGTGTCGCGGAGTTATCTGGTTAAGGATTAACTGTTACTGATACGTGTCCGAGACCGATATTGTCAGATACACGCATTTGTACGTATCTCACATTAGATCCAACGTGATAATATCCGGTGTTGCCGGACTGGATAGTGTGATATTGATACCATACTTGATTACCATTGTAGTCGATCATCTTGATATCTACCCAAAAACTTGTGGCGTTTCTGACTTTTAGTTCGACGGATGATCCGCTCCCGGTGTAGATAGTAGTCCAGATGTCGCTATAGAGATTGCGCGTATATTCCTCAATAACCGGATGGTCGGCCGGGGTGTCAAGTTCTTCGGCTGATGCCGAGATTGTACCAGCGCTAAAAATTATAGCTAAGGTAAGAAAAAGAACAAATATCTTCTTAGGCATATTTACCTCCTGCGAAAAGTGCATGTAGACTTTTTGTTTGAGCTCCGCGACTTAGTTATTTTAATATAATGAAAGCTTAAAATAAAGTATAATATTAGGCATGAGCACTACGAAAAAGAATCCAACATCTAAATCCAAAGTGGCGATAAATACGCTATTACTATTGGCACTATCCGCTATATGCGCTATTGCATCAGTTTGCGCATGTGGTTATCTAAAACATGAACTCAATAATACGGGAGCTATTTCCAACTCTCCTGCTTTATGTAACGAGGTGGAGGGCGAAGAGTATATATGTTCGCTTGAAGTTGATGAAAATAATAAGAATATTGCTATATCGGACAATCAGGATTTTGCGTTATTTAATTATGATCAATTTGTTTATACTCGTGCAGTACAGGTTGCGAATACACTAGCTATAGCTAAGATGATTGGCGTAATATCAGTTTCCGCAAGTCTTCTCGGGGCTATCGTTTATTGGAATCATAATCGTTAGAATTAACTGACATGAGTACGAAGAAGATTGAGAAGAAAAAATACACACCAAATCAGGTGATTTGGTATCATACCATTTTATGGATGCTTCCGGCGATCGTCTGTTTCTTTATTGGTGCGGTTTCGCTCCATGATTATGCCGCCCTCGCTGAGCATCCGCTGCTTGATGCGTGCGAAGTCGAGCTCGAGGATCTTTCGCACGAAGTTTGCGTGACGCGCAATGCATTGATGGACACGCAGATGGAGACGCGCTATATCTTGGAGACAATGATTAGCCTTGGCTTTGGAGTTCTATTTACGTTTATCGCGGTTACTTATAATCATCATAATCGCTTTATGCGATAAGAAATTTTCGGACAAAAGAAACGGGCCGTCACTTGCGTGGCGGCCCTTTGGGCTTTTGTGTTTGATTATCTATATGGTTAGTCCGTCGGACCGAAGAAGCGCACGCTCTCGGCCGCATAGGCCTCGGCGTAAGGTTCGGCCTCGCTATTCTTAGCTCCTTTCACCATGACGGACGAAACTTTGGCGAGTAACTTGCACATGTCACCGCCGCCCTCAACGTACTCACAGAGGCGCGGGTACTCCGCGGCGTACTTGCTGGTGTCGGACTTTGCGTCGTGACCCGCGAACATGACAATCTGGGCCATGTCCCTTACGGCCATGTCGCGATACGGCAGCCTGCTGGCAACCAACCTACACAAGTCGTTGAGTTCGGGCAGTTTAGTCTGTGCGCCCATCAGAATATCTTTGATTTCTAGCATTAAATCTTCCTCCTTTTTTGTGCTAGTTCTCAGATAATCTAGTTAGATAATCCGAAAGAACACTCCCTTTACCTCCCGTCGGTAAATAGAGAGAGTTCTATTTTAACAGATATATTCTCGAGGTGCAAGCATAAGCGCTATGTAATGGAATGATCCAGGTAACGCGTGGAGCCGAATGGGATTTTGGTTTTGACATGGTCGGTGCCCATGCTGCGCGCAGAATGGACTGTGCGTGCGCCAAAACGGAGATTAATTTTGTCGATGGCGGTACAGATATTTTGCGCGCGCTCGATTTGATCCTGGTAAAAACAGAGCTGCGTCTCCGGATGATCTTGGAGTTTATATAGCGTAACACCAATAATGCGTACGGGAGCTGGGAGCTCGTCATATAGCTGCATAGTGGCGCGACAAATGTCTGCGTCGGTATTAATTGGCGTTTTGAGGATGGTTGAGCGGTGCGAATAGATATCGTCATAGCCATAAGTCCAGACATAGACGCCGCGTGCATAGAGGTCTTTGCTGCGTAGACGGTAGCCGACATCCTCGGCAAGGTGTAGAATACGTGCTTCGATCTCCTCCCTGCTTAGAAGCTTGCTTTCTAGGACGTATTGGCGGCCAACGGATTTGATACCGTAATCTACGGCGTCTACCTCGATACCGCGGAGGCGCTTATACCATTTGCTGCCGTCGATACTCTTGCAGACGAGCTTGACGAGGGTTTCCTCGTCGGCGTCGAGAAATTCTAGTGGCGTAAAAATGCTGACGGCATTGAGCCTGCGCTCCATGCGAACATTGATGCCGGGCAAATCTGTGAGCTTAAGTGCGGCAAAGATATCGCGCTGGTTTTCTGGCGTGATTTCGTCGAGGCCATCTGGTTTATGAAGCTCTCCGGCGAGCTTTGCTAAGAAACGGTTACTTGCGATGCCGACATTGCAGCGCATCCAATCGCCAACTTCGGTTAGGAGGCGTTGCTTGATTTCGCGACCAATTTCGTAGCGGTTGCGCTCTCTGATATGTGGTGGCGCCTCGGCGAGATCAATAACGCCCTCGTCGATGGATTTCATGACGACATTGGCGGAATAATCCTGCATGATGCGTTTGAGTTTTTCGTGGACAAAGATGTATTTGTCTGGCTCGGTTTCGGCAAAAATCAGGTCTGGGCAGAGCGCTTGGGCTTCCATGCGGCGCATGCCAACTTTGACGCCGCGTGCCTTCGCCTCGTAGCTAGCGGCAATAATACAGGCGTTTGGCGTGATGCGGTTAGAAATAGCAACAGGGCGACCGCGCAGCATTGGGCGGGCTTGCTGCTCGATGGTAGCAAAGCAGGAATTGAGGTCGATATAAAGGATATCATTCATAGTGATCACCCTCGAATTCTAGATACCAGTTGAGTGATTCTGTATCGAGCGCTAGGCGGTAATCCGTAGCGCCATCGGTGACATCGAAGGCAAAAGTAGTCTTGAGGCCGTCGTACTTTGGGTGAACGAGGCCAATCTGAGTAATCTGCACTTCTCTGCCGGACTCCGTACGGAAAGCGAGCGGCCTACAGTGGCCTAAAAATTGGCGCGAAAAAGTAGCGTCTACGTCGATTGGTTGATGTAAGTTTTCTGAAGATTGATCCATAAAAATCCTTTGCAAGTATTGCGGTTAATAGATGTGTTTTTGACGCAATATTGGCGTCGGATAATTATGAATCTGAATCAGGGGCCGAAGCATGATTCGATATAAAGATATTATAGCACTTTTTTGGGCATGAAAAATGCTCGTCCATATGCGCAAATGAGCGCGGGCGAGCATCTTTATGGATGGGCGAATGGGCCCTTGGTGGTTTACCAAAGCTTTCCGGAAGCTTTGAGGTAAGTTTTGCATCTGTCACAGTATTTCTCTCCGATCGGAATCGGCTTCCTGCAGTTTTCGCAGTAGTTAGCGTTTCCGCTAGCTCTGGAGTAGCTGTTGCAGTCGGGACACTTTCCGTTAGGATCGAGATTCCTAGGTTTGCCACAGACGGAACAAATTCCCCATGCCATCCAAATCACCTCCCCTCATGGCGAATGACAAAGATAAAAGGAACGAGCGTAAAAGCTTTTGAGATTATATAACTTCCTCCGAAAAAAGTCAATGGTATATATTAAATATCACCCCTGTTTAAGCATAAGCATTCTTGACATTTTTACCTATATATGGTATAATGGACTTGTATCTGTCAAAAAGGATATGAACATTCAAAATAGAGTTGAAGGGGGTTTCTCAACATGAAGAAAATCATCACGTTCATTCTTACCTTGGCGGTTCTCACCGGTTGCGGCGCTATCTTTGCAGAAGCTGCGATGGCGGAGAAAATGTTCGTCACTGGCAACAAAGTACGTGAGCGGACTGAGCCTAACACCAACTGCGAGATTGTCGCTACTCACAATAAGGGTAAAGACGTCGAAGTGGTTGCGGCCGAGAATGGCTGGGCTCAGCTGGAAAATGGTAACTATATGTCTATGGACTATCTGGTTACCGAAGATAAGTCGGCAGAATTGTTCAACAATCTCCCGATGCTCGTGTTGGGAGACCACGTACGGGAGCGTTCCTCGATGGGCACTTCCAACCCGGGCAACATCGAAGCGGTTCATGACGCCGGCGAAACTGTCTATGTGGCCGAGAGGCTCGACGGATGGTATCGTCTGACGAACGGCAACTACATCAGCGCGGACTTCCTGACTGCGGATACGCAGGACATCGTCGCTCACTTTCTCGAGAATTACAAGGATATCATTATCGTGTATATCTCCGAGCAGAAGGTTGAGTATTATCAGTACGATGTTATCATCGCCGAAGGACCCTGTGTCACCGGCACTGAAGGAAAGCGCGATACGCCGATTGGTCTTTACGACGTAAAGTCCAAGAACAACGACTTCGATATGAATGGTAACCCCGATACGCACGTAGAGCGTGCCACCTACTTCAATGGCGGTATCGCCTTCCATGATGCGCATTGGCGGTCGAGATTCGGCGGTAGCATCTACAAGACTAGCGGGTCGCACGGATGCGTCAACTGCCCCGACGATCTGGCCTACGCGATTTACAACAATTCGCGTAAGGGCTACACCTACGTGCTCGTTCTTCCCTGACTCTGGCAAAAACGCTCGGCATCCAAGCCGGGCGCTTTTTTATGCAAGCATAACCAAAAAGTGTAGTATACTGAAAATAGATTAATCTAAATAGGAGTTCATTAATGAACGAAGGAAATCCAGCTCCGGCACCAGCACCAGCTCCAGCAGCACCGGCAGCGGGCAAAACTATTGATAAAAACCTACACACCTGGGTATGGTGTTTCCTACTCGGTGGTTTCGGTCTAGACCGCTTTATGCGTGGTCAGATTGGCCTAGGTGTAGCAAAGCTATTATTTGGTTGGTGCACTATGGGTCTTTGGGCGCTTATTGACTGGATTATTGCTCTTAGCAAGGCTTACGGTAGTTCCTATAAAGACGATAAGGATTTCACCTTTGGTCCAGATGGCAAATATCTAAAATAGTTAGATTACACAAAAATACCCCCTTGCCCGGGGGTATTTTTTTACTCTTCCGCAATAAGCTGGTCGTAGAAGGCTTTGGCTGGGTTGTAATTCTTGAGTGCTTCGGTGGTATCTGGTAAATCCAGCGTCTTGATATGACGGAAAACAACCTCGATGAGGTGCTTAATCTCGGCGGCCTCTTCTTCCTTGAATTTGAGTTCGAGCGGCGAGATATTGCCGTCTTCATCTGGCGAAATATAATCGATGCGGCCTTTTGTGACCTGGTAATTCTTATAATCGCGGGAATTTTCGAGCAGGAACTTATAGAAGTAGAGCTGGATCTTATAGCCAAAGGTGCCGTCGCTTGTACTCCACTTGTCTTTTGGTGCGGCAGTCTTGAAGTCAGAAACGGTGATAGTCTTATTCTCTTCGTCGATTTCGATGCGGTCGATCTTGCCGGTCAAAACTGCGTCGCCGAGAACGATGGTTTCGGTGAAGAAGCCGCGCTCGGACTCCGCATTGACGTTGCGGATGAGGTCGCCGCGTTCGGCGAGGAATAATGGCAATTCGGCATTGGCGCGCTTTTTGAGGTCTTCCTTTTCGTCGTCGTCAGCGTCGGCGGCGTCAATCTTTACCATAAAGCGTTCAATGGCCTGCTCGTTAGTGATGTTTTCCTTATTAATCTCGTCCATGATTTCGTGTACGTAAGTACCATAGTTCATGGCGAAGTTACGCTCACTTGGCACGCCGATAATATAGCTCTTGAGAAAGCTAAGAGGGCCGTCGCCGTAGCGTAAGTCGATAAAAGTATTGAGGTGAGTTGGCGATAAACGATAGTGCTCGACGTATGGGCGCAGGAGATTCTTGCGCGTTTCATCGTCTGGCACATATTCGTCGAGCCATTTGTTCGGCGCAATGAGGTCCGGCTCGATGTCTTGACTGTTACTCTGGATGACTTTGCTGAATGCTTCTGGCATGACGCGGCTGACGAGTTCTTTGTTCTCGTTCTCGCGTTCATCGAGATATTTGAGTCTTGCGGCGTCATGGCCGGCAAAGTCCGAGAGGCTATAGGTTAGATAAAGATTGGACTTTGCGCGCGTAATCGCAACGAAGAAGACGCGAATCTTTTCGTCGGCGGAGTCGCCCGTGTGGCGTACATGCTCGAGGTTGCGCGGCAAAGTGATTTGGTCGGTATTACCGCGAGAATCACTCCAGTTTTTGTTGTCTGCAGCAATTAGGAACACGTGCTCGTATTCAAGACCTTTGGCGGAGTGGACGGTTTGGAGCTGAACGGCTGTATCAGATTCGTGATACGGAGATTTATTGAGGATCTGCATCTCGGCGGCATTGTATGCGTTCACGATATCGCAGAAATCTCTAATATAGAGCTTCTTTCCGGCGTGGGATGACTTTGCGGAGACCATATCGCGAAGTGTATTGAGGTTGCTATAAAGCTCGTAATTGTCGCTATCTGCGAAGAGCTTGGCGCAAAGATTATTGATAATAAATTCGGCGGAATAAATCTCGGACTTTGCGGCGAGCTCGGTAAAGTATGTTGCAGCCGCCTTAATATTCTCGTCCTCGCTAACGAGCATTAGTTCGAGAATACTCTTGTGCTCGTGGCGGGCATCCTGGATTAGTTGAATGACCTGCGCGGCAGAAATATTCCAGCATGGCATTGATAAAGTTTGGAACCAATATGGATCAGCAGCTTTTGGTGAAGCACCAATTGCAAGCAGTAAATCACAGGCGTTAAATAGCTGGATAACTTCTTCGTTTTCGAGGATATTCTCGCGGCGAGTGTAGGATACTGGAATGCCAAGCTGATGTAGATATGGCAAGATCGAAACGAGATATTTATGCTTTGGCGCGATGATTGCGATGTTGTTCCCCGCTGTGCCGCCATCAATGAGCTCGCGGATTTTCTTTGCGACGAAGGAATATTCTTCTTGGTAGGCTGGGAATTCGCGTAACTCGATGTTGGTCGAAGCTGGCGGATTTTCGGCGGTAATATGCTTGTCGATGTTGACGTTTGGTGCCTTACAGAAGCGGTCGAGGGATTGCTCGATGATGTTGTGGGATAGTTCCAAAATTGGCGCCGAAGAGCGGTAATTTTTGGTGAGGAAAATTTGTTTTGGATGGTATTTTTCGTCAAAATCAAAGAAGTTTGAGGTGTTGGCACCCTGGAAACCGTAAATGGCCTGGTCATCGTCGCCAACTGCCATGATATTTGGCCTACCCTCGTTGACAGGATTGTCGGTGAGAAGCGAGACGAGCTGTGCCTGCGCATCGTTAGTATCCTGGAACTCGTCGAGCAAGATATACTGGAAACGTTCCTGGGCATTAAAACGTTTTTCGTCGTCGTTCTTAAGCAAATTAATCGCCATCAAAATCATGTCGTCGTAGTCGAACATGCCGCTTTGACGCAAACGGTCGGCGTAGATTTCCATGATATTGGCGAGGCTTAATAGCTTCTTGTTTGAGACAAAGTCGCCAAATACGTAACGATTGTTTTTGTCCTTCTTGAAGAATTTTTCGCGCCATTTGCTGAGTAGTTTTGTAGATGGTTTTTCGGAGTTGGCTTCGGTTTCGAGCGCTTCACCGAGCGCGCGGTAATAGATTTTTGCGAGTGGCTCTACTTTGCCAACGATGTAATCCTGGGCGCTTGGCGCGGTTGCAAAAGTACCGATGGCGCCGAGAATGCGTTGATAAACAGGCTGCGCCTTGTTCCATCTGAGTCCAGCGGTAGATTGTAAATCTTCCTCGATGGCTGTGTAGATTTTTGCGTTATCTATCTGGTTGCGATTGACGATTTTGCGGATGTCGTCTGGCGAAAGCGCGGCGGCTTTTAAGTCAGAAATTGCAGAAATAATTTTAGAAGTTTGGTGATCTGGGCGGAGGATATCGGTTGGGTCGAGCGTGCTCTGAATTTCACGAATCATCGTAAAACGCTCGAGCTCGTCGATTGCGGTTGTCAAATCTGGGCGATGTTCCTGCAAAATATAAGAACCGAAAGCGTGATAAGTTTGGATTTGAACTTTATAGGCCTCTGGGCCGATGAAGTCTGCCAAACGATTGCGCATGTTGCTGGCGCCGGTCTCGGTAAAAGTTAGACATAGGATATTCTCTGGGCTAACGTCGGTCTGCTTAAGAATATTGGCAACACGTACGGAAAGTAGCTGCGTTTTGCCAGTACCAGGCCCCGCGATAACTAATAATGGGCCGTCGATGTAATCTACGGCCGCGCGTTGTTGTTCGTTTAGTCCTTTATATGCTTTTTCAAATTCCATAGGCTATTTTGAATGGCTCGCTACGAGATCTTGGATTTCGTGGAGTAGTTTATATGATTCGGTGTCGGCATTAAGTAAGGCGGTAAGACCTTCGACGGTCTTTAATTGCGAGGTAATTTCTTCGATACTCTTGCCTTCGCGTAGCCATACGCCGCAGCGGAAGTTGCGAGAGGTATCGTTGGTGCAGGTCAGAATTAAGTCGCCAAGGCCACAGGCGAGTTCGGCAGTTTCGCTTTTGGCGCCATGATCGACGAGATAGCGCTGCATCTCGGCGTGTGCGTGCTGCATAAAGGTCGCGCTCATGTTCTCGGAATTACTGTAATAACCAGCGCCAATGGCGTAGATATTCTTTAAGGCGCCGCACATCACAATGCCCGGCAAATCATCGCAAAGTTCTACGGTAACTTGTTGGTTTTGGAACAGCCCCATCGCGAATGGATTTGATGCGGTAAGCGTAGTTGGCTTGCCTTCCATGATTTCTTCGGCAAAGCCAGGGCCGGATATGACGGAAAATTGCGTAAAGTCTGCAAAGCGATTGACGTCCATCATGCCCTTTGAGGCGAGAACAGTCGGGATTTTCTTGAGGTTATCTGGGTATTCGTTTACGAACGAATCGAGATACATTGAAGGAATCGTAATTACGACAGCGTTTGCTTCATAAGTTGCCGCCTCGAGGGTGATTTCTGGGTACAAAGCAGGGTCATAATAACTAATTTGATGTTGATTATCTGTCAGAATTTTGGCCAATGCTTGCCCGTAGGCGCCGGCGCCGAGAATCGCGATTTTCATACTTTATAGTTTAGCATGAAAAAGCCCCGACTGTGGAGTCGGGGCCGTCAGTGGAGGACGGGTTAGCGTTCGCCCTTTTGTTTGAAGAAAAAAGACAGAACAGTGCTTCCGGTATGTGCGCCGACAATCGGACTTACGTGCGCGAGCTGAATCTGCTCGTCTGTTAAATCTGTTTTCTCCTTCAACTTCCGTATTAGCTTTTCTGCGCGCGGGAGTTCTGCCTCGCCACCATAGCCGATACGAACGAACTCGTTGTCGTCCGCGACGTTCTCGATGTAATAATCTACCCATTCGGAAAGGATTTTGTCGCCGCGACGGATCTTGCTTGCAATAGACAGCTTGTCATTGCTTGGGAAATACATCCAAGGGCTGATATGGAACTTTGACAGAGTCTTCATCGCGAAGCGCTCGAGACTGTTAAAGCGCCCACTTTCGGCGGAATAAGTCAGATCGCGCTCTGTGAAAAGATGCACGATATGCTTACCGAGGTCGTGAGCATAAGTCTCGATGTCGTCGCCGTCGTATTTGGCGAGATACTCCAAGAATGTAGCCTGACCGTTGCTGATGCACTGACTGTCGACATATACGAACTCTCTGTTCGGATATTTGTCCTGATAGTCGTTAATGGCAAGCAGCATGGTGTTGACGGTGCCAGAAGACATGTACGGAGAGACTCCGGCATAGACAATGATGGCGTCGTCGTCGGCGTGATCGAGCGCGCTATCCAAGACGCGGTAGGCTTCTTCCATGCCAGCCGAAGACGTCTTGAGTGCTCCAGCGGGATATTCTCCGTTATCGAAATGTTTATAGAATGCCTCGGCGTCGATGTGAGGAACTGGCTTTCCGGCGCAGTCCATGTTTTGAGTAAAAACTTCCGGCAGGATGCCGTACTTGGTTCGTTCTTCCCGCGTGAGATCGCAGGTAAGATCTGAGAAAATCACATACTTCTTCATCTTGCTTCCTCCTTGTAAGGTGCGATTGTGAACAATTTATGGATATATTTTAACATATTTTCATCAAAAAGCAAAACCGCCCAGTGTGACCAGGCGGTGTGTCGGCGGTTAGGCTTCGACATAAGTGATGTGCGGTAATGATTGTGGCCTTGTTTTTCCGATACGGACTTTGCAGTCCGCGCGGCGATTGTGAATGTGTCTCTTGATGATGCTGGCGCCTCCTCCATCGATTAATACCGTCGTATCGATGGCGGCATTGTCGGCGACGTATTCGCCAATATAGCTATAAACATCAGAACTTAGGATTACGCCGTCGATCTTGTAGTGCTGTCCATCATTTGATGACAGGATTGCGCTAAAAAGCTCGTTGTCTCTGTCGTTTAGGAAATCCAGATAGAATTCCCTGTCGTCTTGTACGGATTCAAGCAGTGCATAATCAAAAATTCCGCTCACGACGGGCACGATGTAAAGATTGATCGTTTTGCCCATATTCACCCCTCCTCACAACAAAAAGTACTATTGGATAATGCCAATAACCATCTATATATTATATCATGCTTTGGTCAAAATTGCAAGGTTCTCAATGTGTGGCGTGTGTGGGAAAAAGTTATACGGTTGAAGTTTGTCGATAGAATAATTATCGGTAAGTAGAGCGATGTCACGAGCCTGCGTAATAGGATTACAACTGAGATAAATAATCTTAGCTGGTTTTACTTCGTTGAGTTTATCGATGAGCTTGCGGTCGCAGCCTGCGCGTGGCGGATCGAGGATCACGGTGCAATCTGGCGTAATGTAATCCGTGACGTCTTCGGACTTTGCGAGGACGCATTTGGCTTTAGTATCTTTTGCGTTGGTTTGCATTTCGGCAAAAGCAGCGCCATTCACCTCGACGAGCGTGAGGTCTTTGTCGCGTGCGACAGAAAGACCAATGCTGCCGACGCCGGCGTAAAGGTCGAGGACTTTTTGGGTGGAAATATTCTTTTTGATTTCTTCTAGTACGAGCTCGTAGACTGGCAAGTTGATCTGGAAGAAGCCATTTGGCGAATAGGAATAATCGTAGTCGAGCAACCTGTCATTGAGGAGTTCCATGACGGGATGAGATTTACCATTTTCGAACAACGCGGCAGAAGTCTTCCCTGCCTGGTCGCAGCGGATTAATAGCGACTGATAAGTGCGCGCCTCGGCATGTTCAGCGTTCAACTTATTGACAATTTCTTGGGCTTTCTGGAAGATTTCTGGGCGCTCGATCGAACTTCGCTCAATTGGGGTTTTGCGATGCGTGCCACGCGTATGAAATGCTAAATGAATTTGATTATCGTCGTGACTCCAATAAAGCGAATATTCCATTTTGTTGCGGTAATGGTAGTCCATACCGTCTGTAATGGTTGGCAGAACGTCGAGATTTAGATGCTGTTGCAGGAAGCATTCTTTTATGAGGAGACTTTTTTGTTTGAGCTCTTCTTCATAATTTACGATTTGCCATGGGCTGGTTGCGAGGAAGCAGTCGTCGCGCGGGATGGCGCGCTCTGGTGCGGTCTCAATAATCTTTGTTGCGATTCCCTCGCAGTAGCTTTTCTTGTCTTTGGTGATTTCGAATTCGACTAATTCTCCAGGAAGCGCGCCCCAAATAAAGGCTTTCTTGCCATTATCCAATGTGGTGAGAGCTTGTCCGCCTGGAATAAATTTTTCGATCCTTGCTTGCATAGAGACAATTATAGCATTTTTGACAATTATGATATAATATTTTAGAGTATTTTTTTACTCTCCGAACCAATATGTGGTAGGAATCTCAGAATGGGGGTGTGCACATGTGGGATTATCTTACTTTGCTACTACATGGGTTAGCATATTTCGGTGTTTGGGTACTGAACGTAATCATATATGAGACCATACTGCTAGTCGTATGGCTGATGATTGGTGGCTTTTCGCGATATGTGTTGCATCGTTCCGAGGCGAGAGTGGATGACATTATTAGGATTTCTGGTGGCATTCTAGCGATTGTGATGTTAGCAATCTGCGTTGCTCTTTGCTTTAACTGGATAACGATTGTGTCATATCCGACCTTCGGCTAAGGTGGCGAGTGATATGCTGTTTACGCTTCTATTCGCGATATTCTGTTTCTTCGTCGTTGGTATACTGATCGAGTTTACGCTTACGATGTTCTTCTACTGGCTTATCTTTGTCGGTATATCGTTTCTGCTAAGCTTGATCGGCCTCCAAGAGTATGCCTGGCTAGTATTTGTCGCCTTCGTATTGTGGCGATGGTTCAGATAAAACCCAAGCAACAAAAAGCCCCATCCGGTGTGGATGGGGCGTCTTTTTTATTCGTAACGCAAAGCGTCGATTGGGTTTTTGTGTGCTGCGCGACGCGCTGGCAATGTACCGGAAAGGAACGCAATTACCATAATGAGGATTGTGACGGAAATCATGTCTGAAATGGTATATGTCGCAAGGTTGAAGGTTGGGAATGCTTCGAGGAAGCCACCTTCTGCATGGAAAGCTACGTTCACGATATTGCCAAGAATCATAGACATAGCGATGCCGAATACGGAACCCCAGAATCCAAGTGAAATTGCTTCAACGCTAAAGCTCAAAAATACCTTTGCAGATGACATGCCAAGGGCCTTGTCGAGGCCGATTTCGCGGGTGCGCTCTTGGACGGACATAAACAATGTATTAATAATGCCGATTGCCGCGGCGAGTAATGCGATGAAGCCAAAGATCTTGAATACGGTTAGAATAACGTCGAAGAATGACTTAATTGTGCCGATAATGTCTTCGATAGACATTGCGGATAAGCCGATGTCTTTGAGCTTTTCTTTGATTTCTTCTACGGAATACTTTTCGTAGTCGTAGTTTGCGGCGACGGCGTAGGTATTTTTCTTTACTTCTTCTGGATAATATTTGGTGTTTTCTTCATAAATATCATCGGCGAGTTTGTTGTTGGTGTAGGATTGCCCCATCGAGACAACGCCTGGTGCGATAACGCCTACAACTTTTGCGTCGAAGATTTTTTCTTGATGCGTATATTCGTCTAGCACGACAAGCTGGATTTTCTTGTCGATGATTTCCTCGTTATTGTATCCCAGTGCATCAACATATTTTTCTTCTAGGACGATTTGATATTCGTCGGCCTTTAGGTCTAGGTCTCTTCCTGTAACTGTGTCGACTTTGACATTTCCAGGAGGTAGCGCTTCAGCAGCAAAGAGATATTTTTTGTCGGTTTCTTTGCTAGTGACATAGGTGATGTTGAGGCTTTTTTGTTCAACAATGCTGTCACCATCAATGCCGTCTACTTTCTTTAATTTTTCGATTTGTTCGTCGGTAATTGGAGACATGCCAGTTTGAATTTTGTCTGGGTCGTATTCCATTGGTCCACTATTGCCGCCCATAGCACCCTGAAGACCTTCAAGTGCATCAAATGAATCCTTTGCGACGATGGCTAGATAGCCTTCACCACCATAGCTATCCACCTGGCTATCGATGAAGTTATTGACACCAGCTTGAATTGCGGAGGTGGAAATAATCGAGAATGAGCCGATGAAAATGGCTAGGATCGTCAAAAAGCTGCGTAGTTTGTTGCGTAGCAAATTGACGTTTGCGTCTTTGATGATGTCTAAGATTTTCATTAGTCTTCCTCCACGTCAATGTGCTTTGTTGTGTTGTGGTCGCGCATGCCGTCGTTATCGCCATCGCCGTCAAAATCTTCGAGATCGACGTCTTCGCGGGTATTTTCGCCAAAGATTTTACCGTCGGCGATATGGATTTGACGGTCACATTTGTCTGCGAGATCTTGGTCGTGCGTAACAATAATAAGCGTGATTCCCTTCTTTTTATTCAAGCCAAAGAGGAGTTTTTCGATGCGCTCGCCGGTTGCGGAATCCAAGTTACCGGTTGGCTCATCTGCGAAAATGACTTTTGGATTATTGACGATGGCGCGAGCGATACAAACGCGTTGCTTTTGGCCGCCAGAAAGATCATTAGCCTTGTTTTTTGCTTTGTCGTCGAGCTCTACGATGCGGAGCGCTTCAAGTGCGCGACGGCGACGCTCACGGAATCCGACGCCATTGATTTTAAGCGGCAAAATAACGTTATTTAGCACACTATCGTTGGAATTCATAAAGAAACTTTGAAAAACAAAACCAAATTCTTTATTGCGAATTTCATTTAGTTTTCCAGCGCGAAGTTTGCTGGTATTTTTGCCATTTAATTTAATTGATTCCTCGGTTGGCTTATCCAAGAGTGCAAGCAGATGCATTAGGGTAGATTTTCCAGAACCGGATTTACCAATAATTGCCACTGACTCACCTTCGTAGATGTCGAGGTCTATGCCCTTTAGGGCTTCAAAACGAGTATCGCGCTTTCCGTATACTTTGCGCAGGTTACGCGTACTCAAAAGTGGTCTTTTACTCATAGGCTAATTATACCGCACATATAGTACTTATGTTTGGCGTATCTTGAAACTGAATTTATAATTAGGATAATTTTGCGAAAGGTGGTGATTCATTTTGGATGACAAGAGCAGAATGGAGCTTTATCAACGCATGGTGATGGATAAAATCAGACAATACGAGAATGGCGTTATCGAGTTTCCCGTCAAAGCACTACAGGAATATCATGATGCAATTGGTTTAGGTCCAGAAGAGCTGTGTTACTTTGGACTGGATTTACCTTTTGCGGAGGATGGTCTGTATAACTACATTTTGGGCAACGATAATGATGAGGATGCGCTGGTGTTGATTATGAACGTTTATTATTACGATCCTGATACTGGCGAATCTGAGCCCCTTGGACACAATAAAGTCCTTGAGGGGTCTATCTATCGTAGGTTCTATGATGGTAGAGCGATATTTGACGGCGAGATAAGAGTCAACAATCTTGGCCGCATTTGGCTGCGTTCGATGTCGGAAGATAATATCGGCGCAGAATTCTGTGTGCAGTTTAGTGAGGGTAGCTTTGGGTATCAGATTTGCTACGAAGATCTTTCGATATGCGCGCGCATTTGGTTTGATGGCGAGAAGGTCGTCTATGCTCCTGTAGTGGTTCTTTTCTACGATGGTCCACCATGCTGAGAGCGGGCCGTGGTATCTGTTGCCACGGCCTTTTTCTTGTGCTAAAATATGTTGCAGGTTGGACCGTCGCCAAGCGGTAAGGCACTGGGTTTTGGTCCCAGCATTCGCAGGTTCGAATCCTGCCGGTCCAGCCACAATGAAACAAGAAACTCCCGAAGGGAGATTTTTTGTTTCATTGCTCGCCGTAAGCGAGGCAGGGTTCGAGCCAGGTTCGTCCAATGCCCGGTCGCTTGCGACGACGGCGCATTGTTTATATCCTGCCGGTCCACTGTTTTTTGGTCGTAAAAAAAGGCGCCACTCGGGCGCCTGGCGTTGGGGTTAATCGTCGTTACGATATCTTCCCCAATCGGGATTGTAGGATGCGGGACCGCTGTGGGGTTTGAGTTTGCTATGAAGCACGGGGTCGTGCTCTTCGCTCATTCTGCTGGGCAGTGCGGGTGTCTTCTTCTGGTCGGGTTCGTCTGAGGCTTTATGTAGCTTCTTGAGGCTTGTATCCATTCCAGTTCACCATTCCGTCTTTTCGACGGCCCTTTCTATAAGATACGTGGCAATGTTTTGCCAACTTGCTATATTATACAATTAATACCGTATTTTTTCAAATTTGCTATTATATAAGTAATGAAAAAGTTGCGTGAGGTGAATTGGAAAAAAGTTTGCTACTTTTTTGCATATTTCTTAGTACTGTTCGTGGCATTTTATGCCTGTAGATTTACGAGTGCTCGTCTGTATACAAGTAAAAATTTCGACATCAATGAAGTAACTGAATTCAAGAAAACTGACGTTAAGCATAATTCGTATCGGCAAGAATTTGTTGCCAGCAATGATAACCTAGCGGGGTTTCGTTTATATCCAGAAATAAATAAGGCTCGAAATAAAGATTATTGGACGGAATCCTATGTAAACGTCGGGCTTTATGATTTCGAATCCAACCAACTAATTGCCGAGCATAAATATGAAAAAATCTTTTCGAATAGTTATGAATATAGTCTGGACTTTCCGATTGAAAAAATCCCAGATTCAAAAGATAAAAAATACTATATTTTGATTGAGCCTTATTTTGAGTCGGACATATATATTAGTGATTTTATTATCGGAAAAATCGACAATAACCCAGCCGAATTAAAATTATTTATTAATAGCGAAGAAAGTGAATATACATTTTTCGTTGATTCACTGTATGAGGACGATGGTCCTATTATCCTGTTTGGGGCAATTGCCTTTTTCGTCACTCTATTTTTCATTATTGCTAGCATTTTATTGAAGAAGGCGGATAAGCTCGAGAATCGATATATGATAATTGCTTTGTGTATCGGCCTCTGTCTTGCGGCAGTCGCGTCGCCTTTTTGTGGCAGCGATGAGAATTCTCACTACTCGCGGGCTTTGGCGATATCGAATGGAGAAATAATAACAAAGACGAATGAAGATGGTTGGCCTGTTACGAAAATGAAACCGACGGAATTTTTCTTAGGTTTTAAAAAATATTATCAAGTTGGTGAGAATTATGGTTTGATCAACCAAGACGAAGAAGATATCGAAGTTGACATGGAATTTGCCGGTGTTTATTCGCCGCTGTCTTACATTGCCTCCCTGCCCGGTCTACTTCTTGCAAAAATTATTGCGCCGCAATCATCTACTCTGAGGGTTTATTTGATGCGAATTGTGCAACTTGTGTTATGCGTAATAATTGCGCGATATGCGATAAAAATCGCACCATATGGAAAGAAGATCTTGTTTGGCTTGGCGCTGCTGCCGCCATTCATACAGAGTTTTTGTTTCGTTTCTGCGGATTCGCTTTTATTTGCTTGTTCGCTGTTATTATTCGCGCAAATATTGAAAATTATAAACGATAAGATGGCGATTACTAGGAGGCAATACTTGATTTTGGGGCTATGCTCAGTAATTGTATCAATCTCGAAGCTAGTGTATTTTCCGCTTGTTTTATTGCTGTTGTTAATCTTAATAAACAAGAAGACGACTAGGGTCGAAAAAGGTTGTCTGATTGGAATTGTGGCCGTATCATTGGCAGTGACGGTGGGGTGGAATTTGATAGCTGTATCTATGCTAACTTCTGGTCAAGGTGCGAATGCGGGATATGCTATTTCTTACTATCTAACTCATCCGATTGAGTTGTTGCAGATGTTGCTCCATACAAATTATTTATATGGCGGTAATCATATAGCGGACATGATGGGTGGCACTAACGGTGCTTTTACGGCAACTATTTTCGATGGCGCAATTTTGCCATACGTTTTCTTGGGGCTTACGGCTACTTTGATTTTTAACGAAAAACAAAAACTCAATAATAAGAGCCGCGTTTTGATATTTTCGGTTATCGCGTTAATATTCTTGTTGATTTGCTTAAGTTTGCTGGTGGCATGCATTCAAGTTGGGTATCCAAATATCCTTGGCATTCAGGGGCGTTACTTTATTCCGCTACTAGTTCCGTTGATGTTTGCCGTATTAAATAACAAATTTAAGTTGCCGAAAAATTTCTTCGATTATTATCCATATTTCTATCTGTTTGCGGGATACGTATTTGTAATCGTACTAGTGATTAACTTTAGCTAGTATCTGTTATAATTATGGTATGGATGACTACGACGAAGAAGCATTGGAAAATTTAGCAGCCTCCGATGACGAATCTGATTCGGAAGAGTTGTTAGCCTGTGGTGATTAATAATTATTTCGATTTTTTATACAAGCAAAAATCGCGATAAAACCAGGATTGGTTTTTCTCGAAAAGTTTACTGGAGTTTTCTTCGTCAAATACAAAGCGCGAATCATTGATATAGCGCTTATTTTGTTGGTTCCAATACGCGATGCGTGCGCCCTTGTTTGCGATTTTTGCTATATGGCGAACGTTCTTTTTGAAGTCTTCTTCGCTCATGTATTCAAAGATGTCAGAAAGATTCATGAAATCGAAATCTTTGTCTTTGATGGCAAGAAGATCGCCGTAGACTAATTCAATTTTATTGAGATTTGGTTTAATTTTGTAATAATTCTCACGACGGAGATAAAAAGGCAAGCTTTCTTCGTTATAGTAGCCGTATGCAATGTAATTTAGATATGGATTTGTTTTATTAATAGAATGCGTGACGCCAAATTTGATACGTTTTTCGACGTCTTTTCCCTGGTCGTCTTTGTCGTCAACGTATTTATAGAATTGTTTGTCGCGACCAAATCTGCCCATTACTTTTGCGCCAAAATACAACTTGATTAAGGCTTTATAGCGCCTAGTATTAATCTTTTCTTTGTAGAATTTTTCTTGCTTTTCAAGATTGTCGAGTTGCGCGAATTCCTGGAGGTTTTTCGTGCCGCAAACAAGCGGAACAATCGTCTTTCGGAAAGTTTTAAAGAAACGTTCGAACTTCCCTGCATGAATAATGCCGTTTTCGATTAGGTCTTGGTTGATGGCGAAATATGCGCGTGCATCGTCGGAAAGTTGGTGCTCGATTTTGTGATAAAGTTCCAGGCGATTATTACAATCTATGACGCCAAGGAGTTTCATTGTCTTGGCGCGATTATAGTTGCGCATAGCGGCGATTTTTAATTCAACTTCGTATAGCTGCGTTTTATTTACGTCAAAGGCGTAAACTTTTTCTGGATTATTTACGAGCATTGCTAGCGTATTGTCGCCAGCAGATGCGATTGATAGGCCCACCTCGTTTTCTTTAATTTTTAACGCCTCAAGCAAAATGTTGGTATCTTCCCAGCAGTTTGCGTAGCGAATAAATGAAAAATCGATTTGTTTACTCATCTTTTGCGTGCTTAATTATCTCAATTGTACCATTTTTGCCGTCAACTTTAACGGTGTCGCCGTCTTTGACGCGATCGGTAAGGCCGCGAACGCCTACGACTAGAGTTATTCCTAACTCGCGCGCGACGACGGCGGAGTGAGATAATATGCTTCCGCGCTCGATAATAATGGCCTCTGCCATTGGAAATAGTACTGTCCATCCCGGATCGGTACGTTTCGCCATGAGGATGTAGCCTTTAACATCGGCGTTTTCCGGGCTCTCTACGAGCTTTACGATGCCGGTTACTGGATTGCCGCCACCCGCTACGCCGGTAAGCGTATTTTCGTCATTAAGGACTTCTTGGCGGCTATAAATGGCAACCATATTTTCTGGCTTAATATCGCCATAGAAATACATACGTTCGTTGGTTGGTTTTTTGTCGTTCTCTTCGTATTCTGCGCGCCTGGTGCTGACTTTTTCGCGGATTTCTTCCTTGGTATAGCGACTACGTTTGATAATGGCGGTAATTTCGTCTTTTTCGAGGAAGAAAATATCGCGTGGTTTTTCTAACAAACCATCTTCGTGTAGGTTTGCGCCGATGCGTAGATAAATGTTGCGTACGATCGAATATATGTATGTACGGCGCAGGCGTAACATTTCGCGATTGCGAACAAAATATTTGGTAAGTTTGACGAGTGTTTTTGCTTCGGCTTTTTGGATGCCGCGGAAATTCTTGAAGTATTTTTCTTCTGCTTCTTCGGTATTTTTTTCTTTTTCTTCTGGAAGTTTGTCTAGTTCGAGGTATTGTTTGATGACTTCAAATAGGAAGCGCGAATCTTGCTGCAATGTGATAGTTTCGAGTTTTAACTCGTTCATTGTGCGGGCGCCATATTTGTAGATGTAATTGTTGAGTTTTGAGAATATGAGAAGACTATCGTCGCGTAGATGCGCCTGTAATTCATCGATACTTGATTCAGTAAACAGCTTTCGAAGTGTGCTATCGCGTTTGATTTCTTTTACGATTGCGATGAGGCCCTGACTTTGGCGGGCGCTTTCGACGTTTCCCTGCTTTGAGAGGATATTGCTAAGGAGGCCTTCGTAATTGTGAATTTTGGCTTTCTTTGCCTGGTCGGTAAGCATGCCGTAAATTACCATAGTACCCATGTCGTTTGCGATCGGCGTGACGAAGTCATCGAGAATTTCGGACTCCAAATCGTTGTAGACTTCTAGTAGCTGTTCGTTGGTGTAACCTTCGAATTTGTTGTCGTAATAAGGCTTTGTGACGCGATTAAATTTGGCAATAAACTTTTTGCTTGCGCCTTTCATATGGATCATTTTGTGAATGAAGCGAGCATAGATTTTTACGAGGCGCGTCTTTGCTTGCGATGCGGATTCTTCTAGTGGGGTTTTGACGCCCATCATGTTTTCCATGTATTTTTTGTTCTTTTCGTAGCCTGGATAGAGCGACGTCATTTTATACCAGCCGTTGAGACGGTAGTAGACTTTGTTTTCGTAGAAATACAGCATCGTTTCGAGATCTTTTTTGATGCTTTGGATTGCCTCTTCTGGCACGTAGAACTGGTGCAAAGTTTGGTTGTAAATTTTCCCATAAACTTCGCGCGCAAACGTAAAAGTGAGTGGAGTTGTAACACCGGAATAACTTTCGATGATGTTAGAGTTGTCTAAAATCGTGCGGAATTTACTTTTGTCGATGGTACTATATGTTGTGATTGGGCGAGCTTGCAGGATGTAGATTTCGTCGTCCTTTATTGCGAATTCAATGTCTTGAGAAAGTTGCGGTTTATAGCTTTTTTCAATAGTCTGTCCGACTTCCTGTAACTTAATCAAAATCTCGTCCGAAAGACGGACGTTGCTATGCTCTTTCTTGACTACGATTTCGCCGAGGCTATTCACTACAAAATCTGTACTGTTTTCTTCGCCAGAAACAAGACGTTCGCCGACGCCATGAACGACAGAAATTAATGTTTCGTCGGTATTATTGGTCTGCGGATTGGTTGTAAACATGACGCCGGCATAATCTGGGTCTAGCATTTTTTGGATAATTACGGCGACGCTTATTTTGTGATTGATTAACTTGTTGTCGGCGCGGTATTTCATGGCGCGTTCCGAGAAACAAGAAATATAACATTTTTTTATGTAGCTAAAGATGTCTTCGGATTGTTTTACGTACAAATAGGATTCGAGCATACCGGCAAAGGAATGCTTTTTGCCGTCTTCGTCAGTTGCGCTAGAGCGCACCGAGAGTAGATCTTTTTTGTCGAAAGTTTTTTCAATTTGTGCAAGGACTTTGCGCTTTGTGTCTTCGGAAAAATCTGTGGATTCGATAAGTTTTATAATCTTTTTGCGGTTTGCTTCAGAATAGTTGTCTAGGAGCTTAAAATATTCTTCGCGGTGCTCGTATATGAAGTCATCAAAACAACTGGATGTCAGTGCGAACCATTTTGGTACATTTACGGAAATATTGGATAGATGAGCAAGATTGTATGCTTTGCCGCCGATTTGTTTTAATACTGGTTTTTGTCCCACCGTATAGATGATCATCTATAGCTCCTTTTTAAATACTGCGTAATGTTTTTCTTTGGATTCGTATTCTGCCGGGAAACGTCGGAACGTTTTGCGCTGTTCGCATTGAAAATGGAATAATGTTTCGGAATAGCCAAGATCTTCCATATATTTGAGACCAAGATATAGTAGCGCGATATAGACCTTGTTATTTTGGTATTCTTTCATGACGGCGCTAGATTTTGCGACGAAGATGGATTTGTCTGGATTTGGGTAGCCTAGTACATAGCCGATTGCTTTTTGATCCTGGTCGTAAGCTACAAAAATTACGAGCCCTTCTATTTTGAGGATTTTTGCAGCATAAAGTTTTTCGAAATATTCGTATGGAATATCTGAATATAATTCCGTACCAAGGAAAGCATCGCGCGTGATGTCAAATAAATCATGCAATATCGGTAAACATTCCGTGCCATCGTAGCGTTTGAAGGTAAAACCTTCGTTTTCCTTTTCGGCGAGTGTAGTGGCGCCGATTTCGTAGAGCGGATTATGGATTTTTATCATGGCGCTACGATAGGTATATAACGTGTCGTAGCCTAACCGTTTGATATAGTCGACGTAATATGGCGGATTGGTACAATCTGGGAATAATATCTGGTCGTAATTGTCTGTGGCCCAACGATAATTCATCCAGGTGTTGTGATTGAGTGGGCCGATAATGTCCGAATAGCCAAGTTCTTTTGCTTTGCTCTCGATTTTTTCGAAAAGATTTTTGACAGCCTCGAAATCTTCTGGGAGCTTTTCGAAGCCAAACATGCACGGATGAGTAGTGATGTTTTTATTGACGATCAAATAAGCGCTTGCTTCTCCCTCCGTAAAGCGCTCGGAATAATCCGCGAGTTGTAGGATGTCCAATTCTGTTTCCATGCTTATGTTAATTATATACCGTAGATACGGATAAGTCTTGCGACATTTTTAGGTATACGGGATAAGAATGGCAGCTTGGCTTTTAGGTTGAACGCGCGAAGAACGGACATTTTATTTACAGCGAACTCTAGTAGGCTAAAGCGAATGACTTGGATAAATTCCTGGTCGGTAAGTTTATGACCGGTTTTTGCTGCCAGGATTTTGCGGAATTTTTTGGTGATGTCTAGGATTTCCTGATTACTCGTCTTGCCAAGATCGCAGGCGAGTAATTCTATAAGGTCATGCTCTGGATTTTGCCAGCAAGCCATTTCCCAGTCCAAAATAACAACTTTTCCATCGCGCATGATGATATTTCTGGTCGTAAAATCGTTATGTGTAAGGGTTTTATGCCCTTTTGGTAGTTTCGCATATTCTTTGCCGATATTTTTGGTAAAGTTTTCAATTGTTTCTATTTCAGATGTTGTAAAAATTACATCATTTTGCACGTTGAACTTACGCCACATCTTGAGTAATGTTTTACTGGCTTCGCTGTAGTCTTTTTCGGAATAATCATTAAGATGCAGTTTTTCGATGCAGGATTTTTTGCCGTAGTACTTGGCATGAAAGTCTGTGATGGCGTCGATTATGGCTGAGAAATCGCTAGTCTTTGGCTTGCTGCCTTTGACCTCCTCCATGGCGAGAAAATGCGTGCCGCCCTGGTCGCCGATATGCCAATATAAATCTACAAGATATTTTTTTAGATCTGCGTCGATGTTCTTGTAGAAGATATTTTCGCGGAATTCGCTATCATTAAAGCCGAGTACTTTGCGGTGGATTAATTGCGAAGTAAGGAGCATTATGTCGCCGCAACAGATAACCTTTGCGCCATTTATGATAACTTTACGAGATTTCCATTTTCCTATAAAAGATAATTCTAATCCGCTCTTAAATTTGAGATGATAGCGGTAGATGCTAGGTTCGGAGGCGGAGCTAACTTTGCCAAGGATGCAATCGTCGGTGCTTAATGATTCGAGTTCAAAAACTTCGGGCTGTTGTTTGAACATTACATCGAATGCTGCGCGCGACCGTTGGCGTGTCTTTTTGAACTCCTCCGTACTCATGTAGATATTATATACTTTATGTATGGACTTATCTAATGCGGAAACGAGACATATCAAAAAAGATGGAGCTGAATACCTGGAATATATTATATACTTTATGTATGGACTTATCTAATGCGGAAACGAGACATATCAAAAAAGATGGAGCTGAATACCTGGAATTTACAGCCTTCGACAAGTATAAGGATAAGATTACTGCTGTCTTTGCAATAAAAGGCGAAAATGATTTGCGCTATTTTACTGAGGATGGCAAAGAAAACTTAGAAAATCTCTGTCGCGTAATATCGGTCGACTCAAATAAGCTAATTAAGATTACAAAACAGGCGCATGGCGATAATGTTGCTGTCGTGAAAGATTTATCTGAAGTTGCCGAGGCGGACGGCTTAATTACGAAAGAAAAAGGTATTACGCTCTCAACAAGGGTGGCGGATTGTATTTCTGTATTAATCTATGATCCGGTGCAAAATGCGGTGGCGAATGTTCATTCCGGTTGGCGTGGAACTGTAAAGCGCATCGCGCCAAAAGCGGTACTAAAAATGCAAAAAGAATTTGGCACCAATCCAGAGGATGCTATTTGTGTGCTCTGCCCTAGTATTGGTGTAGATCATTTTGCCGTGGATCAGGATGTTAAGGATATTTTTATTAATGAATTTGGTGAGCGATATATGTATGATTTGGACGGCAAAACATATATTGATGCGGCGCGCCACCTCACTGAGTCTTTGATGGAGGTTGGCGTAAGACTCCAAAACGTACATGATGCTGGTCTGTGTACGGTGTGTAACAAGGAATTATTGCATTCTTATCGGGTGACCGGTGTTGGTAATCCCTGCTACCATAATGCGGCTCTGATTTGCCTAAAATAATTATGCTATCATAAAGATATGAGTGGTAAGGATACAGCTAAGAATAACAAACAAGAAAAGAAAAATAATACAGGCTCTTATGTGGCCATTACTGTAGTTGTCTTAATATTTATTGCGGTCGCAATAGGTGCAACAGTAGTCGGTCTGTTACATAAAGATGATGGTCCGGAATTCTATAATTGTCCGCACTATGATCCTCACTGCATGACTGTTGATAAGCCGATGATTTATCTGTACCCTACCGAGGACAATACGGAAGTTTCCGTAAAGCTTAGCAATCCAGAAAAGCTCACTACAAGCTACCCAAAGTATGCCGATGGTTGGAATGTTCTTGCGCAAAAAGATGGTAGCTTAACCGATCTAAATACCGGTCGTGAGCTTTATGGCCTTTATTGGGAAGGCGCCAATTATCCCGCAAAACAAACCGAAGAAGGTTTTGTTGTAAAAGGTGAAGATTCGGCAGAATTCTTGGAAGAAAAGCTTGCGGAGCTTGGTCTAACCGAGCGTGAAGCGGAAGAGTTTATTGTTTATTGGTTGCCAAAACTCGAGGCAAATAAATATAACTATATTCGCTTTGATATGAATGAGGTTTTGGATAAGTATATGAAACTAAATGTTTCGCCAAAGCCGGATACGGTAATTCGTATTGCAATGAACTATAAGGCCCTTGATGCGCCAATTGATGTAGTCGAGCAAAAGATAGAAACGCCAGCTCGCAACGGCTTCACTGTAGTAGAATGGGGCGGCAGCGAGATTAAATGAATACTAAGACTAGACGCATTGCGACAGTAAGCCTTATCGGCTTGATTGTTGTGATTGCGTTTGTTTTAGGGATTAATTTCATGAATAAGCCAAACGATTCTGAGGGTCCAAACGAAGTATCTGGAGAAAAAATGGGTAGCATTACGATTAGAGTAAATGACCGCGAATACAAAGTGAAAGTTGCGGACAATGCAGCGGCGCAGGAATTTGCTAGTTCTACGCCATTTGAGCTTCCGATGATAGAACTTAATGGCAATGAAAAATATTACCAAGGCAGCGACAAGCTAAAGGCCGAGGAGTATAATCCTGGCCACATTGAGGCGGGTGATTTGATGCTTTATGGCGACGACTGTATTGTGCTCTTCTATAAATCTTTCGATACAACATATAGCTATACGCGCCTCGGCTGGGTAGAAAACCCGGAAGACCTAGAAGAAGTATTGGGCTCTGATAACGTAACGGTAATTTTTACTAAAAACTAAAGGAGGAATATGGGAAAAGTTTTAGTATGCTATTTCTCTCGCGCAGACGAGAACTATAGTGTCGGAAAAGTTGAAGTAGGCAATACTGAAATTTTTGCGAAGAACATTATTGAGAAATTAAAGGCAGACGGTCGCGAAGTTGATGAATTTAAGATTGTGCCAGTAGTTCCTTATCCAGAAGGCTATGACGATTGCGTGGCGAAGGCGACCGAGGAGCGCACCATGCAAGAACGTCCAGAATATCAGGGCGACGTGAATCTTGATGATTATAGTACGATTTTCTTCGGTTATCCGATTTGGTGGGGCGATATGCCAATGATTGTTTATAATTTCCTCGAGAAACATACTTTTAATGGCCAGAATCTCTATCCATTCTGTACACATGAAGGCTCCGGCGAGTCTGGTACATTTACGACCGTTGGCAATCTCGCAGTAGGTGCGATGCGCCAGGAAGGCCTCGCGATTGAGGGGAAGCTTGCACGTCAGGATGGCGGCAGAAAACAGGCCGAGTACTTTGCCGATCAGGCAGCGATTTAATGAAAAAGAATATTGATTTTATCCTAAAAGCGCCAATAGCCCATCGTGGGTTGCACGACGCAAAGGCGCCAGAAAATTCTCTGGCGGCTTTTAGGCGCGCCATGGAGCGTGGCTATGTAATTGAACTAGACGTGCATATGCTTGCTGATAGCAAAATTGTGGTTTTTCATGATGATAATTTGAAGCGCATGACAGGTGCGGATGCTGCCATAAAAGATGAAACCTATACAGAATTGTCTAAATTGCGATTAAAAGATACTTCGGAAAAGATTCCGCTATTAATTGAGGTTTTGGATCTTGTAAAAGGAAAAGTGCCGATTATCATTGAAATTAAATATGATCGTCCGGCACGCGAAATCTGCCCTGCCCTGATTAAAATAATGAGCGATTATACTGGGCAATTCGTAATAAAAAGTTTTGATCCAAAAATTGTCTTTTATTTCCGCAGAAAAGCGCCGTATATTGGTCGCGGGCAACTTGCCACAAAGAAGAATTTCTTCTTGCAGAACTTATGTTTTAACTTTTTAACGAAGCCGGATTTTGTGTCTTACGATATTCGGTACTTGCCGAAGAAGCGCGTGGAGAGAATTCGTCACAAGATGCCGGTTTTGGGCTGGACAGTGCGTAATAAGAACGATTTGGTGCGCGCAAAAAAGAATTGTGACAATTATATCTTCGAAAATATATCTATTTAGATTTCTTAAGCTTGTTTAGCGTGATGTTATTTGCGATATTTGATATTGCAAAAATAATTAGCATTGCGCCGAGGATTTGAATGAAAATATCGGTAATCATGATTTTGCCGATAATACAAAAGACGCCGGCGACGAGCCCGATAATTGGCAGAACTGTTGAAAGAATCGAAGTGGCACCAAGCGCGCGTAGCTTGGCGGCGTCTTGCAGGCGGATTAGGCTAATAATGATAATAAACGTGCCGACAATGAAACTAATCGCATCCTTAATGAAGTTGGTTTGGACCATTAGGAAAACGCCTGCAATAATCAGTGCGATGCCGGTAATTATTGTAGTGAATTTTTGCAATTCTTTTGGCGTACGGCCATAGTCAATGAAGTTATAAAGGCCATATATTGTAAAGATGATGCCGATTGAGATGGAAATAGCGGAAGTAACTTTGTCTGCCCAAATTAATAGACAGACGCCGAGTACTAATAATGCGACGTCAATCAGTAATGGTAGGATAACTTCGTTGAAACGGCGCTTGTTCTCGACTTTTTTACGCGCTTTCTTGCCGTCGTTGTCTTTAATAATTTCTGCTTCGACGATTTCGTCTGTATTCTTGCTCATAGTTATTTTTTGATGCGGCGCTCCTCAAGCCATTCCGGTACATCGGTAAATTTGATCTCCGGCATATAATTAATTTCATCTTCGGTGACGTCGAAGATTTGCTGATAAACGATTTCTACTGAGCCGTATTCGGCATCTTCCATCTTGAAGCCCAATTCATTTGCGAGCTTCTCGACGGCTTCGGCGGATGGACCTTCAATTTCAATAAAACTTGGCACCCATGGCCAGGTGTCGATATCGATTTCGACGCCATCTTTTATCCACGATTCGCGGTAAGTTTCTTGCAGTGCTTTCGGTTTACCGACGGCGTGAGTGAGAAAATCAATTGCATTGTCGTAATTATCTACAGTGAGGCAGATTTCTTTCATCCCCTCTATACTGCGATCGTCACAATGCTTGAATGACATTGTAATTTGATTTCCCTCATTGCGTACGCGGTAATATTCGTTTGGATTTGGGCTATCAAAAACTGCGCGCTCCATCAATCTTTCTGGTGCGACCAGTTCTGCCCCGAGGTTTTTGAGTAGTTTTCTAATATTTTCTTTGTTGATATTCAAAAATTTAGCTTCTATCTCTGCCTTCATACTTATAGTATAACCTAGAACAGCTGCAGGTCGTTGAAAACCGCGATTATGAGCGTAATAAATACGAGAGATCCATAGATAGCAATGAACGTTTCGTTGCCAAAGGCGCCAAGGGCAAGGACTTTGTCGGCGGCGTGCTGACGCTGGCGTTTTTTGCGGTCTTTGACATATCGTTCTTTTTCTGGGATGTAATCGAAGCCTTTTGTATTGGCGTATCTTTCGGCCTTGGTCTCGGTTTTCTTGCCAAATATATGTGATGCCGCCAAAGTTACAAAGGCGCTTACGCCGGCAACGGCTAAGATAGCGAGCGTAAGAACTGCGGCAGTGGATACTAATCTTTCGTCTTTGGAACAAGCAATATATACCATTAGGACGAACATAACCATTGAGTAGATGGTAGAAATTATTGAGCTAGCCCTATTATTAACTCTTGTATTGGTTATCGTGGCATAGGCTATTGATATGTGCGCTATTTGATAGACGGCTAGCATCAATAAGACGAAGAATATGCAGTATACATGGAGCATATTAAAAATTCGGAAGATGATCAATCCGGCAGCCGATATAGCGATTGCGATTGGTGTGGCGAATAACGCATAGACTCTCTTTTGAGTTTTGGTCATCAGAGCATTCCTCTTTTCTTGAGCCAGGCCGCTACGCCAATTGACACGAGAACGGAAATGCCGAGAATCGCCCAGGCAGATAAGTGTTCTGTACCAATGAAGCCAAAGTAAACGTTCATGCCGAGGAATGAAGAGATAATAGTCGGAATTGAGAGTACGATAGTGATGCCGGCGAGGAATTTCATGATGTTGTTGAGGTTGTTGGAAATGACGGTGGCATAGGTGTCGGTAATTGAAGAAAGAATTTTGCGGTAGAGCCCGGCCATATCGATAGCCTGGCGGTTTTCGATGATGGTGTCATCGATGAGGTCGGCGTCGCCTTCGTAGAGCGGAATAACGCTTCCCTTGCTGAGGCGCTCTAGTACGCTGTCGTTCTCGTTTAGAGATGTTGTAAAGTAGACGAGAGTCTTCTCAGTAGCAAGAAGATCGATGAGATCTTCGTTGCGCGTGGAGGCGCGAAGGGTGTCTTCCTTCATCTCGATATCACGATAAATTTCGTCGAGAACGCGGAGATAGGATGCGGCGGCAGCATTTAGGATTTGGATAAGGAAACGGCTTTTCTTGGCTGTGCGAAAATCTTTGACCTTCCCCCTGCGAAAATCATTAAGCAAGCTGACACTCTTTGGCGCAACCGTAATGACATAGTTGTTATTTGTAATGATAATACCAAGAGGATAAGTAACATATTTGTCTTCCTGGCTAACGAATGCTGGAACGTCGATGACGGTAAGCGTGGCTTTCTTGTCGATTTCGACGCGAGGGAGCTCGTCATCATCGAGCATCTTCTCGATGAGCTCGCGATTGACTTTCGTCATATTGACGACGCGATCGATTTCCTCTTGGCTTGGTTCAGATAGGTCAATCCAACAATCTGGCAAAATCTCGTTGATGGATTCAAGCGTTTGCTTGCGGTTATTTGTGCGATAGCACTTTAGCATTTTTATTCCTCGTCGATATTTATTAATTCGTAATCGCGTGTACCGAGGCCGATTTCTTCGGCGTACGGAAGAATTTCTCTACCTTGCTGGCGGTCAATGCGCTGTTTGAGTTTTTCGGCGCCTGGATCGACGCTTGCCCAAATCATGTCAATGAAGGCTTGGTCGTTTGCGACTGGATCGAGGCTTGCGACGATGCCTAGATCTCCCATGACTGGATCCCCCTGATGCGCATCGCAGTCACAGTCTACGGAGAGCGCATTCATGACGGTGATATAGACGATTAGTTTGTTTTGTTCTTTAAGGTGATCCGCGACGGCCTTTGCGGCTTCTGCCATAGATTGGATGAAGTTGATTTGTTCTGGCAGGTTATTCCAAAGTTGATCTGGGTCTTCGCTCTTGCCGGCAGTATGGATGTAGGCTTTACCGTTTCTGGATGCGATGCCAATGGATTGGTTCTTTAGGTTGGCGCCAAAGCCGCCCATAGCGTGGCCTTTGCCGTGTGCGAGGTTTACGATGGCGTCGTAATTATCGAAGTTTTTGCCAATAATGTCATATTCGAGATTCTTGCCGTTATGGACTGGGATTTTTACTTCGCCGTTGGCATCCATAATATCTACGTCCGCAAAATCGGTAAATCCGTGCTCTTTCGCGACTTCTAGATGGTCTTCGGCGGTATTGCGTGCGCCGGCATATGCGGTATTGCATTCAATAATGGTACCGTTTAAGCTTTTTACGAATGGCCCAATAAGGTCTGCTTTTAGATAGCCTTTAGAGCCGCGTTCACCGGTAGAAACTTTTACGCCAACTTTGCCGGTAAGTTCTACGCCGAGTGCTTTATAAATCTTCATTAGCGAATCGCTAGTGATATTCTTTGTAAAGAAAACTTTTGCCTTATCCATAAGCTTATTTTAACATCTGAATTAAACTGAGGCAAAATGGTGTAAAATAAAAACATCCCTATCGCACATGGGGAGGCTCATTGAAATTTTTTCTACTTTGACAAAGGGGGTAACCACAATGAAGCAGAAAAGAATTAGACAACTGATCGACAACAGCGGTGTACTTGGCTTTGAATTCGACAATGACAAAGACATGTATACCTGGGAGGTAACTCCGGCGAACGGCAAGATGCTCGCCCGTCGCACGATTGAAAGCTGCGACGATAGCTTCCACGAGAACCTGATCGCTGTGCCCTACGACGACATTGACGCATGCGAGGCCATCTATCAGGAGATTCTCCTCGATTTCATCGACTGCTATGCCGAGGATCTCTTCTTCGGCAGTGCCGAGTCCTTGGCTCTGTTCAGCGATATCGCCAGCAAGAGCGACGATGGGCTGCTCGAGCTGCTGTCTTTCTTCGGCAAGACTTACGACGAGTTTCTACTGGATGTATTCTACTGGTATGGTGTTTGGGTCGAGGCGAAAGTTCTCGAAGGCGATTCGGATTGCGAAGAATGCGCCGTCGCTGATTCTGATGAGAGCGATTATATTCATCTGGTCAAGAGCGTCCTGCGCCATCTCTGCGAAGATACACTCTGCATCGAGTATGACTCCGAACTCTGCACGATTTGGGAGTTCGCGGTTGCGAATGGCGGAGTCTGGTATCGCCGTTATGATACCGAGATGGTTGACGACATTACGTTCTTTCATGAAGAGTTCGGTTGCGTGATGCAGGACGATCCTGATGGGATGGCAGCGCTTCGCGATGCGGTCCTGACCTGTTTCTGCGAGGATAGCTGGTATTACGAAGAAGAGGGTGATGCCCTCGGTCTGCTCGGCATCAAGCAGGAGGAGCTCTTCGATCTCGACTAACTGCGGTTAAAAAGTAGCAAAAATCTTTAAAAAGGCCCAGCGTCTCCGGATGCTGGGCTGTTCTTATGCTAATAACTTGCATTTTTTATGCAACTGTGATAATATAATGATGGACAAACCGCCCCCCCGGTTTGTCCTTTATGTATGGGGCATTAGCTCAGTTGGCTAGAGCGCCTGCTTTGCAAGCAGGAGGTCAAGAGTTCGAGTCTCTTATGCTCCACCATTTTTTATTGCTTTAAAACGTAAAGTTAGATTATGCCTGGAAGATGCACCGTTTGGGTGCATTTTTGTCTCAAAGAATTAACTATTCGCGATAATCGCTATATTTTTCAATGATATCTAGCGCTTCTTCTTTTGATATTTTCTGGTAATTTCCGTAATAATTTAATCTCGAATATGTTTCGTCTGATTCTTCCCAATCCGAAGTTTGTTTATTGAAAACGTATATTTTGCCACCACTTGTTTTGTAGATGTTGTCGCAAACTTTTATTGAATAATACCAGTCTGATACTCCAGCTTTTTTATATAGACTTCCGTCTTCGTATGGAATTATCCAAAGACCTTTTATGTGCTCATCTATATTTACGGCTTTTCCGATGCTGCGGTAATTCATTTCGATGAAATAAACATCGTCAGGTATATTTGGCCCAGAATCAGGATTGGCGCTTTCTATTCTCCAGACACTAAATAAGATAAAAGAGTCTTTCATTAGGTGTATGGTGATGCGTTCCGTGTCGTTTTCTGCGGTTGCCGTTGCGCTGGTAGCGACATGGTCTTTGTCGGCTTCGACTACCGTTGAAAAGAAATCTGTATATGTCAGACGAACATTTTTTACTTCGTATGATGGATATTCTTTCTTAACTACCTGAGCGACATTTTGCTTATCTTTTTCTAATGAGTATGGTTTTTGTAACATATAGGGATCAAAAACTAGCCCCAAGACAAAAAGCCCGATTAGTGGCTGTACTATTAATGCGCAAATAATAATTGCAATGATTAGTGGTGCTTTGCTCGACTTTTTTTCTGGTTGCTTGGGTGGTGCTTCGATTTTTGACATATTTTTGTCCTGCTTATGACTATATTTTAGCATGGTAGTAGCTGTTTAATTTTCCGGAATAAAAATATAGCATAAGCAAAAATATGATAATATTTGACTTGTAAGAACCGGCTACTGTGAAGGAGACACGATTTAGATGAGGGTTACAAAATTATAGCATTCTGGTTTGCTCGTGGAAAATAATGGTGCGTTTTTGGTCTGCGATCCGATTGAAATTGAGCAGCAATTGCCGGCTTTTGGTAACGTAAAAGCTATTGTAATTACGCACGTGCATGGTGATCATTTTAATCCGGCGATTGTGGATAGGATTCGCTCAGAGAATCCAGATGCTAAGATATTTACGACCGAAGAAAACGCCGCGAATATTCCTGGTAGTGCGGCCGTGACGGACGGAGATTTAGTAAATGTTGAAGGGTTTGATTTGAGGTTCTTTGGTAAGGATCATGCCTCTATTATTCCTGGCCAGGTGCCATGCCAAAATATTGGTGTCGTAATTAATGGCGCGATTGCGAATCCCGGTGATTCTTTTGATATGCCGCCGGAAAAAGTCGAGCTTCTCTGCGTGCCGATTTCTGGCCCTTGGTGCAAGACAATTGAGTCGATTGAATATTTTAAGAACGTTGCGCCAAAAGCTGCGATTGCTTTTCATGATGCGATTTTGTCGGAGTTCGGCAAAGGTATCAGCAACAACTGGCTAAAGCGCACGGCGGAAGAGCTTGGTGCGGATTATCGCGCGCTTACGCCAGGCGAATCGATAGAAATTTAAGGCAAGGAAAAGAGCGGTCATCGCTGACCGCTCGTTTTTTTGTTTCTACTCACTTCATGGCAGCTTCCAGATGCTTTTTGCGGATCTCGTCCGTGATGCGGGCGATTTCGTCCGGTCCTTTCGCGAATCCGGGAACAGCCCAGGATCCCCACAACTCACAGACGGTACTGTGGTTGGGCTTGGCGTCAAGGAAAGTAATTGCATGGAAAGTCGGCTGCCAGCCGCAGAAGATAAAGTAGAGTCTGGAACGTTCCCACTGACCTGCGGACATCACAACGTGGAGTTCGGAGAACTGCTCGCCTCCTTCGGTAAACATTTCTGCTGCCAAACGATCTTCGTCGTTGCCGCTGAAGACCACGGGCAGCATGCGAATCCTTTTCTGGTCCACGCCGTGTTTGATGAGCCACTTATGGCCGGCGTTGGCCAGCGAAATAGTCTTGTGTCCCTCATGAACGCCACCGAACGTCATATAGTAGACGGTGAGACCTTTGGCCTGAAGTTGATAGCCGACGTCCAGAGCCTTTTCGAGGCGCTGTTCGTATTCGGGGCCGGGCGTGCCGTCAGCGTTCAGCGGATGCTGCGCCTTGATGGCGACGATAGCGTTCTTGCCGCCACGTTCGAGGCGGTCAAGGGTGTTGATGCGGGCCTGCTCTTCGAGAACGGCCCATGCGTAGACCTCATCGGTCATCCAGTCTTGACGAACTACTTTTGCTTCTTTCATTATATCTATCCCCTCCTAGATCATATCGAGTAGATTCTTAAACTGCCTACCCAGAATTCCGGGTATAACTATATTATATCACACTTCGCCTAAAAAGTCAAGATGCTATATAATATGCAATAGACTAACGTAAGGAAAATATGCAAAAAACTACTCTAGTAATAATGGCAGCGGGGATTGGTTCACGTTTCGGTGAAGGTATCAAGCAATTAACCTCGGTTGGCCCGAGTGGTGAGATAATTGTAGATTATTCCGTTCACGATGCGATTGAGGCCGGTTTCAACAAGATCATCTTCGTAATTCGCAAAGATATCCATAAAGATTTCGAAGAGATTATTGGCCATCGTATCGCAAAGAAATGTCACGTAGAATATGCCTTCCAGGAACTAGAAGATTTACCGGAAGGTTTTTCTGTACCGGAGGATCGTATTAAGCCTTAGGGCACTGGTCAGGCTGTGCTCGCTTGTAAAGATTTGATACACGAGCCATTTGCAGTGATTAACGCAGATGATTATTACGGCAAGGAAGCCTTCGTGAAGGTGCATGATTTCTTGGTTGAACATGCTAATGACGAGGCGCATTATTGTATGCCGGGCTTCATTCTAAAGAATACGCTTAGCGATCAGGGTGGTGTTTCGCGCGGTATTTGCCAGGTCGATGACGATGGCTATTTGACTGAAATTATCGAGACGCACAATATCGTAAAGAAAGACAAGGATTTTGCCGTAACCGAGGATACCGGCAAGGAGATTCCGATGTCTTCCCTTGCTTCGATGAATATGTGGGGCGTTACGCCGGACTATCTCGACATCCTCGAGACCGGCTTTGTTGATTTCTTGAAGAATATTCCAGAGGGTGACATCAAGGCGGAGTATCTTCTTCCGATTATCATGGAGGGTTTACTAAAAGATGGTCGTGCGAAGATTTCTGTTCTAGAAACTCACGACAAGTGGTTTGGTATTACTTATGCCGCCGACAAGGAAAAAGTCATTGCCGAGTTTAAGAAGTTGGTAGATAAGGGTGTTTATCCTACGCCACTAAATAGCTAGATTTCGTGCTCGTAGTATTCGCAATTTTTCATGTGCCAGCTCCAGTAGTCTAGATTATCGTCGTAGCCTTCGATGGCAAAATGAAGGCACTTTAGCATGGAGCCGTGGCCAACAACTAGAATAACGTCGTTATCGGAATGCTTTTGTTTGAGCATGTCCAGGAAGCGCTCTGCGCGCGCAAATACGTCTTTGATGGGTTCGACATTGTCTGCGTTTGTATTAAGCTTCAAATCGCCAATATCGAGCCCATTTTTGCGTAAGAAACGACCATGTTTGCCTTCGTTGTCGCCAAAGCTGCGTTCGAGTAGTAGCTCGTCATAAATAATATCTAGGTTGCGCCCCTCGGTAATAATTTCGGCGGTTTTGCGTGCGCGTGCGAGTGGCGATGCGTAGCAATGGGTGAATTTGATATCTTTGATTTTTTCTTGAAGCTCGCGAGCCTGTTTGATGCCAGTAAGATTTAGTGGAATATTAGTCCTTCCCTGCGCGATGCCCTGGATATTCCAACTAGTTTGGCCGTGACGAACTAAGTATACTTTCATCGAATAATCTCGTGTTTAAAGTATTGTTCTTGAAATTCTGTAAGCGCATTGATGGCGTCGTCGGAATAATCTTTGCCTTCTGGCGCAAGCACGAGTTTGTCATCGTCATCGTCGGTACGATGAATAATGGCGATACATTTTCCGGTAAATTCTTCGACCGGTTCGAAGACGCCTAGAATATAGCAATCTAGCTCCTCGCCATCGCCACTAATGGTGCCAGGAATAAAGCCGTAGTTGAGCGGATAAATAAAACCATGTTTTGGATGCTTGCTACCGAACGGGCGGTCGATTTTTGCGGTGATAGTCTGACCTAGATATTGTTCGTTCATTGTTTATTCCTTTCTACCGGGACGGCGTTTTCATAAATGCCGTTTAGTAAATCGTCTGGATAATGCGTGTCGCAATAACGTTCGATGAAATTGCGTGGCTCGATGCCGTGACGTCGGAGATTCTGTCGGTATACGGCAATGCCTGAAATAAGAATATCAAAGATTAGAAAAATAGCGAGAATTTTGAAGACAATATCGCCGATTTTGCGCGGGATTAATTTGTATAGTTTGAAGATTAATGGGAAAACGAGATAAATAAAGGCAACTACAATTGCGCCCCAGACGAACATATATGGGATGGTGGTTTTGCCGCCGATATTTAAATATTTGTCCGAGTAATCCCAGGAGCGTGTGCCAAAAAGAAGTTCTTGGCCGACGGCCATGACGTATTCTAGAACGCCACCAATAAAGAAGCCGTAGACGAAATATTCGTACCATTTTTTATTACGCCATCGGCAAATCATAATAAAGACCAATAACGCGCCAGCGCCATAAATTGGGCTGAGTGGGCCATAAATAAGCCCAGAGCGCGGGAGCCAAAGCTTGATGCCCTGATGGATGTAGAGTGTTACGTACATGAAGATCTGTTCGTAGTAGGTGCCAAAAACAGAACCGATCGTAAAGATTAGAACGCCGAGATTGAAATAATCTTTGCGGCGCTCGAGCTCAAAAAGCCGCTTTGGTGCAGCTTTCTGAGTTTTTGTTTTCTCGGACATTCAGCTCCTAAATGCAGGTGTAGCCGCCGTCGATTGGCAAGATTACGCCAGTGACGTAGCTGGCTTCCTTGGAAGCGAGGAAAATGGCGCCAGCATTTAGTTCGCCTTCTTTGCCATAGCGCTGCATTGGGACGTGAGTCTTGGCGAATTCTTGGAAACGATCGGTGTCTAGAACTTCGGTTGTAAGTTCGGTATAGAAATAGCCTGGGCAGATTGCGTTGCAGGTGATGCCTTCGGTAGCGAGTTCTGCGGCGACAGCACGGGTGAAGTTCACGACGCCTCCTTTGCTGGAGTGGTAGGCGACAGTATGAATCTCGGTGTTGCCAACGAGGCCATACATAGAAGCAATATTAATAATGCGACCGTAATGGTTTTTCTTCATGATGTTTGCGAAAGCGCGGGTCATTTTGAAGACGGAGGTAAGATCGGTGCTGATAGTAAAATCCCATTCGTCGTCGGTCATATCTAGGACGCCTTTGTCTTTGCTAGAGCCAGCACAGTTGAGTAAGATATCTACCTTGCCATATTTTGCTTCGACCTTTTCGGCGGCAGCATTGATGCTTTCAGTATCGGTTACGTCGCACTGAATTGGTAAAACCTTGATGTCGTATTTTTCTTCGAGCTCTGCCTTGAGTGCTTCGAGACGCTCGAAACGGCGAGCCAAAATGGCGAGGTTTGCGCCCTGCTCTGCAAAAGCGTGAGACATTTGGCGACCGAGGCCAGAAGATGCACCGGTAATGACAGCGACTTGATCTTTGAGATTAAACATTTTTCCTCCTTATTGTTAGAGTAATTATACCTTTTTCGAGGCGAGAATAAAATTGACGGCTTCGATAATTGCGATAATTTCATTGACGGCAGCAATCGCTAGGCCAACGGCGTGAAATGTGAACATGTATGCATCAAATGTGGCATCGTTGATACTGAAGTTAATCCTTGTGACAAGGATGAGAATTAGGGATAATGTGGCGAGGCTAATATGGAATAAGGCGTATTTGCTACGATTAGCAAGAAAGTCGTGGATGCCGGACCAGCCAAGTAAAATTGCGCTTAGCACAAAGCGGCGGTTGCTGACGGTTTGTTCTTCTTTGTAATGGCGCTTTGTGAAGAAGCCTATGATCTCCAGTAGAGTCCATAGAACACTAAAAATCAGCGCAACAAGCATGATGGTACGAAGAATAGTTAATAATGCATTGTTTCCCTCGGATAAAACTGGGACGTAGACATTATCGATAAGTTCTTTGTGAGCGAGGCTGATTTTGAGCTCCGGTTGGATATACAAGAAATAGATGGCTGGGATGAAGAAAGATAGAAGACGAAAAATGCCGCGCTTGTATTTGCCGAAATAAAAGTCATTAAGGCCGAAGAGGCCGAAGAAAATGGTATAGATGCCGACGGCTAATGGATTGGTTTTCGTTTTCATAATGCTTAAGTTTGCTTTAATTATACCATTTTGGTCAGACAGTGTCGTATAATTAAGGTAATATGAAGGTGTTTAAGGTTCTTGGGCGCATTATTTGGATAATAATCGCCGTTATCGCGATAGCGGTCGTAACTTGCGTAGTATTGGTTTCGGTGTTTGGTACCGACGTAAAAACAATCAAGGGCGAAGAGTCGACGGAAGAAGTCGTGCCGCCGGAGCCAGAGATTACTGGCGCGGAGACGCGTTTGTTGTTTGCCGGCACGACGTTTTGGGGGCGTCGCACGAATACGGATGCGCGAGCATCGGAGCTTGGCGTAAAATATCCATTTTCGCAGCTAGACACTTTGGACCGCAAGAATTACGATGCCTGGATTGGCGGCCTAGAATGTCCCGTCACGGATAATGGCCATAATAAAGCCGAGGAAGAAAATATTTTCAAATTTAACTGTGATCCAGATTATTTGCCGGAAGCTGCAAAATACTTTGACGCTTTTTTGTTGGGCAATAATCACGCCGGCAATCAAGGTAAGGCTGGTCTTGAAACTACGCGTGCATATTTAAAGAAAAATAACATCCAGTACTTTGGCACGCCGAAGCGCACTGCTAACGATACGCGCGATCCAGAATATCCAAATGACGATGTAAATGTTAACAACTGCGGAATTGTGGTTTTGCCTGTTCGTATTGCGCTGGATGATGGTACAGAAGATAAATATAAGATTCCGTTTGGTTTTTGCTCTGCGCATGGCGTTTATGGCGTTCCTGGCGAGGATTATTTACAGAACATGAAAGACTTCGCGCAATACGTACCAACGGTCGCGATGCCGCATATGGGTGCGGAATATAAGACTTCGCACGATACGATGCGTCAGAATTTGTATCGCAAGATGATTGATTATGGTGTAGAAGCGGTGATTGCTGATCATCCGCATTGGTTGCAGGATTCCGAGGCATATAACGGCAAGTTAATTGTGTATTCGATGGGCAACTTTATGTTTGATCAGACTTTTAATGCGGAAGTTGTACGCTCCGCCGCGATTGAGGCGCAGGTAAAGATTGATATTAAAGATGCCGAGTTGGATAAATGGAACGAGCTTGGCGAGGGTTGTCTCGAAGATTCTGCGACTTGCTATGAAAAGATTAAGGCCGCAGGATTAAAGAAGTTGAGCCTGACGTGGACTTATGATTATCATGGTACGACCTCTGCCGGCAATCGTATTACGCGCCTAGCGCCAGACAACGAACAAGCCGCGATTGGGCAGCGTTTGAACTGGGGCGCAATTCCAGCAGAGCTCAAAATTACGAAATAAAAAATACCCGCCAATCGGCGGATATTTTTTAGCGCGGTCTACTGACTGCAACTTTGTGTGCGCGTTGCTCGATGCGATCATTGAGGACTTCGAGCTTCTGGCTTTTGCCAGTTTTGTTTTCGAGTGCTTTAAGGATTAGGAAATCCGTGATGCGTGGGTTCTTTGGTAGTAATGGACCGTGCAAATATGTGCCGATGCAGTTCTTGTATTTAACGCCTTCTGTCATATCTTTGCCGTTGTTGCCGGCGCCAGCGATGACGGTGCCAAAAGCCTGCATGTCTTCGCCGAGATAGGTGAGGCCGGAGTGGTTTTCGTAGCCTACGACTTCGCCGAATTCTGGCGTACTAATCGTGATATTGCCGATGAGACGAGTGTCGCCTGCGACGGTTTTGAGATTTAGGATTTTTGTGCCTTCTATCTTCTTGCCTTCGGAGGTTTCAAAATAATGACCAAACAGCTGATAGATGCCGCAAATGACTAAGGTGGGCGTTTCGCGTTCAACGAAATCTTTTAGCTTTGGTGCGATTTTTTGGAGGTCGGCTTCGATTTTGCCCTGCCCTGAATCCTGGCCGCCACCACCGAAAATGATATCGATATCGTCTGGAATTTCGTCGCCTGGTTCATAGTGAATGATATTGGTTTTGATTCCGCGCCATTCGCAACGACGTTTGATGGCGAGGATATTGCCGTGGTCACCGTAAAGGTTCATTTCTTTTGGATATAGATGAAGGATATTTAACGTCATAGAATACTCTTTCCTGAAATTATTTTGCGGATTTCTAGCATTGCTGTATATGTTGCAAAAATGCGCTTCGGCTTTTTGTTGGACCTCGTGAATTTCTTTACGGCGGTTTCGAGATCTTCTTCTATCTTCGCGACGTGAATGTTGTCATATTTGAGGCGCAACGCCATGTCGGTGGCGCGAATGCCGGCGGTCACTTTGATGTTTTTGAGCTTACTAAAATCTACATTCCAAAGCCAGGAAACATCACGTCCGTCAGCAATATTATCGTTGATAGCAATCATATAATCGTGGTCGTCATCAGCGAATGATGCGATGCTGAGCTGGAATGCGGATGGGTTTTTGACGAGAAGGATTTCGACTTCGCTACCGTTAACTTCGAAGACTTCGCCGCGGCCAAATGCGGATTCGATTTTGGCTAAATCCTTGACGAATTCGGCTGGGTTCACGTCCGGAAGAATCGTGGCGCAAATTGCGAGTGCGCCGGCGGCGTTGTAAGCATTGTAGATGCCCTTGAGTGTCAAATCCGTGCTGTAATTTTCGCCGTCGATGTTGTATGTGGCGTGATTTTTGGATAGCTTTTCGAAGACTACTTTGGCTGGCTTGTCGGAAACTTTTACTTCGGTCTTTTCGATTAGATTATCATCGGATGGGAATTTTTTGAGTAAAGTTTCGGATAAACCAAAGTAAACTGGATGGTCGGCTTTGATTTTACCAACGCGTGGATCTTCGCGGTTGAGAACAACTTCTTTCCTTGCCGCTGCGGCAACTTTTTGAAGTAAGTCTGCCGTGTGGTCGATTTCGCCAAAACGATCGAGCTGGTCACGTTGTACGTTTAATAATAATGCGTAATTAATTGGTACGACTTCGCAGAATTTGACGGCGTGAGCCTCGTCAAGCTCGAGTACGGCAATATCGTAATCGAACTTGCCGCTGACCTTGATGTTGTTAAGGATTGCAGAAATGACGCCACGGACGAAGTTGCTACCGGACTTGTTTGTGAAAACTTTTAGACCTTGTTTTTGGAGTAACTCGGTGACGATTTTCGTGGTGGTTGTTTTGCCATTTGTGCCGGAAACTACAACCACGCCGTAAGGAAGCTTTGATAGGACTTCTTTGACGAAATTAGGGTTGGTTTTTTCGATGACGAGACCTGGCAAAGCCGAGCCACCATTGCCGCGAAGACGGGTGACTTTTTGGACGCTTTTGCCAAGGATGATGCTTAGTTTTTCCATGTTGTGCGCGGACTCCCAAATAATTTTTTTAGACTTACTTTTGAGGTGAAATCGATTGCATTGCGGCGGAACAAATGTGTGGCAAGTTTGGCGACTAATGCGCTAACAATTACGATGTCCGCTAGACCGACCCAGAATTCCCACGGGGCAAGGTTACCAAATACACCGCGGAACATGATGGTGATTGGTGCGCTCGGTGGGAAGTATGTAAGGAAGTATGCCATGGCCTGTGGTTCGCCAGTAAGCGCGTTAATGAAGAAGAGCGGCAAAATTGTGAGGATGATAATAACGCTCGAGAATGAGTTGGCGTCTTTTGCGGTTGGCGAGACGGCGCCAATTGCGACACAGAATGCAGTGAACAAGAAATATGATGCAATGAGTAAGACTGCGTACTGCGCAATATTGAATGCGTCGAATTGTAATGTAATATCGAATGGAAGCGCGCCATGAGTTTCGGCGAATTTATAAAGAATGATGAGCGGCAGTACGAGTACGATAAGCTGAATGATGCCAAGAATCATCAATGAAATAATTTTGCCAACGATGAGGTTGGTAGGGTTGATGCTAGTTAGGACGAGCTCGCTGATGCGGTTCTCTTTTTCTTCGGTCATAGCAGCAATGATGCGGTTGCCAAGTACGACGATGAGAATATAGAACAAGACGAGCGCAACGGCCGGGCCAATGATTTTACTAATGTTCTCTGCTAGGTCGATGACATGATTATCTTTTGCGTCGTAGGTCGTGGTGTTGTAATGGATTTGATTCGTGACAATAACTAGGTCGAATGGGTCGATGTTCTTGGTGGCTGTGGCGCCAAGAATACTGCGAATTGGCGTCGAATAATCGTCGAGCAAACCAGCTTGATCTTGTTTTGTGTAGACTTCAATGGTTTGGCTTTCGTTCAGATTTTTTGGTACGTAATAAAAGACGTCAATTTTGCCGGATTTTACATCGTTGATGCCAGAATCTTTGTCTTCGTATTTGGCGATTTTTTGTTCTTCGTCATTTTCGTTGATGAAGCTTGTGGTTTCGAGATACTCTGCTTCGTCGTAGACGGCAAGTTTCATTTCTGAAGTATCCGTGCCACCTTCGAGGCTTTCACCGGCTTGATATCCCGCTAATGCCGCGATGCCGATATATACGCCAAGCAAAACCGGCACAAGAATTGCGGCCGCCCAAAAGCTAGGCTTTTTGAGGTTACGCATAACTTCAAAGTGGATGACTTGGAGTGTTTTATTCATTTTCTTCCTCCTTTTCGCCGTAAACTTCAACGAAAATTTCGTCTAAGGATTTGAAACGGAATTTCTTGCGTACGTCGGTGACGGTACCATAAGCCTTTGCGACGCCGTCCTTGAGTAACAAGATGTGGTCGCAGAGTTTTTGTACTTCGTCCATGTAATGAGTAATCAAAATAATCGTGCTGCCCTTTTGGTGCAATTCTTCGATAATTTCCATGAGGAGCTTGCGGTTGACTGGGTCAAAGCCCTTGGTTGGTTCGTCGAGAATCAAGAGCTCTGGGTCGTTCATGATAGTGATGCCGAGCTGAACTTTCTGTTGTTGGCCTTGGGAGAGTTTGCTGATTTTGGTCTTGGCGTGGTCAAGCAAATCTACGCGTTCGAGATATTTGAGACTCCATTCTTTTGGATTTTTGAGCCCCTTTAGACGGCCAAAATAAACCATAACATCGATGACGTTTTCTTTCTTGTAAAGGCCGCGTTCTTCCGGAAGATAGCCAACGCGAATGTCGTGTCCGGGTGTAAATTTCTTGCCATTAATAAGAAGCTTGCCGGCAGTTGGCTCATAAAGGCCAAGTAGTGCGCGGATGGTTGTAGTCTTGCCGCAGCCGTTACTGCCGAGGAGGCCAAAAGTTTCTCCCTGTTTTACCTCAAAAGAGAGATCTTTGATAACGGTTTTATCGGCGAAAACCATTTTGAAATGTTTAACTTCAATGATATTTTGCGCAGATTTTGTTGCCATACTAGTGATATTTTACCATTTTACAGGGGAGATATATAGTACTTTTGCGAAATGATTACACTCATGCTTTTTTGAATTTCGTAAAGTCGTTATGATGCGGACATGAAAAGATTATTGGGTGTATTTTTAATAATATTTATGGCCGCCTGCGGTGGTAATTGCTATGCGACGCTATCGCCCGTGGAAGGCAGTACAAATTATGTAGACAATGGCATGGGGCCGGGCGAATCGACGGACTGCGCGGATTTGGAATTTGTCTTTGCGCGTGGTTCCGGTGCGGAGTATCAGAAAAGTGACATGTGGCTAAAGTATCAGTCCGAGATGAAGAAACTATCCGAGCGGCTTGGCTATTCGTACCGGATTACGGATGTAGAATATCCAGCGGTCTCTGTGATGGATCCGTTTACAAATGCGATTGGTGCCTATGTTTCGGCTGGGCAATATTATGAATTTGGCCGTAGCGTGAAGGCTGGCGTTTCTTCCCTGCGCCAATATTATGATGGCGTGGCGCGAGTGTGTCCGGAATCGCGTTGGGTGCTAGCTGGATATTCGCAGGGTTCAATGGTGGTTTCAGAGGCGGTAAAGAAATTTAAACATGGCAACGTAGTTTATGTTGCGCTATTTACGGATCCGCAGTTGTACTTACCGGAAGGTAAGGGTTTGTTTCCTGATGCATGCAAAGGGCGTAACCTGTCGGATTATAGGGTGTATGCACCGGTTTGTCATACGCATGAGGGGCGATTGAAGGCGCGTAATCCGTACGTGTATGGCGAATTAACTGGAAAGTATGGTCTTTGGTGTGGGCCGGATGACTACGTTTGCGGCAGTACGCAGATTCCGTGGAATCTTTCTGGTCACACGAAGTACGTCGATAAGATTCCGCAGCTGACGGCAATATTACGCAAGCGTTTGGCGCGTGGTGGTGATGTTGCGGCGCGTTCTGCTAATTTGCGAAGTGAGTCGGTGGATGACGAGTCGAATATTTTTGCGGAATTTACGCTGAATACTTATTATGGGAATCCTGGCGATACGATTACGATAGATGTGTCGCCGAGCTTTAGTCTGGATGCGGATATTGTTAGCTATGAGTGGAGTATTGACGGCGAGGAGTTTTGGTCAGCAGGGCTAGAGCCGCAAATGACGGTGACATATGATGCGGAAAGTTACCATAAAGTGCGCGTGCGCGTAACGGATTTCTTGGGTGAGTCTGCCGAGGCGGAGGCGGAAATTCGCGTAATAAATGATGACGTTATATTTTACGAACTTGATGCGCCAGAAGGTGTGACGGCGCGCAAGGATGGCGATGATGTAATTCTCGAGTGGGGTGACCCGCCGGTTTCGGCTATGTTCTTATATGTACGTCTGAATGGCTATGACTTAGGATATGTAGAATCTTCGCGCAAAGAATTAATAATTAAAGACGTAGATTTGAGCGAGGTGGATACGGTTTTATCCGTGGGTTGGGCGACAGGAAAGATGAATTTGGGCAAATTTACGGATATCGCTTTGCCGAAGGAAGATGATGATGACGGCGGCGAGGAGGTTGAACCGCCGGTGGTGTCGCCGGATACTGATGTAAGTATGGCGGAGGGATTAATTCCTTGCCTGGCGCTGCTTGGCTGCGTACTGGGAATAAGGAAAATATTATGGGCATAAAAAATCTGTCGCCCGGATGGACGACAGATCTGTGCGAGGTACCGCTCAGGCCTCGAACAATGTCCAGGCCAAGGACTTGGTGTCGAACTCGAGCGTACACTCGCGACGACCAATGACGCACTCAAAGATGTGTTTGGCAGTATCGCCAACAAACTTGATGCGCTCCGAGAGGGTCTCCGTAATTTCTACTTCGTCCTCTCCTCCTTTGCGGAAGTATAGTGGTTGGCATGGTATGCGGCTGTAGTTGAACAGCGCCATGACCTCTACTTTCTCGCCTTTTTGAGCTGGATTGTTAATATTGTTTTTCATAAATTACTCCTTGAATTTTGTTAAATTGGTTGGAGTCATTTATGTGAGCCATGGTTTTCGGCTCGGTGCCACCCATACAATGACGAATATGGATGACGGCGTATACTCCGACAATCAGTGACCGAAGTGTGATGTCGTACTTTCATTATATGTTGACCAAAGTGCTTGTGGTAGTCTTGAAATGTAAGAATTTTTCTAGCGAAATGCTGTGAATATCCCTGTTAAACCTGTGGAAAACTCATATTTAATGCTGTGGAAAAATATCGTCAAGAAACGGAAATGCATCGCTTGGTAGCGATGCACTTGCGTTTAAGTTTATCTTTTACGGAGATGGATCACTTGGTAGTGACACACCTGCGCTCAATCAACCTTAATGTCTACAGTATAGCATACTTTTGCTAAAAAGTCAATAGTATTTTGTGAAATTGGGCTAAAATTGCTTGATTTTGCTAAGAAATATGTAATAATCCATGTCGTATGAGAGGTTTTTCTCTATAGCTTTGGCTGCAATTTTGCATTGTTTCGAGATACGTTCGCCCTTAAATAATGGATCGATATAGCGAATTTTGGCTGGATGGTGGACGTAATAGGTATCTTTTGGCTCTTCTTTGCTCTTCTTGATTTGTTTTGCCTTGCGCCAGATATTGAATACTTTGGCGTAGTCGGATTTTTCGATAATTTCTATAATTTCGGATTCTGGTTTCTCGTAGAGGTCTGCGACGCTAATGTGCCCCTCGTCGGAGATTTTGCGCAGGATATCGGCAATGAATTGCATCGAATAACGCGTGCGCTCGTCGCGGTAAATAACTGACATGCGGCTCGTTAGTTTTACGAGCTCGCGGGCGTATTTCTTGGTCTTAAAGCCTAGTTCCGTCTCGCCGTTTTCGTTAGTTTGAATCTCGATGTCGCGGTAGATTTCGGCAAGGCGTTCCATGGTAGTTTGCGGATAAACGAAGGCGGCATTCGAAAGCGAATATTCGAGGCGGTCGGCCGATAGCTGTGGCGTATCATTATCAGCGATTGGGTATAGATGATAATTGTCAACTTCGGAAACTTTAATGCCGTCACGCTTTAGGAGCGCCATGATTTCTGGCGATTCCTCGATCAGCTTGGTTGTGAGTTCTTCGGTGCTCTCCTGTGTCATATAATCGCCGTTCATAAAGTCGACGCAGTGTTTGAACGCCGGTGTGGCGATATCGTGGAAGAGCCCGGATAGAGTCTGCTTTTTGTCGTGTGTAAAATTCCAAACAATGAGCGCGACGCCGATAGAATGGTCTAGGCTGGAATAAAAAGTACTGTCCGGAAATAAGTCTGTATAAATGGTGCCGCAAGTCACACTAATGCCGGCTTGTTTTTGCATGCGTGGCGTCAAAATATATTCATCGAGCCATTCTGGATAATCTGGCGCGAGGATCTGATAATAGTTTCTAAAATTCGTTTTTACCATTTTATTTCCTCCATTCCCCACTCTTTTAGTTTGTTGTTGCATTTACTGAACGGCTTCGAGCCAAAGAATCCATTATAGGCGGACAGCGGTGACGGGTGGGCGGATTCGATAATGTAATGCTTTGTTTGATCAATCATTGGCTTTTTGGAGCGCGCGTCACGACCCCAGAGAATAAACACTAGATGCGGACGGTTTTCGTTCAGGTATTTGATGATATGCTCGGTGAATGTTTCCCAGCCTTTGCCGCGATGGCTGCCAGCCATATGGGCCTCGACGGTAAGCGTGTTATTCAGTAACATGACGCCTTGTTTTGCCCAGCGCGTAAGGTCGCCATTATTCGGAATTGGCGCGCCAACGTCTGCATTGATTTCTTTGAAAATATTTTGCAGTGATGGCGGAATTTGTACACCGCTATGAACTGAAAAAGCGAGGCCATTGGCTTGGCGCGGTCCATGGTATGGATCCTGGCCAATAATAACAACCTTAATATCGTTTAAATCGGTCGTAAAAGCCGAAAATACCTGTTGTTTTGGCGGGTAAATCGTCTTATGCTCGTAGGCATCCGTAAGGAACTTGGAAAGCTCTTTGAAGTATGGTTGGTCAAACTCGGACTTGAGGATAGGCTTCCAGGACTCGTGCATTTCTATACTCCGAATAGTTTTCTGAGTTCGGCGTGAATTTCTTCGATACTTGGGCTGGCATCAACAGTGGTGATATTGAAGTCTTTTGCGATATGTAGGTAGGCGTTGTCTACTTTGTGTTGGAATTCGCTTGGCTTTGATTCGAAAGTATCGCCTTTAGAGTTGTCGTCGCGGCCGGATTGGCGCGAAAGGCGTTCTTTTTCTGGAAGTGTAAGAATAGCACTCTTATCTGGTTTTACGTAACGCTCTGGCATTGCTTCTTTGGTGATGCGTACGATTTTGTTGCGCGAAATGCCCTGGCCGTAACCCTGATAAGCGAGCGTAGACCACCAGTTGCGTGCGGATATGACGTAGCCGTCACGCTTTAGGACTGGTTCGGCAAGTTTGCGCCATAATTCCTGGCGCGCAGCCGTGAATAATAGTACGTGAGTCATTGGCTCGAGGTTGTAGTTTTTGTCCTTGATGATGCGGCGAAGTTCGTGCGCAGAATCTAGCTCTCCGTCTGGCTCATGCATCGTGATGACTTCTTTGCCTTTACTGCGGAGATATTCGGCCATCATTTCGACCTGAGTGGATTTGCCAGTGGCGTCTTGGCCTTCAATTACGAAATACATTAGTTTTTCCCTTCTTGATATTTAAAGAAACAATGTGGACAGAGTGCTTTATAAATAATGTCGGACTTGCCGTCGTCGATGAGAATGTCTGGGCCAGTAGTGACGAGTTTGCCATTGAGCCAGCGAGTATTGAGTGTGGCTTTGCGTCCGCAATCGCAGATGGTTTTGATTTCTTCGATTTTGTGCGCAACCTGAAGCAGGCGTGTGCTACCTTCAAATCCTCTGCTGCTCATGCGGAAGTTGAGACGGAGACCGTAAGCAATGACTGGAATGTTTAATTTTACGACAACTTGGAGAAGCTGATCGACTTGTTTTTCGGTGAGAAATTGTGCTTCATCAACTAGGATGCAGTTAACGCCGGAATATTCCTTCGCAATTTTAGTAAATAGATTAGCGCGACGATTAAAACAAAAATCCGTATCACGTTCTGGGCCGATGCGGGTTAATAACTTTTTGCCGTTTTTTGTATCGGTTGCGGGTTTGATAACGCAAACTTTTTGGCCGCGCTCTTCGTAATTGAAGGCAGCCTGAAGAAGCTGCATGGTCTTGCCGCAGCCCATTGCACCGTACCTGAAGTATAGTTGTGCCACAAAAACTCCTCCTATTTGCTTTTAGTTTAGCACTTCTTGAAACTGCGCGGTGTTGTAATTTTTATTTATGCTAAAATGAAATTATGATTACGCTTTTTGGGCCGACAGGCAGTGGCAAAAGTGAGCAAGGCAAACTTTTGGCGCAAAAATATCATTGGACTTGGGTTTCCGCTCGTGACCAGTTAATGAGCTTGCATGACAAAGATATTCAGTATGCGCTCGATCACGGTATGTTTGTGGACGACGAGACGATGAATGGCCTAATGGAGCGTATTCTTGCGAAGGCAAAGAGTAGTAATAAGCAAGTGGTACTAGATGGCTTCCCTTCTACGGTGCGACAAGTGCAATGGCTGATTGACCGTGACGAAATTAAGAATATTACAGGCGCGATTGTTTTGCGCGTGCCTCACGGTGAATTGTGGCGCAGGCTGATGCTCCGTAAACGCGTGGATGATACGCGTGCTGCAATTGAGCGCCGCGAGGATTCTTATGATCGTGCAATGACTGGCATGATGCGTGTGCTAAGCCAGAATGATGTATTTGTGCGCGAAGTTGATGGTCGTAACGAGCCGAAAGATGTGCTTGAGCGTATCGAGGAGGTGCTAGCAGATTGGGGATTAATTCCAAAGAAACAATTCGCAAAAAATCCTCAGCCGCCGGCTCGTCATATTGCCGGTTTTGCGGCGGACTACAACGGAAAATCTACGATGTCTCAGGACGCGATATTGGAAATTCTAAAGGCTGTTTCTAGTTAAAAAATACCCCTGTTCTGGGGGTATTTTTGTTGCTATTCTTTATTACGCTACTAGTTCGATAGTCTCGCCAGTCTTGAGATTCTTTGCTTTGTACTTTTGGGCGATGACTTCGTCGTTACCGATGACGATGGCGAAGTTTGCAATCTTGCCGGCGCGATTGAAGCGGTCGCCAAGTTTGCGTTCGGTGAGGTCTACGTCTACGGTTTTGCCGTCGGCGCGGAGTTTGCGCGCGAGCTCAAAGGACGCTTCGTATTCGTTCTGGCTGAGCGGGAGGATAGCATAATCTACTGGCTGTGTGGTGGTCATATTGATGAGATTGCATTCGCGAAGAACGAAGAATAGGCGGGTGAGGCCGATAGAGCCGCCAACGCCTGGGAAACTTTGCTCGGTGAAGTTGCTAGCGAGGTTTTCGTAACGGCCACCAGATGCAATGGAGCCAATTTCGCGGTAATCTTCGAGCATTGTTTCGAATACGGTGCCGGTGTAGTAATCTAGGCCACGAATAATCATAAAGTCGATAATAAAGTTGCCGGTATTCTCTGCTTCAAGGATTTCGGTAACTTGTTTGAGTTCGTTTAGGCCTTCTTCGACGGCGGTAAGGTCGCCAAGAATCTCGCGGAGTTTGCTAGAGACTTCTTCGAAGTTACCTTTGGTAAACATAAAGGCGCAAACTTTGCTGACTTGCACTTCGCTAAGACCGAGCTCGGCAAGAGCGGCACGGGATTTTTCTTCTGGGACCTTTTCGGCGTGGTCAATAATGCCGGAAATCTCGGTGGCTTTGTCTGTGAGGCCGAGGGCTTCGAGGAAACCGGCGAGGACTTTGCGGTTACTAATGCGGATGACCATCTTTGGAAGATTAAAAGTCTTTAGTGCGTCATAAATACAGGCGATAACCTTTGCGTCGTAGGCAATCGGAAGTTTTTCGCGACCGATAATGTCTGCATCGCACTGATAGAATTCGCGGAAGCGGCCGCGCTGGGCGCGTTCGCCGCGGAAGTTGCGATTAATCTGCGTAACTTGGAATGGAAAAGCGAGATCGTTGTTGTGCTCGACGACGTAGCGTGCGAGCGGTACGGTGTGGTCGAAACGAAGAGCCTGGTCTGGCGCATCGGCAGACTCGGCGGTTTTGCTAACCATGTAGATTTGTTTTTCGGTATCGCCGCCAGCCTTCGCGAGGAGAATGTCGGTGCGTTCAATAAGCGGAGTTTCGATACTTAGGAAGCCGTAATGGTGGTATACGTCGCTGATGTTTTGTTTGAGCTGGTCAAAAACTGCCTGCTCGGTTGGTAGTAGTTCTTGCATGCCAGATAGTGGCGACGTATTATATTTTTTCATAGTACTTTTATTTTACCATAAGATAAAGGTTACATTAAGGGGGATGGGTTATAATAGAAGCATGAAGAACAGGCTAATAGCAATTATTGGTGGCATATTAGCAGTTATCTTGGTGGCTGTTTTGGTATTTTGGCCGAATACGCCGGCACCAACTATTTATGACGGGATGAAAGTTTACGCATTTAATGCGGGAAAGGCTGATTCGTTTTTGATATATAATGCGGACTTTGCGGTTTTGATTGATACTGGCGAGAAAGAGCTTGGCGAAACGATTATCGAGTATCTAAATGCGAACGACATTAAGAAGTTGGATTACTTAATCGTCACGCATTTTGATAAAGACCACGTTGGTTCGGCTTCGAAGATTATTGACGAAGTGGAAGTCGGCAAAATATTACAGAGTAATTATCCAAAAGAAAGCAAAGTCTATACAAAGTACCTTGAGGAAATCGAAGACGAAAATGTTTCAGTCGAAACCGTGCGTGAGGATTTAGAATTTACACTTGGTGATGCACGTTTTGTGGTGAATGCTCCGGCGGAGGAAGAATATGTAGCTGATCCAAGTAATAATTCTTCCCTGATTGTGAGTGTGTATTATGGCGAGACGAGCTGGCTGTTTATGGGCGATGCGGAAGATTTGCGCCTAAGCGAATGGCTTGCGATAAATGACGAGCAATATGATTTTATTAAGGTGCCGTATCATGGTCACTATCAGACAAGGCTTGGCGACTTGGCGGCAGAAACTGCACCAAAATATGCCGTAATTACTTCTTCGGAAGAGGAGATGGAAGACGATAGCGCGGTTTCGATTTTTAAGGATGCGGGTGCAAAAGTCTATCTTTTGCGCAAGGGCGCTTTACTCTTCTCTACCGATGGCGAAAATATTGCGACCAGCCGTTAGCTGTGATATACTTATCTCAGTGTGGCTCTGTAGCTCAGTTGGTAGAGCAGAGGCCTGAAGAGCCTTGTGTCGACGGTTCAAGTCCGCCCGGAGCCACCATTTAGTTTTTAAAAACCGCCACTTGGGCGGATTTTTGTTGGTTTAATAATCTTCGTAAAAGTTGATAATTTTTTCTTTTGTACCGTCGCTAGAAATTCTATCCCACTCCTTTTTATAGACGGAGCGAGCGTATTCTTTGTCCAAATAATCTTTTTGGAATTTATCTCTTCTCTCTTTTAATTCTGGGCAATCTGTCCAGAGATTAAATTTGCCACCATCATTGATGCGCTTGCAAATATACACGTGGCAACGCTCGAAATGCCCTTCAAATGTTTGAATTTCTGGATAGTTTTTGAGCGAGGTGGCGAGCTGGCGCTTGGCTAGCAGCTCAATGTCGAAGTCGCGGTCGGAGTCGGAAACGCATTCGCCATAAATATTGCGCGGACGTTCTTTTCTGGAACCGCGATGATCCTCGACGGCTTCTTTCATGGTTTTAATTTGATCTTCGGTGAAGAATTTTTTGAGGTTTTGATCGCTGGCGAGAATCTTGCCGGATTCGAACTCGTGATTTTCGCGGTCGATATTTAATCCAGAATCGTGATAGCACGCAACCGTGTATGCCATGTTTTTGTCGAGGCCGTAATAGTCTGCAAGCATCAGCATATTCTTTATAACGTTGTTGATATGGATCATGCCGTGGGAATAATATTTGTCGTACTTTGGAAAGATATTCTGCTCGATGTATGCCACTAATTCTGGATTGATGTCGTTCATGGAAAAATAATAACACAAAGGAAAGACCCGCCGGTTTCCCAGCGGGTCAGGTTGATTGTAATGTTTTTGGTTACCATCTGGTGAACTTGAACTTGAACCAGAGTTTGAGTCTCTGGAAGAAGCTCTGGCGAGCAGGTTTGGCATTGCGTGGAGGTACATAACTGTTGCCGGTACCACCCGTATTACGGAAATGGCGTCCGCCAAACCAGCCAAGGCCGAATCCGAAAGGACCCCATCCCCAGCCTCCAAAGAAGCCAGGACGTCCGTACCATCCAGGTCCGCCGAACCAGCCCGGTCCACGACCGAACCAGCCAGGTCCGCGACCCCAGCCTCCAAAGAAACCAGGACCACGCATCGGACCTCCAGGAGGAGGACCGCCAGGACCAGGACCCATCATGCCAGGACCGTGAGGTCCGCCAGGGCCATGAGGGCCACCAGGGCCACGACCGAAGAAGCCAGGACCGCGTCCGCGACCAGGGCCTCCAAAGAAGCCGCCGCCGCCAGGACCGCCAAAGAATCCTCCGCCGCCAGGACCAGGACCAGGACCGCCAGGTCCACCGGGGCCACCAGGACCACCGGGACCGCCACCTGGACCAAAAAACATTACATTAGGTGAAAGTGCTACCGCTGTCATTCTGATACCCCCTTTCAAACGGTAATACTATCATTATAGCACACTTTTCAGCAAAAGTCAAGATAAGAGCTTATGTTTAGTCGCTAGTTTCCCAGACGGTTTCAATACTCTTGGAGACTGTAATATCATCTGGATGGAAAGTTTCGTCGATGGTTTGCATTTGCTCTTCAATGCTTGGGCCGGCGGCCTCGAAGCGGGCGGATTTGCGGAAGGCCATGTCATACCCCATGTCGGAGCCGCGATTTGGTGCATCGATGTCTACGCGAATACAGTCGCGGAGGTGCTTGTCGGCAGCGGCTGCAAGTGTTTCAGCCTTGCGGCGAGAATCGCTGTAGGCTTCGCCGATAAGGCCGCGCTGATATGCTTTTGGATCTTTGAGGCCAAAGTCGATATGGAAGCGCGGTGCGCCCTCGGTCTTGGTGGTAACGACGAGGAGTCTAGAGAGGCGCTCTTTGTTGTAATCGAACTCTAGATAAGCGTACTGCGTAAAGTAAAAGCCATTCGAAACGCGCTTGGTAAGCTGCTTGTCGAGGTCTTCAAACTTGGTTGGATTGACATGGTTGGTTGTGAATTCCTCGTGGATGCTATAGGCATGAGTCTTAAAATCTGTTGCCTTAAAATCGGTGTTCTCTTCAATAAAATCAAAATATTTTTTGACGAGGGCGACGCCTTTTTCGAGCGCCTTGTCGTAGGTATCGGCGTGTTCATGGAAAGTGACGCTGGCGGTAATCTGGTCTGGCGCGATGTCGCGTTTGGCTTCACCTTTTACGTAGATTTGCATTTTTGTTGCTCCCTAATTAACTAACTCTATTGTAGCATAGCGCTTACGCTTTATTTTGGGTTTGAGAAAAACACCGGTTATGAATTATACTAATAGAAATAAGTTTGGAATACGCCTATGATTTAATTGCTTTCGTCTTGACGCTGATATAAAAATTAACGGAGTTTTTCTGATGGACAAAAAGATTTTTGACTTAATTGAGGCGGAAAGAAAGCGCCAAAACGAAGGTTTAGAGTTAATCCCTAGCGAGAATGCAGTATCAAAAGAAGTTCTCGATGCAATGGGTTCGGTACTTACAAATAAATACTCTGAAGGTTATCCGAATTTTGAAGGTTTGGATGGCGACGATGACGAGGTCTTGGCTTCTACGACGGCCGGACATCGTTATTATGGTGGTCAGCAAAATACAGACAAAGTGGAGCGTCTCGCGATTGCGCGCGCACGTCGTTTGTTCCATGCGGACCACGCCAACGTACAACCACATTCTGGCGCGCAGGCAAACAATGCAGTTTATAATGCATGGCTACAGCCTGGCGATACCGTGCTAGGCATGAATCTTGGCCATGGTGGCCATCTTACGCACGGCTCCCCAGTAACCCAGAGCGCAAAGATTTACAACTTTATTGCTTACGGCACCAATCCAAAGACTGGCGATCTCGATTATGATGAACTTGAGCGCCTCGCAAAGGAGCATCAGCCAAAGATTATCCTGGTTGGCTATTCCGCATTTATGAAAGTGCCGGATTTCGACCGCGTTGCAAAGATTGGCAAGGAAATTCCTGGCTGTCTTTTGATGGCAGATATGGCACATGTGGCTGGCCTCATTGCTGGTGGCGTACATCCAAATCCACTTGAGCATGGTTTCCATGTAATGACGACAACTACACACAAGACTTTGCGTGGCCCGCGTGGCGGTTTGATTCTTAGCATGGGCAAAGTTAGTAATCCGCTTCGTCGCCCAGAACATACGCTCGAGAATATTCCGACCCTCATCGATCGTTCCGTCTTCCCTGGCACACAGGGCGGTCCGCTAGAACACGTCATTGCAGCCAAGGCAGTTGCTTTCTATGAAGCTTTGCAGCCGGAATTCCATGATTACGCAAAGAAGATTGTCGAGAACGCAAAGACTCTTGCAGATGCTCTGAAAGAGCGTGGTTTCAAGCTTATTGGCGATGGTACGGAGAATCATTTGATTCTTATTAATGTGATTGAATCTTATGGCATTGATGGTAAGAAATTTGAGATTGCGCTAGACAAGATTGGTCTTACTTTGAATGCAAACTCGATTCCGAATGATACGCGCAAGCCATTTGAGCCATCCGGTGTACGTCTTGGCACGCCAGCTATCACAACGCGTGGTCTTGGCAAGAAAGAAATGATTAAGATTGCTGATTGGATGCAAAAGACTGCTGAGATCTGTGCCGGCAAGCGTGACGAGGCAGAACTAAAGAAGATGCGCGAAGAAGTGCGCAAGCTCGCTTTGAAGTTCCCGCTTCCAAGTGATAAATAATTAACCATCAAAAAATCCCCCTTTAGCGGGGGATTTTTGTTGATTATAAATTCGTACGGTTGTTTAGTGCGCTAGTGAGCGTGATTTGATCGGCGTATTCGAGTGAGACGCCAAGTGGCAAGCCGCGCGCTAGACGCGTAATCTTGAGATCTGGGTATTTTTCGTGCAATAACTTTTCGAGCAAAACGGCAGTGGATTCACCCTCGACCGAAGGGTTAGTGGCGATAATAATTTCGCTGACGGAATCTTCTTCGACGCGGTCGATGAGCTCTTTGATGTGAAGCTTGTCGGCAGTAATGCCATCCATTGGCGAAATTGCTCCGCCAAGCACGTGGTAAGTACCCGTGAAGGATTTTGTACGCTCGATGGCATAAATATCTAGTGGCTCCTCTACAACCAAAACTAGACTTTTATCGCGCGTAGGATCGTCGTAAATAGGCGAAACCTCATCGCTGGCATCCATAATGGCGAAAGTCTTTGGACAAGTCTTAACGCCCGTGTGGAGGTTCTGCAGAGCGTCGGCAATATTCTGCGAAATAGTGCTATCGGATTTTAGCAAAAAGTATGCATAGCGCTCGGCCGTACGTGAGCCGACGCCAGGTAGACGCCCGAGGGCGTCGATGACATCATTCAATGCCGACGGAAGCATATATTAGAATCCAAGGTTGCCGAGACCGCCCATGAGTGGCTTCATTTTCTCGGTTGCAATTTCTTGTGCTTTTGCGAAACCATCGCGGAAGGCGTTTTCGGTCCAGCGTTCGAGTTCGTGGATGTCGTCGAGGTCAATCTTTTCTGGGTCGAAGGTTACTTTCTTGACCTTGAGCTCGCCGGTGATTTGGATAACAACTGCGCCGTCGCCAGCTTCGACTTCTACGATTTCGTTCTTGAGCTCTTTCTGAGCCTTACGAAGTTCATTGATCATTTTCATTTGGTCCATAGTGGCACCCATATTATTCTTCTCCCTTTTTCTCCGTCTCTGCGGTAGTAACTTTTTCGTATATATATAGTCTATCAGAGTTTCTCGCCTTTGGCGAAGTAATTATCTCTTTTAGCGCTAGATTCTTATCTGTAATTGAGCGACCAAGTACGGCAATAGGCGCATCGATGCGTTGCTCTGGAATCTTGGTGAGCACGGTAAAACTATTGTAGTCCTCTAGGAGCTTGTAGAAGCGGAAGTTTGCATCGTCTTCGCTAATGAGGAGGATAGTGCCGCTTTCGAGGTTATCCTGAATGATGGAGATATCGTTGCTGAAATTCTTTGCAACGCGTGGCGTATAGCGATAGCCGAAGATGAAATGCGACAAGCCAGAAATCACGATCATGAGCACAACAATGACGACTGGCGTAGTGCCAATAAAGTGTGCATATGGGTTTTCTGGGAAGAGCGAATGCCACTTGTCGATGACGGATTCGAGGCCGGCAGCGCTAAGTACGGCAATCGGAATGATAATAGAAATTGCGATGTCTTGGTTGAGGCCAGCGATAACGATGGCAAAGATTGTAAGGAGGCTAACGACAGTATTTCTGGAAGTGAAGAGCTTGCCAATGGAGGCGAGCGCGCCAAAGATTACGAGCACGATAGTGGCGAGACCGAAGAGTGGCGCCAAATAGATACTATCGTAGGCGAGGCTAAAGCTAAAGAATGGCGCAAAGGCATCGGAAATATTGTTAATGTAGGTGCCGAAGCTAAAATCTTGCATAAAGAAGAGCGTGCGAAGTAGGTGATGGTTGAAAAAGATACTGAGTACGAGTGGTGCGACCGCGAGGGCAAAAACGAGTACGCTGATAATAAGCTGATAGAGCTTTAGCTGCTTCAAGGCGAAGCGCAGATGTGGATGTGCGATGCCGGCGATAGCAATGGCAATAGAAACATAAATAAGGTGCGGCGTATACATAGATAATGCCAGACAAAATACGAAGCTAATCACAAGCATTGGGTGCGTATGCATATTGCCAACGATTTTTGAACCGAGCCAGAGAATGACGGCAAGCCAGAATACGATCATGATGGTTGGCGTACCGGAGCCGGCGAGGAACAAGAATGCAGTCGATAGAGTGGTAAGAATCGAGCCGACGATTGCGACGTCGGATTTGAACCAACGGTTGAGGAGTAGGATTACGAATAGGCCCGTGAGTACTGCAATGATAATCGATGGCAATTTGATGGAATATAGAGACATGCCAAATAGCGAGATGCTAGCTTTTTGGATCAGATAATACGGGAGATTAATAACATTGCCGCTACTAATAAAGTTGGCATGGATATTATCTGCTGCAACGACGGAATCCATCTCGGCTTGGCTGATACCAGCCGGAGCGATACTCGGCAAAAAACTAAGCAGCCCAAAAAAGGCGACCATTAAAGCGATATAGCCAATAATGAAACGATAACGGTATAAAAAAGGTTTCGTTGAGCGCTTTTTCACTGATTTTATATTAACACTACTCATGCTTATTGTCGAGCGACATGAAGCGAACGCGGGCTTTGTCGAAGTAAAGTTCGACATTGCCGGTGGCGCCGCGGCGATGCTTGGCAAGGATAAGGTCGGCGATATTTTGACGCTCGGTATCCGGGTTGTAATAATCTTCGCGGTAAATAAACATTACAATATCCGCATCCTGCTCGATGGAACCGGATTCACGAAGATCGGATAGCATTGGAATTTGCGGACTACGGGATTCGACGGTACGAGAGAGCTGTGACAAGGCGATGACCGGCACGTCGAGCTCGCGGGCGATAAGCTTGAGGCCGCGGGAGATTTCGGAGATTTCCTGAACGCGGTTATCCATGGCGCGTTTGGACGAGCCGGACATAAGCTGGAGGTAGTCTACGATGATAAGGCCGATATCGTTATCGTGGGCGGCGCGGCGAGCCTTCGTGCGCATTTCCATAACGGTGAGGCCCGGAGTATCGTCGATGAGAATTGGAAGCTCAGAAAGCTCGGCCATGGCTTCGGAAATCTGCGAGAAATCGTCGCCGGAAAAGTTGCCGGTTTCAAGCTTGAATGATTCAATGCCAGACGCGTCGGAAAGCATACGGTTAATGAGCTGTTGTTTGCCCATCTCTAGGGAGAATATGAGTACGGCTTTGTTGTTGATGCGTGCAACGTTGCTGGCGAAGTTTAGCGCGAGTGCGGTCTTACCCATGGCCGGGCGAGCCGCAAGGATGATAAGGTCGGATTTGTGAAAGCCTGCTGTCACGCGGTCGAGGTCTGGATAGCCAGTTTTGTAGCCAGCAATACTTCCCTTGTTTTCGTGAAGCTCTTCGAGGCGGTCAAAAGTTTCGGAAAGCAAATCGGAAATTGAAACAAGGTCGTTGTGGACGTTTTGCTCGGAGACTTCGAAGAGCGAGCGTTCGGCCTCGCCAAGGAGCTCGAGGGTTTCGGAATCTTCGTTGTAAGCGTTTTCGGTGATGGTAGCCGCGGCGGCAATGAGGCGGCGGCGAACGGCGGCTTTATTGACGATTTCGGCATAGGCTTTCGCATGTGCGGCGGTCGGGACAAAGCCTGCAAGCTCGGAAAGATAGGCGGAGCCGCCGGCTTTTTCGGTGAGCTTTTTCTTTTTGAGCTCGTCGCGAACAGTCAAAAGATCTACCGGGCGATGGCGCTCGTAAAGATTCCACATTGCGCCATAGATGAGTTGATGGCGCTCGTCATAAAAATCGTTTGGCTTAATGATTTCGGTAACATCCGGTAAAGATTCCTCGGAAATAAGAATGGCGCCAAGGAGAGATTTCTCGGCATCAAGATTCTGCGGCGGAATGCGCTCTGCGGAATTCTTCTTCTCTGTATTAGGCATCGATTTGTACCTCCTCTCCTCCACCCATTAACTCTGCAATCGCGGCCATATCAGCATCTTGGTTTAATGTTTGGTCGTTAACTTCTATTGTATATTCATTCGGCAAAATTTCGGCCAAAATCGGGATGCGTTTTGTGATCTGAGTTTTGGCAAATTTCTTCTTGGAATAAATTGTGATGACGTTGTTTTTGATGGTATATCCAGAATCTTCGAGCATCTTGTAGATACTTGGCGCTTTTTCTTGAACGTGAAGCAGGATTTGGTTCCAGATTTCTGCGGCGTCAGCGGTGCTGGAGATTGTTGGTGCTGCCGGGGCTGCTGGGGTTTCTGGCTTGGCTGGCTGTGCTTCTGGTGCCGCCGGTTGTTCTGACTGCGCTGGCTCTGCCGGTTTTGTGGCTGGTGTTTCTGGCGCGGCGGTTTCTTTTGGCTCCTTGGCCGCTTTGGTGTGCAGGGCCGGTTTTGGCGCCATTTCTTTTGCTGGAGCTGGCTTTGCCGGCGCTGCGACTGGTCGTACTGTTGGCGCAGTCATGGTCATGGCTGGGGCTGGAATGCCAGCTGGCGCGGTGAGCGCTAATAGTAATTTGACGTTCGGATAGGCCGAGCGCGAAACCTCGGTTAGTTTGCCTAGCAGACCGAGATGGATTGGCTGCGGATTTTCAAGGATAGATGAGATAAGGTTATCTGCGATAACTTCTGGTTTGACGCCGGAATCGAGCAGGCTTTGAAGCTGCTCGCGCACGCGCGTTGCGTCGCCGGCGGCGTAGCCGTTTAGGATGTTTGTGACGGATTCTTGCTGCGGCAAACCGAGCGCTTTTGTAATGAGCGCGGCGTCGATTTTGTCGTCACTGAGCGTGGAGACTTGGTCGAGGAGGCTAAGTGAATCACGGAATGAACCACCACCACGTTTGACCACGATTTTGAGAGCCTCGTCGTCGATGTTGATTTTTTCCTTTTTTGCGACGCTCTTTAAGTACTCGAACATCGTGCTCGGATCGGCGAGTTTGAAGGTGAAGGATTGACTGCGTGATGTGATAGTAACTGGGACTTTGTAAGCATCCGTGGTTGCCATGATGAAGATGACATGCTCCGGCGGTTCCTCAAGGGTTTTGAGGAGCGCGTTGAATGCGGATTTACTGAGCATATGGACTTCGTCAATGATGTAGACTTTGTATTTGCCCTTGGTTGGCGCGATGATGGCCTTTTCGCGAAGGTCGCGGATGTTATCTACGCCGGTGTTTGAGGCAGCATCGATTTCGATGATGTCTAGGTAGTCGTCTTCGAGTTCGTATTTAAAGCCGTTGATTTCGTGTGCTAGGATACGAGCGACGGAAGTTTTGCCGGTGCCACGTGGGCCAATAAAAAGATAGGCATGGGCAAGCTTGCCGCTTTTGAGTGACTTGCTCAAAATATCGGTGATTTGCTCTTGTCCAACAACCTCACTTAGCGTCTTTGGACGATATCTACGATACAACGCCTTCATTACTTATATCTTATCATATCTTGCTTGGGGTGGAGAGCATGTTGATGCAACAAAAAGCCTCACCTACTATAAAAGTGGTGAGGCTACCAAATAAACTTATTTCTTGGATTTAATGCGAGTAATCTTTTTCTCAACATCGACATTGAGTGCGCCGTAAGTAAATGCCGCAAGCGCGGAACCAACAAATGGTGCAACAATAAACACCCAAACCTGGCTCAAGGCTGTGCCACCAAGCAAAACTGCTGGCGCAAGGCTGCGAGCTGGGTTGACGGAAGTGCCAGTCAAGCCAATACCAATAATATGTACAAAGGTCAGAGTAAGACCAATGACGATACCGGCGATGTGGCTAGTCTTTTCTTTAGAAGTAACGCCGAGGATTGTATAAATAAATACGAAAGTCAAGATGACCTCGACGAGCAAAGCGCCCCACATATTTAGTTCGACGCCATAACCTTCACCGAAACCATTTGCACCTAGCGCGTCCGTACCGATGCCGCCGGCGAGCGAAAGGATCGCATACAACAAGCCGGCGCCAATAAATGCACCAATGACCTGCGCGATGACGTAGCCGCCGAATTCTTTAGCGGTTAGTTTGCCGCGGATTAACATTGCGAGTGATACGGCTGGGTTGACGTGGCAGCCGGAAATATCACCAATTGCATAAGCGGCCGCTACGATGGCGAGGCCGAATGCGAGTGCGGTGGCAACAAGATTACCGCCGGAAATAACTGCGGTACCGCAGCCAAAGAGCACCAAGATGGCAGTGCCGAGAACTTCGGCGAGATATTTTTTGAGATCTTTACTCATATACACCTCTTAACTTTATTATTAATTTCACTATAACATTTTTTCACGCTTATGGTATAATGAAACCGTGCCTAAAAAGAAAACAAAAAAGCAAAACAAACAAGTTTTGAGATTAGTCCGCTTGCTCGAAATAATTTTGGTGAGCGTGAGTTTTGCTTGGGTTTTCTTCTTCTTTATTCTGTCGATTTCTGGCGGTTGGGATGATATTCAGCTTCGTTATGTGATGATTTCGCCATTCTTGGCGGCGCTTGGGCTTGGCGTGGCATCGTATAGAATTTATTTCCAGAAAATGAGTAGCAATGTTGCGATTCCGCCACTTGCTGCGCTAGGTGTATCTTCCCTATTCATGTGTGTGGTAGCGGTCGTAGAAGCAATTGCCTACACGACGACGCTATAAAAAAACTCCGGCGATGCGAACCGGAGATTTTTGTTGTAACGATTTTGATTAGAGGCTTGCTTCGACTGCTGCCCAAGTGGCGTCGTCGTTGTCTGCTGGAATAATGACAGTAACCTGATCGCCAACCTTGATGCGGAAATAAGTGACGGAAGCGTAAAGAATCTTGTATTCCTTGCCGCTAACTTCGACGAAGTATTGGTCGTCGTGGCTAGCGAGCGTACCGATAACGGTCTTGCGCTCGACTGGGCCAATCTGCTTGTACATGAATTTGCCACTTTCGCCAATGGTTAGCTTCAAGATATCGCCTTCGACGAGCTTGGACTTTGAGGCGTAGTTGGCTGGAACTGGATAGTTCTTGCCATCTGGGCCAATCATGATTTGGCCATCAAATACACCCTCGATAATCTTGCCGTCCGGGCTATCGATGACTGTGCTGGCCGGCGCAGTAATAATATCGCCATCGCCGAGCATTGACGTTAATAATTCTTTAGCGGCCGAAAGGTTAGTTTCTGCCTCGGTGAGAAGGCTACGCAATCTCTTTATTTGTTTTTCTGATATTTCAGACATACCTCGCATCCTGCCTGTGTTAGTTATTAATTATATGATATATTCTCAGCAAGTACTTGTCAATCAAGGATTTAGAAAACTTTTCCACAGAAAAATATGGGGTGGCTTGCAAATCGTTGTATTTTTTACCATTGACTTTTTGGAATCGATTTACTTGTTCGTGCGGTATGCCATAAGCATCGCAAAGCGATCGCCGAGGAAGAATTCTACGAACGCGATTACGGCCATTACGATGGCCATTTTGTCTCCGCTGGAAAATTCGATTGCAGCAAAAGCGACAAAGAAGACGAGTGTATTGATGGCCGTATCTTTGAGAGAGACCCAGATATTATAGCGGTTGAGAAATGAATAATGTATTGATGCGCCAATAGCGGTGCCGGCCACAACGCCAACGAGGGTGCCCGTTATTGGTACCCGGGAAACAAGTGCTATAAACAATATGCGCACCATCATGCCAGGAATTAGCGTAGTGTAAGTGAATTGTTTTTTCTGTTCGGACGGGACGTCTTTGTGTTTGGATTTGTTGGCGTTTTTGAAGAGCCAAAAAGCGGCAAAGCCAATGGTTGCGACGGCAATAAGGTAGAAAATTACAGAAAGCGTGTTATTGAAAAGAAAGCCGATGACGGCAAAAAGCGTACCGATGACTTCGAACATTACTGCGGTAATAATTGCGTTTTGGAGATTCGTGTCGTAGACATCGCCAAGTTTGGCGCGGCCGGCAATTTGATCACCTTTGTCTGTGCGCTCGTGCCAGATTTTGTCCTCTACTCCGTCGGCGACGGGCTTGGCGTCTGGGTATGATTTTTCCTGGTTCTTGTCGAAGTTTTCTTGCTTTAGTTTTTCTTTGATTTCTTCCGGGTCGAGACTATGGGATGTTTCTTCAAGCTTTTTCTGAATTTCGGCTTCGCGCTCTGCGGCGGCTTTCTTCTCTGCTTCTTCTTCGGCTTTGCGGCGCTTTTCGCGTTCGATATTTTCGAGGCGTTGGCGCTCTTTCATCTCGGCCTCAAAATCACTGGAAGCCTCCAAAATTGGCTTTCTGCTAGCACCGGAATCGCCGATGATGTCTTGCTTTGCAGCCTGCTGCTCGATGGCTGGAGTTTCGTCATCTTCGGCCAACTCAAACATCGTACTGGAAGCGCGCATAGAAGCTGGACGTCGCTCGTCGATGAGCTGCGCTTCAGTCTTCTCCTCCTCTTCGGTGGGCTCTGGGCCAGATAAAAAACCGCTTTTGTGTGCCATATTGCTTATATTTTAACACCAAAATGGCCCGCCTTGTGGGCGGGCCGTGTGTTTGGTCAGAGAATTAAGTCGAGTCTATTATCCAGGGCAAGCCGGCAGGTTTCATGGAAGTTGCTGCAGTTGAATCTGAAGATATCCTCAAGTTCCGGGCTCATCTCGGGGTTGCGAAAATGCTCATCGATTTTGTCGATGGATTCGATATTCTTCTCCCACATGAGGTCAACCCAGGGCTTGCCATAGCAGCAGGGCTCGTACATGATCTTCTCGTCGGCATGCGGCGGACGAACCTTGACTTCATCCGCAAAGATCATGAAGACCTCGCGGTGGATGGTTTCGGGGTGCTTCCTGTGGTAGTAGATCACCTCGCCGGGGCGATACACCCACTTGCCGAAGCTGGCGCAGGCGTTGCCGATGACGATGTAAATCTCGTAGAGACATCCCTTGAAGCGAATATGCGCTACGGTTACAGTTTCGCGACTCCGACCTTCACTTGCCTCGATGGGCATAGTGAACGGATCGTCGTCTGAAATGTAGTACTTTTTATTGACGGCGGCCTTGATATTATCGATGGCCGTACCGATGCGAATGATGTGGTGTCTGGGTCTGCGTGAACGAACTTTGACTCTTTTGAATGACATAAAAACTCCTCCTAAAGGGCGACGTGGATTGCGAATCGACGTGTGATAATTATATTATATCATATTTAGCGAAAAATATCAATAGGTAGCGTAAGCATAAAAAAGCCCCCGAGCGCTGCGGGGGATCACCTATGCGAAGTGCGGACCATTTTCGTCGAGTGCTATCTCGAATTGTCTGAAAATGTGTGCGTTGTCTTCGTTGTTCTGAATAGAATGTGGTTTGCGGCCAATAGGCGTCAGGATGTGCCTGCCAGGGTTGGTATTAATAGCCAAAGCGTCTCCGCAGGCCAAGTATTGGAACACGTGATTGAATATCACGCGGTTGCCTATAGTCTCGCGGTTGAGGATGCATACGATATAGTATCTTTCACTTCCGAGTATTTGTGCGTACTCTTTGGAAACGACTATTCTGTACTCATCCATTTCGTCGCCGTCTCTTGCAACGACGTTGGCTTTTGCCCCTGGATAAAGCGGTACGACCGCACATCCGTTTGCGACTGCTTCATATGTTTTTGCGCGAGCAGTCAATTGCGCAATGATATGATCTTCTTTCATATCGCCACCTCCCTAAAAGAACTAGCGACTTCATGCTTTGTACTGCCTGAAGTGCGCTGTTTATATAATAAAACAAAATGGCGAAAATGTCAAAGGCGCACAAAAAGCGGCCTCCGAAGAGGTCGCTTCCTGAAATAACATTCTGACTAACAATTTGATAGAACTTAAGCGAGTTCGACAGTTGCGCCGGCTTCTTCGAGGCTCTTCTTGAGAGCTTCAGCTTCGTCCTTAGCAACCTTTTCCTTAACAGTAGCTGGAGCACCGTCAACGATAGCCTTAGCTTCGCCAAGACCAAGACCGGTAGCTTCCTTAACAGCTTTGATAACTGCAATCTTCTGTGCGCCTGCATCCTTGAGAACGACGTTGTATTCGCTCTTTTCGTCAGCAGCAGCGGCACCGCCATCAGCAGGTGCAGCGGCAACGGCAGCTACAGCAGCAGCTGGCTCGATGCCATATTCGTCCTTAAGGACAGTTTTAAGCTCGTTAACTTCGAGGACGGTGAGCTTAACCAATTCCTCTGCTAGTTTCTTTACATCAGCAGCCATGTTAGACTCCTTTATTTCTTATTGGTTAATAAAAATTCGCGTATATGCGATTAATTGGTTGCTTTGTCGGCAATGCCGTCGAGCAAAGCGTGCAAATTGCCAGAAAGGCCGTTTGTAATGTCGTTGACTGGGCTGAGGAGCATGTCCACAACTTGGCCAATGAGCTGGTCTTTGCTTGGAAGGTTTGCAAGTGCTTTTACGTCAGTTTCGCTGAGTGTAGCACCTTCGCCACTAAAGGCACCTTTGAGCTCGAGAGCTTCGTGATCCTTTGCAAATTTTGCAAGAACCTGAGCTGGAGCAACTTCGTCATCGCTGGAAACAGCGTAAAGAAGCTGACCTTCAAGAGCGGTCGTGTCGGTGTCTTTGTAAACCGCGATATTGCCCATGGCGACACAGACGAGGCGGTTTTTGACGATTTTAATTTTGACGTTATTCTCGCGAGCAGCCTTGCGAAGTTCCTGCATTTCCGCGACCGTGAGGCCTTGGTACTTTGCAAAAACGGTCATCTTAGCGTCGCTGAGAAGCTCGTTTAAGTCGGCAACCAATTGTTGTTTCTTATCTTTGCTAATTGCCATAGATAGAAATCTCCTTTTGGTATTAGTTTTATAGCCAGAATGTTAAAATCTAGGCCTTTTGGGCTAGAAAACGTCACCAATTTACAAGAAATATTTTCCTCGGCGGCATTATTAAGTGTTTCTATATGAACACCGCCGCTGTCTTTGGTAACTGCGGATATTATACTCCTTTTAGGGCTATTTTGCAAGGATTTCCTGTTGCTGCGTACGCCGCCGTGTCTTTTCTCCCACATTTGCGACTAGTCACACATGATTGACTCGTCACATATTAGTGACTAGTCACACGGCGTTGACTGGTCGCATAGACAGTGAAAAAAGTATGAGCGATCCAGTAGTGAAGGTGCGCGATTGAATGCGTGCTAAAATAAAGCTATATGATTAAAGTGATTGCGGGCGGAAAGAAACATCCGAGTTGGCTGGCGGCGACTTGCGCCGAATACGAGAAGCGCCTAAGGAAACCTTGGGCGATGGAATGGCAGTTTGTTGATGAGGAAAAACTTCCGGAACGCGTAGCAAAACTAGATAAAGACGACTTCGTGATTTTATTGGATGAACATGGCGCGATTTTGAGCTCGCCAGAATTAAGTAATACTATGGCGAAGCCATTAGAGAATGGGCGAACTGTCGTGATTGTTATTGGCGGTGCATATGGGCACTTCCCTGAGGAAATGGTCAAGCGTGCGAACGTCGTGTGGAGCATTTCGAAGCTAGTATTTCCGCATCAGATTTGCAGACTTATTGTTTCCGAGCAAGTTTATCGATCGCAAGAAATATATCTTGGACATCAATACCACCACGAGTAGTGGCGCGTCGCGCGGAAGGGATAGTGACGTGCGGCTATAGCGCAATGCGGTGCGCGGAAGAAATAAAAAAATGGCGCCGGGGTTGAGCCGGCGCCGGGGTGTGGGGTGAATATGACTATTCGCAAGGGCTTGTGCCCGCGAGGAGTCGCTTACGTGAGGTGTCTGGCCGTGAGTTTACACGGCGGGTCTGACTGCGTTGACGCAGTTGCAGAAGTGCAGGTTGGCGTCGCGCAGGTTGTTGGTGTTGTACTCGTCGGGCTGGTTGCCGATGGCGGTCATGATCCAGTCGGCGTGAGCCAGAATGGTGTCGTGGTCGGCCGGATTGGTCTCCTCCATCTTGCTGATGACGCTGCTCAGCTCCGGAGTACGGAACTGAACCGGAATGCCGGTGGCGGCTTCCTTGACACGCTTGAAGGCGCGGGAGAGTTCGGCGAGCTTTTCCTGATGAGCAACACAAGACATATTCATAGACATAATAAATACCCCTTTCTTAAGGTACGCGCGATATAAAATCGCGAACAATAGTATCCGTCCGAACGGGATTCCGCCGGACAATATATTTATTATATCACAGAACGCCTAAAAAGTCAATAATATGGGCGGGGTTAATCGTAAACTGGGGCGATTTCGGTGGCGTAGATGATTTCATTGGCGCTTGGGCCGCCGGTGAAACTATTGGAGAAATCGCCGCGGGTGGTGCTGGTGTATCTAGTGGTTTTGCCGAGGCCGTTTTCGGCGGTGACATTGACGAGGTAGCCGGTGATTTTGATATGGTCGCCAAGGTAATACTTCTCGGCCGCGGCCTTGACGGTTTCGTCTGCTGGGATTATCTCGTTAATGGCGACGGAGTTCTGGATTTTTATGCGGTCAAGGCCGCCAAATTCTTTTGCTGTAATCTTTCTATCGGCAATAGACCAGGTGATTTTATCATTGTTCTCTGCGGCGTAGCCCCAAGCGAGGCCGATAGTGTACGGAGAGATTTCGTCGTAGGCATCGTCGCTTTCGAACTTCTGGGTGGAGACCACTACGCCCTCGACGACATATTGCGCCACGTATGAAAGCGTCGCTTTGGTGACGCCGATTTCGAGGGATTGCTTGCCGGTAGTGTTGGCTTGGATTGGTTCTGGGATGTTTTCGATGGCGCGGTGCTTGTAATTTTCGCGGGCAATAACGACGACGACAATCGCGATAAGAACGCAGACGATAGCGGAAATGCCATAAAAAATATGTTTAATCTTCTTCTTGAGTTTGCGACCTTGGCGCTCTTTGTTGGTGAGGGCGGCGTCGTAAGCGACCATTAGCTCGTGCTCGATTGTATTGTATTTTAGTCCGTCGATGTGGCCGGCGTTGAACTGGATCTTGAGATCTTCCATCTTTTCTTTGAGCTTATTGAGCTCGGAAAGGCCAAACTCATATTGGGCCTGTTTGATAGTGCCGGATTCGAGGTCGCGCTCGAGTTTTTGCTTCTCGCGTTCGTAGTTAAACATAAGGTTAATTTCAGTATAATATATTTTGCATTTTTGGGCGAAAAATTATATAATATTGTTTATGGCAAATGCATTAGATTACGTAGAAAAATTCGGTCACCTCAAATTTGAACAAAAAGGTTTTACGGATGTTGATAACCTTGTCTTTTCTCTGCTCTCTTATCTAGATTTTTCCAACACGCGTATCAACGAAAATACCTTAACGCTCGAGGAGGTTGGTCGCGAATTCTTAATGCATAACACTTTTAAGGAAGTTAGCAAAAAAGGCGTCGCGCAGGCAGGCGCATATCAGATGCTCGAAAAGGTTATCGACGCAGAGCGCTATCGCAAGATTCGTGTGTCGGATTATATTTATGACACCAATTCGCACATGATGTTTTCTGCGATGATTTTCCATCTAACGAAGAATTTGGATTATATCGCTTTTGAAGGTACGGACGAAATGATTTCTGGCTGGCGCGAGGATTTTGAGCTAGCGCATTCCTTCCCTGTTCCGTCGCACATTGAGGCGGTAAAATATCTCAACGAGCATATTCATTTATTTGGTCCACGCGTGATTGTTGGCGGTCATTCCAAGGGCGGCAACTTGGCGCTTGTTGGTTGCATGATGATGAAGCGCCTCAAGTGGATGAAAGTTACCAAGGTTTACAACAACGACGGTCCGGGTCTTCGCAAGGCGGAGTTTGAGTCGCCGGAATACGCCCGCGTGAAGGAGCGCTATGTTCACATCGTGCCACATTGCTCGATTGTGGGCATGATGATGCGCAACGACGTTTATAAAGTTTGTTTATCTGATAAGGAAAATATCCTTGGCCACTCGATTTTAACTTGGCAAGTAAGTGGCGATCATTTGGTCCGCGCGGCACGCTCCGCACATAGCAAAGAGATCGAGCGTCGTCTCTGGCGTTGGTTGGACAACCACAACGACGAAGAGCGCAAAAAAGTTACGACTGCGGTCTTTGGCACGATTGAAGGATGCAATATCGCCGACACGATCTCGATGGTAAAGCTAAAAAATATTATCAAGTTGATTCGCTCGGCCAAAGAGCTCGATAAAGAAAGTAAAGAATTGGTCCTAGGTCTTCTAAAAGACGTAGCAACGAAATAAAAAATCCCCCGCACCAGGCGGGGTATTTTTTATTCCATATTTCTGGTGGATTGCCACTGCGACGTGATGCCGACGACGGCGATAATCACGAAAACGATTGTGAACAGTAAACCGCTATCGAACGGTAGCTTGCCAAGGATTTCTGCTGGAATTAGCGCGAGGATATTGGTGGCAAGAAGGTTTGCGCCCTCAATGCCGGTAAAGACAATGACGGCCGGCTTCATTGCCCAGACAGCAATCGTGCCCGCAACTACGCCAATTGCGATGGCGACGCATGGCAAAACCCAACTCGTGACCGGGCCAAAATGCTGGATGATAAACCAAGTAACAACTACGCCAGTCGTAAGCGAGACGGCGAGCTTCTCGATTGATAAACCAATCATAGAAAGAATGGCGCCCGCGGCGATGCGTAGAATCATCTGCCAGAACGGATCTTCGATTAAGTTTGGTGCGAACTGCCCCATGATGCTATAGCCGATGACGAACCAAATGATCGACATGGCGATGCGCTTGAGGCGGTAGCCGGCGAAGGCTAAGATTAGGCCGATAATAATTGCAATAATCGGCGTTATTGTCACATTAAATGCTGTTATATCCATAAGCCAATTGTATCATGCTAATTCAGCAAGACGATGCCAACAACGGCCAAAACTGTGGCCACTAGATGGGCGATAATGATATGGCGCGATAGTTTTTCGCGACCAAACTTTGGCACGATGATAGATAGAATGATACCGAGCACAAAGACTAGAATCATTTCGAGCGCGTTAGAAACTACAGAAACTAAGGCTGGCGTGCCGATGATAAGTGCGTAGCGACCGGCGAATTCTGCGAATAGAAAGATGAGCTGTGAAATGCCGAGAGCGGCATAGAGGCGCTTGCCGTTGTGTTTTGAGACGTATTGGAAACGTTGGCGCCAAGATGGGTGCGAGAAATAATAGATAAAGTCCATTACGCCGCGACCAAGCATGAACCATGAGAAGGTGGTGGTGAATTCATAGCCTTCGCCAGCGTGGGCAGTGATGACACCGGATGCGGCAGCGAGTAATACGTATAGCAAGAAGCCGCCAGCTGCTTTGAATTCTAGCTTGCGTGCCCTCTTGCGACGGCGGGATAGCATGATGACGACTGGTGCCATGATGACAGTAAAGAAGCCGAGCGTCTGCATGAGTGAAATACTCTCGCCAAAGATGACGGCGTCGGCGATTAAATATATGACTGGCGTAAGCTGTAGGAATATAGAGGCTGTGGTAGTCTCTTCACTTTTGAGTGCGCGGTAGTATGGGATTGATGCGGTGGAGCTAAGGATACCAGACAAAAGTAGCCAGGCCATGCGACCGATTCCGACATCCTGGATGCCAAAGATGGAAAATAATACGATGGCGGTAAGAATATACGAGGCGCCGCTAAAGATTTTGATTGATTCTTGTTTTTTAGCCTTGAATAATACGTCGGTAACGTAGTTATCAGTGAAACCACAAATTGCGTAACCAAGTGCATTAACAGCCGACAAAATTAACCATAACATTCTGCAAACATTATACATGAGCGGTTTAAAATTGTGCTACAATATTCTTATGGTAATTGAGGGTAAATTGTGAGTTTTTTCGGCGACCTATTCAAAAAGCCAAAAACTGACGCAGTTTTTGAGATAAAATCCCCCAACGGGCGGGTGTCAGCAAAGTTCATTCTCGATCATGGACAGATTGCTTATTTTGTAGAAAAAGACGAAAAGCCAATCCTGCGCAAATCGCGCCTTGGCATTATGCTCAAGGATTCCACTCCCCTTGCGGATGGTTTTGCTGTGGTCCGCGCTTATTCGCGTTCGTTTGATGATACTTGGCGCGCACAATGGGGCGAGCAACATGTTATCCGCAACAATTACAACGAAACTGCAATTTACCTAGAAGAGGTCGAAAAACCTTCTCGTCTTCTTACGATTCGCTTCCGCGCTTATGATGATGGTATCGCTTTCCGTTACGAAGTTCCTGCGCAGCCAGAAATGGAGCGCATGATTATCTCCGATGAGTTAACGGAATTCTCCGTTGATACCAACAGCCGTTCTTGGAGCATTCCAGCTTACCAACCAGACCGTTATGAGTATGATTACGTTGAACATCCGGTTTATACCCTCACGGAATCCGTGCATACTCCACTCACGATTCAGGCGCCAACAAATCAATTTATCGCAATTCACGAAGCTGCGCTTTATAACTACGGTGGCATGACTTTGCAAATGAACGGCTCTTCTTTGAAAGCTGATATTACGCCACTTTCTGACGGCATGCGCGCCTATGTTGAGCTTCCGTTCTCTACGCCTTGGCGTATGATTATTATTGGTCAGGATGCACTCGATCTTACTACGAGCCGCATGATGTTGAACCTCAACGATCCACCGCGTGAGGATTTCTCTTGGGTTGAACCAAAGAAATTTATGGGTATTTGGTGGGCAATGTATGTTGGTGAGTGGACTTGGGCTCCGGGCGAACGCCACGGTGCAACCACCGAGCACGCCATGCAATATATTGATTCCTGTAAGAATCTCGGTATCTCCGGCCTTTTGATTGAAGGTTGGAATGATGGCTGGGAGGGCGACTGGCTCGAAAATGGTGTTTCTAATAAGTTCATGGAACCTACGCCAGATTTTGATATGCAGATTGTGGCAGATTATGGCCATGCCAATGGCGTTGAGCTGATCGGTCACCATGAGACAGTTGGCTTTATTGATAACTACGAACAACAGCTCGAAGAAGCTTATCGCTATTTGAAGCGCTACGGTATTCGCTATGTGAAGTCTGGCTATGCTGGTTCGAAGATGACGATTAACGGTCGTCGCGAATATCATCATTCGCAGTTGGGTGTGTTGCATTATCAGCGCGCGCTCGAGCTAGCTGCCAAGTATAATATTATGCTCGACGTTCATGAGCCGATTAAGTCTACGGGCATTGAGCGCACTTGGCCGAATTTGATGACCCGCGAGGGCGCGCGCGGCCAGGAATACGAAGGTGGCGCCTTGAAACCATCGCACGCCTGCTTCCTTCCATACACGCGCTTACTTGCTGGTGGTATGGATTACACGCCAGGTATTCTTGATGTCTCGAACTTCTCCAAGCGCATGGCAACGACGATTGTTCGCCAGTTGGCTTATTATGTGACGATTTATTCTTCGATGCAAATGGCCTCGGACCGTCCGCAGTTCTATGAGAATAATTATCCAGATTTGTTTGAGTTTATCCGCGATGTGCCTTTGTCTTGGGAGCGCACCGTGCCATTGCTCGGTGAGATCGGTGAATATTATGTGGTTGCTCGTCAGGTTTGGGATGGCTCCGACTGGTATATTGGCGGAGTAACGAATGAAGAAGGTCGCAAAGTTGAGTTATATATCGATTTTCTCGAGCCGCAGGCAAATTATGTTGCGAAGATTTATCGTGACTCTGATGATGCACACTATCGTGATCACCAGCTTGGCTATGTGATTGAAGAGAAAGTTCTGCGCCAAGGTGACAGACTTGAAATGTATATGGCACCTGGCGGTGGCTTTGCGATTAAATTACACAAGCAATAATTAATCTAAACAGATTATTTCTCTAGGCTTTTTGTTGATTATCTCCATGCCAATCATATATCTACTTTTTGTGTATTTGAGCGCCTCAACGACTTGCTCGGAATTTTTTGACGGCAAATTGATTGATATTAGATAGAAAACGTATAATTCGTAATATCTAATTGGTACATTTTTAATTTTTCCGGTTTTTGTAAGGATTGGTCTTCTGTAGATGAGAAAATCTCGCCCTCACTGCGCATCCGTGCTGAGTATCGCTCTGCTGATAGATTGTTTCGTGAGTCCTAAATATTTCGCCATTGCTCGTTGCGATACCATATAATGGATGCTTTCGTCTGCTAAATCTTTGATATTTGGATATTCATTCAATAGTTCCATCGTTTTATGGTATTTATCTTTGCGATTATTGAAAAGCACGTGCTTTTTTATTCGCGGCACTCAGCATTTTGCTCCACATTAGTGATTTTGTTTTTGTAGCATTCAGCTTTTGCTCCACATTAGTGATTTTGTTTTGCGGCATTCAGCATTTTGCTCCATATTAGTGACTAGTCAACATAAAGTGACTGGTCACTAATGCGACAAAAATGGGCATGATAGAAGCGTGCCTGCAAGGAGCAAAAAAACATAGCGTATAACTATGCATGAAATGTTATGGAATTATTTTTCTAGGCGAAGCGAAATAATCGTGTCGTAGCCAAAACGGGCGCGGACTTCAAAGCCGGCTTCGATGAGGCGGGCTTTTTCTTCGGCGGAAAGCGTTTCGGCGCCGGAATTTTTAACAGAAATCTTAATTGTAGAATCGTCATTAACTTCGGACAAAGTAATTTTATCGCCGGCGGAACAGTTGCGGAGCGCGCGACGAATTTCGTCGCGCAAAAACTTATCGACACGGTCGTGGTCGTCGTCGCAGATTGGCACGGTCAAATCCTGGATGTCCAAATTTACGGAAATCTTGCGCTTTTCGCAGCGCGCGAGTAGGTCCTGGTAGTGCGGTCCGATAATATCAATAAAGTGAGTTGCCATAAGCATATTATACACCAGGCGAGTACTGCTTGAGCAGTTTCCTGTGGCGGCGGTAGGCGGGGTCGTGCGACTCCACCTCGGCCCAGAATTCCGCGGAATGGTCCATATGATTAATATGTGCGAGCTCGTGCAAGATCACATAATCGCGGAGTGGCTCGGGCACTTTCATCAATCCAATATTCAGCGAAATCGTGCCGGAAGACGAACGTGAACCCCAGCGAGTATTGGCGTGCGAAAGGCGAACGCCGGAATATTTATACCCATACTTAGTAGCCCAGAATTCTAGCCGATATGGCAAATATTCGCGGGCCTTTTTCATTAGATGCTTTTTGGCGGCATCCCGCGCGCGCTGGGTGGACGGATCCTTAATCGGCAACTTGGCGCGGATCTCGTCGCGCGAGGCGTTAAGCCAGCGCTTGGCAAGAAAAACAGTCGTATGGGGTGGCGCGGAGATGGTGAGTTTTCCGGAAGTCGCGACGGAAAACTTGGGGCGCGTCGACCATGCGTTTTTGCGAATTACTACTTCGCCAAACTCGGAATCGTTGAAAGTCATTATTTCTTGATGGTGCCGCGTTCGGAAAGACCAGTGAGAACATTTTTGCACTGAGTCTGGAAGGTGTGCTTGCCGGAGATAACGAGTGGATTTTCAAGCTCAGATGGAGCTTCGATTTTCTTATAGGAATTGGCAAGCGCGATTTTGGCGTCGTCGACCTTTTTGTATTTGTGGCGCATGCGGTGCTTGATTTCGTTGAGGTCGGTCTGAACCCAGACGAGGACTGGACGGTAACCGGCTTTTTCGAGCATGGTACGGATTTCGTTGCGCTGTTTTTCGGTATCAAGGGCACCCTCGATAACGAGAGTTTGCTTGCATTTAGAAATTTGTGCGATCAGATTTAGAGCAACCTTGCGCGAGATATTATGCTCTTCGTGCAACTCTGATAGGTTTAGAAACGGAGCGTTGAAGCGAGCGCTAAACTGATCCGCGAAGGTAGTCTTGCCGCTCATTGGCGCACCGAAAACTAAGATTGCATAAGGTTTCGACTTCCCATTCATAAGATTAGTTTATGATACATCAGAGGTTTTTGCAACAGTTCTTCTCTTTACGCTCTCTTTGTATAGCGAACTGTTCGCGAGAAGCACCTGGGATGGGTAATAAAAAGCCCAAACCAACACCGCAACGACCGGTAGGATGTCTGCCGGCACGGCGCCATCGAGCATGACGTAACGGAGGCCGACACAAAAATCGCAGCAAATAAACGCGATGAATCCATAAAACGCGCAGCGGGCGCAAATATTCTGGCGATCTTCGCGGAAGCGGCTGGCGGACATGGCGAGATTGCTTATCAGAAGGCCGCCATAGAGCGCCGCGAGCGAATAAATGATTCGGTCACCATGGAAGGCTGAGACAATGGTTAGAAGCGAAATTACGAGCGTAAAAGCGCCCAAATGTTTCTTACTAAGGCGCGTGAGGCGCAAGAAATGCATGAACTGCGCAAAACAAAAGATGAATACGCCGAGCACGGTCATGTCGGTCCAGACCAAAACTGTATCGGCAAGCAGAGTTAGAAATAGCGCCAGAATCAGCTTGGTGTCATTGCGGTATTTTTTGTACGCATAGACTACGCAAAGGAAAATGCCAGTGTACTTGAGGAGCGCGGAGCCCCAGTAGTTTGGGAAGAAGATGTCGAGCGTCAAAAAGCCGACGTAAATAAAGATCCAGACTATTAACCAGCGTTTGTCGTTCGGCATTATTTCTCTTGGACGATTAGAGTATACAGGACGGTCTGGCCGTCTTCGCGGACGATAGCGAAGGCCTTGGCTTCACGGGTGAGGAGATTATAGCCAACGAGAACATTGTATTTTTGCCCATCGGCGTTAATTGTGATGGTCTGGAGTGGGCCGCTGACGGATCTGCGGATGGCGGCTTTGATGGTTTCGTCGGACTCGTTGGTATTGATTGGGGTTTCACAGACGGAAATACGGTAGCCTGCGAGTTGTTTCTTGGTGTAATCCGTATCGTGACGAAGCTGCTTTTGTTGCAAATCGAATTGTTCGATGGCGGAGGAGTAATCTTCGCTATCATCCTTGCGCTGGAGCGTCTCTAGCAAGTAACGGCCAAGCGCCATAAGCTGATTTGGCAGTTCTAATAGGCTATCCATGTTGAGCTCGATGCAACCATCGCCAAGGTCAGTGACTGGTTCGCCGGTTTCGGTCTCGGCAACCTTCATCAAATCTGCGAGTTCTTTGGTAGTGTAGCTAAGCGAATATTGGGCTTTTTCTTCGCCGATATTATAGCTTGCAACGGCGAGGATATAGAGTTCGTATTTGGACTCGTCCTCGCGTTTCATGAGGTAGCTAAATTTATCGCCACTTGCGAGATTCTCGTAGGTGTCGCCGTTTTTGCCGAAGAGGGTTGCAACGGTGGACCCGGCGTCACTGTATTCGATCCAGATGTTTTTGTATTCCGCGGAGGACATGTAATAATATGCGCTGGCGGAAGAGTTCATTTCGCGCGTGACTTTGCAGATTTCGGTGCAAGGATTCGGCGAAATCGGGATTGCGGCGTCGTTGGTGAGTGAATATTTGCGGTCGTAGCCGGTAATGTTGCGATTGGTGGTTTGCTGCATGACTTTCTTGTAATTCTCTGCCCCGGCCTGATTGTAGAGATAATCGAGCGGTTTTTCTTCGAGTGCGCTTTGTAGAATGTGCGTGGTGCCGTTCGGGACGATTTCGCCGTAGTTTACAAATAGCGGAAAAGCCGGATACCCAGTGAATCCGCTGACGGCTTTACTAATATTGTCCGATGTGCCACTGCGGCGATAGCAGTAGTTGTAGTGGTCTTCGTTGATAAGGTTGTTTGTTGGTTGGTTTTGGAGTGCTCTGACGGAGGTATAGTTTGCGAGCGTTTCATTTGGGAATAAATCATTGGTGCAGCCTTCTGCGCCCTTACTGCGGCAGTACATACTGGAATAATGGTGGCCGATTTCGTGCGCAGTAACGGCACCACGACCGTCGGCTTCATCGCTTTTCGGTAACAATACGATGAACGGGTAAGTTGGCGTAGAAGAAGTGATTTTAGCAAAATCTGCCGTTTCGTCATCGCCTATGGCTGCTCCAATATCTAGAAGAATGTCGGATATGTCATTAATCTCAGTATAGAATGCATAGGTATTGCTAGCTTTTCTGTATGGATTGGCGACGTAGACTGGCATTGCAGTATCGAGCGCGTCTTTTGGTAGGCCATTAAGCGTCAGGACGTCCTGAACGTCTTTGAGCGCGCCTTTATCGTGGACGCGGTTGTAATATGTATATTCGAGGCCGAGATTGTTCTTGTAGCCTGCGACGATATCGTCGAGCATTTGGGCGAGTTCCTTTGCTTCGTCGATGGTGATTTTGTCATCGCCGGCTTCAGTATAAAATAGTACGAACTTTTTGCTTGGCGACATGATAGCTTCGCTAAGGACCGTGACGTCGCGGGTTGCGGCGTAGGCAGGTTGACTAAAGAGACTTGGTCTCTTGGCGTCTTCTTGCGCTTTGGCGGCCTTCTCTGCTTCTTGGGCGGTGCCGAATTTGATATTGCTAAGGTTATAGATTTCGATAATCTTTTTGAAGCTCTCAGCGGAAATGTCTTTTGGATGTTCCTTTGCAAAGGAGATTAATTCTGGAATTGGCGATAACTCTGGCTTGTTGGTCTGGTATTCTTTTGGGAGGTTTTCTGTGTCGAATGCAGCGGCAAAACGGTAGTCAAAGTATTGCTGTGGCGTGATTTTCTTTGCTTCGTAGTCGGCGATGATTTTGTCGCTGGAGGTGGCGAGTTTTGCTTGCTGGTCAATGATGCTGGATTCGATATTATTACAGAGGCGCGGGGCGACGACGACGGCTGCGAAAATAATAACTGGCGTAATCGCGAGCGTGCGCCAAATGCCGCCACCAATGAGCTTGCCGATAATCTTGCCGATGGACCATTTTTCGCGCTTGTAGCGAAGGATCCAACGGGTGACGCCCCAAATAAGGTTGGCAATGCCAATGACGAGGCCAAAGTAAAAGAGAGTGTTGCCAGTGCCGAGGAGCTCGTTGTGCGAGCCGTTGGCATAGGCTTTGGAGAGTTTGCTGGTTTGAATGAGGGATTGGCCGGCAGTAATGCAGATTGCGACGGCAACCCAAATAACGATGCGGAGGAATTTAATCCAGCCGTTTTCTTTTTTCTTTGGTTGGTCTTCGGCTGCTGGTTCGGCTTCAGTTTTAGCGGCTTCGGCGGCTTCGGCGGTTGGTTCGGTTGCTACCGGCGTAGCTGGCGCAGCGGCCTCTGCTGGCGCTTCGCCTTCAGGTTTCTCACCCATAAAAACTCTCCTCAATTCTTATGTTTATTTTAGCACGGCGCTAGATATTAGCGCAAAATCTTGCGAGGGTTTTTCTCGAGAATTTGTTTGAGACCGGCTTCATCGTAATAGCGGCCGAGTTTGGTTTGAGCCTTGATGAGGTCTGCGGCAGCACGTGGGCGATGAATATCCGAACCGAGACAGAAAATAAGGTTATCTTTGGCCATCTTTTTGATGGTCTTGCGGGCTTTGCGACCGTACTGACCAATAATTGAGCCAAAGTTGCACTGCATAAGGATGCCCATGTTGTAGAGCTCGGTGATGAGCGAATAATCTTTCTGGAAGGCCTGGTAGCGCTCTGGGTGGGCAAGGATAGGCTTGTAGCCGGCCTGCTTGACCATGAGAAGGACGTCTTCGTAGCCGTCCCATTCCCCACTCATTGGAAGTTCTACTAGCACATATTTGCTGTCGGCGAGTGGGCTGATGGTTTTTGCGGCGAGCAAATCTAGGATTTCGGTATTGATGTAATTCTCGTTGCCGAGGTAAATGTTGACTTTGATTTTTTCGCGTTCGAGACGAGCGCGAACGTTGGCAAGGAGGCGCTGGTTTTTGTAGCGCGTGCTAGTCCATTTACTGTCCGGGACGTAATGGGGTGTGAAGATGATGTCTGTAGCTCCGGCATCTGCAAGGCAACGAATCATTTCGATGGACTCTTCGTAGTCACGAGAGCCATCATCGATGCCTGGCAAGATGTGGGAGTGAATATCGATCATTATTTCTTCTTGTCGCCGTAGTAGCTATAGTATTTGGCGATTTTCTTGTTGACGCCGTTCATGACGATACCGGCGATTGGTGCGTCGACCTTGGCGAGCGCGTCGCGGGTAGCAAGAAGGGTTGCCTTTGGCGTGCTGCTATCTTTTGTGACAACGAGAACTTCGTCGACGATGGTTGCCATAATGACGGAATCGGTAACGCCGTTGATTGGGACGCCATCAAAGATGATGATGTCGAAGCGTTTCTTGAGGGCTTCTACGAGGGTCTTGTTCTTCTTGGAGCCAAGAAGTTCGCTTGGGTTTGGTGGATATGCGCCACGGGTGATGATGCTAAGGTTGCGCATGCCGGTTTTTTGGATGTATTTTGGCGCGTTGGTAAGGGTGTCGGCCAAGAGGTTGGAAAGACCGGTGACGTTTGGTACACCAAAGATCTTGTGGAGGCGGCCCTTGCGGAGATCGCAGTCGATGATAAGGACGCGCTTGCCTGCCTGTGCAAAGGAAACAGCAAGGTTGGACGAAATGAAGGATTTGCCCTCGCTAGCCAAGGAGCTAGTAATGAGGATGGTGCTCATTTCCTTATCTACGCTTGCGAACTGCAAGTTGGTGCGGAGAGCTTTGATGCTTTCGCTGACCATGGATTTTGGATATTTGGCAACGAGAAGTTCGGTGTTTTGGCCCTTGGTTTTGATGTCGCTGCGGATGATTTTACCGGCGATTGGCATGCCGATTTTGTTTTCGAGATCTTCGCTGTATTTGACGCTGTCGTCGAAGTAGAAAATGATAAAGGCGATCGCGAGCACGCCAAAGATTGCGATGATGGCGGCAATGGCGAGGTCGCGGGTTAGCGTGTTGTTACTTGGGGTATCGTTGACCTGAGCCTTGTCGATAACGGAGACGTTGTCGAGGTCGTAGATGTTGCTGACTTCGTGGATGAAGTTCTTTGCGATGCGGTTTGCAATAACTGGAGCAAGCTCTGGATCTTCATCGGTGACGGTGATTTTGATAATTTCGGTGGATTCGACGGCTTTGACGGAGACGTGCTTGTTGAGCGTGTCGTAATCTTCGTCAAGGTGGAGCTGTTCGATGGTCTGCTGGAGGACGAGCTTGGATTTTACGATTTCGCTGTAGGTGCTAACGAGTTTTTGGTTGACGGTAAGGTCGCTTTGGGTAATGGCGGAGTTCGCGTTAGCTTGTTGCGCCAAAATGACCGTAGTGTAACTGCTGTACATTGGGGTTTTGACTTGTGTGTCGTAGAAATATGTGGCGCCTACGGCAATGACTGCGGCTACGATAATGGCTGCAATGAATTTTTTAAGATAAATAAGGAAATCTTTTAAATCGATTTCTTCCATATAATTAGATTTGTCCTGTTTTCTTTGGCCTACAAAAAGGCGGTTAATTTATGTAAATATTATATCGTAAAATGAGCAAAATTGCAATTGCTTGTGGTTTGTCGCAATCCGTTTCTCGTGTGTTTAGTTGCCATTTCTGCTGTTATTAGTGACCAGTCGCAGAATCGCCTTCATTTTGGCACTATTAGTGACCAGTCGCAGAATCGCTCTCGTCTTGGCACTATTAGTGACCAGGCACAGGATTAGTCTTATTTCTATGCCATTAGTGACCAGTCACTTTAAAGTGACTGGTCACATATAGGGCGAAATAGAAGGTGCACAAAAACATGGAGGCTCGGCGATTTGTTTAGTGGGCCATCGATTATTTGGGGGCTTGGCGATTTGTTAGGGGGAAGTCAGCGATGGTTGGTGGGCGACTATTTGTTAGTATCGGAAGTAGAAGCGGAACCGGAGCTGGAGTCAGCGCCAGTGTCAGTGGTATATTCCAAAATCTTTGCTTTGGCGGCATTGACGGTAGCTTGATCAGGAATCATAACATATAACTTTTGGGAGCCCATGGAATAGGTTGGTAGCATAGCACCGGAGCCGTCCAATTGAATACTCTCAACAGACCAGTGGCGGAGTGAAGCTAACTCGACGCGGGCAAAGGAAGTAATTTCATCATAAGTCATTGAAGTCTCGAAAGAGCCTTTGGCGGCGTCTAGAATCTGGGACCAGCGGACCGCGTAATGCGGGTCGGACATTTTGGCGATAATTTTTTCAATAATCTGCTGTTGGTTTTGGCCGCGATGGCGGTCGCCGGAGGCGTAGGAATAGCGCTCGCGAGCGAAAGCGAGGGCGCAGGTACTGTTGACGTCCTTATTGAGACCTTCGTTAAACACGCACTTCCCGCCTTGCAACTTAAGGGCTTGGTCGGAATCGATATCAATACCGCCGAGGGCGTCGACAACCTTGATAACAGTTTGGAAGCCGACCTTAACGGTATAGTTGATCTTAATACCGAGCAGATCCTCGATAGTGTTCTTGCTCATTTCGATGCCGTAGATGCCGGCGTGGGTGAGCTTGTCTTTGTTGCCGGTGGTGCCGTGAAGCTGGACGTAATAATCGCGCGGGATGGAAATCAGGAGGATGCGGGCGGTTTTTGGATTGACGATCGCCACGATATTGACATCACTGCGGGCGGTCTGGGTGATGGCGCCGCGGGAGTCGGAGCCGGAAAGATAGACGGCGAAAGGTTCGGCGGTGACGTCAACGGCTTGGCGAAGATCCGGCGTGTCGGCGCGGACTTCGAACTCGTAAATAACACGAGTATCGTCGACAAAAGTAGAGTCGGTGTCCTCGGAGAGGTAATCTAGGTAGCTGTCATTCAAGACAACCGCGGCGGCGTCGTGGTCATAGAGGGCGGCGACGAGGCTGACGAGGTCGTCGTAATCGTAATTTTTGTAATCGACGACGTTTTTGAGGGCGGCGTGGGTGTTGTCGAGATTTGGGTTGGACTTGAGGAAGCCGACGTGCTGGCGCGCGAGCATACTAACCTCGGTGTAGGCGCTGGACTTCAAAGATAAAACCTTATAGGTTTGTGTCTCGTATTCTGCGCCGGTGGCGGTTTCGATGAAGCTGGTGGCCTGGCGGACGTACTTGATGCCGAAGAATGAGCCGGCAATTACCGCGATAGAAAGCAAGACTGCGAAGGCTTTGGCGATTTTGCCCTTTTTGCGGACGACGAGCAGGCAGAAGTTAATTGCAAAAAACAATACGACAACCGCGGCGACGACCAAAAGTTGCCAAACTTGCAAAAGGTTGAGCTTTGCGAGCGACAAAAGGAAGGTGACGCTGGCGCCAAGCTGAATAATTAATAAGATAAAAAATATCACTGTCATATCTATTAATTATTGCATGGATGGCCGGTGAGGTCAAAAATACCCCCGAACCGTAGTCCGGGGGCTGGTGGGCGCGGGTGCGCCCGGTGACTTATACTGCGGCGGCGGTCGGGACGGCGGGGATGCCGGCGCCAGACCAGGAAATGGAGCCGCCACGCTCGATCCAATGTGCGGCGCCAAGGAGCGGCGGCTCGCCAGTGAGGCTCAGATAAGAGCGCCACTCGCAGGTGCGGGCGTCGCAATCGTCGTCGTATTGCTCGATGCCGGGCGTTTCGTCGGCCATATTTATCATGTCCATGATGGCCGTAATGACGAAGTTTAGATAGCGAACGTCGTCCAGGTGGCAGTTACATTCGTCGGGGCGCGAAACAGTGATGTATTTGTTGAGCGTGACGGAACAAATCTGCGCACCCTTGACGAAGACGAAGTCGATGCAGGGTTGCTTGCGGTGCTTGTGGGCGAAGAAGCCAACGTGTTGGCCGTCTTCCAGAAAGCCGAGGTCTGCGTAAAAGTTGTTGAAAGGCAGAACGGCCTCGCTGACGTCGAAACGAATCGGTGCGGTGTTGCTGAGCAGCTGGTTGACTAGCGGCGCAGAAAGAATGTAAGTCTGACCCATGCGCTTCCAGGATTCGAAAGTGCGGAAGGCGCGGAGCTGGTAGACCAGGTATTCGGCTTGCTGGGGCTGCATGCGGTAGATGCCGCGCAGGACCTTGGTGCCGTAGTCGGCGAAGCTGTTGATGCTGGGATTCCTAGTAATATCGTTGCAGATAGAGATGTATTGCTCTGGGTTCCGGATGTGGTCGCGCAGGGCCTTGCTCTGCTCTGCAACCTGGATGGCCAGAGAGTTCTTTGGCGGATCGTTGATGATGCCGTCGTTGTGGGCCTTTTTGATAAGCTTTTCGTTATCGGTCAGGCCGGGCTTACGTTTTTTGGACTTATTGTGCTTTGATACGGGCACAAAAATCACTCCTTTGCAGTATAAAATCTGGGAAAATGCGCGAGCAAGAAAAAGAAGCTCGATATGAGTATATTATAGCATAGATGGGGTGGTTTGTCAATTAACTGGCAAAATGGCCAAACTCCAACATGTAGTTATCTACTCCTTAGATTAAACTGTTTGGATATTTCCGGGAAAGCGCTCGCTATTTCATTCTTCCATTTCTGAGTTTCGTTTGGAGGGCCTATGTCGTTTTTTGAGTATATCAGTAAAACTTCGACAGTGTGTAGCGCTTCGTTGACGTATAATATGCATCTATTTCCAGAACTTTTAGGCGATTCTCTGCGTTGATCTACTGCGAAGTATAGTTTTACCAGTTTTGCTTGTTCGTCGTATGATATTAGTCTAGCTCTATCTGTCGCTAACATAGTGTCTATATGCGCGCATAGAAACTCTACAATCTTTTTTGTATTAGGCCATTTATTCTTATATTTTTTTGTAAAACTCTTCTCGTAATGTCGTTCCGAATAACTATTGAAAGATACTGCGTAGTTTGATGTTTCCATAAACTTTTTCTGGTTCCTCCTGAGTAATTAGGTCATACGGTATGATTTCGCCTTTTCTACAGATTTGCCACGGGAGTTGTTCGTGCGTAAAATCTACGATTTCTTTTGTAGACTTATTCTTCCAGGCTTCGCAGATTGCTTTTATCAGTGAGATTTCCTTGCTACTTAACTCGTTCGTCGGCGCTATGCTGCCAACCAGCGAATACATATGCGCGGCGCCTTTTATTTCGCAAGATACGGCTTCTTCTAACTCGAGTTCGTCAATTATTCTAAAATAAGCATCTGGGACGGGACCCTGGTCGTATTTTCTATAAGTCATGCCAGACATTGGCGCCTCATTATAGAAGAACCAGATATAGTCTGCGAGGTAGACTAGTTTAGCTAATTTTGTTTTTGTAATTTTACCGTCGCTAGAATCTGCTCCGTATTGTATTGAATTTAAGATTATTTGTTTGTATTTCTTTGACGCCTTTTCATTATCAAAGTATTTAGCTTTTTCATCTGCTGCGCAAATAATGTCGTCGATCCCAATTCGTAAGATTGACGCTATTGTTTTTGCTTGACTTACTGATAGCTCTTTTTTGCCATTTTCTATGTTTATATAGGTTTGGCGGCTAATACCCATTGCTTTAGCTATTTGGTCTTGTGTTATGTTCTGCCTTATGCGAGCTTTAATTATGTTATCCATCTGCCCACTCATAATGTTCGTTCCCTTTCGATTACTTCTATTATAGTATAGACAACTGATTTATCAGTGTCAATATATATTGACATAAGCGCTTTAAAATCTTGACATCATGATAATTGTGCGATATATTTTTGCCAGTATTACTTTCGGAGGTGATACAAATAACTAATTAATTTGGAGCTGAAAAATGCCGAAAGAAAAGAAAAATATATACAAATATAACGAGAATATGAATTTCGAGGTGGTCGATGGTGACTGGACTACTACTATAAGTTCTAGAGAAGATAGCCGTGAGGTGAATTTTCTTTGCGCGGAGCATAATTGTCGTGTTGTAGTGAAGAAGCTGATTGGTCTTGAATATAAGCTTACTTGTCCAATTTGTGAGAGGAATGCGAATTATGATGGCTATTATACTAGCGACAGTCCTGAAGTTCTTAGACAAAAGGCCTTGTCGATCCTGGACCAGTACCGTCCCGATGAAGTAAAACTAGTCCGGCTAGATGACTACTATGTTCCTGAACTAAAAGTTGGAGATGTTTTAAAGGGCAAAGACTCCGGCTATTTCTTAAGCGCCAACATTAAGACGGATAAGGATGGTGACACGATTGTCGTCTTGTATGTAGGGCATAAAAATAGCGATAAAAAGGCGCAGTTCTTTATTAAGCCAGAAAAACTGCAATTATCGACCGATTATAAGGATCTCGATCCGTCTAAGGTTTTGGCTAAAATTGAGCTAACGCTTAAAGATAGAATTATTGCGCAAGAATATGGTAAATAATTATTTGCAATGAGCTAGGGTTAGATATGAGCAGTAAAGCGAAAGATGGATTGAGTAATGGTAAGGATTTGCGAAATGCGGCCATTGGGATAATCGGAATTATAGCTATTGGCGCTTTTGCCGTCTTTGCTTTTAGTTATGCCATTAAAATACTATCTAGTTTCTTGCAGTTCGTACTAGGTTGGTTGCAGGATATAAATAACACAATCGACGGCGTTATAATTGTCGCATTAGTTACTGGCTTCTTCTCTGTGATTACACTCTTTTGGTCGAAAAAGCTAGAGTTCAAAAATAAACAGAGGGAGTATTTGGCCCAAAAGCGAGAGGAAGCCTACGCAGGTTTCGTTGCGATGGTTTACAAGGTTATGGACAATACGAGGAAGCCTGGTTCTTATGGCGAAGAGCAGATTATTAAAGATATGCAGAAATCTTCCGAAACGATAACCCTTTGGGGGTCAAATTCCGTTGCTAAAAAGTGGATTGAATTTAGAACTAGCGGAGTTAAAGATGTAGCTAACGGTAGAAACCTGTTTCTACTAGAAGAGATTATGAACCTTATGCGAAAAGATTTAGGCCTAAGAAAAACTAAGAAAGGCGGGCTTTTGGGCTTTTTCGTTAATGATATTGATGTGTTGTTAAGGCGTAGTAAGTAGGTTTTTGGCCGATTCCATTAGTTTTAGTCATGTGGTGATGTATGAGTATTTTCATCATCCTTTCGCATTACAATGTCAATGGTTTTTTAGTTTAATGTAAGCATAAGCTTGACAATTCAAGATATTATTGCACTACATGGTATAATAGTACTATGTTAACGGAGTACATAGATTTAACGGACCAAGCCTGTGATTTATCGCATTATCGCATAGAAGCGACGCCTGGCTATAACTGCGTCATAATAGATGATGCAGAAATTCCGAATGAGTATTCCGGGTTCTTACTGGCAAAAAGCAAAGGCGGAGAGGCTTATACTGTCTGCGATGTCGATTTTCACTATTCCCAAAAAGATAGGAAGTACGCTACGAGGCTTATTTTTAGAAGAACTTTTAAGGATGGGCGCGATAAAGAAGTAGGTAAAAATCAAATATTTCAAAGAATTTCATTCCAAACCGGCACGGATGGATATCGAGAGTTTTGGAAAATGATATCTTTTCTGGAAACTTTCAAGGAGACCGTAGATGTAGGTGAATTCTTAGATGAGTTTAAAGTAGTATCAAAAGAAGATATAGTATCAAACTTAAAAAAGATCGACGAAAGCGAACGGGCTAATTATCTCATGAAGATAATCGAGGAATCAAAATCAAATGAGGATGTTCTAGCGAATCTATTAGCTTTAAGACAACGCCAGCAAAGCATTATGGTCTTTAAATTATTAATGGATAATGAAGATAACTACAGAAAAAAATATCGCGAACATCATAAGATTACAAAACCCGGCGACGAGGCCGTATGGCATCATTTCTTCAAAGCACATAAATGGATTTTTGGGCTTAGCCTAGACTTACGCTTCACGGAAGATTATCTAGATGAACAATCGCTCGGAAATCAGAATACATCAGGTAACGGTAGCCCAGTCGTAGATTTCATGGGTATTAGTAGTTTTACGACTTTGATCGAAATAAAAACACCGGAAAAGAAGTTCTTCAAAGACGGTAGATCTAACGGATCTAGGACTAACACTTGGTCCTTTCACGATGACTTTGTGGCTGCAATTAGTCAATGTCTAGGACAGAAAGATGCTTTTCTTAAGAACATAGCTAGTAAGGATTTAGTTGATGAAAATAAAGTAACTCACGACAAGAGATTGATTAGAACCGTTGATCCAAAAACTATTCTCGTTTATGGGGATAAGTCCAAAGAGTTGCCAGATAGAGATAACAGCACCGATAACTTCATAAAAAAGATTCCTTAGAGCGATTTATAAGAGATAGCCGAAATCTCATAATTATATCTTTTGACGAGCTGTATTCGAGAGCAAGCGAAATCGCCAAGCTACCACCAGAATAATTTTCTGCATTATCGCCCGTATGGGCGCACTCTTCAAAGAAAAGAGAAAATATGGCAAAACGCCACCCATTCAAGAAAACTAAACCCGGCGATCCAATACTAGTTACCGCTCAGCAACTTGAAGGTTCCATGCTTGAGTATAATGGCGGATTCAATTCGCGGCACGATTACGATAAGTTTGGACGTATGGAGCTAATGGAATCTCCAGTACGCGACGCGATTCATGAATTAAAACTTATTACTTAGAAACACTAGCACAACGCTTCGACGTACGCCTTTTTGGACGCGGTAAGCGCGTTTTTGCGAGGTTAGACGCCAAAAAAACGACAATTGGCGTTACTTTTTTCTTGTATGCACGTTGGATAGTTTAACTACTTTATGCGGCGTGAGTGTTTTTATATAACGATGCTACTTATTCGTCAATGATATAATTACCCAAGGATATATAACCGTTAATAATGTAGGAAAATTATGGAAGGTAATGAAGTGTCCATTAAAGTCTGGGCAGATTTGTCGAGAAGGTCTTGTTCGTAGAAGGTTGGGTGCTTGCCGGAGATTTGTTCGGTGGAGTAGATGACAGTAGCTTTGCTAGGATGTCCGCTAGCGAATTGTAAGTATGTAACAACAAAACCGCTAAGGAATAAGACGACGCAGACTATGATGCCGATGATGATGGATTGGGAGGGATGCTTGATGGCGTCTTGCTTATGCTTCATGTTGCGATTATAGCATCATTGACTAATAAGTGTTTTATATTAAAGTTTGAATTGTTTTTTAGATATGCCTTTAGTCTTTTGGAGCCTTTAATTTTTTACGATGATAGCTATATAGAGCTCTTCCTGGAACTATTCCTGCCAGTATTGTTTTCGCATACATTTTTATTATAGTTGACGAATTTGGTTTGAGCTTTATGTATTGTTTGCTTAACATATTAAGAAACGGCATGCGATCTTTTAATGTTTTCTTTTTATAATCATTTATAGACAAGTGATATCTGATTAGTTTTTTTGTCCATGGTGTACATTTTATGGCCAGAGACGTACATTTCTATCCAAGTAGCATAATCCTCGCATCGTCTATAATTTTGATAATAGCCTATATCTTTTATTGAAGATTTTTTGAACATCACCGATGGGTGGACTATTGGGCATCCGTTTAGCAGTTTTTCCCTAGTAACATCTCCGCGATTTTTGCTCTCTCCCCATATCTTTTCCCCATCATAATAATCGCATCGTGCGCTAACTAGATCATATTCTGGATGATTGACAGCGAATAATATTTGTTCTTCTATTCTGGCTGGATACGAAATATCATCCGTGTCGATTCTGGCAATATATTCTCCTTTACTAAGATGTATGGCTTTGTTTAGTGAGTATACTAGCCCGTTGTTGTTATTAATTTTCGCCTTACATGCCTTTATGGACAACAATAAACAGCGTGTCGATACAATCTTGGCATTATCTATTATAGGGATTGGGTTGGTATTATTCTTTGCTTTCGCGTTTACCTGGGGACAACACGAAGCTCCGTAATTGTGGCGAGATAGGATAGCGGCCTAGCATAATTTCGAATTATATTGTATAATATATATAGTGCAAAACAACGGCACGGCACTTTTTTATCTGCAAATCTTTTCTCGTTGAGAAAAATTTATGAAATGGGGGTGGATACCATGAAGAAAAGATTTGAAATTGCTGTAGCATTTATCATGGTCGTCGTACTCTGCCTTGCCCTCACTGGTTGTGGGCAGAATACGAGCAAACCGGCAACGTCGAATAACGACGTAACTCAGCCCGATGTGGGCGGTGGCGAAAACCACGTGGATGACGCCACGGCTACCCAGGAACCGACCGCGCCTTCTGCGAGTATCGACAACAAGAACCCGCAGCAGGATGCCAACGGCATGTGGGTCTTCGAGGTCCGCGGCCACGAGGTAAAGCTCCGCACGAACGTCTGGGATTACATTGGCACGGATGACACGGCGAACTTTTTTAGGCTAACGTCGCTCGCTAGAGATCTTGGTTATACCGAAAGATACAACTACGATGGTCTTCATATGAATAAGCGTAGCGATGGCAGTCTTGTGTTCGTTGGTTTTCAAGAGTATGACTTTGGCGCCTCTACCGAGATTATGGTGGGCACCGAAACGGGCATCTGGTCTTCTGTGAGATATCAGAGTTATGATGCGAGCAAAATGGAGTATGTATACGAGAACAGTCACTTTCCGGTGAGCTTTGAGTTTATTGTACTCTGCACCTATGCTCTCGAATATAACCAAAATGGAGCCCATGACGACACCTTCTCCACGATCCTTGAAGACTACTCTAGTGGTGGTTCCGGATATGTTCTGCCGGGTCCGGAATAATACTGCAGCAAAAACGCCCCCGGGCTTCCCGAGGGCGTTATTTTTTGCCTTTTGTTATGTGGCGAAGTTTCTGATTCTTCTTTCGTCCGTCGTATCTTCGTGGAAGATAGCGGAAATGATGCCGCTGTCCATATTCGTTTGATAGATGTCTTCCATTGAGATGCGTTCTGGGGTTGGTTCTTCGTATAAGACTGGTGCATAGCCGTCTGGATTGTAATTCTGCGAGAACGCGATGGCCTCCATAACGTCTAGCGTAGCTATGACCTGGTCTTTGGTAAGGCCAGAGCGGCGTGCTAGGACACCTTCGTAGGAATCGTCAATTGGATGCTCTTTGTAGTAGTCTTCCAGGAAGGCTGTGACGGAAGATTTTTCGACGACGCCCATGTTTTCGGCGAGACGTTGATCCTCGATAAAGCGCTGATAGTATTTATTTTCGCTCCAGTCGCTGGTCTCAACTGAGGTAGTGCCATCGTCGCGCTCTGTTTCTTGCACGGCTACGGCGTTTCCTGTGACGCAGGATTCTCCCGATACGTAGCCGAAGTTCGCAATAACACGAGCCCCATTATAGACGTCCATAAGGCTGCCTACGACTGGAATAGCACTAATGACGGTATCGCCGATAGTGGAGTGCGTAGTAAGGGTGCGGAAGTCGTTTGCGATGTTTTGATCCGCAAGGCCGAATGGCGATTGGCGCTGGCCGCAATATAGGATGTAGTGACCAAGGCGGCTATCGGCCTTAATAACAGGTGCTGCCGTATCCGTGGTGGATAGATCAAAGTTCCTACTATCAAGCTTGGATACCATGTATGTAACATCGGCTGGATCCATGCCGGTAGTTCCGACATCCGTAATGATATATGGATTACAGAATGCATCTGCAACGCCGCCGATATCTGCTATGTTGGAGCAGTTTGCATCGGTCGCGTCCGCTGCCTCCTGTGCGGTAATAGCCGCGCTGACGGCTGTTGCGCCAGGGGTAATTGATGACACTGCCTTGGTTACGATATTGCCAAAGGCGCTTAGCTTATCTACTACGCCGCCTGCTTGAATATTCATCGGAATAGCAAATTTATTCATGAGGGTGCCCATAAATGTGTATTGTGATGTTATGTCCATCGGGTTGCGCGTGGTGCGTTCGTATCGGGCGATATCTGCATTATATGCTTCACGTTCTGTAATGAACTTTGTTAGGCTTTCTTTGCTTGCCACAGAGCCACCGGCATATTGGTGATGCTGCCCCATGTATATATTGGCACCGGAGGCCAAGGCGTTGCCAAGGTCTTCGCCGAATACGTCCGTTGCGATTTTGCGCGTTAGGATATTAGCGAAGAAGGGTACGATGGCGGACACAACTACATTGATAATGATAGCTTTGGCGATTTCCTTTGCAAGAGACTTGCCCGCTTCGATGAAGGCGTCAACTAAACAGCCGATACCGAATGATGCAATGCAGCCAATGATTTCTACGAGTTGGACGACGCCTTGTACGGCAGCCGCACCGAGCTTTGCGAAGGTGCAAGCGCGATACGCTGTGACACTGCTGCCGATGGCCTTTGCGATACCATTAACACTGTTTTGGATATTAAAGGATTGCACGCTTGGGTCTTTGTAGTCTACGGCTTTATTGCCGTAAAGCGAGGAAATGCCAGAGGATTCCATTGCAGATCTATCCATGGTGACATCTTTGGTTGCAACTGCCGCGTCACTTCCATCGCCGCCGCTGTGGTCGACTGTGTTTTCGACGTCCGTGAGCGTGTAGGTAGTTTTCGCGCGCATCGTGAGAGAGTTGCCAATTTCGCTGATTGGGGTGGTCTTGCTATCTTCCACTTGCCCTTTTTGAATGCCTTCGAGGATTGATGATGAGACTTTGATGATTTGCACGGTCTGGTAAGCCATCACGATGAGATTAATGGCGCCAACGACATCTGCGGCCATGCAAGCTAGGCCAGAAACCGCACCAGCTGCGCTAAGTAGCTTTGTGACTTTGCTATTGATGAACTTACTAGCATTTTTGCTAATTTCTTCGCGCGTAGAACCTTTGCTCGCGTCAAGTGAGTCGCTGCCTTCGCCGGTTTGCGTGCGCGTTGTTTCTTGTGTATCTCCGTCGGTTTTTTCTTCAAATTCTGCGGTTTCAGCAGAGCCCTTAATACCGCCAGAATCTGATGCGTTATCTTCTACGGTTGTCCGGAACTTCTGCATGTTTTCGTCCGATGCTCCACCTTCTAGATATGCAGCCCAGACGCCACGCTTGACTCCGAAGAAGTGCAGGAATTTGTCGGCGACTTTATCATACCAGGCGCCTACTGCCCCGCGCCAAGTCCTGGCGCCCGCGAAATATGCGTTATGGAATTCATCGTTGTTTTGGAAGTAATCGCCAATATATACGCGACCGTCGCCAGTCATGGATTCATCTGGCACGACGGTCATTTCGACACCATTGGACTGCTTGAATTTTAATACGCTTTGGCCGGTAGAGTCGTCTGTTTCTACGGTTATGCCGGCTTTGGCGAACTTTTTCTTTTGGCGCTCGCTAATTTTGAAATAGTCGTTATCATTGCCGGTAAAGACTTTGTACATCTTTGAGTGCTGATTTACGAAATCTTTTACATCGGAACTAAGGCCAGTACGACTGCTTGGATTTGCCTGGTATTTAATAAACATACTAGATCTTAACCTAGAAGAGGCGCCGATGGAATCGAAATTGCCCTGGAATTGTGAGACGAGGCTAAATGGCATTGCCATCTGTCCCATGAAGGATAGCGCGCCATAGCCTGCGATACCACTGCCGGCAATAATGGCTGGCATCATTTTCCTCATAATATTATTAAAGGAGAATTTGCCTCTGCCTTTTTTGTCGTCCTTTCTACCCATGACATTGCTACTAAAACCGCCAGGGTTGGTGGTTTTTGAAGCGATGTTGTTTTCGGATTGTCTGGCTCCGCTAAGCCCGCCAGTATTGGCGTCGGCTTTTTTCTCGTTTGTCATGCTCTGTTTTTCGCCGTCGCGAAGACTCTCAGCGCTAGCCTGACGTCTGGTGTCGCGGTCGCCGAATTTCTCGTCTTGGCCGCCAGTTACGCGGTTTAGGATTCGTCCAGATATGCCATTGTCACTTTCGCGGCCACTGGTTTTGCGTACCTGCGGGATGCCGTTTAGGACCAAGTCTGGGGTCTCGCCGTTTTTTGCGCGGCGATATCCGTCTTCCAGCCCATCATCTCTATTGAATAGTCCCATTTTTTATGGCCTCCTTCCTCCGCCTGGGCCGCCTGGAGCTGGGCCAGGAGCTGGGGCTGGGCCGCCTGGAGCTGGCGGGGCTGGATGGTTACTTGCGGATCTTGGGTCTGCGTGGCCAGTGCCACCTGGAGGTGTGCCCGTACCACCGCTAGTATTGCTTGGCGTGGTCTTACGCATAGGCTTGATCTTGGAAGTTGCATTTGCGTTCTGGTATGTAGGCGAGGTATATGCATCAACGACAGCCGTGAGTTGTCTACGCCTTTCGTCGCTGAGGCTGATGTTCTTGTCATCAAGTGTAGCTTGCGCCATATTGGCGTAAGATTCGGCTTCCGACTGGCTCATCGTTGCATTTGCTAAGTCGTAAGAAATATTATAGGTGCCGTCATTGTTATATGAGACATTTGCGCCCATTGCTTGCGTCATGCGATCGAGCTCGCCATCGTCGAGTTCGGCCATGCGCTTGGTGCTGAGCTTGTCTAGCTTGACGCCGCTATAGGAATCCATCGCACCAGCTTCTACGCTGCCGTTGCCAGTAGAGGCGTCCATGGCGTATTCATAGGTAGAGCGAGAGTTGGCCTTGTAATCGCCGGCGTATTTTCCGTTGATGAGGTTGGAACCATAGGTTTGCGATGCGGATTCTACGGCAGCCTTTTGCTTTTCGTTCATGGTACCTGTCTGAGCTTGAACATTAGACATTGCGCTACGTACGGCTTCACGTCCTTTATCGCCCTTGCCGCTCAATACGTTTTGGTATGCGATAATTTTTGCTTTATCATCCGTACGGATTGCGGTCTCGAGGCTGTCCTGAAGGCCGTTAATATCGTTGACTTCACTACTGTTGCCGATATTAGCCTCAATAATGGCTGCATCTTGTGCTACTTTTGCGTCTTCGAAGCCGCTCTGTCCAGTCAAGGTATCTACGGTGTCACGTTCTTTCTGGTCGTTGAGGTAACGTTGGCGTGCCGCTGCTAGGCGTTGGTCTTTCTGTGTACTAATGCCTACGCCTGGGATATGCTTCATTATCTTGCCGCGGCGCAGCTTACCGATAGTGCTGTCGCTATCGCGTAGGTGCTTACTGCGCCAGCTTTCGTTGCCGAACATATTGACGCCAGCTGCTCTGCGATTGTGCATTTCTGTACTTGCACGGCGGCGATCCTCTGCCCAGTTACTGCGGTTGAGGCCATTTCTTGCGCGTCCAGTGAGTCTGCCCTGCATTGCTATGAGGCCGCCTGCAACGGCTGCCATTGAACCCTGGATTGCTTTTGGAATCATAAAGATTGGAACGATGCTAATTGCAGCAGCAGAGAGTGCAATTGGTAACTCTATACTACTTCCGCCGGTTGCTGCGATAATGATGCGTGCCACCATCTGGCCGCCATAAATCATGGCACTACAGATTGGAAATGCCATGAGGACGCCCTTGAAAGTGTTAAACCATTTATCGAAGAGCTTCTTTGTGTTTGGCAACATGTAGCATGCGAAGGCTAATGGCGAGATTGCGACTAGAATAACTGCAAACGCCTTACGTACGGTTAGGAGCGCGAAGCAGAATAGAATTGCGATTACGACCGATAGTAATGCCATAAATACCGGAATGAGTACTGATGGACCAATTGCTAGGAGTGCGCCGACGGTTACGGCTGCTACGAGTGCAACCAAGATTACGGTTGCACTGGTGAGACCTTCTGGGATAGTGCCACCACTTACGCTGATTGATGATGGATCGTATGGCGCGATGTTTTCGAATAGCCCGCCTATGCCGAGGCCAATGATGTTTGCTACGTCTACGCAGAGCTGGCAGATGATATACGACATATTGATCAAGATTGCGCCAACGATTAGCTTTGGCAAAATCTTCTTTATACCGTAGTTATCAATACCAATGCCAGTAAGTTGCGAGAAGATAACGAAGAGGAATAGTATGATAAAGAGAACGTTCGCAATGTCGCGGAATTGTTTCCAGGCCTCGAAGGTGCCACTAGATTGGCCGAACAATTGCGGCTCGAGCTTGAGGAATGGCACGATGTAATCTTCGTAAATAGATTGGATTGCGTCGGAAACTTGTTCGATGATTGGACAGAGAATCCAACCGAGAGAACCGGCGTTATCGTAGCAGGACGGCTCTGCTTCTGGGAGTTCGCCTGGGTCTGGTACGTCTGGCGTATCAATTATGCCACTTTCTGGCGCCTCAATTACGCCAATGTATCCTTCTACGGCTGTTTTTGAAGCTGGGGTTGGGCCAGTGATACTATTAAACGATGTAACTAGCGAATCGCACTTCATGGAGCTTCTGCTCCAAGGTGTCATATATACTTCTTTTACGCTACCTGCGGCATTGTAGTCGGAAGAGCCGCCGAGTTTTGTGCGGTATTCCTTTTTGTTGCTGCTACCAGATTCGTATGCTTTTGTGGTTTTAATATAGGACAAGCTTGTATTCCAAGTAGCATCATTTAGTTTGTCGATGTTCGGATCATCCGTTGCTACGCTAATGCCGCCACAGCCTGCACTAAATTTGCCGTCACCATTGAATAGATAGCGGCCATATAACGTATATTGTAGGTCGGAGTCGCCATTGAAGAATTCCTCAACGCTCTTGCCGCCAAGATATCGCTTTAAGATATTTTGTTTTAGCTGTGCCGCACCGCCGGATTGGTATTCTATGCCAGTCGATCCAGCTAGCTGAGTGTCCGTATGTGTATAGTAATGTCCCGCATTTCTATCGCTGTTTACAAATACGGCATCATAGTCATTTTTGCCGTCATATAAATCAAAGCCCTCATTGAGTGGATTGTCGTCATCTGTAGACTCTATCTCATTGTAATATTTTGTTACGCCGTCATAGGCGACCCCGCCATAATATACGGGTACATACCTAATACTCTTACAAATTTTTGAGATATCAGAATTCCATGCATTCGATATAGCTGAATCTATCTCTGGGTTTACGTCCGATGGGCCACCCGAATGTTGATTTAGGTATCCAGATTCGTTGTGGCGCATTTTGATTGGAGTAGTACTTCTCTTATCGTCATATTCGCCCTGTTCGTTATAGACGTAACCTTGTGGCCAAGTGTATATTTTTACGTTGCCTGACCCGTCTTTAATAAAGTCTGTAGCTTCTGAATTGATGATGGCGTAGTTGCAAGAGAAATCAAATTCAGAAGACATCGCCGCAGCGTAGACTCCCTCGAGTATGCCACCTGATTTAATTGCGGATTCCTGTATGTTTGATCCATATAGTTGCGATAGGGCGTCCTTGCAACTTACTGACCCCATCCAATCGTTCGTGAGTACGCCGCCGCTAGACTGCAGTGGATCGTATTTAAATATGTCCGAGATGCTTTTACCATAAGTTAAACTTTCGTTAAAGTGGCTATCGCTTGCGTAGTCTAGACATTCTGTAATTGCGTAGACGTAGAGAAATTGCTTTAGACGTTCCTCGCCAGTTTTATCTAGGGTTGCGTATGCGTTCGCGAATGGCATAAAAATTGAGCTGATGATTGCTAGCGCGGCTATTAATAGCGATACTTTTTTATTTTTCATTGCCACCCCCATTCTTGATTGGTTTTAGCTCGTATGAATAGTATATATCTCCTGATTTCGCGTAAGTGCTATATACTTCTAGGTTTTTAGTTTTGACCGTCGCGCAATCTATTCCTACATCAAACATGTTGCAGAGCTTTTGCTCGTCTTTGTTTACGTATATGCCAAAGAAGGCGCTATCTTCATATATTATTATGTTGCTAGTTTCATATTCTTTTAGGGCTTTTGCGCTTTTTAAGTCGTATAAAACAGTTTTTTCTTCGTTTTGTAATATGACTAGCTCTTTATCATTCGCCAAGCCATGTTTGTAGGAGGAGACAGAAATTGGAAAAACGTCGTTATATTCGCAACCGACAATTTCTTTTTTATCGGAATCTACAATTCCCATCTTCTCGTCGCAACTCTTTATGAAATATTTACCAGAGCGCGAAATACTAGTGTCTTCTGGGGCGTCTGGTCTTTTTGTGCTGGTCTTGGCTTTGCCGTCGCTGATGGTGATATATTTTTTGACCTCTTTTGTGGTCTTATCTTTCTCGATAAAAATGCCTTCAAAAAGTTTTGTTAGAAAATTAGTATTTGCAGTTTTATAGACTTCTTCTTTACTGTCTAGCTTTAGTATCTTTGTATTTTTACCGTATTCGTAGACGACGAGGTATTTATTGTCGTCATCGGCGCCGAAGGTTACGCCAAAGGAGCAACCGCTGTGTTCGCATTGGTAAAAGGTTTCTCCGGTAGTAACGTTAACGAGATATCCTGGATCGTTTATTTGCTGCCCCTCTTTTCGGTCTGGCACAACAAATGCGTATCCGTACCCAACGTAAGATGAAGTTGTTTTGTCTGGATTAATCTTTTCGATGGCGCCATTGTATACGTCAGTACCGACGGTCCATACGTTTTCGTCGATATGATACGAAATTTCATCTGTATATTTTGCGGTAACTTTTTCTTCGCCCTTTCTGTTGATAATAGCTTTCTTTTCAGAATAGGTTACGCTGGCATAGTTACCATAGAATTGCCCAGCTTCTTCATATTTTGCGTCTAGCACCCACTCGCCGTTTTGCGGATTGATGTAGCCGTATCCGCCCTCTCCTTTTGCTGGGATTGGCGCGTTTTTGTCAAAGATGGCTTTGGTGTCCATTTCGCCAGCTTGTTTATTGTCTTCGAAGTCATTGATGTTCTGGTTCTTAGTAAGTGAGATTATTAGAATAATGGCTGCAACAACTGCAATTATCGCACCTGCTGCAATAATAATAATCATGAGAGGTGATTTTTTCTTAGTTTCGGAGGTTTGTGGCTGCATATTTGCCGCCATGGCGTCATTGAAGAATTGGGGTGTACCGCTGGATATTGGCGCAGTTGGCCTATCAAAATTATCGTTACTATTTTCGTTCATAAATATAACACCTCTAGGAAGCCTCCCATTTTTCCTTTATGCTTTTTATTATATCAAAACATAAGCACGAAATATATATATTTATATAAAAAATACCCCCTAAATAATGAAAGAAGAAAAGGGGTATTTTTTTGAATGCTCTATGGTGCTGGGAGTAGGAGTCGAACCTACGAAGGCCGAAGCCGGCAGATTTACAGTCTGATGCGTTTGACCACTTCGCTATCCCAGCGACCTGTGAATATATTAGCATTTTTGAGCGATTAAGGCAAGGATTAGATTTATGCGCCCGGAAGCAAGAATGAGGTGAGAATGGAGATCGAGCCCCATAGCGCGATGCCGATGGCGGTTGCAATAAAGCGGGTCCTGGCGGCGACGAGCTTTGCCTCGTTGTCTTGTGCGGTCATGACCATGATGCCGCAGATAATAATACTAATCGTACCGAGGATGCCGAAGCCTGCCGTAAGGATGTCTATCGTAGAGTTTAGAACGTGATTTATATTGTAATCTGCATTCTTTTCTTCGCAGAGCTCATCGTTGAGGATAGATGCGCAATCTTCCTTGGCGACCACGGCTGGTTTCTTTTGGGTGGTTTCTCCCATATCGTCCGGAAGTTTAATTTTGGTGTTTTCCGACTTGCCAATACCGAGCGTCTTGGCGCTGACGGCATATAGCGATAGGCCGTGACCCCAGCTGGTATCGTTATGGTTCTTTGGCACAGATAGAATCATAGTGCCGTCTTCGAGGAAGCCGACCTGCTCCACGATGTCTGTACCGATAGCCTTTTCGCTGACGATAAACTCTTTGACCCTGTTGGAATTTTTGTAGTTGTAGAACCAAAGCTTGGTGCTGCCGCAATCTGGGCGGTAGGAATTTGTGACGAGATAATCTCCCCAGGTGCCTGGGCCTTCTTCGTAGGCGGAACAGCCATCTACGTGAGTGTTGGTGCTTTGGATTTTGTTCAACTTGCTATCGATTAACTTGTCGCCTTCGGTAGCGCCGGTCCAGTACCAGTCGTGTTTTTGGTTGTATGTAACTTTGGAGCTGCCTACGCCATAGAAGTGCTTTTCGTAAGCCATGGTTTTGTCGTCAAACTGGAAGACTCCGTCCTGGGTGGTGATCCAGATTTTGTCGGTTTTGTAGTTGTAGGACATTGTACTACCGTGACCATAACAGCCAGATGCGCCAAGGCTAGAGCAACTAAAACTGCGCTGGTTCGGTATCATCTTCACGATCTTTAGGGTTTTGCGGTCGATGAAATATACGCGGACTTTTGCGGTGCGCCCGTAGCCAAAGTTAATGGAGTGCGCTATGACGATATGGCGTTTTGTGACGGCCATACCCTGCACCTCGCCATCGTCGTCGACGAAACACTTGGTGCCAACGCCGCCACTGCTGCCGCAGACGCCGTAATGCTGGACAAGTTTGATTGAGTCCGACGTGAGTGTGGTATCTGCAAAGCACGCCTTGCTACTGATTAGTGCGATTATTGCCGCGGTTGCTACTGCTAGTATGTATTTTGCTTTCATCTAACCCTCCCTGTTGCAGACGTATTGTTCTTTGGTGACATTGTTTGTGATGCTTAGCTGGACGTCGTCTTTGCTGATGGTATAGGATTCCTGGACGCGGCCTTTGGCGATGTTGAAAATACCCGTAGTGTTGTTGTAGGAGAATTGATAATTCTCGGTTTTTTGTTCGCCTGTGCCCTTGTATGACAATGCGCCGTTTTCTGAGATATATACACGATAGCTATTCTTGCATAGCCA